>Ga0224504_10000419_pt1 | contig 19029 bp, 15 predicted proteins | sample SF_Oct11_sed_USG_3_FD_170160 | JGI IMG/M metagenome (GOLD analysis project Ga0224504, IMG submission 170160) | Sediment microbial communities from San Francisco Bay, California, United States - SF_Oct11_sed_USGS_24 | ecosystem: Environmental > Aquatic > Marine > Sediment | place: USA... | reverse complement strand
CTGGAGAATTACCGGCGGGTGTCGAAAACGCTGGCACCATTGGGTGTCAAGGTCACACGCATGGCGCTGGATAATCGCCGCGCATGGCATTTGCAACTTGATGGTGCCGTGCTGCTGGAGTTGGGACGCACCGATGGCAGGCAACGGCTGCAACGGTTGGTACGCGCCTGGCCAGTGGTGTTTGCCGGGCGACTGGATGCGCTGCAGCGTGTTGATCTGCGTTACAGCAACGGTTTTTCTGTCGACTGGGATCAGGCGATTCTGGACGACGCAGGTGTGAAACAGGGTTAGATGGTCAGGAATATTGGAATGCCGAAGAAAATTGAGAAAAATTTAATAGTAGGCCTGGATATTGGTACCTCGAAAGTGGTGGCGATAGTCGGCGAGGTGATGCCGGAAGGTGAGCTGGAAGTTATTGGTATCGGCTCGCATCCCTCGCGCGGTCTCAAGAAAGGTGTCGTGGTGAATATTGAATCCACTGTGCATTCAATACAGCGTGCCGTGGAAGAAGCGGAGCTTATGGCCGGTTGCCAGATTCATTCTGTCTTCGCAGGTATTGCGGGCAGCCATATTCGCAGCCTGAACTCGCATGGCATTGTTGCTATCCGTGACAAGGAAGTGGCTCCCGGTGATATCGAGCGCGTCATTGATGCTGCGCGTGCGGTGGCGATTCCTGCAGATCAAAAAATCCTGCACATCCTGCCGCAGGAATTTGTCATAGACAACCAGGAAGGTATTCGTGAACCGGTGGGTATGTCCGGGGTGCGTCTCGAGGCCAAGGTGCACATGGTGACGGGTGCAGTCAGTGCTGCACAAAATATTATCAAGTGCGTACGTCGTTGTGGGCTGGAAGTTGATGACATTATTCTTGAGCAGCTTGCTTCCAGTTACTCGGTGTTGACGGAGGATGAAAAGGAACTGGGTGTTTGTATTGTCGATATCGGTGGTGGCACAACCGATATCGCCGTGTTCACCGAGGGTTCCATCCGTCACACCGCGGTGATTCCTATTGCCGGTGACCAGGTGACCAATGACATCGCGGTTGCATTGCGCACGCCGACCCAGCATGCCGAGGAAATCAAGATCAAGTACGCCTGTGCGCTGACGCAGATGGCCAGTGCCGAGGAAAGTATCGAGGTGCCTAGTGTGGGTGATCGCCCGCCACGCCGGCTTGCCCGACATACGCTGGCAGAAGTGGTCGAACCGCGTTATGAGGAATTACTGACGTTGATCCAGGCAGAACTGCGGCGCAGCGGTTTCGAAGACCTGATTGCGGCCGGCATAGTGCTCACCGGCGGCAGTGCCAAGATCGAGGGGCTGGTTGACCTTGCGGAAGAGGTTTTTCATATGCCGGTGCGGCTGGGTGTGCCCCAGTATGTAACCGGGCTGGTGGATGTTGTGCGAAATCCGATTTTTGCGACCGGTGTTGGCTTGTTGTTGTTTGGTCATCACAACCGTGATCAGCGGTCGCTGGATGCTGGTTTGGGTAAGGGTGTACGTAGTGTGTGGGAAAGGATGAAGGGCTGGTTTCAGGGAAACTTTTAGATAGTTGGTAGGTGTTTGGTATTAGTCGCAGAAGTGTAGTCGTGATCAGTGAGGTTGGCATGGCAGCGCTTTTTATTAATGTTAATTCTTTGGGCTTAATTGTTGTTTCTGTAAGGAGGAGACATCATGTTTGAACTACTCGACTCGTGTGGGCAAAGTGCAGTAATCAAGGTGATCGGTGTTGGTGGCGGTGGCGGTAATGCCGTGCAGCATATGGTGGAAGCAAATATCGACGGCGTGGAGTTTATCTGCGCGAATACTGATTCACAGGCCTTGAGGAATATGGGCGCGCGTACCACGCTGCAGATTGGTGCGGATATCACCAAGGGACTGGGTGCCGGTGCCAATCCGGACGTTGGACGCGAGGCTGCGCAGGAAGACCGTGATCGGATTGCCGAGGTCATCGAGGGCTCTGACATGCTGTTCATCACTGCCGGAATGGGCGGTGGAACCGGTACCGGTGCAGCACCGGTGGTCGCCAGTGTTGCCAAGGAAATGGGCATCCTGACCGTTGCTGTCGTGACCAAGCCGTTTACCTTTGAGGGAAGCCGGCGCCTGCACGTGGCACACAATGGCATCAAGGAACTCAGTCAGTATGTGGATTCGCTGATAACCATTCCGAACGAGAAGTTGCAGTCAGTACTTGGCAAGCAGATCAGCCTGCTGGATGCTTTCCGCTCCGCAAACGATGTATTGCTGGGAGCAGTGCAGGGTATTGCTGAACTGATTACCCGCCCGGGCCTGATCAATGTTGACTTCGCGGACGTTCGCACAGTGATGGCGGAAATGGGCATGGCGATGATGGGTTCCGGCACAGCCAAGGGTGAAGACCGGGCGCGTGAAGCGGCGGAAGCGGCTGTCGCCAGTCCGTTGCTGGAAGATATCGACCTGATGGGTGCCAATGGCATCCTGGTGAATGTCACCGCCGGAATGGATCTGGCTATCGGGGAATTTGAGGAAGTGGGTAATACGGTGAAGGAATTCGCTTCTGAAAATGCCACCGTGGTTGTTGGTACCGTAATTGACCCGGATATGCGCGACGAACTGCGCGTTACTGTGGTTGCTACCGGTCTGGGTGCGGGTGCCAAGCCAATGCCAGCCGACAAACCGTCTTTGGTACATGTCAATAAACCGCCAGCTACTACCGCCGCAGGGGGTGAAGATTTTGATCGCCCGACGGTGTTGCGCAACAAGAACAAGGCGGCACAACGGGCGCAGGCAGCCGGTGGCAATAATGCGGAGGATATGGATTATCTGGATATCCCGGCATTTTTACGTCGCCAGGCTGACTAGTCTATAGCCGGCAGGTGGGGGAGCGGGCGGGTCCTGGCTGAGGGGCAGCCAGGACCCGCAAGGGGGGTTCGCACGGTTATTTTTATACCTTATATAGCTATAATATTTATCTATATGAGGGCCTAGATACACTCTTTATGACCTGGCTGCTATGCAGAGTCTTGAGTGTGTGCTAAAGTCACCGCGGCTTTTCTGGTACTTGTCTGAGGAAAACGGCTGTTTCAAGAGGAATTTAAGGCCATGATTCGACAACGTACTCTCAAAAATGTGATTCGCGCTACCGGCGTGGGTTTGCACACGGGCGAGAAAATTTACCTGACTTTACGACCTGCACCGGTTGATACCGGTATCGTATTTTGTCGTGTTGATCTGGAGACGGTTACCCAGATCAAGGCTCGACCTGAAAATGTCGGTGATACCCGCCTTTCAACAACGCTGGTCAATCAGGACGTTCGGATATCGACTGTTGAGCATTTGCTTTCTGCCATGGCGGGTCTGGGTATTGATAATGCCTTCATCGACCTGAGTGCTGCGGAAGTCCCGATTATGGATGGCAGTGCAGGACCTTTTGTATTCCTTATACAGTCTGCAGGGATTGAAGAGCAGAATGCTCCGAAGCGGTTTATCCGCATCAAAAGACCGGTACAGGTGGAAGATGGCGACAAGATCGCGCGCTTTGAGCCTTTTGACGGTTTCAAGGTTGGTTTTACCATCGAATTTGACCATCCGGTATTCAAGTCGAAAACCCAGCACTCCGAAATTGACTTTTCCACGACGTCTTTCGTCAAGGAAGTGAGTCGGGCGCGAACTTTCGGCTTTATGCACGAAATCGAACAGTTGCGGGAAAGCAAGCTGGCACTGGGCGGTAGTCTTGATAATGCGGTGGTGCTGGATGACTACCGGGTTCTCAATGAGGATGGCTTGCGCTACCGCGATGAGTTTGTGAAGCACAAGATTCTTGATGCGATTGGTGATCTTTACCTGCTTGGCCACAGTCTGATTGGTGCTTTTAGCGGCTACAAGTCAGGGCACGCCCTGAATAACAAGCTGTTGCGTGCACTGATGGCGGACGAATCAGCCTGGGAAGAAGTGACATTTAGCGATGCCAACGAATCCCCGATTTCGTTCCTGCAGCCGGTACCTGCCAGCTGAGCTGATTTCCTCGTAGTGTCCTGGCGTCCTGATTTCTGCTGAGAAGTACCCTTCAGCGGAAATTCTGTCGATTGGCAAGTCTCAGCAGTGCAGTTTTCAGTCCGGGGTCCGATACAGTCTGTGCAGCTTGCTGCAGCGCGGCGGCACCGCTTTTGCCCGGTCTCAGAGCGGCTTGGCGACGGACTGGCAGGGTATCAAGGGCTTTTTCCGGCGGCCGAACCCGAACTCGTACTGTGCGCAGCTTCACAGTTTCGTGATCGGACAGCTGTTTTACTAGGAGGGGCGCATGGAAACGCAGTCGGGCCGCCCATACGGGTGAACTGGTTGCCAGAATCAGGGTTTCGTCCCTGACTGCCAGTACCCGGCAGTGCGTGTTAAGGGGTTCAGGTAGCAGATTGTGCACCAATACCTGTAACTCCATCAGGGCTCTCGCCCTGGCGACCAGGCGGGCGTATTTACCGCCTGACAATTTATTAATTTGCAAGGGACTGTTCATAGGATCACTAACAGGTTTATAGATGAACATCATACTGTTTACAAACAAGCGCGGACAGGTCTGGAACTTTGAGCTGAATTTAATGCGTTTCGGTATTGGCGCGGTCACAGGGATGATTATCCTGATCGCTGTTGCGGTCTATACCGGAACCCGGATTGCTGCAGACGATCTGCAACATGTTGTTAAATGGCAGGGTATGGTTGAGGGTCAGCAGGCTGAAATCGCCGAGGCACGTCGTAGTGCACAGGCTGATATCGATGCCCTGACCCTGCGGATTGGTAAAATGCAGGGACAAATGCTGCGCCTCAACGCACTCGGAGACCGGCTCGTTGAACAGGGCAGCCTGGACAAGGAAGAATTTGATTTTGATGCGGTTCCGGCTGTGGGTGGTCCGGGTGAGAGTGAGGCCGTGCAATCTGTGCCGCTGGCTGATTTCCTGTCAATGCTGGACGCGCTCGGCAGCGAGATGCAGGACCGGGAACAGAAATTGTCCGTGCTGGAGTCGCTGTTGATGAGCCGCAGCCTGCATGAGCGCGTAATGCCTTCCGGCAAGCCGGTGGCTGATGGCTGGTTATCCTCGAAGTATGGCAAGCGTAATGATCCGTTCACCGGTAAGCAGGATTTCCACAAAGGGCTGGATTTTGCGGGCAAGAAAGGCAGTGAAGTGATCACGGTGGGTGACGGTGTGGTTAGCTGGGCAGGCAAGCGTTCCGGTTACGGGAATCTGATTGAGGTCAACCACGGCAATGGATATTCCACACGTTACGGCCATAATCAGAAACACCTGGTCAAGGCCGGTGACAAGGTTAAGAAGGGCCAGCAGATTGCGCTGATGGGATCTACCGGGCGATCAACCGGTCCACATGTCCATTTTGAACTGTTGCGCAACGGCAAAACCGTTAATCCCTCTAAATATATCGCCAAATAAGTCCGCTGTATCCGGTACTTCTGCCGGGCTGTTTTTCCCCTGTTTTAAGCTGTTTCGGCCTGCTAATTTGCAGGTACATGCGGTATCATGCCTGTTTTCTGCAGATTGGGTTTCTTACAAGGTTCATGGCCATTAATATCCTTAACAAGTTGTTTGGCAGTCGCAATGATCGCCAGCTGAAACGTATGTCACGTCTGGTGACACGCATTAACGAACTGGAGCCGGATTTCAAGGCGCTGTCCGATGAAGCACTGTGTGCCAAAACGGATGAATTCCGGCAACGCCTGGTTGATGGCGAGACGCTGGATGGTCTGTTACCCGAGGCTTTTGCGGCTGTGCGTGAGGCCGCCTGGCGCGCCCTCGAGATGCGTCCTTTTGATGTGCAGTTGATCGGCGGCATGGTGCTGCACGGTGGCAGAATTGCTGAAATGCGCACCGGTGAGGGCAAGACGCTGGTGGCCACGTTGCCGGCCTACCTGAATGCACTGACTGGAGACGGTGTGCATGTTGTGACCGTCAATGACTACCTCGCACGGCGCGACTCCGAATGGATGGGCAAGGTCTATGCCTTTATGGGACTGACCACCGGTGTGACCGTGTCTGGCCTGAGTCACGAGGAAAAGAAAGCTGCCTACGAGGCAGATATTACCTACGGTACAAATAACGAATTCGGCTTTGATTACCTGCGCGACAACATGGCCTTCAAGGCAGATGAACGTGTACAGCACGGCCGCAACTTTGCCATCGTCGATGAAGTTGACTCTATCCTGATTGACGAGGCGCGGACTCCGCTGGTTATCTCCGGTCCGGTGGATGAACGGTCGGATTTGTATGTCACCATGAACGAGCTGGTGGCCGGTTTGACCCTGCAGGAAGAGGAAGACGGGCCTGGCGACTACACGCTGGAAGAAAAGCACAAACAGATATACCTCACTGATGCCGGACATGAGCATGTCGAGGGATTGCTGGCGGGCAAGGGTTTGCTGAAAGAGGGCGAGAGTCTTTACGATGCAGCCAACCTGGGCATGATGCATCATCTTAATGCAGCGATGCGTGCAACCTTGCTGTTCAAGAAAGATGTGGACTACATCGTACAGGAAGGCAAGGTGGTTATTGTCGATGAATTCACCGGCCGCACCATGCCGGGTCGACGCTGGTCTGAAGGTCTGCATCAGGCGGTCGAAGCGAAAGAGGATGTTCCCATCCAGAACGAGAGTCAGACACTGGCCTCCATTACCTTCCAGAATTATTTCAGGACCTACAAAAAGCTTTCCGGCATGACTGGCACGGCAGATACAGAGGCCTTTGAATTACAACAGATTTATGGGCTGGAGGTGCTGGTTATTCCGACCCATAATCCAATGGTCAGGGATGATATGGGGGACCTCGTCTATCTCACCATCGAAGAGAAGTTCGAGTCCATCATGAATGATGTGCGTGATTGCCAGCAAAAGGGGCAGCCGGTACTGGTGGGTACGGCATCCGTGGATACCTCCGAATACCTGTCAAAGTTACTGAAGAAGGCAAACGTCAAGCATGCGGTGCTGAACGCCAAGCAGCATGAGAAGGAAGCCTATATCGTGGCGCAGGCCGGACGACCGGGTGCGATTACGATTGCGACCAACATGGCGGGTCGTGGTACCGATATTGTACTCGGCGGTAATTTGCAGGTTGAGCTGGATACGCTCGACAACCCGGATGAAGCAACTGTAAAGAAGGTTACTGCTGAATGGCAAAAACGGCATGATGAAGTAATTGCTGCCGGCGGCCTGCATATTGTCGGCACCGAGCGGCATGAGTCACGGCGTGTTGATAACCAGCTGCGTGGCCGTGCCGGTCGTCAGGGTGATCCGGGTTCCAGTCGTTTTTACCTGTCACTGAAAGATAATCTGATGCGTATTTTTGCTTCGGAGCGGGTGGCCGGGTTGATGCAAAAGCTGGGCATGGAAAAGGGTGAGGCGATAGAGCACCCCTGGGTTTCCAAGGCAATCGAGAATGCCCAGCGCAAGGTTGAACAGCACAATTACAATATGCGCAAGACGCTGCTTGAATATGATGATGTAGCGAACGACCAGCGTACGGTCGTCTATGAACAGCGCGACGAGTTGATGGAAACAGCAGATGTTTCCGAGACCGTGGATGCTATTCGCGAGGATGTGGTTAATTCACTGATCAGTGTATACATGCCGCCTGGTTCACTGGATGAACAGTGGGATATAGCCGGACTGGAGGAGGCGCTGGTCAATGAATACGGGCATGAGATGCCTGTCCGGCAATGGCTGGATGCGGATGATGAACTGCACGAGGAGACACTGCGTGCGCGTATTCTTGAAACCATGGTGTCTGCTTACAGACAGAAAGAGCAGGATGCCGGTGTGGAAGTAGTTCGTCACTTCGAGAAAGCGGTGATGTTGCAAATACTCGATGGTGCCTGGAAAGAGCATCTGGCGGCGATGGATTACCTGCGCCAGGGTATTGGCTTGCGTGGCTATGGACAGAAAGACCCAAAACAGGAATACAAGAAAGAAGGTTTCGCAATGTTTTCTGACATGCTTGAGCGCATCAAGCATGAAGTTATCGGTGTGTTGTCGAAAGTACAGGTGCGTGCGGAATCTGATGTCGAGGCCGTTGAAGAACAACGGCGCAGCAAGGCACAGGTCAAGTACCACCATGCCAATGCCAATTCCATGGGCGAAGCGGAAAGCGGGGACCAGGAGAAGGCTCCATTCCAGCGCGAAGGACGCAAGGTCGGACGTAATGAACCGTGCCCTTGTGGCTCAGGGAAAAAGTACAAACAGTGTCACGGTAAACTGGCCTGACCCTGTCGTTATACAGCAGCTCACCCCAGACCGTGTTTCTGAATGTGGCCGAAGTGATCAGTTGTAACGATAGCGATGACTTCTTTGTGGCTGCGTGACCATTCTGCAGTGAAGCACTAATTACCAATCATGCTTACAAAGCCACTACCCGAACTTTTTCCTGTCTCCGGATTATGCCTGGGGACCACGGCGGCTGCTATCAAGACACCGGATCGTCCTGACCTGGTGGTGATGACCCTTGTACCTGGCTCGGTGTGTGCTGCCGTATTTACGCAAAATGCCTTTTGTGCGGCCCCGGTTGTCGTGGCGCGGGAACATCTGGCACAGCAACAACCTGTCTGTCTGTTGATCAATACAGGCAATGCCAATGCAGGCACCGGGGAAGCGGGGATCAAAGATGCCCGCTTGTGCTGTGAGGCGGTGGCAGAACAGCAAGGCTGCGATGCGCAGGCCGTGTTGCCATTTTCAACCGGGGTGATTGGCGAGCCCTTGCCGGTCAAGCAGATACTGGCGGGTGTCCCGAAGGCGCTGGCGCGGCTCGATGAGCAGGGCTGGGCGGGGGCTGCAAGCGCTATCCTGACCACGGACACGGTGCCCAAGGGCGCTTCAAGAAAAATAGACATAGAGGGCCAGTCGGTAACAATAACCGGTATTGCCAAGGGCGCAGGCATGATCCGGCCGGACATGGCGACCATGCTGGCATTTATTGCCACCGATGCAACAATCGGGCAGGCGGCTTTGCAGGATTGTTTGTCTGCAGCGGTTGGCAAATCATTTAATCGCATCACCGTTGACGGTGACACTTCCACCAATGATGCCTGCGTGCTGGCTGCAACGGGCACGGGGGCAGCTCTTCATCCGGATACGCCGGGCTTCGCCCTGTTCAGTGAAGCACTCGACGATATCTGTATACAACTGGCACAGGCGATCATACGTGATGGTGAGGGGGCGACCCGTTTTGTGACGGTAGCTGTTGAAAATGGTGCAAGCAGCGACGAGTGTCTGCAAGTGGCCTATACCATTGCACATTCGCCTCTGGTTAAAACGGCCTTGTTTGCCGGAGACCCGAACTGGGGTCGAATACTGGCGGCGGTTGGCCGGGCGGGCATTGCGGATCTTGATCTGGCGCAGCTTGAAATTTTCCTTGATGAAGTCTGTATTGTCTGTGATGGCGGGCGGGCGCCGGGCTACACCGAGGTTGCCGGGCAACAGGTAATGGACCGGCAGGAAATTACCATCCGTGTTGACTTGCATCGCGGTCCTTGCAGCGAGGTGATCTGGACCTGTGACCTGTCCTATGACTACGTCAAGATCAACGCCGAGTACCGTACCTGATGTGTAACGTCTTAAGGTGTAACTGCAGAAACTGAAGAGATGGATATTACGCCAGCGCGTGTGCATGTCGCTGCTGCAGCGATCTTTGATGGCCGCGGCAGAGTACTCATCAGTCGGCGTCCCGCGCATCTTCATCAGGGAGACCTGTGGGAATTTCCGGGTGGCAAGCTTGAGCCGGGTGAATCTGTCGAGTGTGCCCTGTATCGTGAACTGTATGAAGAGCTCGGGATCCGTGTGCAGGCTGCCCGCCCGTTAATACGGGTATTGCATGACTATCATGACAAGTCGGTATTGCTTGATGTGTGGCGTGTCGATCACTTCACCGGCACAGCGCTTGGTTGCGAGGGGCAGGCCATCGAGTGGGTAAGTATTGATGCGCTGGGCGGCTACTGCTTTCCTGCTGCAAATACACCGATTATCAAGGCGGTCAGTTTGCCTGATCGTTATCTTGTTACGCCCGCTCCCGGTCTGGATCATGAGGTTTTCCTGGATGAGCTTGAAAACACACTTGCCTGCGGGATTTCGCTGGTGCAGTTGCGCGCCAAGCTGTTGCCTGATGCCGCCTTGCATACGCTGGTACCAAAGGTTCAGCAGCGTTGCCGGCAGGCAGGTGCGCGCTTGCTGCTGAATACCGGGACTGCTGTTGCCGCCGAACTCGGTGTGGATGGCGTGCATCTTACCAGCGCATGTCTGCGGGCCTTGTCTGCCCGACCCAGCGGCCAGCTGGTAGGCGCTTCATGCCACACGATAGAGGAGGTGCAACATGCAGGAGATCTGGGACTGGACTTCGTTGTTGTTTCACCGGTAAAGCAAACCACCAGCCATCCTGATGCCCGGCCGCTTGGGTATCAAGGATTACTGCAGATGACAGAGCGCGCCACGGTACCGGTTTATGCGCTCGGCGGTATGCAACCGCCAGATATGGATGAGGCTTTTCGGCACGGGGCCCAGGGCATTGCTGCAATCAGCGGGTTATGGGTGACGCAAGGGCAATAAACATTGTCTGTTTACTTCTAATAACGCCAAAATTCTTTTATTCCTCGTGTTCCGGACTGGCCGGTGATTCTGAATCCCCAGCTATGCGGTTGCTTTCGTCAAGCCAGCTGCCAAGGTCAATGAGTTTGCAACGTTCGCAACAGAAGGGACGCCAGCGTTGCGCGGCAGTCCATTCAACCGGACTGCCGCAGGTTGGGCAGTTAACGGAATGCGCCTGGTTTTTTCCAGTTGCCACGGTGATAGTTAACAGGCTGGCGAAGGTGGCTAGATGACACAACAGGCCAGTTCGAACTCGACATCCTGGTCGGTTTGCTTGGCGCGTTTGTCGTCAGTGGAGAATTGCAGAAAGCGGGCTGTGAAACGGTGACGCCCGCCACTCAGTTCTGCAAAGTAGGGTAGTCCCGGTGGTAATGCAATTCTGACAAGCTGACAGGGCAGGTTGGGATCCAGTGTGCGTTGATAGCTTCCGGCACTCGCCAGCGTTTTTTTCATGGGAGTGCTGTCACGTGTCAGGCCCAGGATCATCTGGATGGCCTGACCGATCGCATCAAAGTGGCTAAGCCATTGTGCAAGATCCCGGGTGCGCTGTTTAGCCGGTTGCTGCAGCCAGTAGTGGTAGGCCGGCAGGTCAAAGTCACAGGTGCCGCCCGGAATGGCGCTGCGCTGCCGGATACTCACCAGGAATTCACTGGCTTTCAATTCGTTGGCAATCTGGCCATTGATGGTACGTACATTTCCGATAAGGGTGTTAATGCTGTCGATCAGGCCGGAGAGCTGTGCGTGGTCAATATCAGGATTCTGCTCGTGCCGCTTCAGGCTGGTGGTATGCCGCTCAAGTTCCTTGAGAACCTCGGATTTAAGATTGGTGTTGCCGAAAAGCTCAAGAATCTCCAGTACGCAGGTGAGGGTGGCACGGCTGTCCCATTCTGATTGACGGCTCAGGTGGTAGGCAGCCTGCTGGAACAGGTATTCAAGTCGCAGAAAGGATCTTATGCGCTCGTTTAACGGCTGTTCATAGAGAATTTTTTCCGGCGCCAGCCGGGGTGTGGTCTGTGCCGGGGCATGCCTTGTTCCAGCATTGTCCGCTGTCGGTTTGCTACTTGCCAGTGATGTGCCCGAGCTAGTTGTCATATGCTGTTTCCATATAGTGCTGGTGTAGTTCCTGAACGCGGACGCCGAGTGATGTGACATCGCTGTCGTTCACAATAACATCGTCTGCTGCGGCCAGGCGAGTACTTCGATCTGCCTGTGCTTGCATAATAGCCATGATGGTATTGTCCGACAGGCCGTCTCTGGCGGCAACCCGTTGACGCTGTTCTTTTTCGGGAGAATCAACCACCAGAATCCGGTCTACCAGGTCGGTTTGCCGGGTTTCCAGCAACAGCGGAATCACCACAATACAGTAAGGATGCTGGATATCAGATAATAAGGCTCTGATACGTTGACGAATTTTCGGGTGGAGGATAGCCTCAAGCTGTGATTTCAGTTGTTCGTCCGAGTAAATGCATTGCCGAATATAGGCGCGATCCATGTGACCATCGGTAGTGACAGCTGATTTTCCGAAAACTCCGGTTATTTCATCCAGTGCCGGCTGGCCCGGTTCGACCAGTTCGTGTGCCAGTTGATCGGCATCTATGACCGGCACACCGAGTGCGCTGAAATCATTAGCAACTGTCGTTTTACCGCTGCCAATACCGCCGGTCAGACCAACCACCAGTGTGTGTTTGCCGTCTCTGCCCAAGGTCGCGATGTTATCCGGTTGAGTGGATGATACTTATTGCAGGTACAGACTGATTATGTCGTTTCCCCACAGCAGTGTCATCCACCCTGCTGCCGCAAGGAATGGCCCAAAGGGCATAGGTTGGCTGTGATCACGTCCCTTGAACAGGATCAGGGTGATGCCGATGGCGGCGCCGACCACGGATGAGAATAGAATGACGACCGGCAGGGACTGCCAGCCAACCCAGGCCCCGAGGGCGCCGAGCAGCTTGAAATCGCCGTAGCCCATGCCTTCCTTGCCAGTCAGCAGCTTGAAGGCATGGAAGATGGTCCACAAGACCAGGTAGCCGGCGATGGCACCCACAATGCTGTTGTGGCTGTCGACAAACAGGTTAAACAGACTCAGTAGCAGACCGGTCCAGAGCAGCGGCAGCGTGATCGAATCAGGCAGAATCTGGTGGTCGAAATCGATCAGGAAGAGCGCGATGAGTGCCCAGGTAAAGCCAAGGGCGGCAACTGTTTGCAGGCTATAGCCAAAATGCAGGGCAGTGACCACTGAGAGGATCGCGGTGGCCAGTTCAACAGCCGGGTAGCGTATGGATATGGAAGTGCCACAGCCGGAACAGCGTCCCTTTAGAAACAGGTAACTGATCAGCGGAATATTTTCCAGTGCGCTAATGCGGTGGTCACACTGCGGACACCGGGAAGCCGGTGTCAGCAGGTTAAAGCGTTGTTGTTCGTCCGTATCTGCAGAGACCCCGGCATGCTCACGGCATTCCCGGTTCCAGGATCGCTCCATCATCACCGGCAGGCGATAGATGACGACATTCAGAAAGCTGCCGACAACCAGGCCCAGCGCACCACAGGCAATCAGAAAAAACAGCCGAGAAGACTCGAGCAGTTGTAATACTTCCATGAACTCAGGCAGCTATCGCGGGTTGAGATGAATGGCCAGACGAGCGTGTGTCAGATTGCGGCACCCATCTTGAATATCGGCAGGTACATGGCAACCACCAGACCGCCAATCAGGACACCCAGTACCGACATAATCAATGGTTCCAGCAGGCTGGTGAGCGCATCTACAGCGTCATCGACTTCCTGTTCATAGAAGTCGGCAACCTTGGAGAGCATGGAATCCAGCGCGCCCGATTCTTCACCGATGGCAACCATCTGCTCAACCATGTTCGGAAACAGTCCGGTCTGGTTCATGGCAAATGTCAATTGCTGGCCGGTGGCAACGCTGTCTTTCATCATCAGCACCGCATCGGAATAGACTACATTACCGGTAGCGCCGGCAACTGATTGCAGCGCCTCGACCAGCGGCACACCGGCTGCGAACATGGTGGCCAGGGTGCGGGCATAACGCGCAATGGCGGCCTTGTGCATGATCGGGCCGACAATCGGCATTTTAAGTATGGTCCTATCCAGTACCCGGCCGAATTTTCGCGAGCGTTTTTTGCCCTGCAAAAAGGCGAACACGGCGCCGCCAAATATACCTAACACTATCCACCAGTAGGCTTGCATGAATTCCGACAGGTTGACGACAACGCGGGTGAATGCCGGCAGGTCTGCCCCAAAGTTGCTGAATAATGCTTCAAATTGTGGAACCACAAAGATCAGCAAAATGGCCGTGACGATGATAGCAACTACAATAACTGCAGCAGGGTAAAACATGGCCTTCTTGATCTTGGCCTTCAGGTACTCGGTTTTTTCCTTGTAGGTGGCGATTTTGTCGAGCAATGTTTCCAGTACGCCGGACTGCTCGCCGGCGTTGACGAGGTTGACGACCAGGTCATCAAAATAGAGCGGGTGCTTGGCCAGCGATTCGGCAAGGCTGGTGCCGGACTCAACCTCGTTCTTAACCTTGAGAATCAGTTCCTGCATGCCGGCATTCTCGTGGCCACGGCCAATAATGTCGAAAGACTGTACCAGTGGCACACCGGCAGACATCATGGTCGCCAGTTGCCGGAAAAAAACGGCGAGATCCTTGGGAATAATCTTTTTCTTGGCGGTTGCCTTGAAGAGCGTGCTCTTCTTGCGTACTTTTATGGGTTTAATACCCTGTTTACGCAAGTCAGCCTTGATGGCGGCGGGGGTGCCACCGCGAAACTGGCCCTTGACCTTGATGCCGCGTTTATCGGTGCCGGTCCAGGTAAAAATATCCGGTTGTTTGAGAGCCTTTTCTGCCATGATTTATTCCTTGGTTACGCGGTCAACTTCTTCCAGACTGGTAACTCCAGCTGCAACTTTCTTCAGGCCGGATTCCCGGAGGTCTGCAACGCCCTCGGTAAGTGCCTGCTCCTGCAGTTGCATGGAGTTACCCCCTTCCATAATCAATCGTCCCATCTCTTCAGATATTGGCATGACCTGGTAGATACCCACACGGCCCTTGTATCCCCCGGTGCAGTTGTCACAGCCTGTTGGTGCATATATTTTGAGTCCATCCAGCTGTTCTTCCCTGAAGCCGGCTTTCTGCAGGGCTTCTTTCGGGATATCCACTTCCTTCTTGCATTTTTCACACAGGCGTCGTGCCAGTCGCTGGGCCATAATCAGGTGTACTGCAGAGGCGATGTTGTATGAAGGTACACCCATATTGGCGAGGCGAGTCAGGGTCTGCGGCGCATCATTGGTATGCAAGGTGGACAGCACCAGGTGACCGGTTTGTGCCGCCTTGATGGCAATTTCTGCTGTTTCAAGGTCGCGAATCTCACCCACCATGATGATGTCCGGGTCCTGACGCAGAAAGGCGCGCAGGGCGGTGCCGAAGTCGAGGCCGGCAACCGGGTTCACGTTGACCTGGTTGATTCCCATGACATTGATTTCCACCGGATCTTCGCAGGTGGAAATATTGCGGTCAGGAGTATTCAGCATATTCAGGCCGGTATACAGGGACACGGTCTTGCCGCTACCGGTTGGTCCGGTAACCAGTACCATGCCATAGGGCTTGTTAATGGCATCGGTAAAGAGTTTTTTCTGGTCTTCCTCAAAACCCAGTGCGTCCACACCGATTTGTGCGGCGGCGCCGTCAAGAATACGTAATACAACCTTTTCGCCGTACAGAGTGGGCAGTGTGTTGACACGAAAATCAATCGAGCGGTTGCGCGACAGGTTCATCTTGATGCGACCGTCCTGCGGTATGCGCCGCTCGGCAATATTCATGCGGCTCATGACCTTGAGTCGCGCAATGATGCGCATGGCCAGTGAGCGTGGCGGGGAGGTGATTTCGTGTAACACGCCATCCGAGCGAAAGCGGACGCGGAAATCCTTTTCATAGGGTTCCAGATGAATATCAGAAGCCCCGGTATTGATAGCGTCCAGCAGTACCTTGTTTACAAAACGGACCACCGGGGTGTCATCAATATCTGATTCGCCGGTATCGTTGTCCTTTGCAGGATCGTCTTCGCCAGAGCTGACATCGAGGTTATCGAGATCAGCATCCATGAGCTCGGACATGGTGGTGTCAAGCTGTTCCAGCGCACCCTCAATAGCCTTGTGCAGCTGGTCTTCCTCGACCAGTACTGCTTCGGTATTGATGCCGGTATGGAATTTGAATTCATCAATGGCGCTGAGGTTGGTCGGGTCCGAGACGGCAATATAGAGACGGTTGCCGCGCTTTATCAGCGGTAGCGCATTATGCTGCTGGATGAGTTTCTCGCTGACCATTTTCAGCGGAGCAACCTCCATATCCATGGCCCGCAAGTCGAAAAGCGGAACGCCAAATTCCTGTGCCCCGGACCATGCAATATCCTTGCTGCTGAGTATCTTGTTTTGTACCAGGTAGGAGACGAAATGCGTGCGCTTTTTCAGCGCCATCTCGTGTGCCTTGCCGGCTTCCTCCTCGTTGAGCAGGCCGTCCATAACAAGTCTGCGGGCGAGGCCGCTGAGGTTCACTGTCGGGTTAGTAGTCGCCATGAATCTGTATGAATATCCTAAATAGTGTGTTTCTGCTGTGATGTTCGTCAGAATTTCATAATTCGGGAGTATTCTCCGAATCGCCACTAAGTACGTAAATTACAATAAATTTCTGACTTGTCAACCTGTTATGCACAGCCCGTTTTCGTCCTTTCTGCGGATACAGTATTTGCTAAGAGTTATTCGGCAACTCAGGGTAGACCTTTAGATGACCTCCATGGGCAGAGAGACTGTCTTTTTCCGGGTAACGGGCGTGTTTTCTCTCGGACCGGTTGCAGTGTGCACCGATGATTATGTCGGGGATGAGACTTCTTGGAGACTAGTAAGAATATGCACTGTTTTTAACGATTTATAGTCGCGTTCGTCAAGTATTTGGCGTGTTTATGCACTGTTCTATGATCTCGATATAACGCTTGCCTACGGGTTGCCAGTCAAATTTTTCAATGACGGAGCGGTGGCTGTTTTTTACCAAGCGGCTATACAGGGACTCGTCGTCTAAAATCGAGCGAATACTGTCTTTTAGCTCGATAGCATTTCCGGCACTGAAAACCAGACCATTTTCACCGTGATTAACGACATCGCTCAAGGCTGGCAGATCTGACACGATGGTGGCACAGCCGCATCCCAGGGCCTCCACCGCGACGAGCCCCAGGCCTTCCTGATCGCCGTCTTTGGCGATGATGGAGGGGACAACAGCTATTTTTGCAGATTGGTAGAATTCCGGGACACGGTCATTGGTTATGGAGCCCACGAACTCAACCTGGTTATTTATCCCTGATTCGATACATTGTTGCACAAGGCTTGCTCTTTCGGGGCCGTCTCCCACGAGGGTCGCCTGTATCTCCGGGTAGTCCTTCTTTAATTGCCTGATTGAATCGATTAGTGTGCTGACACCTTTCTTTTCTACCAGCCGCCCCACGTAGATGATGTCCCGGGTGTTAACTGCATGCCTGTCCGGAATGAACTGCCTGGTCAGGTCAACTCCCATGGGCTGAATGGAAATGTTGGTAGTGTCGCAGCCCATGGTGATGAGGTGGTCACGCATTGCGGTACTTACGACAGTTGCATGATCAGCGTTCCGGAAAGTGAACCGCTTTAGTGACTGCAGCAGGCCCCCTTGCAGGGAGAAAAGGTCACCACCGTGCGAGGTGCAAAGAATCCGGATGTTTCCCGGTATAAGGCGTAGTTTGCGTGCCAGTATGGCCAGCAGTCCCTGGGGTATGACCCAGTGAACGTGGATTAGTTTGACCTTGTACTTGCGGGCCAGGAAAAATAAATAAAAAAGCTGGCTGGTGAGGAAGAACGGTACCAGCAGCCATTTAAAGATATTGTTCTTGAGGTTTGCAATGATGCCACCATCATAGGCGAGTCTTTCAGCAAACCCCGGGGAATAGCGGAATCTGTATACCAGTACGCCGTCTATCGTTTCTTTGTGGCGTGAGCCCGGATAGTGTGGTGCAAGAACAATGACTTTGTAGTTGGCCGAGAGTTGTCTGCTCAGGAAGTGCACGAAGGCAGGTTCAGTATCTCCCTGCCAGCGGGGATACGTTGATGTCAGGACCAGGATTGATTGCATGTCAATTCAGCTGAATGATGTGTGGTGTTGTTTGCACGACTGTCTTAGCGCAACCATGTAGAATGCGCGAGTATGTGTCAAGCCCAGTTGTAGATGTCTTGAAACTGCAGTTTCCTGGCAAATACTATCTGGTTAATGAAGGTCTGATTGCTGGAAGCGGTGCTTTTTTATGTCAAGTAACCTGACAATGCAACAGATTGATATTGTTATCCCTGTGTACAACGGCGCGGCTTGTATTCTTGATACCTTAAAGACGGTATTCGCCCAGGTTTTGCCTGATGGATGGGCGATGCAAGTGTATGTGGTGGATGATGCTTCTACTGATAACACGCGAGAACGGGTGCGGGAAGCCTATCCGCAGGTGCAGCTTGTCACCTTGAATTCTAATCAGGGGCGTAGCATTGCCCGTAACAAGGGGGCAGCCGCAGGGCAAGGGGAACTGCTGTGTTTTTTAGATAGTGATTGTCAGTATCAAGGACCACAGGCACTGGCGGCTTACATTGAGGTGCTGAACGTCGGTGCTGATGTAAGTTTTGGTGCGTTACATACCGACTCATCAGGTTTTTGGGCGGAGTATCAGCAATCTGTGTATGTAGAGCGTATTGCCCAGGCAGAGCAGGGTAATATGCAAGTTATTACTACTGCTAGTCTCGCATTGCAACGCCGAGTATTTGAAGAGATGGGAGGGTTCTCTACAGGCTACACCCACTATGGGTTTGAAGACCGTGATTTGACCCAGCGCCTACTCAATGCAGACTGTGATATTCGGTTTTGTGCAGACGTTGTAGCGAACCACGAGAATGATGACACCCTAGGTGCGTTGTGTAAGAAATTAAATGTCAGTGCTCAATACAGTGCCCCCCTTTTCATGCAGCAATACCCTCAAGTCTATGCTGCCATGTCCTATGCGAAAGTAGACACGCGTTTGCGCCCGGCCTTGCGCTACTTGAGCTGGCTGGGTACGCCGTTGTTACCGGCACTAATAGCCATTGGCGATCGTGGCGTGCACTGGCCTTTACCTTATCGTTTGAAGAAATTCTATGTTCAGGGAGTTATGGCGCTGGCCTATTTGCAAGGTAGCGCGCATCAAGGTGGTTGAAAGCAAGGTGCCGGCTGAGGCTGTTTGTTTTTAGCATGGGTAACCCCGAATGGATTATCACAGCGGTGGATTTCAGGAAAAATGGCTTTTATACTCCTGATGCTTGATTGGTAGCGTTATGTGCTTAAAAAAACACAGGAAAAAGTATAGCTATCGCAA
>Ga0224504_10000418_pt1 | contig 19044 bp, 26 predicted proteins | sample SF_Oct11_sed_USG_3_FD_170160 | JGI IMG/M metagenome (GOLD analysis project Ga0224504, IMG submission 170160) | Sediment microbial communities from San Francisco Bay, California, United States - SF_Oct11_sed_USGS_24 | ecosystem: Environmental > Aquatic > Marine > Sediment | place: USA... | reverse complement strand
GTGTCGTCCTTGCCAAGCTTGTTTACGTAGGCGTAGGCGTTGGGGTCAAACTAGAATGGGATGCTACGGCTAACGTTCTTATTTTTGACCTGCCTGTAAACTGGACAGAAGAGTATGATTTTTCTGACTTTACCGGTATACCCAACAACGCTGGAACCGGTAAAACTGGCGACATAGTAGCAACTACAGTAGCTCCAACTGCTGGAGATACCTACACCTTTATATTTACTGTGAACAAGCAATATGGCTAAGCAAGTAGATAAAAAAGCGATGGCTTGTAATAAGCCAAGACGAACTCCGTCCCATGCTAAAAAGTCCCACATTGTGAAGGCTTGTGAGAATGGGAAGGAGAAGGTAATTCGTTTTGGCGAGAAAGGCGCAAGCACTGCTGGCAAACCCAAAGCGGGCGAGTCTGCCAAGATGAAAGCTAAGCGCAAGTCGTTTAAGTCTCGTCACGGCAAGAACATCGCTAAAGGTAAAATGAGCGCAGCGTACTGGGCCGACAAGGTAAAATGGTAGGAGACTGTTATGGATAAGTACCCCGGACACATGGCCGATTGCGCCATTAACGATGAAGGCCCATGCACTTGCGGCACGGAAGAAGAACTTGCAGATATAGCCCGTGAAGAGGCCGGTTTAACTGCGGAAGATTATGGATGAACAACTTAGAGTACTCGATGGTTGATGTTATGCTGACTATCCTAAAGTACTCTAAGGGGCACTGGACGCCGGACGAAGTTCTTGAGTTTGCTTACTTGCTAGAGGGCTTCCACGAGGAAGAACTGGATGCGGCAAAGCCCACCCTAGTTAGCCTAAAAGGCGGCAAAGACACTGATAAATAAACAACATGCTTTAGGAGAGTAGATATGGCAAACAGAAGAACAGGTGCAAAAACCGAAGTTGAGTCAAGCCGCAAAAAAGCAGACTTATCGCTACCCCCTGCTGTGTCTCCGGAAAAGACACGAAGGAAACCGAAGACGGTGACACCAGTGCGACCGAAGCCAGTGACACCGACACCGTCGAACAGACCGAAGCCAGTGACACCGACACCGTCGAACAGACCGAAGTCAGCGACACCGACACCGGAACGGCCCCCCACGGTAGTTAAAGACCCAAAGTTCATGTCGGACGAGTTCCAGAAAAATTTGAAGATAGCGCGTAATCTGAGGAATAACCCGCTTCCAAAAATAGGTAACGACCTAGTGAAGATGAACAAAGGCGGTAAGATTCGCGGATACGGCATGGCCCGTGGTGGTAAAGTTTGTAAGATGCGCTAAGAGGGTAACGCTATGATGAAGTGCCGAGGCATGGGCAAAATGAAGCCCGTTACGTTTAAGAAAGGCGGTACGGTCAAAGATGATTGTTACCGCAAGGTGAAGGCGTCGTACAAAGTCTTCCCTTCTGCGTACGCCTCGGGTGCTATAGCTAAATGCCGAAAGAAGAAAGCCAGTGGCCGTTCGTAAGACGGAGAAGGGCAAAGCCCTAAAGCGCTGGTTTAAAGAGGACTGGAAAGATGTCCGTACCGGTAAAGACTGCGGACGTAAAGAAGGCGAGAAGCGGGGAACCCCGTACTGTAGACCAAGTAAGAAGGTCTCTAGTAAAACGCCTAAGACCTCTGGTGAAATGACAGCGGCAGAGAAGAAGTCCCGAATAGCGCAGAAGAAGCGCCTAGGGCAACCGGCAGGAAAACCTAAGCGTGTAGCTCCGCTTAAAAGGAAGAAGAAATAATGGCGACATCTGGCACAGCTACATTCAACATGGACTTCACCGAAATTGCGGAAGAAGCGTGGGAACGTGCCGGTAGAGAAATGCGTTCTGGTTACGACCTGCGCACTGCTCGTAGGTCTATGAATCTGTTGACTATTGAGTGGCAGAACCGTGGCATTAACATGTGGACTATCGAGGAAGGTACGAAAAACCTCGTAGAAGGCACCGCTACATACGATCTGCCCGCCGATACAATAGACCTTTTAGAGCACGTTGTACGCACAGGCGACGGTAGTGTAACCACGCAGTCTGACCTAAATATAACGCGTATCAGTGTCTCTACCTATTCAAGCATTCCTAACAAGCTCTCTCAGGGTCGCCCTATACAACTTTATGTAGACCGTGGGCAAGCTAACCCCTCTGTAACTGTGTGGCCTGTACCAGACCAAGGCACTGCACTTGCACCGTTCTATGTTCTTAAGTACTGGCGGATGCGCCGCATACAGGACTCGGGGACAGGCGTTAATACCGCCGATGTTAATTTCCGTTTCTTGCCCTGCCTCGTTGCAGGGCTTGCGTATTACATAGCACAGAAAGACCCAGAATTAATGCCTCGCCTACCGATGCTACAGGCCGAATACGAGCGTCAGTTTGAGTTGGCGGCAGGCGAAGATAGGGAAAAAGCCACGCTTAGTTTGGTGCCGCGTATACATGGCGTGAGGTAGACATGAGCTACAAGTATGCGTCTGGGCAAAAAGCAATCGCAATATGCGATGTTTGCGGCTTTCAATACAAGTTACGGCAGCTTAAAGAGCTGATTGTTAAGGGAAATAAGACTAACATTAAGGCGTGTCCCGAGTGTTGGAACCCAGATCAGCCACAGAACAGATTAGGGGAGTTCCCAGTTGAAGACCCCCAAGCAATACGAAACCCACGACCAGACTCTGCGGAGTTGGTAGCAAGCAGGGATATTCAATGGGGCTGGGACCCAGTAGGGCTAAGCGACCCGTTTGGACTTACACCAGACAATTTGGAAGGCAAAGGTGCCGTAGGACAAGTCACGGTAACCGTAAGCTAGGAGATCGAAATGAAAATGAAGTCAAGATCAAACGTAAAAGTACCCAAGGTCATCGAGTTCCCGAATGAGCCTACAATGTACAAAGTGGACACGTGCAACCAACCGCCTAAAGATATGAAGACTAGCGGTATTAAGGTTCGCGGTGTAGGTGCAGCGACTAAAGGTACTATGGCCCGAGGCCCAATGGGTTAAGGAGTAGCAGGTGAATTACACCGAGCTTAAAGCAAACATAGAAGACATTTGCGAGCAGTCGTTTACGGATGACCAACTTGCTATGTTTACAGATCAGGCTGAGCAGAAGATTTATAACACTGTTCAGATACCGGCTTTGCGTCGTAACCAGACTGGTAACCTGACTTCTGGAAATAAGTACTTGGTGTTCCCGACAGACTTCTTGTATCCGTTTTCTTTGGCGGTTATTGACGCTCAGGGCAACTACGAGTACCTGCTAAATAAGGATGTTAACTTCATCCGCGAGGCTTACCCCGGACCTACTAGCACTGGGACGCCCAAGCATTACGGCCTTTTTGACGATACAGCGTTTATCATAGGCCCAACACCAGACGCATCATACGAGGTAGAGCTGCATTACGGTTACTACCCAGAGTCTATTGTTACTGCCGGTACTACATGGCTTGGCAATGAGTTTGATTCTGCGCTGTTAAATGGTGCTCTGGTTGAGGCAATACGCTTCATTAAAGGCGAGCCGGATATGGTAGCCTTGTACCAGAAGATGTACGTAGACGCTATGGCGCTACTCAAAAATTTAGGGGACGGCAAGATGCGGGAAGATATGTACCGCTCTGGTCAACTCCGTATAACCCCGCGTTAATTTAAGAGGAAACACAAATGGCTATTTCACAAGCTATGGTTACATCGTTCAAAGTCGGTATCCTTGACGGGACATTCGACTTCAGCAGCGGTACAGCACAGGTATTTAAGATTGCTCTGTTTACTTCATCAGCTACGCTAGATGCGACTACTACTGCGTATGCCGTCACTAATGAGGTTGCGGGCACGGGCTACGTAGCAGGCGGTAATACCCTGACTATCTCTGCAAACCCAGCTTCTAGCGGCACTACAGCGTTCCTAGACTTTGCGGATACTACATGGTCTACAGCGACTATTACTGCTCGTGGCGCTTTGATCTACTTAGCAGACGGCGGCACTAACCCTGCTGTTGCAGTTCTGGACTTCGGTGCGGACAAGACCTCTACTGCGGGCGACTTTACTATTGTCTTCCCAGCGGCTGACGCGAGCAACGCTATAATCCGTATCGCTTAGGTCCTGATATGACTGACGTTACGGTCCCACTCTCCGGTTGGGGATTCAGCACTTGGGGTACGGATTCGTGGGGCGAAGGTAATGCTCTGCCCATCGGTACTGGTGCTGTAGGGACTGTAGGTGTTACGGGTGATGCAGTTGTAAGTGTTACCGGCGTAGTTGGCACAGCGGCTTTAGGTACAGCCATAGCGCAGGCAAATGCAAGCGTTTCGGTTACTGGGCTTAGCGCCACAGGTGTTGCGGGATATACGGTCTGGGATGCCACTGTTTATCTAGGCGGTTGGGGCCGAGGGGTCTGGGGTCAAGGTTCGTGGGGGCAGTCACTAGGTCTCCAAGCTACCGGTGAGATAGGCTCAGTTGAAGTACAGGAAGGCGTTGGGGTATACGTCACTGGCGTACAAGCTACGGCCACTCTTGGCAATATTGCGGTTGAAGCCGATGGAGCGATAGAAGCTCTCGGCAATGCAGCTACCGGTCAGATCGGTACGGTAATAGTTAACGCGGATGCCAACTTCTCTGTTACGGGTGTTGAAGGTACTGGGGCACTAGGCACAGCCGGTCCGATAACAACCGTAGCCATAAACGTCACAGGCGTAGCCGCAACCGCTACAGCGGGTAATGTAGAAATAATCGGGGATTCGTCTCTTGATGCTACTGGGCTGCAAGCCACAGCTACACTGGGCAATATCACTGTACTGCTCCAACAGAACGTCAACGTCACCGGCGTTCAGGGCACTACCGCACTAGGCGAGACAACCGAGACAGCAGGAGCCAAGGTATACGCCATTGGCGTACAGGCCACAGGCCAAGTCGGAACAGTACTAGTCTGGAGTCAAATAGTTCCGGGCGGCGACCCAAATTGGGTAGACATTGCCCCTATTAGTCAAACCCCTACGTGGACGGAAATAGCAGCATGAAGACAGTAAACGAAGCAAAGAACTTGGGTAGCGCAATAGACCCTAAGCATGAAATTGAAGTGGTATGCAGCAACTGCGGGTACGATGTAAACGAGGCTGAATTGAGTGCCGATACTTGCTCAGATTGCGGCGAAGCACTAAACTTACGACAGAATACAAAGATTTACGCGACAAGCATTCCCGCCGCTGGCGGCAGCACGTTAGTGTAGATACTGGAGAAATTAAATGGCTACTTATGTAAATAACTTACGGCTCAAAGAAATCACCACGGGTGATGAAGACGGCACTTGGGGCACCAGTACTAATACTAACCTTGAGCTGATTACCGACGGTTTTAGCTACGGCACGAAAGAGATTGCCGCTGACGCTAACGAAACCTTCACCATGCCGGACGCTACAGCAGATGCCACGCGCTCGTTGTACCTTAAGTTTACTTCGGCGGTGGACCTAACAGCGACTCGTGAAATTACGCTTGGGCCAAACACGGTATCTAAGACGTGGATCATTGAGAACGCTACTACCGGTGGCCAGATCATCACGATCAAGCAGGGTTCAGGCGCTACGGTCAACGTGGCTAATGGCTCTAAAGTCATGGTCGTCACAGACGGTGCGGGAGCAGGTGCTGCGGTTCTTAACGCTAACCCCACAGAAGTAGGCGGCTCAGTTACTAGTGTTGATGTTTCTGGCGGCACTACGGGCCTTACTACTTCAGGCGGACCGGTAACTACCTCTGGCACTATTACTCTTGCAGGTACTCTTGCTGTCGCCAACGGCGGTACGGGTGCAACGACAATCACTGCAAACAGCGTGGTTCTGGGTAACGGTACAAGCGCAGTACAAACGGTTGCTCCGGGCACTTCAGGTAACATCCTGACTTCAAACGGTACAACTTGGCAGTCAACGGCTCCTGCGGCCAGTGGCATATCAGCAGGTCTTTCAATCGCTCTTGCGATGGTCATGGGATTCTAGGAGAAGGTAAATGGCTAACCCCAATATAGTAAATGTAACAAGCATCTTAGGTAAAACGACGTATATCACGCCCGCAAATACCTCGGCCAATGTCCTGCTATCAAACGCGGCGTCAAGTGGTGAGGTATTAAAAATCAACCAGATCGTAGCGGCTAACGTCGATGGCACTGCCGCTGTGGATTGTACCGTAACGATTAACACAGCAGCGGCAGGTGGCGGTACGGCATACCCTATCGTTTCTACAGTGTCCGTGCCTGCGGATGCGTCTTTGATTGTTGCTGACAAGACTACAGCAATTTATCTGGAAGAAGATAAATCCATCGTAGTAACAAGCGGCTCGGCTAACGATCTTGCTTTCACGATCAGCTACGAAATTATCTCTAGCTCGTAAGGAGTAGGATATGCCTATTCACGGCAATCTAGGTGGGTTTATTAAGCCCGGCTTTAACCCTCTTGGTCCACAGACTGAGGAGTATACTTACGAGCTTTACGCTTGGGGCGGGAACTTTTATGGAGAACTAGGCTTAGGTAACACTACTTACTATTCTTCTCCCGTACAAGTAGGTGCACTCACTACGTGGACAAAAGTCTCTGCGGGTAACCAATTTAGCGTAGCCATTAAAAACGACGGCACCATGTGGTCTTGGGGAGAAGGCGCTTCCGGTAAACTCGGCCAAGGCAGTACCACCGATTATTCTTCCCCGGTTCAAATAGGGGCGTTAACCACATGGTCTCAAGTTTCTGCGGGACACGCCCATACCCTAGCCATAAAAACCGGCGGTACGCTTTGGGCGTGGGGTGTTAACAACGTCGGTCAACTAGGCCAAAATAACACCACTAACTACTCGTCTCCAGTACAAGTAGGCGCGCTTACTACTTGGCTTGATGTTGCTGCGGGGTTTTACAGCTCTTTTGCCATTAAAACGGACGGCACTATGTGGTCTTGGGGAGGCAATGGCGACGGCGCGTTAGGCATAGATGACGGTAGTTTTGCTAACCGCTCTTCTCCCGTGCAGATAGGGTCAAACACTTACTGGGCCAGCGTTGCCGGTGGGCGAGATGGTGCTCTTGCCGTTACTACAGATGGGAAACTTTTTTCTTGGGGCCTTAACAACAGCGGGGAGTTAGGCTTAGGGAATACTACTTACCGTATTTCCCCAGTGCAGGTAGGGGCGCTTACTACGTGGGCACAAGTCTCTATGGGGCGAGGTAATTACTCTTCCGCAGTTAAAACCGACGGCACCATGTGGACTTGGGGTAAAAACAATGCTGGTCAACTAGGCCAAAACAACACCACCAACTACTCTTCTCCAGTACAAGTAGGCGCACTGACTACGTGGTCTAAAGTAGCTGCGGGTAACGTCGTCGCTCTAGCGGTCAAAACCGACGGCACTCTTTGGGCTTGGGGTGATGGCGGCGACGGCAGCTTGGGCCAAGGTAACACCTTAGATTATTCCTCTCCTGTACAAGTAGGATCACTTACCACATGGGGCGAACTGCCTTACATGATGTCCAGCAACGGTGCATCTCTCGCGTTACAACTTTAAGGAGCTGACATGCCCATTATCAGATCAGGTGTCCAGTACTCCGGTAAGTGGACAAAATCACAACAGATGCAAGCCATTGCTGCCGGTACGTGGACGGGGATTCCTACACCTGAGATTTTTGCTTGGGGGACCAACTCAGATGGTCAGCTAGGCTTAGGAAACACCACCAACCGCTCGTCTCCAGTACAAGTGGGAGCACTTACTACTTGGTCACGAACGGCATCTGGACAAAACCACACGTTAGCAACTAAAAACGACGGCACTCTCTGGGCTTGGGGAGATAATTTTAGGGGGGAGTTAGGTCAAGGCGACACTACTGACCGAAATTCTCCAGTACAAGTAGGCGCATTGACTACGTGGGCGGAAGTTGCCGGAGGTTATCAATACTCTTTAGCCACCACCGACGGTAAACTCTACGCTTGGGGCTATAACGGGGACAACCAACTAGGCTTAGGCGACGGCACTAACCGCTCATCTCCGGTACAAGTAGGTTCTCTTACTACATGGTCTAAAATCTCTGCGGGGTACAATGCTAGTTATGCTATTAAAACCGATGGCACGCTTTGGGCTTGGGGGGCTAACAACCACGGCCAACTAGGAATAGGCGACACCACTACCCGCAATTCTCCAGTACAGGTAGGATCGCTGACTACGTGGGCGAAGGTCTCGGGGTATAAATTTAGCTGTTTGGCACTTAAAAATGACGGCACGCTTTGGTCATGGGGATATAACCCTTTCGGTCAACTAGGATTAGGAGACACCACGGCCCGCAACTCTCCCGTGCAAATAGGAGCACTCACTACATGGACTACACTTGGTCCCGGTGCATATAGGGGGCAAGCAATTAAAACAGACGGTACTTTGTGGACTTGGGGAAGTGATAGCTACGGCGCATTAGGTATAGGGGCGTTGGGAAACCGCAGTTCCCCGGTACAAGTGGGCGCTCTTACTACATGGCTGCAAGTTGCCGGAGGGTATTTTTTCTCTTTAGCAACCACCACCGACGGCAAACTATACGCTTGGGGCTATAACGCTTTCGGTCAATTAGGCGATGGCACTACCACTAGCCGCAATTCTCCAGTACAAATAGGATCGCTTACTACGTGGGGTACACTCTCTAAAATGTCTACAACTGGGTCATCTTTAGTAACTACCGCAAGAACCACATAACTATGAAAAAACAACTACACTTTATGTCAGGCGTTCCCCGATCAGGTTCTACGGTACTTGCGGCGATACTTAACCAGAACAAACAGACTCACGTCTCTACCACGTCGGGTTTGGTATTTGCTTTGGATGGTATGGCTAATACGTGGCACTCGACGGGTCTTCTGCGTGCAGATGAGGCTAACCACAAGATACTGGTTGATTCTATGCGCGGGGTTATTGACGCTTTTTACAAAGACGTTGACGCGCCGGTTGTTATAGACAAGGGCCGTGGTTGGCCCATCCCGCAGATTATGCAGGCGATGACTGAAGTGGTAGGCGCTAAGCCTAAGATCATTGCTACTGTGCGCTCTATTCCCGACTGCATGGCGTCCTTTGTCCGTGTAGCTAAGCCCGATGACCTTGATGCCTTTATGGAGTCGGGTCAGCTATCTGAGCATTTAAAAGCGGCATACATTACGCTACAGACGGGCTATCAGTACGACCCCGAGTGTTTCTGCTTGGTAGAATACGAAGACCTTATTGCAGACCCTAAGTCACAGCTTGATCGCATTCACGCCTTTTTGGGCTTGCCCGACTTTGACTACGACTTTACGGCTATTGACGGCACAAGCGTTCAAGAAGACGACGAAGAAATACATGGTTATGCGGGTATGCACGACATAGCGCCGGTGCTTGCAAAGCAGCACAGCGAAGACCCCAAGGACGTACTTAAGCACCACTACGGCATGTTCTGTCAGCCGGAATTTTGGTTAGATCGACCACGCACTACCCCCGAGCTACATGACCTAGACCTCCAGTTAGCTGCGTCTAAGATGGGTAATTTTGCTGAAGGGTGGCAGTTAGCGCAGAAGATCGAAAAAGACGAGCCGAACAACCACCGCGCTGCCTATAACCGTGGGTGGTACTTACTGCGCCAAGGTCAGATACAAAAGGGCTATCAGCTCTTAGACCGTGGGCGACGGGCCGGTGTTTTCGGTAATAAAGCCCCTAACGTACCTACACAACCGTGGGACGGAAAGACCAAGGGCACGGTGATGCTTTACCTCGAAGGGGGTCTAGGCGACCAGATACACCAAGTTAGGTTTGCTAAGCATATTGCTGCTCGTGGGTGCAAGGTTATCGTAGCCTGCTCGGGTCCTCTTGCCTCACTATTCGTGGACGTTGAGGGGGTAAGCTCGGTTATACAGCACGAAGCGGCGTTTGGTATCTACCACGAGTTTTACGTGCAAGGCATGTCGGCTATAGTCCCGCTTGGGTTTGAGTTAGAGGATTTAAGTGGCGAGGCGTACATAACTAAGCCTAAAACCATTAAGGGTTTCCGCAAGCGCATTGGACTACGGTGGCAGGGGCAGACGGCGTTTGAAGCAGAACACCAGAAGAAGTTCCCGTATGAGCTGCTGTTTAATGCCCTTGAAGGTGTTGACGCGGAGTTTATTAGTTTACAGCGCGATGAGGGTGCGGAGGCTTGCCCGCCTTGGGTTAAGCAGGTGCCGTTAGATACTTGGGAAGACACGCGACAGGCTACGGCTTCTTGCGATTTAGTTATCTCTTCTTGTACTTCGGTAAGCCACTTAGCGGCTGCTATGGGTGTTGAGACTTGGGTGATTATTCCCGTTATGCCTTACTTTTTATACGCACAGGAGGGTGAAACTTGCCCTTACTACGATACAATGAAGCTGATGCGGCAGGAAGTGTTTGGTAACTGGGAAGCCCCGTTTACTAAGATTAAAGAGCGACTTAGCGAGAAGCAAACGCTGCGGAGAGTAAAATGAGCGGAAAATGGCCCGGCGGGTTTATAACTAAAGACGGACCAGTGCCAGATGGGCCATTGGAAAATGGTGCCGCGTCCGGCGTTTGGACTATGGACCAAGTTGCGGATTATGTGAAGCAAGGTATTTGGCCGACTCAAGGGCTATCTTTAGGATTTACCGGGGAACGTATATTTATTCCTTACTACAGCGGCACTTATACCTCTGACCATAAAATATACAATTTTAACACTAATACCATTATAGACCTTGGCCAACAAAGCTCAAACTATATGGCGTCAAACGGGTTTGTTAACGTATGCGAAGCGCAGGGGGGTAAGATAGTTGCTCTTGCAAGTGCAAACACAACTAACGCTAGCTATAAGAACATGGCTTCTGTTAGTTCTTCTAACAGTGTTACCTATTATAGAATGGACCCTCAAAACTTTCCTTCTTATGGAAGCTCTTTCGGGCAGGTTACATATAATCCCGATGCAAATCGTTGGATGACTACAACCTACCCTCACTATAACGTAGGGTCCTCTAACTTTTACTTAACCTTTACCTCTAGTGCCAGTTATAGTTCCTACAGTCAAGGTCAACCCGCTTTTCAGACCACGGCCCCCTTAACGCGCATGCTGCAACGCGATGCTCTAGCCAACCCTACTTTTGGCGATTATATGGTTAATATGGGCGCTCTTTGGGGTACGGGGCAGTACGTTTATATAGCAAAAGACCAAACCCCCTACAACCCACCTTCCTTTGCTAGTACAGCGCTTGGCTCTAGCCAGTCATACCCGCGAGTCAAAGGTATTGCACCTGTGACTAAAGACGTAGCTTTGGTGGTTACAGGCGGCTATGGAGACTATATGTATACCCCCGCGACGGGTGGAACAGTTGTTATTTCTGATTTTTTTGGTGACATACTTGCGGCAGCGGGTGCTTACCCCGGCACTAGCTGCTTTACGGCTATTTCTACAAACGTCGTTTGCTGTTCATCAAATTCGAGCGCAGTGGTTTTTAAGTGTGATACTTCTTTTAATATAGATTGGGCCATTGATGTGCAATCTGCTATAGGGGGGAGCAACCAAAGCGTACAGATGGTTATTGGGGCCGGAGACAATATGTACATATGGCATAGACAGACGGTTTCCCCGTACCAGCACAGTATGTCTAAAATGACGTTAGACGGGTCAGGAGGTCACACTATAGTAACAAAAGCTATGCCCGGACTAACCGCAAACAAAGGTATGTATGGTTGCAATTACCAGTATTTCGATTAAAGGAAAAATCATGAGTACAAAAACTCAAACTATTGAGCTAAACAGAGATTGCCCTGAAACCATAGAGCTAAAAGTACTGCAAGATTGGGCGAAAGAAAATATCAGCGGGGAAGAGCTTACAACAGAAGAAATAGTTTTGTTTTGGCAATACCGGAATTCAGCAGAAGGGCAGCAAGCTTACGAGGAGATCCTCGCCTCAGCCCCTAGCTATTAAACTTTCCGACGACAAAACCGGAATATAATTAAAGGAGACTCTCATGTCTTTATTTGTAAAAATAGTAAACAACGAAGTAAAACAAGTTTGGGACACGCAGCCTCCTGCGGGCGAGTCTGGTTGGAAGTCAGCGGTCGAAGTAAAACCCGACGTAGTTGAAAACCGCCAAACCCTAGACGGCCACACGTTCGACATAACTACGGACCCCGTACAGATTGTCTATGCAGTGCGTGATATTACTGCTGACGAGCGTAAGTCTGGTTTAATCGGCCGAGCTAAGTCTGAGTTCCAACAAGTGGCTAACGATCAACTACAGGTTGAAATGGACGACACTGCAACCGATGGGGACTTAGAAGCCGTAAGTGCGGCTAAAGCTGTTAAAGATGCCCGTATTGTAGCTATTAACGCCTGTACTACGCATGATGAACTAGACGCTATTTAGTTTGTTTTAAAGCAGTAGGAGTACCCATGAGATGACCGAGTTAGAGCTAGAAGCGATGATACAGCGTGCTGCGGAGGCGGGGGCCAAAAAAGCCTTACGTGACGTGGGTTTACAAGACGACGACGCTGTTCATGACATGCGTGAAATACGCGACCTTCTAGACTCTTGGCGCTCGGCCAAACGTACTGCGGCAAATACCTTGATTAAGACCTTTACCTACATATTCTTGGGTGCCCTGCTAACGGGGTCCTACTTTAGCTTTTTTAACAAGCCCTAGGTGCGTATCATGAGCCACTTCCAGACCGCGCTAGTTGCCGAAGCTGTGGATGGTGGATGGCGGCTACACGCCCCACTGGTGTATTATAGCGACGTTCTGGGGCGCACAGTGACTGTGCCTGCGGGGTATTGCACTGATCTGGCGAGTGTCCCCAGAATATTCCGGTGGATAGTCCCCGTAGCCAATGCTAAAAACCGGAAGGCAGCCGTGGTCCACGATTACTTATGCACCCACGGCGACGGCGTTGTTAAGAACCAAAAGCAGGCGGATAAGGTGTTTCGAGAAGCACTGAGCGTACTAGGTCTGGGCCGGTTTAAGTCAGGCGCTCTGTACTACCCAGTGCGTACGTTTCAGTCTATTAAAGGATGGTTCTCATGAGATTACTTATTTTAGGCGCAGTGCTGCTTGCACTCCCTGCTTGTACCCAGTTGAATAGCTTAGAGATTACGCCGGAGGACAACGCTATGGCCTGTCTGAAAGGCAACACGAACGCGGCCGGTGCTGTGCTTGGGGCTAACGTTTCCGGAATTACGGTTGAGCTTCCTGCCTCTGTGGACACCTCTAACTGGACTGCGCAAGACTGGAAAGAACTAGCCGAGCTTTGCGACTAGTGACCGAAAAACTACTTGATATGCTCAAGCGCCATGAGGGCGTAAGGTCCCACGTTTACCTGTGTTCTGCCGGATACGAAACCATTGGTGTGGGTAGGAACATCTCGAAGTCCGGTATGGGGCTGTCCGAGGATGAAGTTGACTACCTGCTAGAGAACGACATAGTACGCGTTATTAAGGAACTTTCTTCGGAATATCCGTGGTTTAGGGGTCTTGATGATGTACGAAAAGATGCTATGATTGACATTAGTTTTAACCTTGGTGCTACGAGGCTTCGTGGTTTCAAGCGCGCATTGGCAGCTATGGAAGTTGCCGACTATACAACCGCAGCAAAAGAGTTCCTAGATTCCAAATGGAGTCGGGACGTTAAGGGTCGTGCTACCGAACTCTGCTACATGATTGAGACGGGTAACTACCTATAATGAGGTTAAGAAATGCCGCTTCAGAAACTACAATTCAAGCCCGGAGTTGACCGCGAGAATACGCGCTACGCAGCCGAAGGCGGTTGGTACGAGACCAACAAAGTGCGTTTCAGACGGGGTATGCCTCAGAAGATCGGTGGGTGGGTGCGCCTGTCAAACCAAACTTTTCTTGGCGTCTGCCGGTCTATGCTCAACTGGGTTACTCTCCAAGGGCAAAACCTCGTCACAGTAGGCACTAACCTCAAGTACTACATCGAGCGTGGTGGGGCTTACTACGACATTACCCCTATCCGGTCCACGGTGACCCTGACCGACCCCTTTGATACTACTAGCGGCTCTGCGGTTGTTACGGTTACAGACACCGCACACGGTGCGCTTGAAGGCGACTTTGTTACGTTTAGTGGGGCTACAGCAGTTGGTGGTCTGACTTTAAACAACGAGTACCAGATAAGCCTGATCGACGAAGATTCCTACACTATTACTGCGGAGACTACGGCTTCTTCTACTGCCACGGGTGGCGGAACTGTTACTGCGGCCTATCAAATAAATACAGGTAACGAGATTGCTGTGCCATTTACTGGTTGGTCTGGCGGTACTTGGGGTGCAGGTACGTGGGGTTTTGGTGGTACTACTGATGCGCCTATCCGGCTCTGGAGCCAAGCTAACTTCGGTGAGGACTTATTCTTTACCTACCGTGGTGGCGAGCTTTTCTACTGGGATGCAACCAACGCGGTTACTACTCGTGCGGTCTATGTGTCTTCGCTTGCCGGTGCGTCAGACGTTCCTGTCATAGTTAATAAGGCATTCGTGTCTGACATCTTCCGCTTTGCGTTCTGCTTTGGTGCGAACGATCTGGGTACTAGCGTGCTTGATCCTATGCTTATCCGTTGGTCTGACCAAGAAGACGTAGCTAACTGGACGCCTGCGGCCACTAACCAAGCAGGTAGCCTGCGGTTGTCCCGTGGTAGTGAGATCATTACCGCCATACAAGCACGTCAAGAAATACTGGTCTGGACTGACACCGCCCTGTATGGCATGCAGTATTTAGGTGCTCCAGAGGTTTGGGGTGCGCAGCTCCTCGGTGACAACATCACCATAGCTAGTACTAACGCAGCGGTGTATTCAGGCAACATAGCCTACTGGATGGGTACGGATAAGTTCTATTACTACGACGGTACGGTTAAGACGCTACCCTGTTCAATCCGCAGCTATATATTTAACGACTTTAACTTCTCTCAGTATGCACAGGTGATTGCCGGTACTAACGAGCGGTTCGATGAGATTTGGTGGTTCTACTGTTCTGCCGACTCTACCCAGAACGACCGCTACGTGGTGTACAACTACCTGCAAGAAATCTGGTACTACGGCACGCTATCGCGCAGCGCTTGGATCGACGCCGACCTGAGAGAAAACCCTATGGCGGCTACGTACAGCAACAACTTGGTAACGCATGAAGTAGGTTACGACTGCCAAGAAACTACTACGCCGTTCCCGATTACAGCTACGCTAATATCCTCTGAGTTTGACTTGGACGACGGCGATAAGTTTATGTTTGTTAAGAGAATGTTACCTGACGTAACGTTTGAGGGTTCAACCGCTGATAGCCCTGCGGCTACTATGACGCTATCTCCAATGGAGAACTCCGGTTCTGGGTACAACAACCCGCTATCAGAAGGCGGTAACAGCAGCGCTACGGTAACCCGTTCGGCCACGGTGCCCATTGAGCAGTTTACAGGGCAGGTCTTTGTGCGGGTACGTGGTAGGCAGATGGCGTTTAAGATCGAGTCCACTGAGTTAGGTGTGGCTTGGAAGTTAGGTATACCACGTTTGGATATGCGTCCTGACGGCAGGAGGGGCTAATGGCGCAGGAAAGGCTCGTACAAAAAGTTCAGCCCCCTGCACTACCCATACCCAAGGCGGGGCCGCTTAAGCAGTATCTGGATGACCTGAATAACATCCTGCGTCTGTTTTTTAACCTTGTAGCCAACGCGGTTAACAACGTATTTGGGGAGCTTGGCGGTAGGTTTTTAGACGTGCCTAATGCGTTATACTTCTCTACGGTAGATCAACCGATAGCAGTGGTGGACACGGCGCAGGTAATAACGTTCAACCAGACGTACTTAGAAAGCGGGTTTGTGTTGGACGGGGGTACGGATAGCGAGATAACTGCAACGTATTCAGGGGTTTACAACTTTCAGTTTATCGGGCAGGTAGCTAGCGGTTCGGCTTCTGCTAAAAATATATACCTGTGGATTACGCGTAACGGCACTGATCTGGGGTACACAGCACGGGAATTTGTGTTACAGGGTTCTGGTGAGATAGACGAGGTAATCTGGAACTTCAACTTGGATTTGGCAGCGGGTGAGTACGTTGAGATGACGTGGGTTTCTGACGATATAAATGTCACTATGACAACCGTGCCCCCTGCTGTATCTCCGGCAACCCCTCATCCGGGCGTAACATCTGCTGTACTAACAATTAACTTTATTTCCGCACTCCCCGAAGTGCGACCAACACCTCCGTAGGTTAGATATGGGTACTGAGAGTTATTTAAACGACGACAGTATGGTCTATAACCCGAGCACGGGGACGTACAGTCGTGCGGGCGATATAAGAAGTGGGGTTTTAACCGTTGACGCGCAAAACAACAACTCCGTAGATAGTTTACTCGGCGCAGACCCCAATGCTTATGATTCCGATGGGGCCGTAGCGCCCACAACAGATAGTATAGGAAGTGACCGTACCCTCACTAGTGAAGAATTACGTGATATTTTTGCGGCAAACTTAACCGCCAGTGATATATACGGCGATCCGCTTGCAGGGTATGAAGGGGTTAGAGACCCAGTAACTAGCGCTGTTTCTGCCGCAATGCAAAATGATTACCTGAACTCTATTCTTGAAGAAGGGCCGGACATTCGCCCTCCGCCTATGACTAAAGAGGACATGTTAGCTTCTTTAGGTACCATAGACTTAACTGATGGCGCTAGCCAAGAAGAGATTGACGCAGCCACTGCTTTTCTTGATACAGGTTTAGTATCTATAGACGACGTAGCTAGGAGCACTGGGCTACCTGTAAGCGCCATAGAAGCTGCGTACAACAACACCATTGATTTAAGTGATACGGCCCCACCTGCGGAACAAGGTGATTTCTTTTTGCCCGGTCTTGATGAGGGGCTTGAGTTTTTAAGTGAAGCCGGTAAGGGTATAGGAGCAGGGTTAACAGGCACTTTGGGCAACGTAGCCACTGCGGTATCTCAAATACTTCCAGAAGAGTACGAAGCTGGGGCAAGAGACTACATAGACGAAACTACTCAAAATATAATAGAAGACTATTTTCCTGCCGGTGAAGGGTGGGAAGACTCTACTACAAGGGCAGTTACTCAAGGCGCGGGCGGAAGCGCGGTTTATTTTATTCCGGGTGGGAATTTAGTCAAAGCTGGGCAGTTGGTTTATGCGGTGGCTTCATCTGCGGGAGAAGCTATTAGACGTGCGGTTGAAGCGGACGCTACAGAAGGGGAAATAGACGTTGCGGGGACACTAGGCACTCTCCCCGGCCTTATAGAACCTTTTCTTGGCCCCGGTAAAATGTTGGATAAGCTTTTACCCGAGAGCGTTGAAAAAGTGTTTACTACCAAAGTGGGCGAAATTCTTGCCGACAATGTTGTAAACAAGACCAAGAAAGTTACTATGGCTGGAGTGGGCGAAGCTATAGAAGAAGCTGCCCAAGAAACAATACAGAACAGCATAGGTATAAACGTATATGACGCCGACATAGACTTATTTGAAGGTACCGGAGAAGCCATTGAGCTTGGTGGTTTAACAGGAACAATAGTACAGACTATTATAGAAGCGGTTACACCGGGTAACACTAGGTCCGCTACTTACATTCCGAGGAGTACTAGCAGTGCGGATACGAACCAAGCGCAAATAACAAACGAGTCGGATGACTTAGTAGTTGCTACCCAAGATCAAACTTTAGGGGTAACAGACCAATCGGCTCAGATAGATGGAGATGGAACTAGTTTATTACCCGACGGTTCTGCTCTATATGACTCCCAAGGTAACAAGATAACAAAGGGTACTACTTACACCATATATGAAGATGGCAGTGTTGCTGTAACTGATACGGGTACGGGTAGAAAAGTAGAGGCGGACTTAAATGACTCTACAACCGTACAAGAGCTTGTAGACGCGGAAGCTGGAGACGTTGTATATAATTCAGTACTAAACGGAACTACTGATTTAGAAACCGTTGTTGACGCAAAAGGTTCGGCTGCTACTGAGGGATGGCTTGCTGTAAACGACCCTGAATTGTTAAAAAACGAAGATTTTGTTGGCCCGTTATTCCAAGACGATTTAGATCAATCGGGGGTAATTGACTTAGTTGTAACCGATGTAAACGCCCAAGTAGATGCTGGCACACTGCCTGAAAGTGCTAGAGTCAGCGCAACGTCTACAGCAGATGAGCTTTTAGAAGCCCTCGGTAACGCAAGTACGCATACCGTAAATAGGGTGGTTGGGTACGCAGACGATGATGTTCTATCCGACATACTAACAAACGCGAAAACAAAAGAACTTGATAAACTCTTTGAAAAAGCAGATGCGGACGTACTTGCAGAAGCGGGCGATATTTATGGTGACCTAGATGCAGACACCCAAACAAAAATAGACACTGTATTAGGTACAACCCCAACTATTTCAGTTACTACTGCACCGACTCAAACCACTTCAGTTACTACTGCACCGACTCAAACCACTTCAGTTACTACTGCACCGACTCAAACCACTTCAGTTACTACTACGACTACACCTTCTCCTACTGCCACGGGCGGAACAGACATAGTAGATACTTTGACTATTAATGGGGTAGGAAGTGATGACCCCACGACAATAATTACTTCTGGGCCAACTCAAGGGCCAACGCAGACTACCTCAGTAAGCCCAACTACCTCTGTATCTGTAAGTACTAAGCCAACTACTTCGGTAAGCCCAACTACGTCTGTATCTGTAAGTACTAAGCCAACTATTTCAGTAAGCCCAACTACAACTACATCTGTAAGCCCAACTACAACTACATCTGTAAGTCCAACTACAACTACATCTGTAAGCCCAACTACAACTACATCTGTAAGTCCAACTACGTCTGTATCTGTAAGCACTAAGCCAACTACTTCAGTAAGCCCAACTACGTCTACAAGTACTTCAGTAAGCCCAACTACTTCAGTAAGCCCAACTACGTCTACAAGTACTTCAGTAAGCCCAACTACTTCAGTAAGCCCAACTACGTCTGTATCTGTAAGCACTAAGCCAACTACTTCAGTAAGCCCAACTACCTCTGTATCTGTAAGCACTAAACCAACTACTTCAGTAAGCCC
>Ga0224504_10000417_pt1 | contig 19106 bp, 18 predicted proteins | sample SF_Oct11_sed_USG_3_FD_170160 | JGI IMG/M metagenome (GOLD analysis project Ga0224504, IMG submission 170160) | Sediment microbial communities from San Francisco Bay, California, United States - SF_Oct11_sed_USGS_24 | ecosystem: Environmental > Aquatic > Marine > Sediment | place: USA... | reverse complement strand
TGCCGGCCCCGAGAATGCGGTCCACCGTGGCTTCGTCCATGCCGGTGCGCAGCACGAGGGCCTCGCGCACCAGGGCGCGATCCCCCCGGGCCAGCGCCTGGAGCAGCGCCTCGTCGTCCAATTGGCCGGTGTCCTGCAGACGCTGAGCGAGATCCTTCGGCGTCTCGTTGGCTCCACCATCGGCCTTGGCGCCGTCCGCCAAACGACGGCGTACCTCCTCGGCCACGCGCTTGGCCGTTTCGCGATCCAGCTCCTCGCGGCCCTGGAGCTTTCGCAGCAGGTTGTCGGCGACAAAGGCCGCGAGCTTTCGCACCATCCCTGGCGACAACCTCGACCGGCCAACGAGCGGTTCGTGCCAGGATTTCACGTCGCGGGCCTGATCGACCAGGCTGTCCAAGGTCTCTTCACGAATTTGCGCACTGTCGTTGACCAGTAGGGCGGCGATGGCGTCCCGGTCTTCGGTCCCGATGATCGCGTCGGCCACCGTTTCGCCGAGACCCCCGCGGCGCGAAATCGCCTTCAGCTTTCCCGAAGCGCAGCCCTCGCCGATGATATCGAGCAGGTCGCGGTCAGCCAGCAGGGGTGAGAACTCGAGCACGGGACAGGCGACGATCTCCTCGGTGTCCTGGGCCAGGCGCCGAATTACAGACGGCGGCGCATCGACCAGGTCGTGGAGGGCGTCGGCCAGAACCTGGCGGACCCGCGTCGCATGGTCCCGTGCCAGCAGCTCGAGCGTTTCCACCACATAACGCTGGGCCTGCTCCTGGTCCCGTTCGCCCAGTTGGGGCACCAGGCGGGCCACCTTGACGGCGAGATCCCGGCGTACGGTCTCGTCGCTGTCCCGGGCCAGCATCAGGTCCGCCTGCGCGGGCGTCCGAACGTTGACGGCGGTCCGGCGGCGGACTTCGGGCGAGGAGTCGGCGGCCAGGAAGTAGAGAATTTCAGGGCGGATATCCGAGCGAGCGGCGAGATCGGCGCGCACGCCCGAATCCTCATGACGAACGAGGCGCTTCGAGTCCTCGTAGGTTATCGGCGGTTCCTGTCGGCCCTTCCTTCCGAACAGTCGAATCATGTCGTCGTGCCGTTTTCCTTTGGCGGCGCGAACTCCAGGCCGCCCTTGCCACGGCGCTTGACCGCGTACATGGCCGCGTCGGCACGGTCGAGCAGCGACTTCAGGTCCTCGTCCGTGCCAGGGTTGAACGCGGCGATGCCGACCGAAAGGCCGAGCGGACGTTCCGGATCCGCTGTGAAATGGGCCAGCGCGGCCGCCGCCGCGATTAGGGCTCTGCCCTTTTCCTCAGCGATCGCGACCGGCATGCCGGCGCAGAACAACGCGAACTCGTCCCCGCCGAGCCGGGCCGCCAGATCGCCGGTGCGGCCCTGGGTGCGCAGGACCTCGGTCAGCGCCAGGAGCGCCTTGTCGCCGGCCTGATGGCCATGCCGGTCGTTGACCAGCTTGAAGTTGTCGAGGTCGATATAGAACAGCGTCGCCGCCTGGGCCTTGCCCTCCGGCCGGGCGAAGTGCTGCTCGAGCCGGTCTACGAAGCTTCGCCGGTTGAGCAGGCCAGTCAGGGGATCGGTCGAGGACAGCTTTTCGAGCTCCTCCTCGCGGGTCAGCAGTTGATTGGTCACGCCGATCTGGGCGCTCACCTCGTCCAGCAGGATCGACTCCTCCTCGCCGGGGACGACCTCCGAAATCCCCTGCCAAAGGCAGAGCGCCCCGTTCACGCGACCCTGGTAACGGGTTGCCCGGAGCAGCAGACAGCGGCCGTCGGCCTGCGCTTCCAGTACCGCCTCGCCCGCGGCGAGGCGGTCCAGCAAAGGCGCCAACACGCTCTGGGGCGGCTTGCTTCCTGCTTGGGCCACGCGAGCGAACGCCTCGCCTGGGGCCCGGCAGTAAATGGCGACACCCAGCGCCGGCAGGGCCGGGACCAAGGCCTCCGCGGCGGCCATGAGCAGGCGGGCCGGTTCGAGCTCGTCGCGCACCATGCGCAGGATGTAGGCAAGCAGCCGCTGGCGGTGCCGGGCGCGGGCTAGGGCGGCCTCGTGCGCCCGTTCGTCGGTAATGTCGCGGCAGGTGCCGCGTACGCCGAGCCATTTACCGTCCGGGCCGTGCAGCGGCAGGCCGGTGGCCGACAGGCAGGCGGCCCGTCCGTCGGCGTTGCGGAACCAGACCTCGACCTGGTCCACCGGCACGCGCGTGGCAAAGGGCGAGGCCTCCGACTCGCCGGCCCCGAGCAAGAAGCTCTGGACGCGCTGTCCGACCAGCTCCGAGGCGGCAAAGCCCAGTGCGCCGCGCGGCGAGACAAAGGCGAATCGACCCTCGGCGTCGACCTCCCAGGCGAAGTCGCTGGAAGCTTCGACCAGATCCTTGTAGCGCTGCCGGGAATCGATCAAAGCGCTGCGCAGGCTGCGCTCCAGGGTGATGTCGCGGCCCAGCAGAAGCGCCGCCGCGCCCTCGGCCCAGGGGAGGACGACCAGGTCCAGGGCTTGGCCGGCGTCTTCGGCCGTTCTCTTGCCGTCGAGCATCAGCGGCGTGACCTGGGCGATCTTGCCGGCAAGCGCGGCGTTCAGGGCGTCCCGCAGCTCGACCATCATCCCGCCTTGCAACATTCGGGCGAGTGGTTCGGCCCGCGGGTTCGCGCTCAGGACGACGCCGTTGCGGGCGACTACCAGGACCGGACCGGGAAAGTCCTCGAAGGGCCCCCCAGGCGAAAGCAGGCCGAGGTTGGTCTCGTCCCCTGCCAGACGCCCATCGGTTCGGTGCGCGGGTTTGGTCCCACCCGGCCCGGTCATTGTGCTGCTCGTGCTGGCATTGTCCGTGTCATTCGGTTTTGGACAATTTGCCTCAAGCCCGTTAAGACCCACTTAAATGTCTCTATTGTATGTGTTTTTACGATCGGCGCGCCGGCAGACCGCCGATGCGATGCACCGCCGCCGGCCCGCCACGAGCCCTGCATGACCAGGGATCCGGCCGCTCGGGCCCGGCTCGGCGGTCGGCGCGGCTCCCTCGCGCGGCCGTTGACACGGTCCGGCGCCTCGCGCATGTTCCATGCCCGCCCGGCCTCTGGAAAGCGTGAGATTGCATGACTTCGGACGACCTCAAGACAACCATCGAAGCGGCCTGGGAAACCCGGGGCGATATCACCGCGGCAACCGGTGGCGCGTCGCGCGAGGCCGTGGAGCAGGCCCTCGACGGGCTCGACCGGGGGGCGTTCCGGGTGGCCGAGAAGATCGACGGCGCCTGGCATGTGCACCAATGGCTGAAGAAGGCCGTGCTGCTGTCGTTCCGCCTGAACGACAGCAAGCCGCTGCCCGGTGGCCCGCGGGACGAAGAGCACGGCGAGGCCGCCTGGTATGACAAGGTCCCCTCCAAGTTTGCCGACTGGGGCGAGGCCGAATTCCAGGCGGCGGGATTCCGCGCGGTGCCCAACTGCGTGGTGCGTCACTCCGCCTACATCGCGCCGGGGGTCGTCCTGATGCCCAGCTTCGTGAACATCGGCGCCTATGTCGATTCCGGCACCATGGTCGACACCTGGGCGACGATCGGTTCCTGCGCCCAGGTCGGCAAGAACTGCCACATCTCGGGCGGCACCGGCATCGCCGGCGTGCTGGAGCCGCTCCAGGCGGAGCCGGTGATCATCGAGGACGACTGCTTCATCGGCGCGCGCGCCGAGGTCGCCGAGGGCGTCATCGTCGGACAGGGCTCGGTGCTCTCGATGGGCGTCTACATCGGCGCCTCGACCAGGATCGTCGACCGCGAGAGCGGCGAGGTTCACAGAGGGCGCGTGCCGCCCTATTCGGTCGTGGTGCCCGGCACCATGCCGGGCAAACCCCTGCCCGACGGCAGCCCGGGGCCCGGTTTGTACTGCGTGGTGATCGTGAAGCGGGTCGATGAAAACACCCGGGCCAAGACTTCGATCAACGATCTGCTGCGCGATTGACGGAGCGCTTCGACCGGCATGCCAGCCGCCCTGGATTGCATCGAGCTGACCCGCCGCCTGATCCGTTGCCCCAGCGTCACGCCGGCCGAAGGCGGGGCGCTCGATCTCGTGCAGGAGGTCCTCGAGACCCTCGACTTCACCTGCCACCGCCTGGCCTTTTCCGAGCCGGGCACGGCCGAGGTGGACAACCTCTACGCCCGTCTCGGCACCGAAGGCGCCAACTTCTGCTATGCCGGGCACACCGACGTCGTCCCGGTCGGCGAGACTGCGGCCTGGAGCGTCGAGCCCTTCGGCGGCGAGCTTAGGGACGGCTGGGTCTACGGCCGCGGCGCGGTCGACATGAAAGGCTCGATCGCCGCTTTCCTGGCGGCGCTGGCGTCCTTCCTGGAGCGCCGTGGGCCCGGCTTCGGCGGCTCGATCAGTCTGCTGATCACCGGCGACGAGGAGGCCGACGCGATCAACGGCACCCGCAAGGTGCTGCGGTGGCTGACCGAAAGGGGGGAGCGCCTGGACGCCTGCCTGGTCGGCGAGCCGACCAGCAACGAACGGCTCGGCGACATGATCAAGATCGGTCGGCGCGGCAGCTTGAACGGCCGCCTGACCGTGCGCGGCATCCAGGGCCACACCGCCTACCCGCAGCTCGCCGACAACCCGCTTCACCACTTGGTGCGCATGCTGGAGACGGTGCTGGCCGAGCCGCTCGACCGCGGAAGCGAACACTTCCCGCCGTCCACCCTGCAGCTGACCACGATCGACGCGGGCAACGCGGCCAGCAACGTGATCCCCGGGCAGGCGAGCGCCGCCTTCAACGTGCGGTTCAACGATCTGCACACGAGCGATTCGGTGGCGGACTGGCTGCGCGACCGGCTGGACCGGAAGGGTGCGGACTACGACCTAGAGATCCGGGTTTCGGGCGAATCCTTCCTCTGCCCCCCGGGGCCGCTGAGCGACTTGATAGCCCGGGCGGTCGAGACAGTCCTGGGTGACAGGCCGGAGTTCGGCACCACCGGCGGGACCTCGGACGCGCGCTTCATCAAGGATCACGCGCCGGTCGTCGAGTTCGGGCTCTTGAACGCGACCGCGCACAAGGTGGACGAGCGGGTCAGCGTGGACGACCTGGAGCGGCTCAGCACCATCTATGGCGCCGTCCTCGACGGCACTTTTCCCCAGTGATCCCAAGCCCTCTCGAAATAGCCCGGGCGATCTACGGCGCCTGGCGCCTCGCCCATCTCGACCCGGCCGGGATGAATTTCTTGGACCGCACGGTCGAGGGGCTCTGGAAGTCCTTCTTCGCGGCCGTCCTCGTGGCGCCGGGCTACCTCCTGCTGCTTCTGATCGACGTCTCTGAACTTGAGCTCTCGGCTGGTCCGCTGCGCGTTCTCGTCGTGCAGCTTCTGATTTATGTGATCATCTGGGTCGCCTTTCCGCTGGTCATGTACGCCTGGGCGCAAAACATGGGCCGGGCCGCCGAGTATCCCGGCTTCATCGTCGCCTACAACTGGGCCCAGGCGGTGCAGATGGTGCTGGTTCTCCCCGTCAGCGTGATCGTCGCCGGCCACTTCCTGCCCGAGGGCATAGTCCCGCTCGTCAATCTCGCCGTGCTTCTGGTACTCCTGGGTTACGAGTGGTTCATCGCCCGCACGGCCCTGGCGGTCGCCGGGCCGGCCGCGGCCGGTGTCATCGCCCTGGCCTTCTTCATGGGCCTGATCGCAAAGCTGATCGGAATGTCGATGATCGCCTGAGCGGACGCTCAGCCGTAGCCCACGGCGGTCAGATAGAGCCCGTCCGCCGGCGCGGCCGGCCCGGCGGCGCGGCGGTCGCAGGCGGCCAAGGCCGCGGCCAGGTCCGCCCGGTCCCATTTGCCCTCTCCGACCAGCTTGAGCGAGCCCACCATGTTGCGCACCTGCCGGTGCAGGAAGGAGCGCGCCCCGGCCCGGACCCTCACCTCCGCGCCGTCGCGCGCCACCTCCAGTAGGTCGAGGGTCTTCATAGGCGAGGCGGCTTGGCACTCGGCCGCGCGGAAGCTGGTGAAGTCGTGGTGCCCGACCAGGACCTGGGCGGCCTCGTGCATGGCCCCGGCGTCGAGCGGAGCCGGCGCGAACCACGCGCGGCCCCGCTCCAGGGTCAGCGGCGCGCGCCGGTTGACGATCCGGTAGAGGTAGTTGCGCGAAGTGGCCGAAAAGCGGGCGTGAAAATACTCCTCCGCCGGCTCGGCCGAAAGCACGGCGATCGGCGCGGGCCGGAGGTGGTGATTGAGGGCGTCGCGCAGGGTACCGGCCGTCGTCGCCTTGGCGATATCGAGGTGCGCCACCTGGCCCAGGGCATGCACGCCGGCATCGGTGCGCCCGGCGCCCACAACGGTGGCCTGCTCGCCGCAGAAGTCCGTCACGGCGGCTTCCAGGGCCGCCTGGATGCTCGGTCCGTTGTCCTGGCGCTGCCAGCCGACGAAGCCGGCGCCGTCGTACTCCACCACCAGCTTGTAGCGGGTCACGGGCCGTCTTCCGGCAGCGGCAGGCGCGTGCCTGGCGGCACAGGAAAGCCGCGCAGGAACTCGGGCGCGTCCATGGCGGCGCGGCCGGCGCGGCGCACCCGGGTGAGCCGCAGGGCGCCTTCGGCGCAGGCGATGGTCAGCCGATCGTCCAGGGCCAGTCCGGCCGTGGCGCCCAGGTCCCGGTCCAGGACCTCACAGGCCAGCACGCCGATCCGCTCGGGGCCCTTGCGCCCCGGCAAGTCGGCATAGGCGCCCGGCCAGGGGTCGAAGGCGCGCACCCGGCGCTCCAGCTCGGCGGCTGGCCGGCGCCAGTCGAGGCGGCCCTCGGCGCGCTCCAGCTTGGCCGCATAGGTCGCGCCCTGGGCCGGTTGGGGCCGTGGGGCCAGCGTGCCGCGGTCGAGACCATCCAGCGCCTGCACCATCATCCGCGCGCCGAGTTCCGCCAGGCGGCCGTGCATCTCGGCCGCGGTCGTCGCGGGGCCGATCGGCAGGGTCTCCTGAAGCAGCATCGGGCCAGTGTCGAGGCCTTCGTCCAGTTGCATGATCGTGACCCCGGTCTCTTGGTCACCGGCCAGGATGGCGCGCTGGATCGGCGCCGCGCCGCGCCAGCGCGGCAGCAGGGAGGCATGCAGGTTGAGGCAGCCCAGACGCGGCGCCGCCAGGATCGGCCCGGGCAGGAGAAGGCCATAAGCCACCACGACGCCGGCGTCGAGGCCGAGCGCGGCGAAGGCTTGCTGCTCGTCGGGATCCTTGAGGTTGGCCGGCATGCGCAGCGGCCAGGCCCGTGCTTCGGCCAGCGCCTGCACCGGGGAGGGGCGCGGCTTTTTCCCGCGGCCGGCCGGGCGCGGCGGCTGGCAGTAGACGCAGGCGATCTCGTGTCCGGCCGCGGCGAGCGCCTCGAGGCACGGCAGGGCGAAATCCGGCGTGCCGAGGAAAGCGAGGCGGAGGCGGGTCATCGGCAGGCCTCTAAGCGGTTCGCGCCGTTCCTAGAGCGCGTGGGCGGCGTCGTGCTCTCTGGCGGGTTTGGACGACTTCTTGGCCTTCAACAGCTTGCGCAGGATCATGTTGCGCTTGAGCGCGGAAATGTGGTCGACGAAGAGAATGCCGTCCAGGTGGTCCATCTCGTGTTGCACGCAGGTCGCCAGGAGGCCTTCGGCCGCGAGCTCGCGAACCTCGCCTTCGTGGTCCTGGTAGCGCACCTTGACCGCCGCCGGACGCACGACCTCGGCGTAGTGGTCGGGCAACGAGAGGCAGCCTTCCTCGTAGCTGGCGTCCTCGTCCGAAACCCAGGTCAGCTCCGGGTTGGCCATGCGGTAGGGCTGCGGTTCCTTGTCCTCGCGCGCCAAGTCGAGCACGATGACCCGCTTGAGCACCCCGACTTGCGGCGCGGCAAGTCCGATGCCCGGCGCGTCCTGCATGGTCTCGAGCATGTCGTCCATCAGCCGGCGGACCTCCTCATCGACCCGCTCGACCGGGGCCGCGACCTGTTTCAGGCGCGGGTCGGGTGCGGTGATGATCGGCAGCAGCGCCATAGATGGGGCGTCCCTGTGTTGAGTTGGAATTGTTCCTGTCCCTCGCGACCCTTACCTATGGTCTCCGCGCGCGAGCGTCAAGCGGGCCTTGTAACGTCCCACGAGCCCTGCCGCTTTATCCTGCCGCGACTCCGGGGGCCGTGCTAGTCTGCGGCCGGACGCCGTTTTGGGAAGGTGCCATGGACGCCATGCTATTGCTCGCCGTGCTCGCGGCACTCGCCGTCGGTGCCGTCGTGGCGTTGCTGTTCTTGCGCGGGCGCGGCGCGGTGGCGGACACGGGGGAGCTGGCCGGCCGACTGACACAGATGGCCGAGAGCCAGACTGCCGTGCAGGCCAAGATCGCCGAGCAGCTCCAGGCCCAGGAGCGCGCCGTCACCAAGGCGCTCGAAGAGCGTCTCGCCGACCTCTCCAAGCGGGTCGGCGACCGGCTGCAGGAATCCTCCACCCGCAGCCAGAACACCCTCGTCGAGCTGCGCGAGCGCCTGGCGGTGATCGACCAGGCGCAAAAGAACATCACCGAACTCTCGACCCAGGTCGTGGGCCTGCAGGACATCCTGGCCAACAAGCAGGCACGCGGCAGTTTCGGCGAGATCCAACTCAACGACCTCGTGGAGAACATCCTGCCGCCCAACGCCTACGAGTTCCAGGCGACGCTCGGCAACGGCCGGCGGGCCGACTGCCTGCTGAAGCTGCCCAACCCGCCCGGGTCGATCGCCATCGACTCGAAGTTTCCGCTGGAAAGCTACGAGGCGCTCAGGTCGGCCGGCGACGAGGCGGCCCGCGCCCAGGCGCGCCGGGCGCTCGCCGCCGACCTGCGCACCCACGTGCAGGCCATCGCGGCGCGCTACATCATTCCCGGCGAGACCGCCGAGTCGGCGCTCATGTTCCTGCCCAGCGAGGCGGTCTACGCCGAGCTGCACGCCGCCTTCCGCAGCGTGGTCGAGGAGTCCTACAAGGCGCGGGTCTGGATCGTCTCGCCGACCACCCTGATGGCGACGCTCAACACGGTGCGCGCGGTGCTCAAGGACGTGCGCATGCGCGAGCAGGCCGGGGTGATCCAGACCGAGGTCGGCAAGCTGCTCGAAGACCTCGGGCGGCTCGACGAGCGGGTCGGCAAGCTGCAGCGCCACTTCGAACAGGCCAACGAGGATCTGCGCCAGATCCGGATCTCCAGCGAGAAGGTGACCCGCCGCGGCGAGCGCATCGAGGAGCTTGAGTTCGAGGACCCGCAGTCCGCCGACGAAGCGATCGTACCGGCAAAGCCCCGGATCGTCAGCAATTAACACATTTTAGATTAATTAAATAATTAACCATATATCAGCTTATTGGGCGCCGCTTCGGCACCTACGCCGGCCGGCGCGACTTGAGCGCGGCGGTGAGTGTGCCGTCGTCCAGGTAGTCGAGCTCGCCGCCCACCGGCACACCGTGGGCCAAGCGCGAGACCGTCAGATCGCCGCCGCCCAGGCGTTCGGCGATGTAGTGCGCCGTGGTCTGGCCGTCGACCGTGGCCGAGACGGCCAGAATGACCTCGCGGACTTCGGGCGCGCGCGCGCGAGCGGCCAGGGCATCGAGCCGGAGATCTTCCGGGCCGCGCCCGTCGAGCGCCGAGAGCGTGCCGCCGAGCACGTGGTAACGCCCCGTGAAGGCGCCGCTGCGTTCGATCGCCCAGAGGTCGGCGACCTCCTCGACCACGCAGATCAGCGCGCCGTCGCGCCTGGGATCGGCGCAGAGTGCGCAGGGGTCGCTGGTATCCAGGTTGCCGCAGAGCGAACAGTTGCGCAGCCTCTCCGCCGCCTGGCGCAGACTGTCGGCGAGCGGCAGCATGAGGGACTCCCGACGTTTCATCAAATGCAGCGCGGCTCGGCGCGCCGAGCGCGGCCCCAGGCCCGGCAGGCGCGCCAGGAGCTGGATCAGACGTTCGATTTCGCTGACGGTCATCCGGCCTCCTTCGGATAGAGACTCCTTATCTCATGGGAAGCGCCGAGGGAACAATCGGCATCGCGGCGCGACAAATCCTGTACTGATGAATTCGGTCGAGGTAGTCTGGCGCAAGCACGACCACTGATAGCAGAACCGGGAGGGTCCCATGCCGCTACCCAGGAACCTTTATGCCGGGTATCCCTCGACCGTGGTCTACGGCGAAAAGGTGGCCGGCAAGACCAAAGGCAAGAAACCGCGCAACCACCTGATCTGGGGCGACTGGATCACCGTCAACGGCAAGGAGGGCGACTGGTGGCAGGTCGCCGCGCGCGGCACCGACGGCTGGGTCCACGAGGACAGCGTTCAGGAAGAGCGGGTTTTGGAAGTGAACTTCATCGACGTCGGCCAGGGCGACGGCTGCCACATCGTCACCCCCAAGGACAGGCACATCCTGATCGATGCCGGGGCCGAGAGCAACATGTACCGCTTCCTGCGCTGGCGGTTCCGCGGCTTCAAGAAGACCTTCACCTTCGAGTCGGCGATCATCACGCACCCGGACAAGGACCACTACGGAGGCTTCCGGCGGATCTTCGAAGAACCGAAGGTCAAGATCGACACGGTCTATCACAACGGCATCGTCGAACGAGTCGCGGCGAAAAGGAACGCCCGGCTGGGTCCCCGGCCCCGCGACCCGGGCAACAAAGTGTTCTACTTGACCGGTCTTTGTCCGGACCTGGGGAGTCTCAAGGCCCTGGTCGGGCAGGCGGCCAAGCGCGGCAAGAAGCGCTATCCCAACCTGATGCACATGGCGGCGACCGAGGGACGGGTCCAGGACATGCGGATGCTCTCGGCCGAGGACGGCCACCTGCCCGGCTACGACCCGGCCAAGCCTCTGACAATCCAGGTCTTGGGTCCGGTCGGCGAGCCGGACCCGGCCGGCAAGCCGCGGCTGCGCTGGTTTAAGGACGTCGGCAAGACCAAGAACGGCCACTCGGTCATCCTGAAGCTGGTCTACGACAAGGTGACCTGCCTTCTGGGTGGGGACCTGAACACGGAATCCGAGGACTATCTGCTGGAGCACTACACCGGCCTGGCGCAGCCGCCGAAGAGCGCGGAGGACGAGACCATGACGGTCTCGATCGCCCGTCACGTGTTCGAGTGCGACTGCGCCAAGGCCTGCCACCACGGCAGCCCGCATTTCCGGAACATCTTCCTGCGGGCCGTCAACGCGGCGGCCACGGTGGTCTCCAGCGGCGACGAGGAATCCTACGCCCATCCGCGCCCGGACGCCCTGGGCGCGCTCGGCAAGTACGGCCGCGGCAGCCGGCCGCTGATCTTCAGTACCGAGCTCGCCCGCTCAACCAAGGACTCGATCAAACAGCCGCACTTACTGCGCCAGGACCTGGTGAAAAAGGCCAAGGCGATCGACGCCGCCTCGACGTCCGCCGACAAGGACAAGGCGTTGAAGCGCTACAAGGACGCACTCCGGCAGCTGGAGCGCAGCGTCGCCCGTTACGGCATGATCAACCTGCGCAGCGACGGCGAAAAGGTGCTGATCGCGCAAAAGCTGGAAAAACAGAGAAGCGCGGGTGCAAGGTGGGACATCCACTTGCTGGAGCCGGGCCCCGACGGACGCCTGCGGAGCCCGGGGCCGCACTAGGCGGCCTTCGCTCGGTCGTTAGAACGGCAGCTTCATGCCCGGCGGCAGGGCCAGGCCGCCGGTCAGTTTCTGCATCTCCTCGGCGACGTGGGATTCGACCTTGGCCTTGGCATCGTTGGCGGCGGCGACGACCAGGTCCTCCAGCACCTCCGCATCGGCAGGCGTGAGCAAGGAGGGGTCGATCTTGACGGCGCGCAGCTCGCCCTTGCCGTTCATGGTGACCTGGACCATGCCGCCGCCGGCCGCGCCGGTCATTTCGGACTCGGCGAGCTTGTCCTGCAGCTCCGCCATCTTGGCCTGCATCTGCTGGGCCTGTTTCATCATCTGACCGAGGTTCTTCATACCGTCCCGTTTCCCCGATTGTGCCGGCTGTGTCAACCGTTCGCCGGGCCGCCGGCTCCGGAATCATCGTCCGCGCCGGGTGGTTCGTCGCGCAGGGCGACCATCTTGGCGCCGGGAAAGGTTTCCAGCACCGCTTGGACCAGCGGGTTCTCCTGCGCCGCCGCGCGCTGTCTGTCCGCCAAGTCCCGGCGTGCGTCGCGCAGCATTGCTGCGCCCGGTGCATCGGATACGCTGACCACCCAGCGCTCCCCGGTCCACTCCTGCAACAGCCGCCCGAGCCGGCCGGCGAGATCGCGAGGCGCCGCCGCCTCGGGCCGAAACTCGATCCGCCCCGGCTCAAAGTGGACCAGATGCACGTCACCGGTCAGATGATTGGCGAGCAGGACCTCGCGGCGCGCCTCTGCCAGGGCGACGACCTCGGTGAAACTGGTCGGCTGCGGCAGAGTTTCGGGCGCCACCGCGGGCTCGCTTCCCACGGCCGGCTGCAGCTGCGGCGCCAGGGCCGTTTGCGCTCCGCGGTCCGCGACCGGCGCCGCCGCGCCGCCCGGCGATCGCGCGGCTGGACCGGTGGGCTGGATGCCGCCGCTGTCCTGCGATGCATCAAGGCGCTTGACCAGATCGCCCGGTGTCGGCAGCTCGCTGGCGTAGGTCAGGCGGATCAGCACCATCTCCGCCGCCTGCAACGGAGAGGGCGCGTCCCGGGTCTCGCCGAGGCCCTTGAGCAGCATCTGCCAGCAGCGTGCCAAGGTCGGCAGGGAAAGCGCATCGGCCAGCGCGCGGCCGCGCACCCGCTCGGTCTCGGGCAGGCCCGGCGCATCGGCATTCTCGGGCACCAGCTTGGCCCGGGTCAGGAAATGGGCCAGCTCCAACAGATCCTGGAGCACCACCGCCGGGTCGGCACCGGCGGCGTACATGTCCGAAAGGATCTCGAGCGCCCCAGGGGCTCGGCCGCCGATCACGGCCTCGAACAGGTCGAAGACCCGCGCCCGGTCGGACAGGCCCAGCATCTCCCGGACCTGCGCTTCCTCCACCCGGGCGGTGCCGCCGGCCGCCTCGGCGCCCGACCCCGACCCCGACATGGCCATGGCCTGGTCCAGCAGAGAAAGCCCGTCGCGCACCGACCCGTCGGCCGCCCGGGCGATCATGGCGAGCGCCGCCTCGTCGACCTCGACGTCTTCCTTGCGGGCGATCTCGCTGAAGTGCCGGGCCAGTTCCTCCTGCGCGACCCGGCGCAGGTCGAAGCGCTGGCAGCGAGACAGCACGGTCACCGGCACCTTGCGGATCTCGGTCGTCGCGAAAATGAAGACGACGTGCTCCGGCGGCTCTTCCAGGGTCTTCAGCAGGCCGTTGAAGGCCTGCCGGGACAGCATGTGAACCTCGTCGATGATGTAGACCTTGGTGCGCGCGGAGACCGGCCGATAGCGCACGCCCTCGATCAGCTCCCGGATGTCGTCGATGCCGGTGCGGCTGGCCGCGTCCATCTCGACCACATCGACGTGGCGATCCTGCGTGATTGACTCGCAGTGCTCGCAGCGGCCGCAGGGCGTGGCGGTCGCGCCGCCCGCGCCATCGGGGCCGACGCAGTTGAGCGCCCGGGCGATGATCCGCGCCGTCGTGGTCTTGCCGACGCCGCGCACTCCGGTGAGGATAAAGGCATGGGCCAAGCGCCCGCCGGCGATCGCATTGGTCAGCGTACGGACCAGGGCCTCCTGGCCGATCAGGTCGGCGAAGCTGGCCGGTCGGTACTTGCGCGCGAGCACCCTGTAGGCGGTGGCTTCCTCGCGCTCGGCGGGCTGTTCCGTCATCGCTGGGCCTTCGCCGGGAGGCGCTCAACATCGCGGCGCCCGGTCCCGGGCGCCTTGGCTTGCCGCATCACCGCCGGGACTCCGGGCGGGACAGGTGGGAGGCTGGGTAAACGACCCGGGCAAATCTCGTTACGGCTGCTCCCTTCCGGGCCTGACCGGGTTGGCGAGCCGCCCGTCCGCCGCCAACCTCCCGAGTCCAGACTATCCGCGATCCGGCCCGGCGGGGCAAGCTTCGAGTGCACCGCTTCGAGTGCACCGCGGTCACTGCAGCTCCAAGGTAACATACACGCCGCCCGCCAGGGGAAGCCCGACCAAGACACCGAGCGAAAGTTTCAGGGGGTCCCGCCGCCGCATCGCGCCAAATCTCCCCGCCCCAAGGACCGAAAAGGGCGACCGATCGCGCCGTCCCCGGCAAGCCGATTCCTGGTATAGGGGGCGCACCTCATTCCCCGGGTAATCGGGGCCTGATTGCCTCGCTCCTGGGATTGTGCCACCTTCGCCGCCATGGGGAGGCCCAACTTCTATAGCGGCGCCGGCCTCGACCGCGCCGATCACCTGCGCAGCGACGAGGCCTGGATCAAGGCGCGGCTGAGCGACCCCGCGACCCGCTTCGCCGCGGTCTGGCGGTCGCGGAACCTGGTCGCGCCCGGCGATACGCCGCGGCCGGTCTGGCTCGACGCCGCGCGGGCCGGCAGTCTGGTCGACTGGGCCGAGACCCTCGCTTTCCTGGGCCTGAACGAAACGCGGGCCTACTTCGCGTTCGATGTCTCGGCACTGGAGGCGCCCGAACAGGAGCCGGCACTGGCCGACCTAGGCGCGTTCCAGGACCTGCGCGCCGTCGGTCCGCTGCTCGAGCGCTCGGACGGCGCGGTGCTGGCCTATGCCCGCGGCCTGATGCACTGGCATCGGCGGCACCGCTTCTGCGGCGTCTGCGGCCAGCCGACCAAGATCCGGCGGGCCGGCCACCAGCGCGTCTGCAGCGCCCCCGACTGCGGATCTCAGCACTTCCCGCGCACCGACCCGGCGGTGATCATGCTGGTGCACGACGGCGCGCGTTGCGTGCTCGGCCGGCAGGAGATCTGGCCGCCGGGTATGCATTCGACGCTCGCCGGCTTCGTCGAGCCGGGCGAGACCCTGGAGGAGGCCGTCGCACGCGAGGTCGCCGAAGAAGTCGGGTTGCGGTTCGACCCGGGCCAGGTCTTCTACCAGTCGTCCCAGCCCTGGCCCTTCCCCTCGTCGCTCATGCTGGGTTTCCACGCGCGCATCGAACCCGCGGAGCTGCGGGTCAACCGGGCCGAGATCGAATCGGCGGCCTGGTTCAGCCGCGAGGACCTCTTGAACTCGCCGGAGGACGAGAGCTTCCGCCTGCCGCGCGCCGATTCCATCGCCCGGCGCCTGATCGAGGACTGGCTGGCCGAAGCGTGCTAGCGGAGGCTTGGCGCGCGTTCAGTCCGAGGACTCGTCGCCTCGGTTTCCCTCGGCGTCCGTTTCGGCCCGCTGCGCACGCAGCGCTTCTAGGATGCCGCGGAGCTCCTCCGAGGTCACGCCATCGCGGCGCATGACGGTCCGCACGAGCGGGTCGGCGAGCACGTCATCGAGCCGGGGCTCGATCCCGGCCACGGACCACTTTCCACGTCTGCTCATTGCTGTCCCCGCTCATATCCTTTGGTACAACTTCACCTGACCGTCAGCTAAGCATCCTCTGCCGGCGATTTCAAATAATCTTGTTGTGACCGGTCGAGCAGCCCGGTCCGGCGAGTGGGTCCGGGGCGGCCCTGCGTCCCCCCGGTATCAGAGCCCGCCGGCGCTCAGCTCGCCGCCGCGGAAGGGCGCGGCATGGTAGACGCCCAGGATCCTGACCTCGCGCGAGAAGAAGCTGAGCTCTTCCAGCGCCAGGCGGACCGGGCGCTGGTCCGGATGGCCCTCGATATCGGCGTAGAACTGGGCCACGTTGAAGCTGCCGTCGACGATGTAGCTCTCGAGCTTGGTGATGTTGACCCCGTTGGTCGCGAAGCCGCCCAGCGCCTTGTAGAGCGCGGCCGGCACGGAGCGCACCCGGAACACGAAGCTGGTAATCACCAGCCCACCGGCCGGGTCGGGATCGACCGGCTCGCGCGCCATGACCAGGAAGCGGGTCGTGTTGTGCTCGGCGTCCTCGATGTCGCCCTTCAGTACCTCGAGCGCGTAAATCTCCCCGGCCAGGGCCGAGGCGATCGCCGCCTGGGCCGGGTCGTTCAGGGCGGCCACCTCGGCCGCGGCGCCGGCGGTGTCGGCATAGACCACCGGCTTGATTCCGTGGGACCGAATGAACTCCCGGCACTGCGAGAGCGCCTGCACGTGGCTGCGCACCACCTCGAGGCCTCCCAGCGTCGCCCCTTTCGGCGCGAGCAACTGGTGGTTCACGCGCTCGAAGTGCTCGCCGACGATATGCAGACCGGACTCGGGCAAGAGGTGGTGGATGTCGGCGACCCGCCCCGCGCTGGAATTCTCGATTGGAATCATCGCCAGCTCGGCCCGGCCGTCGCGCACCGCGGCGAAGGTGTCCTCGAAGGACGGGCAGGGCAGGGTGGACAGCTCCGGATGGGCGCTCCTGCAGGCCATGTCGGAATAGGCGCCATGCACGCCCTGAAAGGCGATCAGCTTTTGGGGATCGGCGGCGGTCATCTCGGCGACGAGGCGGGCCCGGTCAAGTTGAGGACGGCGGCGCCAGCACCGCGCGGGCGCGCGCCAAGTCGGCCGGAGTATCGACACCGACGGGAAGCGTGTCAACGAGCGCCACGTCGATGCGCAGGCCGGCCTCGAGAGCGCGCAGTTGCTCCAGGCGCTCGCGCGCTTCCAGCACGCCGCGCGGCAGGGCCACGAAGCGTTCCAGCGCGGCCCGCCGGTAGGCGTAGAGGCCGACGTGGTGATAGAGCGGCAGGGCATCCTCCGCACCCGGCCAAGGCACCGGCGAGCGGCTGAAATAGAGCGCGCGGGCGATTGGGTTGCCGGCCGCAAAGCCGGCGGCCACCTTGACCACATTGGGATCGTGGCGCTCGGCCGGCTCCGTGATCTCGACCGCCAGGGTCGCGATGTCGACGGCGGGCTCACCGAGCGGCTCGAGAACCGCTTGCAGGAGCTGCGGCGGCAGGGTCGGCAGGTCGCCCTGCAGGTTGACGACGACGTCGTGGGTGCTACCCGGGTCGACCTGGGCGAGCGCCTCGTGCACCCGGTCCGACCCCGAGGGGTGCTCCGGCCGGGTCAGCACCGCCCGGCCACCGGCCGCCTCGATCGCCTCGGCGATGGCCGCTTCGCCCGCCGCCACCACGACCGGCCCGACCGCCGCCTCGACCGCCCGGCGCCAGACGTGGACGATCATCGGCTCGCCGTGGATCTCGGCCAGCGGCTTGTCCGGCAGGCGGACCGACGCCAGACGAGCGGGGATCACGACGATCGGGTTGGCAGGCAGGCTCACGGGCGGTCTGTCCCGGTACGAGTTCCGCGTTCCGGCGGCGGGCCGCGGCAGCATAGCCGCGCGCCCCGCCCCGAAAAACGCTTTTCTAAAGGTCGCTTTTCAACGCGCGCTATTGAACGCGCCGGGCCGTGCGGCTAAGTTCCGCTCCGGTCTATCGGGTGCGCAAGGGGGAAGCGATGTCTGGCCTAGAAGTCAACAAGGTGGTCGCCGCCGTACTGACGGCCGGCATCATCGCCTCGTTCAGCGGCTTCGTCGCTCATCTGCTGGTCCAGCCCCAGGAACTCGCCCAGAATGCCTATCCGGTCGTCGGCGCCGCGCCCGCCGAGGCCTCGCCCACGGACGCCGCGGCGTCCGAAGCGCCCAGGCCCGGCTCGGTGCTGCCGCTGCTTGCCGCGGCCGACGTGGCGGCCGGCCAGAAGGTGTCGCGCAAGTGCACCTCCTGCCACACCGTCGAAGAGGGCGGCGCCAACAAGATCGGCCCGAACCTGTGGAACCTAGTCGGCCGCGCCATCGCGAGCGTCGACGGGTTCACCTATTCCAAGGGTCTCCAGGAAAAGTCCGGAAACGGCTGGACCTATGAGAACCTGGACGGCTTCCTCGGCAAGCCCAAGGACTGGGCGCCGGGCACCAAGATGAGCTTCGCCGGTCTCAAGAAGATCGAAGACCGGGCCAATCTGATCGCCTATCTGCGCTCGCTCAGCGGCAGCCCCGCGCCGCTGCCGGAATGACGTCGCGGTGACGGCCGTATCATGACGGCCGCGTCCTGCCCGCGGGCCTTCGTCACGCTGGCCGGGGAGATGGCCGCGGCGGCAGGCGAGGTGGCGCACCGCTATTTCCGCACCCGCCTCGACGTGCAGGACAAGCCGGACGACACGCCGGTCACGCTGGCCGACCGCGAGGCGGAAGCGAGGATCCGGGAGATCATCGCCGACAGATACCACGACCACGGCGTCATCGGCGAGGAAGGGGGCAGCGACCGGCCCGAGGCCGAGTACGTCTGGGTGCTCGATCCGATCGACGGCACCAAGAAGTTCGTCACCGGCAACCCGCTGTTCGGCACCCTGATCGCGCTGCTGCACGAGGGCCGGCCGATCCTCGGCCTCATCGACATGCCGATGCTGGGCGAGCGCTGGATCGGCGCCGCCGGGCGGGCGACCCGCTTCGAAGACCGGCAGGGCGCGCGCGAGGTCCGGGTGCGGCCCTGCGCGGAGCTGGCCGGCGCCGTGCTGACCGCCACCACGCCGCACATGTTCGGCGACGCCGAGTTCCCGGCCTTCGAGCGGGTGCGCAAGGCGGCCAAGATGGTGCTCTACGGCGGCGACTGCTTCGCCTACGGGGCGCTCGCCAGCGGCCACCTCGACCTGGTCGTCGAGGCCGACATGGACCCCTACGACTTCATGGCCCTGGTGCCGGTGGTGGAGGGCGCGGGCGGTGTGATAACCGACTGGAAGGGCGGCGCGCTCGGCCTCGAGACCGACCGCCGGATCATCGCCGCGGGCGACCAGCGGGTGCACGAGGCCGCGCTGGAGTTGCTGGCGGGGATTAACTCCGCGTGAGCACCGGGCCTTTTGCCTTGCGTCGGGGAATCGGAGGCCTTAATTCCCTCTATGCGCACGTGATCACGAGTCGCAAGAGGCCCATGCGCCTAGTCTCAGCCGTCTTGATTGCAGCCTTCGCGATTGTCCCGGCTCTAGCGGCGCGGGCGCAAGAGCAGAAGATCCACAAGGCCCATGCGATCGCCATGCACGGCACGCCGAAGTACGGCCCGGACTTCGAACACTTCGACTACGTCAACCCGGACGCCCCCAAGGGCGGCACGCTGCGGATGGCCGAGCAGGGCACCTTCGACAGCTTCAACGGTCACATTCCCAAGGGCAACGCCGCCGCCGGGCTGAGCTATCTGTACGAGAGCCTGATGACCGGAAGCGCCGACGAGCCCTTCACCATGAAGCTGTCGA
>Ga0224504_10000416_pt1 | contig 19124 bp, 17 predicted proteins | sample SF_Oct11_sed_USG_3_FD_170160 | JGI IMG/M metagenome (GOLD analysis project Ga0224504, IMG submission 170160) | Sediment microbial communities from San Francisco Bay, California, United States - SF_Oct11_sed_USGS_24 | ecosystem: Environmental > Aquatic > Marine > Sediment | place: USA... | reverse complement strand
TTGCGGGACCTTGGGAGTGGCGCATCATTATGCGACCACGCCGCATATGAATTCAATTTTCGCCGACAGCCTTGATCGTTATTCAAATGTTTGTGATGGCTGCTTCAAAACCATCTATAACCTTTCATTAAAGTTCGCTGCAGACCACGACATTGATTACATATTCACCGGTTTGTCACGTGGTCAATTGTTTGAAACACGGTTCAATAACGAACTTTTCTCTGAGTTCTCTTTGCCGCCGGATAAGATAGACGACATGGTTGAGGCTGCCCGCATTCAGTACCATGCGGTCAAGGATGCTCCAAATACATTGCTCTGTATTGAAGATGCAAATAATGGAACGCTGGCATCAAAAATTGCGATTGTAGACTTTTTCCGGTATTGCCACGTTGAGCTCTCCGACATGATGGAGTACCTGAAGTCGCGGGTTGGTTGGGTCAGGCCTTCGGACACAGGCAGGTCAACAAATTGCCTGATTAATGATACGGGCATTCATGTTCACAAACTTGAGAAGGGGTTTCATAATTATTCCCTGCCTTATAGCTGGGATGTCAGATTAGGTCACAAGAAAAGACAGGATGTACTCGATGAGCTAAACGATGACATCGACCTGGAAAATGTAAATTCGCTACTTAAGGAAGTCGGTTACCTGCCAAAAACCTATCAGCCCGGCGGTGGTACTTTACATGCCTACTTCACCGGGTCTGATGAATTGAACCAGCAAGCATTGACTGGTTGGCTTGGCGAGCGCCTGCCCGAATACATGCTGCCGCGTCAATTTAGCCACCTTGATAGCATGCCATTAAATGCGCACGGCAAGGTCGATCGTCATACATTGCTGAAAATGCGGACCCGACCGTCTGATACGGAGTCATCTGAGCCACCCAAAACGTCTACAGAAAAGCTTGTGGCGGGGCTGTGGCAACAATACACCAAGGTTGAACAGATTTACCAGCAGGACAATTTTTTCCAACTGGGTGGGGACTCACTGTCGGCCATTCGTTGTGTTATGGACTTGCGTCGAATGGGTTTTAGAGCGGAACCGGCAGATCTGTTTCGGGAGCCTGAGCTTATCAGGTTTGCCAGCTTGCTGGATCAGGCACCGCAACCGGAAAGCCCTGTGCCCACGGCCGAACCTGAGCGTTTTTCCAGCCTTGATCAGTCGCAACAGGACCGTCTCAAATCGCTGCTTGCCAGGCAAACAACGAGTGAAAAATAACATAACACCAACGCTTAACATGCATTAAGAAAAGTTATTTAGCTGAGCATACGGTAATAATGAAGAAGGAAAATATCGAGGACATCGTTGCGCTTCTTCCGATGCAGCAAAGCTTCTTGTGGCACAGCTTGCAAGTTGATGCAGCCTCTTCCGTTTTGCAGCTTCGCTGTACCCTTCGTGGCAACATTTCACTAGAACACCTCAAGCTTGCATGGGGCAGGGTAGTACAGAAGCATCAGGCTTTGCGCAGCTCTGTCCATTGGGAGTCGGTGAAAAAGCCTATACAGGTAATACACAAACAGGTCCCCAACGATATTTCACTGACCAACGCCACTTCCGACTCAGGCAATGAAAATGCTCTCACACAATTTCTGAAACAAGATCGAAACCAGAAACTTGACCTGACCATTGCACCTGCTTTCCGAATTGCGCTATTTCAGACGCGAGAGGATACCTGCGAAGTGATCTGGACCTTAAGTCACGTACTTTTGGATGGCTGGTCATGTACGGTTGTTGTGAATGATTGGGTCAAAATATATTCAGACCTGGTGCTTGAAGATGAGTCGGTCACGACACCCGGGTTTTTATTGAGTGAGTACACGCGATGGATCGGAAGCCAGGATAAACAGGCGATGCTGGAATACTGGGACGGGTATCTCCCAACTGAGATTCAGCTTTGCGCCGAGGCTTTTCAAGCGTCAAAAGCGGCAGACAACCTCGGCTCACAACCCGGTTTTTGTCAGGCAGTAGTGTCGCAGGAGGATTTTGCAGGGTTACAGCTAAGCCTTCGGCAAGCCGGCCTCTCTCTTGGTACCGTGCTACAAGCCGCGTTTGCAACTGTTTTACATGCCAAGGATAGTGAAGTGCCGGTTGTTTTCGGTACCACTGTTTCAGGCCGGCAAGTTGATCTTCCACAGACTGAGAGCCGTGTTGGCATGCTGACCAACCTGATACCAGTGAGTGTTCAGTTTGACCCTTGTGAGTCGGTACAGGCATGGTTGGCTTCATTACAGACTCGTTTTTTTTCGGCCTTGCCACATGCGCATGCCAGTATGGCAGATGTGCTATCACTTCGACCTGAACTATCAACGCTCTATGACTGTTTACTGGTGCTGGAGAATCAGCCTTTGGTCATATCGACATCGGAACTGAAGGTGAGTGATTTCCACTCGGGAATTATCAGCGAGTTTGCCCTGACGCTGACTGCGGTTCCCGGCGCAGATTTACAGTTGGATCTCAGATACCGCAAGGATGATTTCAGGCACGACGATATGGACCTGCTGCTTCAGCAATGCAAAAACCTGCTGCTCGGTTTGCCTTCATCACTATCAGAGCCCATGTCCTGGCTGAACCAATACAAGCGGATTGAGAGCGTTGCAGATACCGGAGTACCCGCGAACGACACAGACACGAACATTGAGAATAAAACTGACACTGAGCCTGATGAATTAGTGACACCCGTACTTGAGCGAAAGCTGTGGGAAATATGGAGTGGAATTTTAAAAACTAAACACATCACATTGAATGATGATTTTTTTGAGTTGGGTGGCACTTCGCTTCAGGCAATGATGTTGTTTGACCAAATTGAAAAAAAACTGGGTAATCGACTGCCGCCCATCACATTGTTTCGCGCGCCAACCATTGCTGACATCGCTGCCCTGATTGAAAGCGACGAGCCTGATTCCATTTGGTCTAACATTGTTAGCGTGAACACATCAGGGACCAAAGTACCCATTTTTATACCCTTCGAGCAGTTAGATATGCTGGGTTTCGGACCTTTATGCGATGAACTTGGTTCAGACCAACCCGTCTATGGGCTCAGGTTTCCGGAAAATGTTGCGCCAACGGATGAGCTGATAGAAACTCTGGTGAATCATATCAAGACCCTGCAGCCACATGGGCCTTACCAGTTGGCAGGCCTTTCCGGGGCGGGTATGTTGGCATGGCGTGTTGCGCAAAATTTACAGGATCGTGGTAATAAGGTGGCCTTGCTGGCGCTGCTTGACTCCTATGGTCCAGCCTACCCACGCCTGTTGCCACCTTTTGTGAGATTGAGCCAGGTCGCCTCATATGTTGCCTGTGTATTTGCGTCAAAAGCCAAAAATGCCTTTACCAGGTTCACCTCGATGTTGTCAGCGCCTGTTTCTTCAGTCCGTGATTTGCGCAGGGGCGCACAAGGCCAACCAACGTTTAATGAAGAACAGCATAAAGAATTTATGCGGCGTGTAGCCCAGGAGCATGCCCTTGCACCCCGGTTTCTGAGAGAGGTAGCAGCGCATCATTCTTTGATTGACCGTTTCGTGAACCGGGTCATATTAGCGTTCACCAAATGGCGATATCACTCCAACAGCCTGCGTATCGCTTACATTGTGTTTATGCAGGGATTGTTGCTTGAGTCCTGCATCAGCGGGCAAAAGAGTTCGGCAGGATCAAAAAAGACCGAGGATGAAGCGCTGCAAATATTAAGGTCATACTTTGATTGCCTGCCTGCAAACATGCCGGCAACGAGGATCAACCTTGAGCGTTACCTCACCACTTATGAAGGCCTGCAACCCTATGAAGGAAACCTGGTTTTTTTCAGGGCAACCCAGCGTCCACCCGGTATTGTCAAAGACCCACTGACTGGATGGAAGGGCCTTTTCCCTGAAAATGCGCATGTGCATGCCATACCAGGCAATCACACATCAATGCTGAAGCAACCCAACGTGCAGGTTCTGGCGGAAAGTTTAAAGCAGGAGGTTTCCCCTGCCAAACTTCAGCAAGCACTGTAAAGACAGGCTTATGCGTATGCGTTTGGCGGTGTAATTTCTAAATAGGAAAATAACAAATTCAAAAAGTTATGAAGAGCCCTGCTTATTTATAAACAACTACTGATCTTGCTAATCACCATGCAAGTGATAAAGGCACATTAGGGCCAAGCAAAACATGGCCCATACATAACTACACTGATGTATATGATGCCTATCTCAAACCGCTCCGTGAGAGAAGTTTGACGATGTTGGAGATCGATTTGGGCGTGACCGGAGAAAATTGGCGCTCGGCCATTACACATGGGCGGAATTCAGACGGCGCTTCGCTCAAAATATGGTATGACTGCTTTCCCAACGCTACGATTTTCGGGCTGGGTATCAATCCTTGTCCTTTCCTGGACCGTGACCGTATCAAGACTTTTGTTGGCCGGCAAGGGGATGGGATGAGCTTGAGGAGTTTTCCATAAGCAAATGGTAAGCCACGCTTCGATTTGATATTCGATGATCGCAGCCATCGTTCGGATGGCCAAGAGATTTCCCTTGATTATTTTTTCAAATTGCTGAAACCCGGAGGTATCTATTTCCTCGAAGACATGATGGTCAACGGAAAAGGCGATGAAGGATCAGGTCGCTGGTATTCAAACAATTGAAGTCTATTCATCTGCGGGATTTTTTCAGGATGTATTGGCTCATAAACGAGCTTCGATTCGCCATCGTGATTGATAATTGAAGAAAGCCAGTTCGTGCCACTCCGACCATCGCCTAAAATCCAGACCTTTTCCTTGTAAGGTCTGATCGTGTTATTAAGACGGGAACTAGTGGCCAGAAGCGATTTTAATCGATGGAAACATGGACAGATCCGGTGTTATCGAATGAATCATTTGGCTTTTCGCCTTGCGGAGCTCGAAACGCACTTTCTGACATGACGAAGAAAGCCTTCGTGGACCATTTCCGGAGACATTTGCTTGACCCCAAATTCGTAGAGGTTAGATGAGATCGCCTCCACCTTGTCCGGGTTAGCCTGGGCCCAGTCATAGTGTTTTTCCAGATCACTGAAATCGCGTTTCACGGGAATGTAATGAACCCAGGGCTTTAGTCGTTTTTCCCATGCGAATTTTTGATTGGGTTCGATATAAAATACGGGTCGCTTCAAAAACAACATCCAATAAGACTTGGTGCTGTAGGTGTGCCCGGGCAGATCTATGACGTATTTGAATTTTCTTTTGTAGTCCAACAATGACAGGTAGTTTTTCATATTGGAGGAAAATTTTTCCGTCTCTCTGAATTCGAATTTGTCAGGAGACTGTTTCGTCCTGTCTATGTATTTGAGTCGTTCCGGTTTCGTTGTTCCCAATAGAAACCCGAATGCGCCAATTCTCTCAGACTCGCATTCAACTGTATTGTCCCTCATTAATCTGTCAATGCGACCATTGTGGATATCTCTCCAGCTTTCGAGGCAAACCGAGTCAAGCGCGAAGTCAAAACTGAATCCCCGGTTAAGGTTTATGTCAGGTTCGATGTGTTTTTCAAGAAGTCCGCCGAAAATGTCTTTGATAAGTTCGGAGGGGATTTTATCCGGCTCATCGTTGCTTGTTTCAACCAGCCAGGTTTCGCCTGGTCTGGTGATCTTGATGTGGCACCCTGGATAATATGTTCGTACATGGATAACTGGCGCCGGAGAATATCTGAGCCATGGCCAAAGCCACTTCCGCAGTATTCGCTTCAGCGCTTCAGGTATGAACCTTTCACCGATCTCTCTGAGCATGTTGCCTACCACTTATGGGTACTGTTGGTTTGCCGGTCACGTATCCATTTCCAAAGCCGATGCGCCTTATCTCTGGCCTGATTAACGTGTTTTCTTGAATAGAACAACATTTTGTCGATCGGCCCCGGACTCGGATTGGAATGTGGAAATGGCATCTCAGGAACATCATATCCCAGGAAGTTGCAGATCTCGTTCCAGCCATCCCCTTTTTCCCAGCAAACTTCAAGAAGATCCTGCGGGCGATCTTTGAAGTAAGCTCGAACCTCTTTCAGGTGATTCTCATAAACTGCAATATATTCCGCCTGCAGTCCAGAAGGGAGTTCATTTCCATAGACATGAAGGTTGACTTCATGTGGCCCTGTCCATTTCGAGTGATTGACAACGCTTCGGAACCAGGTTTCACCATCTTTTCTTCGCGTGAGAATAAACCTGGTTCCCGGAAACTGCTTGTCAAATTCTTCATACATCAAGGCCCAAGGAAAGTCTTCGAAACTGTCGTGATGTTCTGCGATCTCTAATAACTCGTCATAGCGATTGTCGATCCACATGCCAAATCCCTCGCGTGTCCAGGCTTGGTGATTGAGGCCAAAATGCTTCAGACAGGTTCCGAGGGTTGTTGTCCCGGTTTTATGCAGACCAACTCCCAGCACCTTCATGAACGGCCCCGGTGTTCCATCAACGAGTCAGGGAAATTCCCGACAAATTGATTGTTGCTGTCACTGTTGGAATTTGATTTCATGTTAAATGTAATCTGGCAAAAATTGTGAATTAAGATCGGTTTGTTTTGCAGGCATCCGATGTAACTGACTGGATTTTGACACATAAGCCCGATTCGTAATAGTCGATACCGGCGTGGCAGTCCCTGATAGAATGGCTGCTGCTAATCTTGCAATGAAACGATGCCAAATGGAAAAGGTAATTCTGACGTTACAGCATTAAGGAGTGACCTATAAAACTACCAACCACTGTCATTTCTGCGCTAACTCATCCACGCAGACTTCTGCAGCGCAAAAACTATGTTTTTATCGTATCTGCCCAACGATCAGGCTCGACACTGTTAAAGGCCTTGTTGGCTGTTGCGCCCGACGTATCACACCTTTCGGAGGTGCCCTTTCACCGCTATCAGCGTTTTAATTGCTGGCAGCTGAAAAGCCTGGCTGATGAACCAATCCTGGTGTTTAAAAAACCCTCCTGGCCAGGTGAAAAGGACTACCCTTCGATTCCTCCTGTTGGCAATTGCCGGATCATTCTTTTGATTCGTCATCCATATGAAACACTGGTGTCTACAGGAAAAATGTTAGAAGAACTGGAATCCGACTTCTGGAGTCGATGGTCTTATAAAACGATGTTATATGACTACTGGCTGCCTACTTACGAAGGTATGATTGCCAAGGGTTTACCAGACTTACCTAATGCAACCACCATTCGTTATGAAGACCTGACAGCACAACCAAAGCAAGAAACCAAAAGGCTTTTCAAGTTTATCCAGAGTTCACGCATTGATGGAACTGACACATATGCGCGGCTATCGAAAGGCTGGGTTTACATGCAGGATGACGGAAGTCCATTCATTAAATCGCTAAAAGTTCAGACCAGAATCAAGCAAAGAATGAATCATGATTTGTTGCACATGATCAATGCTGAACCAAGAGTAAAGGCTGTTCTGGACCGGTTGGGTTATTCGTAAGTGAATCAGGTATTTTCAGAAAATACTGTTGTTTACCAGGCAATGAATCCTCAATGACGCCGTCGGTCACCGCTGTTGAAGATTCCTCAGTGCAACGTACCTGAGTGCTCTATCTGGACACCCCTGGCTACAACATTTTCAAAGGCCTCGAACCGCATGCTCTTGTCAGTCAGACTCACACACCTCAAAATAAAAAGCTGGCCTGAATGCGGGCTTGGCGTGGTTCAAAAATGTGGTAATGAATGTCGTCAACACCATTTGCCGGTTCGCCGGACAGGCGTGAGGCATAGAAATAATCAACATCATGATCTTTCGAGTCGAACAAATTGAGCACTTCGAGTTTCAGGCGCCATCGATCGTTGGACCAGCCCACCAGCAGGTTGGCCATGTTGGATCCATCTGATTCCACGCTGCCATCCTCAACCAACGGAGCGGGACCGAAGTAACGTAAGCGCAACGAGCTGAACCATCCGCTTGGCCATGTGGCCGTAACTGCTCCGGTGATGACGGTGTCCAACGCCCCGGGAATCTCATTTCCATCGGGGCTTGAGTCATCGAACTGCGCATTGGTCCAGGCAAAATCGGCCTCGATACTCCAGATATCCGTCAGGCGCCAGATGTTGTTGAACTCAATACCCCAACGTCGGCTGGGCCGGCTGGCTTCAGTGTTGCCGGCATCGCCGACAAACAACAATTCTGAATCCAGTTTAAGGTACCAGGCCGCGAAAGAGGCGTTCCAGGTGTCCAGCCACACGGTCCGGAAACCGATTTCGCCGCCATTGGATCGCACCAGTGCATCGACCGGCAGTACGGACTCGCCGGTCACCGGATCCACCGAAATGGTTGTTCCGCGAGCATCGTTGGAGTGAAATCCGAACCCACCGCTGAGGTAAGCCTCTGAAACCTCGTCAATGGTGTAGATGAGGCTGGCTTTGGGGCTGAAAATACCATCTGATTCCGACCCGGAATTCTGTTCGAGGTTCGAGTCAACATCGAACCAGTAGTAATCTCCACGCATACCGATAACCGAGCGCCATTGATCATTGATGCGCCATTCAAGCTCATAATATACGCCAACGCTGGTTTCATCGACGCTGTCCAGCCTTACTACGCCAAGCCGCTGACGCTCGCGCGTGTGGTAAAGCCCCACGGCCCCGATATCATCGTATCGAAATTGCGCACCCAGCATGTGGTGCAGGTGCCCGCCACCGATTTCCCCTAGCCATTTAAGGCTCCAGTCGCCGCCATAAATCGTCCGGTCGTCGATCTGTTCGAATTGATCACCCTGCACCGGGTCATCCAGCAGGTAGGTGAAGTTGGACCATAATTGAAAGTCGTAGTCGATAACCCAGGCATTGATTTCGTTACGGTGCCTGCCTGCCTCCCAATTAAATGAACCCGATAGACTGGAACGCCGCGTTTTTCCGCCCAGGGTTCTGTCCAGGGAACCCAGTGGATCGATCAGACCCTGCTCCACCGCGCGGCCGGGAATCTGGTCCGCGGAATTCCAGTTGGCGTCGTAGTACATGGCGGTTATAGCATAACTGCCTGTTCCACGCTCACCACTGTAGCGCAGCAAGCCATTTATTTTTTCGAGATCCTCGTCGATGTCGGTCCAGGGACCGTCGTAAACCTGTCCTTCTAACGCACCCAGTAAGTAACCACTGCCCATCTCGGTGCCGCCGGCGGCAAGTGCCCGGCCATACCCGTTTTCACCAAGACCCAGGCTCAACTGGCCCTGCGTCAGGCGGTTGAACGTCCGGATATGGGCGCCGCCGGTTGACGAGAAGTCTCCCAGTTCCGCATGGTAGGGACCTTTCACGTATTCAATCGTGCGGATCAGTTCGGGAATCAGGAAGTTGATGTCGGTATAACCCTGGCCATGGCCATGGGTGCGCAGGTTCACCGGCATGCCGTCTACCTGGGTCGAAAAGTCCGTGCCATGATCCAGGTTGAACCCGCGAAGAAACATCTGGTTGGACTTGCCGGAGCCGCTGTGCTGCGTCATGATCAGGCCCGGGATAGATTCCAGTACATCACCCGGACGAAGCAGGGGACGCAACTCCAGATCCACCTGTCCAATGATACCTTCGGAGGCGCTTCGTGCCTCGCCCGCAAGATTCAGACGGCGACCTTCAACCACGACCTCTTCCAGGATGACTTCCTCAGATTCATGGGCGTGTACCGTATCCAGGTGGCAAAAGATAACTGCTAGGGAGCAAGCCAAAATATAATGTAAGACCTTCCGGGCTTTTGATTTTTCTTGGGACACTGAATTCAGCTCAATGGCTAATGAAGAGCGTTTGTTTTTCAGTTGTGCATGTCGACAGACACGCGCTATGATGAATAGAATAATACCATTGAATAAACTTTAGTTGAATAGTAAGTTTTTCTGGTGTCAGGTTAGTTGGCGTCTCACACTGTTGCCTGTCAGTTCTACGAATGTCTGCTGTCATCGCTAGTGCCTGCCATGCCTGAGTAGGAAAGCACAGCTGTTCGTCTTCTTCGCCATAGGATTCCTGTAGTTTGTGTTGTTAAAAGTTGCTGCGCCCGAGTGTCCGCTTGTGGCAGCTATGCTGACCAGCCAGCAACTGTACAACGATCTGAACCTGGGTTACAAAGCGAGAATTGCAACTGCCCTGGCGGGTTTACTCATTCTGTTATTGGTTGTTTTGCCACACACCGGACACGCCCTCCCACTGAGACTGGCGGCAGGGCCTGCACCACTACAAATTACACGTGGTTTTTCCCGTTGAGTTGCCATTATTCTTTATGCCCCTGTGACAGTGAAAAATACTCCCCTCTCAAGCCCAAGAGTTCGTGCTCGGTACCTGTTTCGATGACCTGACCATCCTTTAAGACAATAATTTTGTCTGCTCCCTTGATGGTTGAAAGACGATGCGAGATAACGATTACCGTCCGATTTGTCTTGAGTAATTCCAGGTTATTATATATCTCTGTTTCCGAAAAGCTGTCCAGTGAACTGGTAGCCTCATCCAGGATGAGTATATCGGGATTTTTCAAGAAAGCCCTTGCTATGGATATTCGTTGTCTTTGGCCTCCCGACAAATAGGCTCCGCGTTCTCCGAGCAGAGTGTCGAAACCATTTTCCAGTTTGCAGATAAATTCGTAGGCTCCGGCTTTTCGGGCTGCCTCTTCAAGTTCAGAGTGTGAAGCAACTTCACCACCAAACGCAATGTTGTTCCTAACCGTATCATTGAAGATGACAGTCTCCTGACTCACTACACTGATTTTTTGCCGGTAAGATTTTAAACCTATGAGCCGCAACGGCACGTCATCTATAAGCAATTCTCCTTCCTGGCAGTCAAAATACCTGAGTAACAGGTTAACCAGAGTTGACTTGCCCGCTCCTGAACGGCCGACAATTGCAGTGGTTTTTCTTTTCGGTATCGTAAAGTTCAGATTTCTAACAGCGGGTATTTCCCTGTTTTCATATGCAAAAGCAACGTCCTTGAAAGTTATACCGTGCTTCAAACCATGAAAAGTTACATCTCCATCCTTGATGAACTTTTTATCATCGGGATTGAGCAGTTCAGACACCAGTCCGAGCATTGGCCATAAAGTAACTATTCTTGCCTTGTTTTGATTAAGGGTCGCCAGCAGCGGAACCAGGCGGATAATTATGTAAAGAAACGGTATCAGAATGACGAGCAAATCAGGAGCTTCAAGGTCATATATCAATATTCCTGCGAAAAACAGCAAGGCGATGACGATACCTCCTGCCACATCCGTTGCCCAGCTGGGAACCTGACTTCGGAATTTAACTCGAAGTTCCAGTTCGCGAATTTTTTCAATCTGTTGCCCCATCTTGTCCAGTACCCAAGGCTCTCTGCCATATGACTTGACAAGTTCGATTCCGCTCAATGATTCCTGCAAGGTGTTATAGGCTAACTTGCTTAATTGGGTCAGTTCCCGGCTGGGTGCCTTGAGTGTTTTGATGTATCGCGAAGTGAGCGCAAAATATATTGCGCCAAACAGGATGGAGATCAGGAACAATTGCCAGGAGAGGATCAGCATTAGCGTCACCAGAGCCCAGATGGTCAAGAGATTCGAGAGAGCTTTGGCGATGCTATCAACCAGCATTCCAACCTGGCTTGTGGCCGTCAGCGCTGACATCATCAATTCACCGACCGGTGATTTGTGATGATAGTCAATTCTTACGGACATCATCATGTTCAAAGCTTCGTTTTTCAATGTGGCGGCAATACGAGTTGACAACATGAGGGCTAGCATGGAGTTGATGGCTAACATGATATTTTTGAATAACAGGGCGATCACGACTGCGATGATTCCTATCAGGATCTGGTATGTATCTTGAAAGCTGCTCAAAAGCTGAAACAACCAGGCCATTACTGCAGGAAGACCTTCTGGTGATTCCATCATTTGCAGGCTTGCCAGCAGTGGAACGGTCAGTCCTACCGAGATTCCATCAAACATCGTGGCCAACAGTATGCAAAATACCAATAGGGCCATCATCCATTTATAAGGTCGTATGATTTTTAGTAAAAATCTGGATTCGGTGGAATTAATAAACACGGTTGAAGACCTGCTTTGTTTCTGTGTTAACTGTCAACTGGTTTTCTGGCGGCACGCCGCGATCTGAGTTCCGGTGCGTTTTTATTTTTCTACAATGCCAATATACCATCGTTCTTAAGCCAATGACTCGATCGATTCATTCCTCCCAGAGCAATATTGTTCTGACAGTGTGTTGGCCGAGTAAAAATACTTGAGCAGGCCACCGGGCGGGTTCAGAACCTTCTCACCTGACAATTACAATCACTGGGGTATTAGAAAAACACACGCTATAGGTATTTCCGGGATGCTTTGTACCGTAACTGTCAGGCCTCAAGTGAGAATCAATGGATCTATAAACGTGAAACTCTGGGAAAAAGGGGTTTATTCCACTTATACTTTGACTTTGAAACGAGTACGTACATGAAAATACCACATCTGGTCCGGCCATATTGCGCACAGTTTCAAAGCGTGTCGTCCAAGATTCTTCAAACGAGTTGGGATGGCTAGCTGGTGCGGTGCGAATCCTTCAATGATGTTTTGGTCAGGGATGTGCTGGTTGAGAGTTCAGGACAGCTGCGCTCGGGCATTTTCAACAATGACGGTGTAATCGAGGATTCACTGCTGAGGCGTCACTACGGTGTCTATATTGACGCACGAACTGACCCTGGGCGAGGCACTGCGAACACAGGCCCTTCAGGCACTGTCATTTTTGGCGGCTACCTGCGATCGCATTTTGGACACTTTCTCCTCGAGACACTAAATGCAGTGTGGGCGTTACATGAGCACCCTCATCTACCAATTGTCTGGATTCCTCTGGGTGATGAGACCCAATGGCTTGACTGGCAACTGGAGATTCTGGATCTGCTTGGAATATCGCGCCATCGCCACATAATCAATTGCGGCGATACACACTATGAGCGCATGTTCGTGGCACAGCCGGGTTACGAGATCCAGAGGACCTTTCACGCTGTCCAGGAAAAAGCACTGGCTCAGGTTGCCCCTGCTTCTGTAATCGCAGGAAAACGACTATGGCTGTCGCGAGGTGGTCTGACGAGTCCAGAGGGCGCACTTGTTAACGAAGGCGAGCTGGAAGCGCAGCTCGAGGCCAATGGCTGGAGTATCTTCGTTCCAGATGGGCAAACAATCGCACGACAGCTTGAGGAAATCTCCTCGGCCCAGATCGTTTCGGGTATAGCGGGTTCTGCGTTTCATTCGGTGTTGCTGTTGCGCCAAGTGTCGTCGATTCTGATGCCGGTTTTTACCCGTATTCCGAAAAACGAAAACTTTGAAACCATTCGGCGTCGCAAGGGGTTCGAACAGGTCCGTCTAGATGTACCGCCCTCGGCGTTGGAAGTGGTTGCAAAGGGCAAATGGCACGGAGCGAATACCATACGACTACTTGAGCCATCTTTGGTGCTCGAACCACTGCTTCGAGCACAAGAACTCATAGGCTGATTGAACGAGTCCCTCGCGTCACAATAGCGTTGCGTTTATGATAATTCACAAAATAACCATTGGGCGGAACTCAGAAAGCCCGGTCCCACATTTGCTGTAGAAAGCCAGGAGATTAGTCATGGTCGATGCCATCATCATTTTAGGAATGCATCGCAGTGGTACCAGTTGTTTGACTGGCTGTTTAAGTAATTATGGTCTTGAGCTTGGGATTGAACCGGCATACTCGATATATAATAAAAAGGGTAACCAGGAAAACAAAGAGGTCTTCAGGCTCAATGAGGCCGTTCTGAAATTTAATGGTGGTTCCTGGTATGAACCACCTCGCAAAACGTTAGAGTTTGATGATGAACTTGAAGCTCGCAGGGATGAACTATTAACGGGCTATCAATCCTTGCCCAAACCTTGGGGGATCAAGGACCCCAGAATGTTATTGACCTATCCGTTTTGGGAGAATCAATTGCCGGCACATTCATTTATTGGCACGTTCAGACACCCAAAAGCTGTGGCGCGCTCTTTAGCTGCCAGAAAACATATGCGCATCCCTTCAAAACAAGCCTATAAATTGTGGAATATATATAATCTGAAGCTTTTGGAACGCCTTCAGACCCAAAGCTTCCCTGTCATTAATTTTGATTTGCCGCCTGAAGAATACACCGAAAATATTCATGGATTGGCGGAAGAATTAGCACTTCCATTAAAAAGCAAAGAGAGCTTTTTTGATCGGAAGCTGATCAACCAAAAACAATATGGTTTGAAACATTGCCCTGCTGAGTTACGGTCAACTTATCAAAAGCTATTGGCTCTAAGCCAGACTAAACGCTGGGTATGCCTCTAGCGGGTGTTTGCCATTTACAACATATTGTCGCCGTTCGAACTGCTGCTATTAAGGCAAATCCCGGGTTACCAAAGGCCGTGTTTGACATGTAAGGTCTTCATGTCATGGCATTAGTGCCTAAAATGACCCGGGACCGGTTGGTTTACTGATCCCGGCTCATCTCAGTTTCATTTACTCTACCATGGCCAATTTCGGTTGTTCCGTGGTCAGTGAAGCAGCCAGTGCACGCCGTGCTTCCTGATCAACACCTAATGCGGTCAGGTAGGCACCGATGTCACGTGTGTTTGTGGTTACTTTCAGGTAAATCACCCGATTTTCGGAAGACCCGTTTTCGGAAAGTGTGCTTGAGTACACCGGCGTAGCCAATACTAAAAGACAGGTTGCGATGGCGGCCATGTGTATCGATTTCTTTATCATTAGTAATGACTTGGGCATTTGCTTCTCTCCTGAAATGGCTGGCTGAATTCCAGCCTGAATCATAGAGAAGGGCGCATGAACCCGCTTGACCTTGAAGGTCAATCATTTGATACATCTGAAAAGTGTTTTTTTATGAAACGTAAAAAAGGGGCCCTAAGGCCCCTCGCAAATCTTCACCATCGGGCGGGATGGTGAAGTAAATGGCTTACTCGTAACGGTCTTTAAGCACCCTGAAGACCAATAGCAACAAAATCGCACTGAAGGGGACGGCGATCCAGATGCCGTTATTGACATTGAATACCGTTGCCAGTGTGATCTGGCCGAAGTTGGAGATGTTGATGAGAGGCGCCAGCAAGGGGTAGACCACTGCGTAAAGAGCCGCACCAATCAGTCCGCCAAGCAGGGTGAACATGGCGTCCGTTTTCCCTTCCGCAGAGGCCAGCACACAGGTACCGGGGCAATAACCGGAAATTGCAAAACCAACACCAAAAATCAAGCCGGCAATAACAATGCCCAGCACGTAGGTTGGTTTGATGTCCATATTGGCCATATCGATTAGGTCGAGTGCATAGATACCGACGGTGGTGACCGCGATGGTCATCAGGATCAGTTTGATTATCGTCATGTCTTTCAGCAGCAGGCTGCCGAGAATTTTGCGGTAGCTGGAGGCACCACCCAGTTGCATGACCGCACCGATAGCCGCACCGATGGCCAGTCCGAGCAATAATTTCATGATGATGTCCTCTTTCTGTAAAGGGTGTGGGCGGTGAGAATGCCCGAGGCGAATATCGCAGCGCCGAAGATGAAAGAACCCACTGTCAATTGTGATATCCCACTGATCATATGGCCGGAGGTGCAACCACCTGCCAGGCGTGCATCAAATAGCAACAACAGGCCGCCGATGAATGCCTGTAGCAAACGCTTGGCCTTGAGGTCACCGAATTGTTCTTTCCACATGGCCGGTAATGTCGGGCTCAATGCCCTGGTCACGAAGTTGCTCCAATGTACGAGCGATCTGAACTACACCATCTTCCCGGTCGCAGGCGATGGGAATCCGCTTGCCCCGTTCATCTGTCATGCGCGACGTTTTGCCACAGGCAATCGGAAAGGGCAGTGCTGCGATGTTGTAAGTCAAAACGCTGATGTTCATTGAAGCCCGGTCGGACTCCGGATCAATTGAGATTGCAGGTCGGTCCCATTCACCCTGTTGGGGGAAGCTCAGGCGAACGTACATCCATCTTGCGGAAAAGTGCAAATATGAAAATCAGTATGAAGGTCGTCAGGGCAATCAATATGATGGCGATCAGTTTCTTGAGATTCATAATATCCAGCTGCGGAAATCTCGATGGAAGTTTAGCAAGAATCGAGTTGCAAGCTGCCGACAAGGGTGAACTTTTATAGACAACCGTCACGTCGGCATCTATTCTTTTTCAAGTTCTTTCACTTAGGACACGAGAAATTAACAATATCGGAAGGTATTTCATCATTCTGATGCTAGCGGGGTTTGGTATGGCAATGTCTTCCGAAGCGATGATTAGAAAGTTGTCCAGACTCCCGTTATTGATCACTGCACTGGTAATGGCGCTGGTATCCGCGCCGCTGCTGGCGCAGGACCCCGTCATTCATCCCTTGTTCAAGATTGAACGCAGCAAGAATGCCAATATCATCCAGTACGACGCCCGGTCCGGCCCCGATGGTAAATTACTCAAGAAAGACCCGGTCGTCGGCTACTGGATTCGTCTGAACGAACAGGGCCAGAGGATGGAACTGAGCTGGGTGCAAAGAACGTTTGCGTTCGGCTTCAAGACACGATTGTCCAAGGACCGTGAATCGGCTGAGATGGACATGGTGGCCGACCTGGGCGCCCCGGTTTCCGTGATTCGCGAAGGTGATGTCTACCGGGCCATTGTGCCGATAGATGGCAAGACTTCTTACCTGGAAAAAATATATATCAAGGCTTCCGGCAAAGGCGTCAAGGTCAATGTCGAGTACGTCGAAACCTTTGGAAAAGATATGGAAACCGGTGAAGATAGATATCAGAAAATCGTGCCCTGACCCTATTACTTATTGGGTTTTCTAAGGAATTAATAACCGCAGGGCTAGTGATAGAATTGTTCAGCTAATCGCTTATTGACCCAGTCCCAGTTCCAAATAAGGGACTCAGGTCTGACAATGGACCGCCAGGAGTAATACATGAAGATGAGGGTTGTTTTTGGTCTGTGTTTTGTTTTTCTCAATGCTGCGGTATTGGCCACAGAGTGGCCAATGAGCAATGATGCCAAGTTTGACACCTCTGTCGACAACCCTGTTTATGAGAGCACTAAAGGTCCAGTCATTCTTCTGGACGCCGCACACCATAATTTCCATGTCACGGAGGGTTTCATAGATCCCTTCGCTGAGCTTGCAGCGTCTGACGGCTACCAGACCATCGTGGGAACCTCCAGATTTACACCTGAATATCTGGACTCATTCAATATTGTAATGGTGATTACCGCGCTGCCGTTTGAATTTACAAGTAAGACAGAGGTCACAACCGAAATCACATTTACCGACTCGGAAATTGAATCACTTTATCACTGGGTTTCCAATGGTGGTTCTTTACTTGTATTCAGCGAGCATGCCCCATTTGATCAGGCCATCAATCCCTTGTTGAACAGGTTTGGTATCGAATCCAGTATTGGCACAATCGCCGACCCGGTTCATTACGATAAAGAACTCGAAAGGGACGGCTGGTTAGTATTTTCACGCGAAAACGAATTGCTACATGCGGATCATCCTGTTGTGAATGGTCGTGACAGTTCAGAAGCGGTCAGTAGCGTTGTTGCTTTCGGCGGCAGCGCCTTGACAGGTGATGGGTATGTAAACCTCTTCAGGTTATCTGATACGGCCGAAAACCGTCGTCATCCAACCGGCGTGGGGCCAGTTGGCATGGGCGATTCTCAGGCACTTGCAGGAGAAGTGGGTGAAGGAAGAGTTCTGGCTTTCGGTGATTCCAATGGTTTTACTGCGATGAATTTTGAACAGGAAGACGGTTCAGCGAAATCGCTGGGCATGAACACCGCGCATCATGATTGGAAACAAATGGTTCTGAATTCACTTCATTGGCTGTCCCGTGACCTCTAAGCCCTACTTGTCAGTTTACTCAGGCTCCTTGATAATTGAGGGTCAGAGTAAGTACTGAGATGATCAGGTAATTACTCTGACCCCTGCTGTTGTAATGAGAAATTGGTCGTATTCAGCTGCAAGAAGAGTGGCTTCCGCCTTAAGGCGCCTACTCAGCCAATCGCCGGTAATCACTAAACCTAATATCCGTACTTTCCGAGAACTTCTTCAAAAAACCCGCCTTGCCTTCAATATTGATTTTCATCCGGCTCACCAGGGCTTCACCATCAACCGGCAAAAAAGAAAAATACATGTTGAATGTCTTTAGCGAAACAGAAAAAGCCGGTGAGAGTTCTGTGGTGTTGGCCAGGCTGAACTCTTCGATCAGGTGAGTTTCTGCATTCATCCGCAGGCTGCCATCCAGCTTGTCCGATTCTTCTTCAAGCCCATCCAGCACGGGGACGAATGAAAGTAAGGCTTGCCCGTTGGTGACTTCCACCAGGGTTAGTGTAGAAAAATCGACCATTTCACTGAATTGAGACTGGCTTTTATCATTTTCACTATCCTTAAGGCGCTTGGCCTCACGTTTTTCAAACTTTTTCAGCCGCTTTGGAGTGGGTGGCTCACCATTAACGCTGATCAATTCACGACGCGCACTTTCTTCTTTGCTGGGGTCATTTTTTGTGATTAGTGTTTCTTCGTCCGTTTGAATGGTGATCGTATAGAACCAGTTCTCTCCTGTGTCCGTTTCATCCATTTCCGCCAGGTGAGACTTGGCAAGATCGACGTAGTCCGGGGAGCTGGATGACTGAACGTGGCTGGAAACCAGTAGCGTGAACACGGTCAGGGCAAAGTACAGGAAGGAACGGTGGTTTCGAATCATAGCCGGGTGCCATAAGGGAAATTAAACAGCGTCAAAGCATATAGCAAAAATCCGGGTGCGCAATATGCCATTGGTTAGAATGATGCGGACAATGGATGTCATCTGGAAACTGTGGTGAAGCATGTCATCCAGCAATTGAACATCTTGTGTCCGGTAAGCCTATGGCCACGAAACAGTCTTGAAATGGCGAAGAGTCTGCTCATCGTTTTCAGCAGCCATGACAATGTTGGAGGTAAAAAGGGATTGCAACAATAGAATGACTAAAATAATTCGCATGGATTGGTTCCTTGTAAACAGATACACCCGCCGATTCGAATTTGTCCCGGACAATATTTAAGCCAGCACGGGACAGGTGGATTGCCTTTTGCGCCAAAGTGTATTTTGAGGCAATTTTGGCCGCGCTCTACATCCACGGCCCCCTTTACTCTGATCCTGTTTATATGACCCTATTTATTCTCCTTATCATAAGGCAGAA
>Ga0224504_10000415_pt1 | contig 19135 bp, 16 predicted proteins | sample SF_Oct11_sed_USG_3_FD_170160 | JGI IMG/M metagenome (GOLD analysis project Ga0224504, IMG submission 170160) | Sediment microbial communities from San Francisco Bay, California, United States - SF_Oct11_sed_USGS_24 | ecosystem: Environmental > Aquatic > Marine > Sediment | place: USA... | reverse complement strand
CCGCGGCCAAGCGCGCCACGGTCAGGTCGCACTCGATACCGCCGCGGGGGTTCAGCATCTGGGTGTAGGTCAGCGACCCGACCGGCTTGTCCACGTCGTTGGCGCAGATCCAGCCCAGCGCCGCCGCCGCGTCGGGGCCGACCATGAGAAACTTGGCGAAGGAGGATTGGTCGAACAGCCCGGCCCGTTCGCGCACGGCGCGGTGCTCCCGGCCAACCGCCTCGAACCAGTTCTGCCGGCCGTAGGAGTAGACGTCGCGCGCCTCCTGGCCTTCTCCGGCGAACCAGTTGGGGCGCTCCCAGCCCAGCTTCTCGCCGAAGCAGGCGCCCTGGCCCTCGAGCGCCGCATAGAGCGGCGAGACCCGCTCGGGCCGCGCCGCGTCGTGCTCCTCGTGCGGCCAGGCCATGGTGTAGTGCTTGCCGTAGAGCTCCAGGGTCCGGGCCCGCACCCAGTCGGCGCTCTGATGCGGCCGGCCGAAGCGGCGGATGTCGACCGGCCAGAGGTCCATCGGCGGTTGGCCGCCGGCGATCCACTCGGCCAGCGCCTGGCCGGCGCCGCCGCCCGCCGCGATACCGTAGGCGTTGAAGCCGGCCCCGACGAAGAAGTTCCGCACCTCCGGCGCCTCGCCCAGAATGAAATTGCCGTCGGGCGTAAAGGATTCCGGCCCGTTGATCAGCTCCTTGACGCCGGCATGTTCGAGCGCGGGCACGCGGATCAGCGCCTGTTCCATGAGCTGCGCGAAATGGTCGAAATCCGGGTCGAGCAGCGAGAAGTTGAAGCCGGCCGGAATGCCGTCCTCCGCCCAGGGCTTGGGATTTCTCTCGTAGCCGCCCATAACCAGGCCGCCGACCTCCTCCTTGAAGTAGGTCAGCCGGTCCGGATCGCGAAGCGTCGGCAGGCCGCGCGTGATCCCGTCGATCGGCCCGGTCACCATGTACTGGTGCTGCACCGAGACCAGCGGCACGTTGACACCGGCCAGACGGCCAACCTCGCGCGCCCATTGTCCGGCGCAGTTGACCACGACTTCGGTCGTGAGCTCGCCCTGGTCCGTCACCACGCCGACGGCCCGGCCGTCCTTGACCCGGATGCCGGTGACCGCGCAGTCCTCGACGATCCGCACGCCGCCCTGGCGCGCGCCCTTGGCGAGCGCCTGGGTGATGTCCGTGGGATTGGCCTGGCCGTCGGTCGGCAGGAAGGCGGCGCCGACCAGGTCCGACACGTCCATCAAGGGCCAAAGCTCGCGCGCCTCGGCGGGCGTCAGCAGGTGCATTTCCAGCCCGAAGGAATGCGCCGTCGTGGCCTGGCGCCTGATCTCGGTCATACGCTCGGCATTGCAGGCCAGGCGCAGGCCTCCGTTCTCCTGCCAGCCGGTGGCCTGCCCGGTCTCGGCCTCGAGGCGCTCGTAGAGATCGACGCTGTTCTTCAGGAGCTGGGTGATGTTGGCGTTGCTGCGCAGCTGCCCGACCAGGCCGGCGGCGTGGAAGGTGGAGCCGCTGGTCAGCTTGCCCTTCTCGAGCAGCACCAAGTCGCGCCAACCGAGCCGGGCCAGGTGGTAAGCGGTCGAACAGCCGACGATTCCGCCGCCGATGATGACTGCCCGTGCCGTCGTGGGAAAGGATGCCATGGCAGGTCCTCAGGCGCTCTCGAACGCGCCGTAGCTCCGCTCGAAGCGGGCCAGGTTCTCGTCGGTGTAGGCGAGATAGTCGAAGTCGAGGGTCGAATGGATCTCGGAGACCATGGACCACATGGTCTCGCGCAGCAGCGAGGCGCAGGCCATGGCCTGGTAGCGGCGGCGCAAGGCGGTATCGGGATGCGCACCGTAATAGGTCTCGAGCAGGCGGCTCACCAGGGCCGGCGGAAATTCGTTGTTCGAGGCCACGTTGGCCAGGTCGAACAAGGGCGAATTGAAACCCGCGTAGTCCCAGTCGACCAGCCAAAGCCGGTGGCCGTCGTCGATGAAGTTGGCGGCCAGCAGGTCGTTGTGGCCGAAGACCACCTCGATCGGCCCGACCGCCGCCTCGAGCGTTTCCGCGCGCTCCAGCAGCTTGGGCAGCAGCGGCAGCGAGCGGCTCTTGCCGTCGCGCAGGGTGCCGGCATAGTCGCGGATCACATGGAACACCCAGAACATCAGAACCGGCCCCCGCAGGTGCCTCGGCATTTCGTGGTGGCAGCGCCGGATCAGCGCGACGATGCGCTCCAGATTCGCCGGGTCGCGCACGTCGTCGGGCGTGTAGGTGCGGCCCTCGACGAAGCGGATGACGATGGCCCCCGGCTCGGCATAGACGACTTCGGGCGAGATCCCGGCCGCCTCGGCCGCCCGGGTCGCCGCCAGCTCGTTGACGCGCAGGATGCCGTGCACCGGGATGTCCTCGCCGATCCGCACGAAAAACCGCTGGCCTTGGTCCGCGACCACGAAGTTGACGTTGGTGATGCCGCCCGACAGCGGCTCGGGCGCGACCTGGCCCGACCAGCAGGGCAGACCGGCGGCGCGGCCGGCCGGATCGGCGACTTGGTTCATGCGACTCCCACTCCTCCGCTCATGCGAGACCCAGCTCCTGCTTGCGCCGCATCGCCCAGGCGGCGATCAGCCGGTCGGCGATGATGGCGATGAAGGCCACCGAGACGCCGGCGACGATACCCCGTCCGGTATCGGCCTTGGTCAAGGCGATATAGACCTCCTGGCCCAGGTCGCGGGTGCCGACCAATGCCGTGATCACGAGCATGGCCAACGCCATCATGATGGTCTGGTTGATGCCCAGCATGATCTCGGGCAGCGCGAGAGGAATCTGGACCCGCCAGAGAATCTGCCGGCGCGTGCAGCCCATGGCGCGGGCCGCCTCGATCAGGTGGGGCGGCACCTGCCGGATGCCGTGGTCGGTGTAGCGGACGGCGGGCGCCACGGCGTAGGCGACGATCGCGATCATCGCCGAGAAATCGCCGACGCGGAACAGCATGACGACGGGTATCAGGTAGACGAAGGACGGCAGGGTCTGGAGCGTGTCGATGATCACTTGGACAACCCGGTGGGCCCGCTCGTTGCGCGCGGCCCAGATGCCGACCGGCACGCCGATCAGGGCCGCGAACACCACCGAGAGGCCGCAGAGATAGACCGTGACCATGGATTTCGCCCATTGGCCGGTCACGGCGATGAAGCCTGCCAGGCAGGCCACCAGCAGCGCCAGCCGCCACCCGCCGAGCTGGAGCCCGGCAAGCGCCAGCAGGGCGATGACGGCGACCCAGGGGAGTTGCAGAAGGAAGCGTTTCACCGGGATCAGCACATGGAGCAGCAGCCAGGTCTTGACCGCCTCCAACTCGTCGAAGAAGTTGACGTTGATCCACTCGACCAGATCTTCCCAGAACGCGCCGGTGGTGATCTCCAGGGTCTCGGGATAGATGTGCACGGCCGGCCAGACCAAGCCGATGATCCAGGTGACCACGAGGATGCCCAGTGCCGTCAGCAGATAGGGGTGACGCGCGACCCAGGTCAACTCCTGCCGTCGATGGTCGGGCGGCGGCCGGTTGGCGAAGGCCTGGCTCAGACGGTCCAGGGCGATGGCCAGCAGGGTGATCGCGATGCCCGCCTCCAGCCCCTGGCCAATGGACAGGCGGCGCAGCGAGCTCAAGACGTCGAAGCCCAGGCCGCCGGCGCCGATCATCGAGGCGATGATCACCATGTTGAGCGAGAGCATGATGACCTGGTTGACCCCGACCATCAGTCCCGCCTGAGCCGAGGGGATCTGCACCTTCCATAGAAGCTGCCGGGTCGTGCAGCCGGCCATGCGGCCGAACTCGACTACCTCGTCCGGTACTTGCCTGAGCGCCAGCATGGTGACCCGGACCATGGGCGGGGTGGCATAGATGATCGTCGCGATCATCGCCGCCACCGGGCCGAAGCCGAACAGGAACAGGATCGGCACCAGGTAGGCGAAGACGGGGACCGTCTGCATCAGGTCCAGGATCGGCGTTATCGCCTGCTCGAAGCGGAGCCAGCGAAACCCGGCGATGCCGACGAAGAGCCCCAGCGCGACACCCAGCGGCACGGCGATGACGATCGAACTCAGGGTCACCATCGCGCTGTCCCATTGGCCGAAGACCGCGAGATAGGCGAAGCAGCCGCCGACCAGGAGCGCCAGCCTCAAGCCCCCGGCGCTGTATCCCATGACCCCGACGACGCCGATCAGCGCGACCCACGACACCCGCTCGACGACGATCGGGGCTCTGGGATCGGAGGAGAAGGTGAAGCCGGAGGACAAGAGCCCTTTGGCGGCGGCCAGCGGCCAGTCGAGCAGCCATGAGAGCGAGCGGGTCAGCTCCTTGAAGGTGAACAGGCCGAGATCGAAATCGTTGATCAGCCATTTCATGAAGCCGCTGATCCAGAAGCTCAGGGGAACGTTCCAGGCACGTGGATACTTCACCGCCCAGGGCCAGGCCTCCCGGAGCTGGTAGACCAGCAACGTCGCAACGAGCGCGGCCAGCCACGCCGCCAGCCAGGGGTTCAGCCTGACCCCGTCGCGCAGGATCCGCGTCGAGCCCGCGACGCTCATGGCCCGCCCGTCCTGCCGACCAGAACGTCGAGCACGGCGCGGCGCTCCAGGCGTCCGATCGGCCGGCCCCCTGCATCGAGGACGGCCAAGGCCTCTTCGCTGTCGACCAAGCGTTCGGCCAGCTCCGCCACCTTGGTGTTCCAGGGCACGCCGCCAGAGGGGGCCTCGCCGTCCCCGAGCGGCGACATGACGGCCTGGGCGGACAGGACCTTGGCGCGCGGGATCTCCTTGGTGAACTCGGCCACGTAATCGGTCGCGGGGTCGAGCACCAGCGCCTCCGGCGTGCCGATCTGGATGATCGCGCCGTCCTGCATAATGGCGATCCGGTCGGCCAGGCGAATCGCCTCGTCGAAGTCGTGGGTGATGAAAACGATGGTCTTGCGCAGAACGTTCTGCAGGCGCAGGAACTCGTCCTGCATCTCGCGTCGGATCAGGGGATCGAGCGCCGAGAAGGGCTCGTCCAGGAACCAGATCTCCGGCTCGACCGCGAGCGAGCGGGCGATGCCGACGCGCTGCTGCTGGCCGCCGGAAAGCTCCCTCGGGTAGTAGGCCTCCCGGCCCTGCAGCCCGACCAGCTCTATGACCTCGAGCGCGCGACGCTTGCGGGTCTCGCGGTCCACGCCCTGAACCTCGAGGGGAAACGCCACGTTGCCGAGCACGGTGAGATGGGGCAGCAGGGCGAAGTGCTGGAACACCATCCCCATCTTGTGGCGGCGCAGCTCTATCATCTCTTTCTCCGAGGTCTTCAGGAGGTCCTGGTCCTCGAAGAAGATGGCGCCGGCCGTGGGTTCGATGAGCCGGGACAGGCAGCGCACCAGGGTCGACTTGCCCGAGCCCGAGAGCCCCATGATGACGAAGATCTCGCCCTCGCCGACCTCAAGACCGGCATCGCGCACCGCCCCGATCAGACCGGCCCCGGTCAGCTCTGCCGCGTTCGGCGCGGTGTCGTGGCGGGCGAGGAATTCCTTGGCCCCCTGGCCGAACACCTTCCACACGCCCGAACAGGTAAGCTTCGCCGTCTTCGCGGCGGCCTTGCCGCTACTCGCCCCCGCCCCGCTAGCGGATTGCTCTCGAGTGGCCATCACGCGCAGTCATCTTCTTGGAAAGGCTGGTCGTGGGCCCGAGGGCCGCCGCCGGACGCGATCGTCCGGTCCGGCGGCACCCCCCAATCCCAGGTTACTGGCTGCAGGCGATCCAGACCTTCCAGGTGCCTGCGTTCTCCTCGATCCACTGGTTGACCACGTCGTCGACCTTGCGGCCCTCGAGGTCGACCTCGGCGATCAGGTTACCCATGGTGTCGTTGTCGAGCTTGAAGTTCCGGACCGCCTCGTAGGCGCAGGGCCACTTGGCCGCACCGTCCTTCCAGCCGACCTTCTTGATCCAGCCGCGCGGCTTGCCACAGTCGTAGGCCATGTCCGGGTTGGAGCCCCACTTCGGGTCGTTGTAGCAGGCCTCCGTATATTTCGGGAACTCGACCCACTCGCCCTCGAACTTGATGGGCGCCCAGTGCGGCGCGTAGACCCAGCCCAGGAAGGGCGCCTTGCGCTGGTAGGCGGACTGCAGCTCGGCGAAGAGCGCGGCGTCGGTGCCGGCGTGCACGACCTCGTACTCGAGGCCGAGCGCTTCGGCCCGCTCGTCGTCGAAGCCGGCCCAGGTCACGGGACCGCCCAGATAGCGGCCCTTGGGAGCGGTTTCCGGGGCCGAGAAGGCCTCGGCGCAGTCGTTGAGCGCCTTCCAGTCCGGCAGGCCCGGGCACTTCTCCTTCATGTACGTGGGGTACCACCACTCCTCGATGGCGAACAGCCCGGTCTCGCCCAGATCGAGCGTCTTGCCGGTCTTGAGGCTTTCCTCCATGGCCTGCTTGCCCGTGGTTTCCCACATCTCCATGGCGATATGGAGGTCGCCGGACTCGAGGCCGGCGAACTGCGCGATGTAATCGGCCTGCTGGTACTTCACGTTGTAGCCGGCCTTTTGCAGCACCTCGCCCATGATATGCGTGGTGATGTACTGGCCGGTCCAATCGTGGATGGTCAGGATCAGCTGGTCCTTGGATTCCACGCCGGCGCTCGCCGGCAGGGCCAGGCCCAGCGCCAATGCGCCGCTGGCCGCCAAGGCCGCCAATCTCGATATCCTTCTGTCCTCCCTCATGTTCTTAGTCTCCCTATTTGCATGTTCTTGCGAACCGGCCCCTGTCCGGTGTTCCCCGGAGGGCCGAAGTTTCGCCCCCGTCCGGCCGCACTCGGCCAGGGACCGGAATACCGACAATCCGCGAAAGCACCTGACCGACCCCAACGGACAGGTGAAAAGCCCCCTGGACAGCCAGCGCCTTTTTGGTCGCGAGGTACGGTTTTTCCGCCCCCAAAACTGTGACCGGCGGGGTTCCCGTCTGTCAAGCCGGATTCCACAAATTCCCAATTTATCCCACATTGCCGGGCAGAACGGCACGTTCTAGACTACCGTGAAAGGCGTTCGGCACGGAACCCACCGACCAGGAGACCATCGGCGTGCATCGTTCGGCCCGGCAGGTGACGATCATGAAAGCGCTTACGCAGCACGGCGCGTGCAGCGTGACCGACCTCGCCCGGCAGCTCGAGGTCTCGGACGAGACGATCCGGCGCGACGTCAAGGCCATGGCCGACAAAGGCTTGGTCGAGAAGGTGCACGGCGGCGCGGCGCTGCCCCACCTCTTGCGCGAGCCGGCGTTCCGCAAGCGCATGGAGCGCAATGCCGGGGAAAAGGAACGTATCGCGCGCCTGGCCGCCGCCCAGGTCCGAAACGGCGATTCCGTGATGCTGGATACCGGTTCGACAACCGCCTACGTCGCCCGGGCGCTCGCCGGCCACGCCGACTTGCTGATCGTGACCAACTGCACCGACATCGCCGGCCGTCTCGTGGCCCGCAACCGCGTCTATCTGGCCGGCGGCGAGCTGCGCGCCGACGACGGCGCGGTGTTCGGCGATACGGCGAGCCGCTTCGTCGAGCAGTTCCGGGCCCGCTACGCGGTGCTCTCGATCGGCGCCATCGACCGGGACGGCCTGATGGACTTCTACCTGCAGGAAGCGGAGTTCTCGCGGGCGGTCATGGCGCGGGCCGACCAGACCATCGTCGTCGCCGACCACAGCAAGTTCGGCAGCCACGCACCGGTCAAGGTCTGCGGCTTCGAAGCGGTCGACCTACTGATCACCGACCGCGCCCCGCCGCCCGAACTGGCCGAGCGCGTCGCCGCGGCCGGGACCAAGCTCCTGGTCGCCGACTAGATGTTAGCTTTCAACAGGTTGTCCATTTGGGTCAGACCGAGGAAGTTGGAGTTGCGACACTTCAGACTTCGAAGGAGGCCCAGATGGACAGTCATAAGAATGCTCGCCAGGTTCGAGACGAGACCCTGAAGGCCAAGCTGGAGGACAGCCGAGTGCACTGCCACGCTCTCCCATCGCTGAATCGGAACGCCTGAGCGCTAAAGATCAGCGCCCTTGCGGATTGGTTGAACGGCCGTCCCGGCACCCGTAGCGAGCGGGCGAGCGGCCCCTCTACGACGGGGGCCGGATGGCGGGAGCGCCTCCGCGCGCGGTCAACCAACCGACCCCGAGCCACAGCAGACAGGTCAGCACCGCGGCGACATAGCCGTCGAGCGCGTAATGCCAGGCCAGGTGTACCGAACCGACCATCACCACGGCCGCATAGCCCCAGAGGACGGCCCCGAGTACACGGCTGACGCGCCAGGCGGTGAGCGCGAAGAGCACCGAGGTGGCGACGTGTATGCTGGGCATGGCCGAGACCCCTTTGCCCAGCTGGTCGCTGTCCGCCTCATAGGCGCTCCAAAGCCTGTCATGGACCTCCAGCGCCCAGACCGGCGACACCTCGCTCGCCGCCCGCAGGTAGCTCATGAGCGGCTGAAAGGGGTCCTCCAGGCCGGTAACGCGCCCGAAATAGACCGGGCCGGCCGAGGACAGCAGCGTCGCGGCGACGTTTCCTAGAAGACCCCAAAGCACCACGAGAGTGAGAAAAAACTGCATGCGCAAGCGCTGGTCGCTCAGCGCGAATGCCTGCCAGACGAGTACGCCGTAGAGGATGAAAAGCCAGCACTGATACAGGAAATTGATCACGGTCGTGACCAAGGGATAGCCGATCAGCGGCTGCATCAAGGCCCAGGGGTCGACGCCGCCGTGCAAGGCCCGGTCCCATTCGGCAAGAGTGGCGTCCCAAGAAAAAGGATTGACCACGGGGATCATTGCCTTCATCGAGGTAAAGATCGAGAAGAATACTTGCAGTATGAAGACCATTATCAAGCCGCCGAGCAGGCGTTCGGCAACCAGCCATTGCCCCTGGATGTCCATCACCAGATGGCGGATCAGCCGCGCGGGCCGGATCACGACCATCACGTAGGACAGATAGAACAACGCGAAGAAAAGCAGATAGACCGCCGTCATCTGGGGCACGACGAGGCCGTAAAGCGAAACCGATATCCCCTGAGTCAGGCCATAGTGCCTGGCCACCAGATAGGCGGCGCCCAGATAGAGCAGAACGATCGCGACAAGCCAAATGTGCGCGCGCAGCACACTTGTGAAGCGGGCGATATATCCCGTTTCCTTGATGTGATAGGTGATGGCTTGCACGAGGTTGCGCTCCGCTATCCTGATTCCGGCGGGACCAGCGGTATAGGGCCCGTCCCCTTGCGAAATCGTTACCCCTGCCACACATCGAGGATCACTGATTTCAGCTGGCCTGAACCGGCAGCCACCGCTCTGTCAACGGCGTCACAACCCGTCGTGGCAAATTTTATTTTCGAAAATTTCATTTACTATTTTCTAGAAACCCAGGTTTCATCATATAAACCGCAGGTCTATAAGTATTAAGTTTTTTTTAGTACTCATACCCCCTCGACATTTTAACTGTTTTTTAAATCAGGCAGACGATTATTGGTGCTGGTTATGCCCTGTTAAAGGAGGTTGCAACCATGTTTAAGGCTATTCGAGACTTCGCAAAGGACGAGTCGGGCGCCACGGCCATCGAGTATGGCCTGATCGCCGCACTTGTGTCGGTCGCCGCCATCGCCGCGCTCCGCGGCATGGGCGAGTCCCTGTCGAACCTGTTCGGCGTGGTCTCCGGCGAGCTCTCCGCCGCCGTGATCTCGGCCGGTTGATCGATACAGGCGGACCCTAAGCACCGGGCCGCCCAGACAACTCGCCAAACAGAGGGGCCGGGGTCTCCAAAGCCCCGGCCCTTTGTTCTTCTGCCGCAACCGATGCCTGTGATCCGCGATGCTCCCGCTTCCCGAAATTTCCCAGGTCGCCGTTTTGGGGTTCGCCGGCCTTATCGTGGCCGCGGCGATCAGTGACGCGCGGCACCTGATCATCCCGAACCGCTATTGCCTGGCCATCTCGATCCTCTACCCCACCTATGTCCTTTCCGTGGAACATGAGGTCGATTGGATCGGCGCGATCGGCGTCGGCTGCGGTTTATTGTTCTTAGGGTTTCTGATGCATCTCCGTAGGATCGTCGGCGGCGGCGACGCAAAGCTGATCGCATCGGTCGCGCTCTGGGCCGGTCCCGGTCTCTTCATCGATTTTCTTATTACTACCGGGATTGCCGGTGGTGCCATGGCGCTCGCCCTGTGGTTCCGTCATCGCCTGTCGCGCGCCGCCGGGCCGGGGATGATCTTCTTCACGGCTTCCGATCCGAACTTCGCCAAACAGCCGATGCCTTATGCCATAGCCATCGCCACGGGTGGCCTTTACGTCGCCTTTACCCTTGTCGGGTAGGGTCAGCGCCAATTGTCCGTTTATGGAGAACGGTGAGCCATGTCTGCACGTAGCATCTTGTTGATCGCCGCAGCGCTGTTGTTGACCGTCGGAACGGTCTTCGTGGCCCGCAACTGGCTCGAAAACCGGAAACCGGGCCCGGCCCCAGTGGCGGAGAAGGCGGTCCATACGGAAGTCCTGGTTGCGCGATCGGATCTGCCGACCGGTACCTTCATCAACGAGCAGCACGTGCGCTGGCAGATCTGGCCAGACGACAACTTGCCGCCCAATTACCTGGTCAAGGGCAAGGTCGACCGGGCGAAGCTCTTCGGCTCCGTGCTGCGCCGGGGCGTCGCCGCCGGGCAGCCGATCATCAGGAGCCAGATCGTCAAACCGGGCGACCGGGGCTTTCTGGCCGCCGTGCTGAAGCCCGGTCACCGTGCCTACACCATAAAGATCAGCGCCGCCTCGGCCATCGCCGGGTTGATTTTTCCGGGCGACCGGATCGACCTGATCCTGACCCAAAAGATAGGCAAGAGACAGCAGGTCAGTGAGACCATTCTGCAGAACCTGCGGATCCTGGCCATTGACCAGTCCATCAACGATCAGACCAACAAGCCCAGAGTCGGCAAGACCGCGACCTTCGAGGTGAGCCCCAAGCAGGCCGAGATTTTGGCGGTGTCGTCCAGCCTCGGGAAGCTGTCGCTCAGCCTCCGAAGCCTGGCCAGGACCGACGCGGAACTCGCGGACATAATCAATACAGGACAAGCGCTCCAGGAAGCGGACGCAACGCGGGGCGGGACTTTTACCAGGGACAGCGAGGCCAGCGTTCTCAGGGGCCGCAGCGGTACGGGGGTCAACGTGATCCGTGGCGGCAAAACCAAGAAAGAGAAGGCAGACAAATGATCGCGCAGCATCTGAGAGGCGCCGCGACGGCTCTGACACTGGCGGCAATGGCCTTTTTCGCAGCCGCCGCCCCGGCGCAAAGCGCAGGCACGGCAGCCGCCATCGCGACCAAACCGGTCGTCGTCGAGATGAACGAGGGGCGCCTGATCAAGCTCAGCAGCTCGGCCTCTTCGGTATTCATCGCCAACCCGGATATCGCCGACGTGTCCGTCAAGTCGCCGCGCCTAGTCTACGTCTATGGCGTGCAGCCGGGAGAGACCACGCTCTACGCGGTCGACCGAAACGATCGGATGATCGCCAGTCTGAGGATCCAGGTGGCGCACAACCTGAGCGGTCTGAACGGCGCGCTGGTGCGCGTGATTCCGGACGGGGCCGTGACGGCCACCTCGATCGACGGCGGAATTGTCCTGACCGGGACAGTGATGGACTCCGTGGACGCCGAGAACGCCCGGCGGCTCGCCCAACGCTACATCGGCCAGAAGCAGGAGATCCTCAACCAGATCAAGGTCCTGGCGTCGAACCAGGTGAGCCTGCGCGTGACGATCGCCGAGGTCGAGCGCTCCGTGATCAAGGAGTTCGGCTTCAACTGGGAGAACGTATTCTCAAAAGGTGATTTCTTACTGGGCTTGGCCTCCGGCCCGTCGGACATCATCACGACCGCAGGCGGCGGGTTCATCGTGGACTCCGATCGCGACCATCTCGTCACCGCGGGCAACATCGGCAGCTTTAACATTCTCGGCATGATCGATGCGCTTTCCCAGGACAACCTGCTGACGATTCTGGCCGAACCCAATCTGAGCGCCCTGTCCGGCGAGACCGCGAGCTTTCTTGCCGGCGGTGAGTTCCCATACGTGGTTTGGGACAGAGACAATGGCTCCACAGTCTCGTTCAAGGAGTTCGGCGTCAGCCTGTCCTTCCAACCGACGGTGTTGTCGGGCGGCCGCATCAGCATGCGCGTGCGCCCCGAGGTGAGCGAACTGTCGGAGCAAGGCGCGGTCTCTCTCGCGGGCTTCGCGCTCCCAGGCCTCAGGACCCGCCGCGCCGAGACCACAATCGAGGTGGCATCGGGTCAGAGCTTCGCCATCGCCGGCCTGCTCCTCGACAGCTCGTCGGAAGCCCTCAGGGGTTTTCCAGGCCTGTCCGACATCCCGATCCTGGGCGAGCTGTTCCAGAGCGACCGGTACCAGCGCGAGGAGACCGAGTTGCTGATCGTCGTAACGCCATACCTGGTGACCCCGATCAATGGCAGGTTCCCCTTGCCGACCGACAATTTCGTCAAGCGGGCGCCGCAGCCGACCCCCGGCCAGCGCGGCCTAGCCCAGGCGCCCTATGCGCCGGAATTCATCCCCCTCAACGACGGTAGCGCTTTGGCGGAGAACGCGAAAGGACGCCCCGGATTCATCGTGGAGTGACAAGGCAGATGACCGTGACACGCAAGAAACTGACCGGCACGACGGTCCTGCTTGGCCTTGCCGCCGCGCTTCTCGGCGGTTGCGCCGGGAAGACCGCTCAGGACTTCAACCCCTTAATCGTCGGCCAGTGGCGCCAAGTGCCCACCAGACCCGACGTCCGGGTCGAGAGCGTGCAGCTCGAGCACATTGTGGCCTTTCAGCAGAACGCCATCAGACTCGACAATACGGAGCGCGAACGGATGGCCCAGTTCATACAGGATGGCCGCCTCAACATCAGGGACCGAATCCTCCTGTCCGCGCCGCGCAGCGAGGACGGCGCCTACGATTCGGTGACCGCGGCCCGCCTCGACGTGCTGCGGGGCGAGTTCCAGAAGATGGGCCTCGTCGCGGACGTCGCCCAGACGTCCAGGGCGGGGGGCGGCGGGGATCAAGTCGCGATCGTGGTACAACGCACCGCCTTGCTCCCCCCGGATTGCTCGGCCCCCGAAGAGCCTTGGGCCGGCCAGCGGCCCCATTACGAGGTCGGCTGTGCCTACAATGCCGCCTTGGGCATGATGGTCGCCGATCCGCACGACCTCGCCAAGGGACGTCCGATGGCCTCTCCCGACGGCGAGGTGGCGGCCTCAGCCATTCAGCGCTACCGCAAGGAAAAGCTCACCGAGAAGCGAGAGTTCATCAAGGAAGGAACTGACTAATGAGTGCCCTAGGGAGGTTCTCGGACCCAGCGCCGTTGCAGATGGCTGGGGCTGAATGCGTCGCGTTCGTCGGTGACGGCGAGACGCACGAGATCGTGGCCAGTGTCGCTCAGCAGTTCTTCGACGAGCCTGTGGTGCGCGACGGGGACACCTCCGACGCCCTTGCTTTCCTCGCCGAGGCGCCGCCGCCCAAGGTGCTGATCGTCGACATCGGGGACAACAGCTCGCCGTTGAGCGCCATGTTGTCGCTGACCACTGCGTTCACAGAGGACACGCGCCTCATCGGCATCGGCGAGATCAACGATGTCTCGCTCTACCGCGAGCTCACCGGTGCCGGCGTGACCGACTATCTGGTCAAGCCGGTTTCCGAGAAGGCGCTGGCGTCGGCCCTGGAGCGCGCCGATGAACCGGCGCCCAGCGCAAACGAGCCGTTGGCCACCGAGGAGGCCAAACGGATCGTCGTGATCGGCGCGCGCGGCGGCGTCGGCGCCAGCAGTATCGCGGTCAACTTCGCCTGGCTGTTCGCCGAGGAGCACGGCCTGCGCACGACGCTGGTCGACCTGGACCTCGAGTTCGGCACCGTGGCTCTTTCGCTCGACCTCGAGCCGACCCGTGGCCTCCGCGAAGCCTTGGAGAATCCCGGGCGCATCGACAGTCTGTTCATCTCCAGCGCCACCGCGAAGCTAACCGAAAAGCTCTCGGTGATGGCGACCGAGGAGAATCTGTCCGGTGAGATCTCGTTCAGCTCGGATGCGATCTCGGTGTTGTTCGAGTCGCTTGGCCGCAGCAACGAGTGCATCGTGGTCGACCTGCCACGGCCCGCGTTCGGCGTCCGGCATCAAACGCTTCGCGCGGCCACGCATGTCGCGCTGGTCACGGAGCTCAGTCTGTCGGGCCTACGCGACACGATCCGACTGTTGGGCAATATCGAGGAAGCGACCTCGAAGGCGAAGATCATGGTTGTTGCCAATCGTGGCGGCGGCGACCAACAGGCCATGCGCCTGCCGGATTTCCAGAAAGCGCTCGGCCGCAAGGTGGATGTACTGATTCCCGAGGAATCCAAGGCGTTCAACGAAGCCGCCAACACCGGCAAGCCGCTGGTTCATTTCGCGGCCCGCAGCAAGGCGGCAAAGACGTTGCAGAAATTGGCCAGCGACATTCTCGGCAAGAAGACCAAGGCCCGGGGTATGAAAAAGGCGGCCGGTCCGAAGAAACCATGGCTTAGCCTGGGCAAGAGGAGCAAGGCCTAGCAATGGCAATCGAGCCTGCCAGGTCCGAGTCCGGGAAGACCGGGCGGCGCGGGGGCGACCCCGGCCAGTCCAAGAAGGGCAATTCGGACCTCGGACCCTATATCGATCGTATGCGGCCTCTCCTCCTCGAAGCCTTCGAGAAGGACAATGTCGGTATGCTGCCGCGGCCCGAACTGGCGCTGCGGATCGGACAGATCGTCACCGATGACCTGGGCGACGAGGCGGACAACTTCAATCTGCTGGAGCGCCGAACCCTTGTCTCGAACCTGATCGACTGGCTGGTCAAATCCAGCCCCTTGGCGCCGGCGCCCGGGACCGGCCAACACCAGGGACTCGATACCGCGCCGCGGGCTGGCGGGGGAAGCGCCGTATCCAACACCAGCGCGGTCGATACCGCCAAGGAGCGCATCCAGCCGCTGGTGATGGAGCGCCTCGACCTAGCCGCCGCCTCCCAGTTGCCGCGCGAGGAGCTGTCCCAGCAGGTCGGCGAAATCGTCACCGAATTGCTCGCCGAAGAGCAGCTCCGCCTCAACGGCCCGGAACAGGACGCGGTCGTCGACCTTCTGCTCAACGACATGTTGGGCCTCGGCCCCCTGGAGCCCTTGCTGGCCGACGAGTCGATCAACGACATCATGGTCAACGGCGCCAATCAGGTCTACGTCGAGCGGCGCGGCAAGCTGGAGCTGACCGACATCCGCTTCCGCGACGACCCGCATGTCCTCAACATCTGCCGGCGCATCGTCTCCCAGGTCGGGCGGCGGGTCGACGAAACCACGCCGCTGTGCGACGCGCGCCTGAAGGACGGCAGCCGCGTCAACATCATCATCCCGCCGCTGGCCATCGACGGTCCGTCGATCTCGATACGTAAGTTTGCCAAGAAAGGCATCACGCTGGACGTCATGGCCAAGCAGAGCAATATCTCGCCCGATATGTGCACGGTGTTGAAGATCGCGTCGCGCAGCCGCCTCAACATCCTGATTTCGGGCGGTACCGGTTCGGGCAAGACGACCCTGCTCAACGCCATGTCGCAGATGATCGACCAGGGCGAGCGCATCGTGACGATCGAGGACGCCGCCGAACTGCAGCTGCAGCAGCCTCACGTGGTGCGCCTGGAGACTCGACCCGCCAACCTGGAAGGGGTCGGCGACATATCGATGCGCGACCTGGTCAAGAACTCGCTGCGTATGCGCCCCGACCGGATCATCCTCGGCGAGGTGCGCGGCTCGGAAGCGGTCGACCTGCTTCAGGCCATGAACACTGGCCACGACGGTTCGCTCGGCACGATCCACGCCAACCGGCCCCGCGAGGCCCTGACCAGGTTGGAAAACATGGTGGGCTTGGCAGGCATCAACCTGCCGAGCAAGGCGGTGCGCACTCAGATCGCCGCCGCCCTCGACATGATCGTCCAGATCTCGCGCATGCGTGACGGCATGCGCCGTATCACCCATATCTCCGAAGTTGTCGGCATGGAAGGCGACATCATCACGACCCAGGATCTCTTCACATTCCAGTTCGAGGGCGAAGGCGAAGACGGGACGATCCGCGGCAACTTCAAGTCGTCCGGGTTGAGGCCGCACTTTGCCTCGAACGCAGCCTATTTCGGCCTCGACAAGCGCCTGATGGAGGCCATGGGATGAATCTCGAGGCTCTTCTTGCGGATGGCACGCTCACGCCAGAGATGATGCTGATATTGGCAGTGCCTATTTTCGTCGCCATTCTGTTGGTCCTGTTCGCCTTTGCAGGTGGCGGCAAGGAAAAGCAGTTCAAGAACCGCCTGGAGCTGGCGACGACCGGGCGCCACGCAAAGGACGAGGACGAACAAAGGATCAGCGCGAAACGATCGACCTCGGAAAGCGATATCGCTTTCATCGACCGCATCATCAAGAATGCCCTTCCCAAGCGCGAGCAGCTTCGCAAACGTCTCGAGCGCGCCGGTATCGAAGGGCCGCTCGGCCAATACCTGGCCGTCTGCGTCATCGTCGGTCTCGGTACCATGGCCGCGAGCCTGATGCTCAAGTTCGTGCCGCCGGTGGCCTCGCCCTTCATCGGCATCATCGCCGGTGTCGCAATGCCCCACCTCGTTGTCGGCATCATGGCCACGCGGCGGCAGAACAAGTTCATTGCGCACTTTCCGGATGCGATCGACCTCATGGTGCGCGGCCTGAAATCCGGCCTGCCGATCGGCGAATCCATCAAGACCGCCGGCGCCGAGGTACCGGACCCGGTCGGGCTGGAACTCAGGCGGGTCACCGACGCGGTTCGCATGGGAACCAAGCTGGAGGATGCGCTCTGGGACACCTCCAGCCGTCTGGACCTTCAGGATTTCAAGTTCTTCACGGTCAGCCTGGCCATTCAGAGCGAGACCGGCGGCAATCTTTCCGAAACACTGGCCAATCTGTCCAACGTGCTTCGTGGCCGCCGCCAGCTCAAGCTGAAGATCAAGGCCATGTCTTCCGAAGCCAAGGCGAGCGCCTATATCATCGGCTCCCTGCCCTTCGTGGTCGGCTTTTTCATCTTCCTGGTGAATCGGTCCTACGTGATGAAGCTGTTCTTGGATGAGCGAGGCAACGTGATGCTCGGCCTCGGCGGCTTGATGTTCCTGATCGGCGGCGTTGTCATGTACAAGATGGTGAAGTTCGAGATATGAACCTCGAATCTTTCCTGCCCGCGGGGTTGAGCCCCGAGGATCTGATCGTCGCGATGGCGGCTCTGACGGCCTTCGTCAGCGCTTTCGCCGTCTGGTCTGCCCTGCTGTATCGGGATCCCGCCGCGCGGCGCGCCGAACTGATGGCCACGCAGCGCGAAGCGTTGCGCGCCGGCGTTTCCGGCTCGCGACGCCGCAAGGAACGCGATACTTCGATGACCGTCATGCGCCAGGTCGTCGACCGCTTGGAGCTGATGAAGTCCAGCCAAGCCGAGAAGATCGCCAACAATCTGGCCCGGGCCGGCTGGCGCAGCAAGGACGCGCTCTACCGTTACCTCTTCATGAAGGTCGCCCTTCCCTTCGCGTTCGGCGGCATGGCGCTGTTCATGGTCTATGGGCTGAACCTCGGCGAGCTCGATTCGACGGGCAAGCTGATAGCGACCCTGGTCGCAGTGATACTGGGCGCCTACTTCCCCGACATCATGATCAAGAACGCGGCCACGAAGCGGCAGAATCTGATCCGTAAATCGCTTCCCGACGCGCTCGACCTTATGGTGATCTGTGCCGAAGCCGGCCTCAGCCTGGACGCGACGCTGATGCGCGTGGCCGACGAGATGGTCTCCGCCGGTCCCGAGATGTCGGACGAGTTCAGCATCACCAGTCTCGAGCTCGGCTTCCTGCCGGAACGGCAGAAGGCCCTGGAGAACCTGGCGACCCGCTGTAACCTGCCCGGCGTTCGCGGCATGGTGAACACGCTGTCGCAGGCCGAGCGGTATGGTACGCCTCTGGCGCAGTCGCTGCGTGTTCTCTCCCAGGAGTCGCGCGACGAGCGCATGATGCGGGCGGAGGAGAAGGCGGCCCGCCTGCCGGCCCTGCTCACGGTGCCGATGATCCTGTTCATCCTGCCGCCGCTGTTCATCGTCCTGCTCGGACCGGCGGTCCTGCAGGTCATGGACAACTTCACCGGCGTGTTCTAAGACCAGCGAGCCGATGAAGGCCTTCATCGGCTTGCTGGCAAGCGCGACCGCGCGCCCGCAGCGAAGCGAGGACAGCCAAGCAGACGGATGTCTGCGCCCGGCGCTTGAGGGGCAACAGGCGAGTCCGATCATGGGCTCGCCGGTATAAGCCCCGCGGCCTCCTTCCGAAGACCGGCCTCAGGCGGACAGGGCCTGGGCGACATCGTCCTTGATGTCCTCGACGTCCTCCAGGCCGATCGACAGCCGAAGCAGGCCTTCGCCGATGCCGAGCGCCGCGCGCGCCTCCGGCGACAGGCGCTGATGGGTCGTGGTCGCCGGATGGGTGATCAGGCTCTTGCTGTCGCCCAGGTTGTTCGAAATGTCCACCAGCTTCAGCGCGTTCAGAAAGCGGAACGCGCGCCCTTTGCCGCCCTCCAGCTCGAACGCGACCAGGGTGCCGCTGTCGTCCATCTGGCGCCGGGCCAGCTCGGCCTGCGGATGGCTGGCCAGCCCCGGGTAGAGGGTGCGCCGGATGCCGGGCCGGTCCTCCAGAAAGGCGGCCACCGCCTTGGCGTTGGCGCAGTGCCGGGCGACCCGCGGCTCCAGGGTCTCCAGACCCTTGAGCAGGATCCAGGCGTTGAACGGGCTGATCGCCGGGCCGGTATGGCGCATGATGGGGACCAGCCGCTCCTCGACGAAGGCCTGGCTGCCGAGGATCGCGCCGCCCAGGCACCGGCCCTGGCCGTCGATGTGCTTGGTGGCGGAGTAGACCACGACGTCGGCCCCGAACGCCATCGGCCGTTGCAGCAATGGCGTGGCGAAGACGTTGTCGACCACCACGCAGGCTCCCGCCTGGTGTGCCAGCTCAACGACCGCGGCGAGGTCGATGATTTCGAGCGTGGGATTGGACGGGGTCTCGAGGAACACGCAGGCCGCCCCCGGTGCCAGGGCCTGCCGCCAGGCGTCGAGATCGGTGCCGTCGATCAGGAC
>Ga0224504_10000413_pt1 | contig 19193 bp, 12 predicted proteins | sample SF_Oct11_sed_USG_3_FD_170160 | JGI IMG/M metagenome (GOLD analysis project Ga0224504, IMG submission 170160) | Sediment microbial communities from San Francisco Bay, California, United States - SF_Oct11_sed_USGS_24 | ecosystem: Environmental > Aquatic > Marine > Sediment | place: USA... | reverse complement strand
TCATACTTCATGCGTTCGGGGAAGCCTTCCGCCATGACGGCGCCAGCGTGCACGCCTGTGTCGATACCTACGACGTCACACAGGTAAGCGGGTCCCATCGGCCAGCCGAAGCGTTCCATCGCCCGGTCGATCGTCGTGAAATCGATGCCGCGTTTGACGAGGCCGATAAAAGCGCCGAGGTAAGGCGACAGGATGCGATTCACAAGGAATCCCGGGCAATCATTGACGACGATTGGTTTCTTGCCCATGGCCAATGCGTAGGCCACAGTCCTGGCTATGGCTTCCTCGCCCGTCTTTTCCCCGCGAATGACTTCGACAAGCGGCATCCTGTGCACCGGGTTGAAAAAGTGCATGCCGCAGAAGTTCTCGGGCCGCTTCAAGGGCTCGGCGAGATGTGTGATCGAAATGGTCGACGTATTGGACGCGAGAACCGCGTCGTCACGAATCTGCGCTTCGGTCTCCGTCAGGACGGCGTGTTTGACCTTCGGGTTTTCCACGACGGCCTCGACGACAACATCGACGTTGTCGAATCCGTCGTAGCAGAGAGACGGCTGAATTTTGTTGAGGACGCCCGCCATTTCGGCGGCAGATATCCGTCCACGTTCAACCTGTTTTGACAGCAATTTGCTGGCTTCCGCCAGGCCAAGATCGATGCCGGCCTGTGCGATGTCCTTCATGATGATTGGCGTGCCTTTCAGCGCGGACTGGTAGGCGATTCCGCCACCCATGATTCCCGCACCGAGCACCGCGGCTCGCTCCACTTTCCCGGCTTTCTTCGCAAGGGCCTTGCCGCTTTTCGCGAGCATCTGGTCACCCAGAAACAGACCGATCAGGTTCTTCGCTGCGAGCGTACCAGCCATCTTGGCTATGCCCCTGGCTTCCTCGCGCAGTGCGTCGTCGCGGCTCATCCCTGCCGCTTTTTGCATGACCTTGATAGCCGTGACCGGCGCCGGATAGTGTGGTCCGGCCTGACCGGCAACAAATGCCTTGGAGGTCTCGAACACCATCATGGCCTCGATCTTGTTTAGCTTCAGTGGCTCCTGTTTTTCCCGCCGCTTCGCCTGGTAATCGAGTTTGCCGTCGATGCACTGTTTCAATAGCGACACCGCGGCCTCGCGCAATAGCTCCGGTGCAACGACCGCATCGACGGCGCCGGACTTGAGTGCCTGGTCTGCTTTCTGTTCCTTGCCCGAAGCAATCCATTCGATCGCGTTGTCGGCGCCAATCAGGCGCGGCAAACGCGTGGTGCCGCCGTAGCCAGGAATGATGCCCAGCTTGGTTTCCGGCAGCCCGATCCGCGCTGCTGTCGACATGACCCGGTAGTCGCAGACAAGCCCCATCTCAAGCCCGCCACCCAGGGCGATACCGTTAATGGCAGCCACTGTGGGTATCGGCAAATCTTCGAAGGCGTTGAAGATGTCGAAGTTAATGCTGAGAATTTTGTCAGCTACTTTCTCTTCGCTGTCGCCGAACTGCGTGCCGAACTCTGTGATATCTGCGCCCACGATGAAAACAGGCTTGCCGCTCGTTACGATGACGCCTTTGAGCGATGCATCGGCTGCAATTGCCGCAGTTGCTTCTTTCAGCTCGTTGAGCGCCAACGCATTGAACTTGTTGACTGATTCATCCTGCAGGTCGAAACAAAGTTCCGCGATGCCATCGTCAGTTGCCTGGACGGTTATCGCCTTTCCCGAGTAAATCATTTCAGTCCTCTTCAGTTTTTAGTCACGTCCGCTTAGAAAATGAACTGGTTCTCGTCCATTTCCATGAGTGTGTCCGGACCTGTTGATATCGTTTCCAGCAGCGACGTGGTGCGCGGCAGTATCTTGGCGAAATAGAATTCCGCCGTCTGGATCTTCGCGCGGTAGAACGCCTCTTCCGTCGTGCCTTGCTCGAGTCGCCAGTAAGCGGCCCGCGCACTGGCGGCCCAGGCAACGCCCAGCAACACGTAGCCGGAGAACATGATGTAGTCCACCGACGCGGCGCCCGCGGCATCGCGATTGCGCATGGCGGCGAAGCCGATTTTTCGGGTCAGTGCTTTCCACTGCTTGGTAAGTCGGACCAGCGTTTTCAGGTAGGGCCTGAGTTCCTTGCGGCTGCGGGACCGTTTACAGAAGTCCAGGATGAAACCCGTTACGGGGAGCAATGCCTTGCCGCGTGAGCCCAGCACCTTTCTGCCCAGGAGGTCCAGCGCCTGGATGCCCGTTGTGCCCTCATAGAGCATGCTGATCCTGGCGTCCCTGACATTCTGCTCCATGCCCCACTCATTGACATAGCCGTGCCCGCCAAAACACTGCAGGCCAAGATTGGCGCTTTCAAACCCGGTCTCCGTCAGGAAGGCCTTGATGATGGGCGTCAGGAAATTGAGGACGTGGTCGGCGAATTCACGGGCTTCCGGATCTTCGGACAAGGTCAGTATGTCGCCCTGGGTACTGGCGAAATAGAGCAATGCGCGGCCACCTTCGGCGAACGCTTTCTGCGTCAGCAACATGCGACGCACGTCGGGGTGCACGATGATCGGATCCGCGGGACCATCGGGATTTTTCGGGCCCGTCAGGGAACGCATCTGCAGACGGTCCCGCGAGTAGGCGAGGGAGTTCTGGAATGCGAGTTCTGAATGCGCGAGCCCCTGTAAACCGGTGCCGATGCGGGCGAAGTTCATAAAGGTGAACATATAGTTCAGGCCTTTGTTTGCCTCTCCGACCAGGTACCCGGTTGCGCCATCGAAATTCAACAGGCACGTCGAGTTGCCGTGAATGCCCATCTTGTGCTCGATGGCTCCGCAGGTCACGTTGTTACGCTCGCCGATCGAGCCGTCTTCGTTGGGAACAAACTTGGGCACGATGAACAGCGAAATACCCTTTGTACCAGGCGGTGAGTCGGGCAAGCGCGCGAGTACGATATGCACGATGTTTTCAGCGAGGTCGTGTTCGCCAGACGAAACAAACAGTTTCGATCCGGTAATGCGATAGGTGTCGTCGGCAGCTTGCTCGGCTTTGCACTTCAGGAGGCCAAGGTCCGTGCCGCAATGCGCCTCGGTCAGGCACATGGTGCCGGTCCAGAGACCACTGACGAGAGGTTCCATGAACATCGCCTTCTGTGCCTCGGAGCCGTGCTTGTCTATGGTCTCCATCGCGCCATGGGAGAGTCCGGGGTACATAGCCCAGGACCAGTTCGCCGTTCCATTCATCTCGCGAACGGTTAATCCGATCGACATGGGCAGGTCCTGGCCACCATAGCGGGAGGGTTGGTCCAGCGACGGCCAGCCGCCATCGACGTATTGCTGGTAAGCCTCCTTGAATCCGGGCGGGGTCGTGACCTCGCCGTCTTCTGACATTTTGCACCCGACCTCGTCGCCGACGGCGTTTAGTGGGGCGACGATTTCCTCGGCGAACTTGCTGGCCTCGCTCAGAATCGCGTCGATCAACTCCTGGTTGACCTCATCGCAGGCGGGCAAGGACTGGTAGTGCTTCTCGAGGTTCAGCAGGTCCTGCATGACAAACTGCATGTCCCGCAGAGGTGCTTTATAGGTCGTCATAGGGGCTCTCTATAAGTTCAGCGTACACTTGTACGCACAACTGTACCATTCTTTTGCTAGGATGCCTATACAGGTTCACGAATGGACCAATCTCACAGCGAAGGGGCGACTGCTTGAAGGTCTCCAGAAAGAAGCAGAAAGCAGAAACGAGGCAGAAACTGATGGATGCGACGGCCGCAGAACTCGCGTCAGGCCGGAGTTTCGATACGCTTAGCCTCAGGGAGGTCGCCAAACTTGCCGGCATCGCTCCGACGTCTTTCTACCGTCACTTTCATGACATGACAGGTCTCGGGCTTGCGCTTATCGAGGAACACGGCGAGACCCTTCTAGGCTTGATGCATCATGTTCGGGAACAGGCCTCTGGCGGCCACTCATTAATCCGCACGTCGGTCGAGACGCTTTTTGATTACATTTTTGCCAACCAGGGCATGTCGCGAATGATTCTCCTGGAGAGCATGTCCCGGCACTCGGTATTTAGTGAAGCGGCCGAAGAGTTGTTCGAAACGATGTCGAGGGACCTGGCTGAGTTCCTGGTCTGGGACGCCAAAACAAGAGGCGTGCCGCTGGGGCATCCGCACCTCGCCGCCAATTCCATGGTCGCCATCTTGTTTACAACCGGCATCGCGCTGCTCAGCAGGCCGGAGGAGGACCGTGGTCGGCACATCGAGGCCGCCATTGTGCAGCTGCGAATGATCATGCGCGGGGCCGAAGCAATGGGGTAGAAAGGCTGGAATCCTGGCGCTAGAACGAATAGCCGAGCGATGTGGTCACGCTGTAGTCGGAACTCGCCCCATCAGCTGGTGGGTCGCTTAAGTAGGAGTGACCGATTGAGAGACTAAGGAAAAGGTCAGCAAAGAACTCACGCTTGAAGCTCAAATCTGTCTCAGCACGGTACTGGCTCAGGTCATCTATCAGTGGATAGATCACGGTGGTGAATGTCGCAGAAGTCTCCGGAACAAGGTTCCGGCGCAAGTAGCGGATCTCGATGCGACCCTCTGCCTCTGTGGTGCTCTCATCCTCACCAGTAAACGAGGTACGCGCTGCCTGTACACCTGCCGTCAGCGAAAATTGATTCTTGTTCGTCTGCACGAGATAGCGACCGAGCGCCCCGCCGACAGCGGACCTCGCGTTAATACCCAGTTCGTCGTTTCGTTCCCAGCGCGTAAACCAGTCCGTGAACCAACGATTGGAACGAAAGCGCTGAAAATTGGCTTCTACACTTTGTCGTGCTTTGGTTTCTTCGGTGGGTTGATCGGTTACAGTCGATGTAAGTTTGAGACCGTAAAGGTACTTGCGTGATCTGTGTGAGACGTCGGCGGCCACATTTGAGGTCGTAACCTCGCTCGATTTCTGTGTCTGAAAACCGAGGCTGAACGAGCCATCCAGGTTCTGCCAGAATTTTTCATTGGTCTCGATCGGTGTAACGCGAACAATGCGGTGGGCAGGGATGTCGACTTCCTGGCTGGCCGTTTTTACACGGACAGAAGAGGCATCCTCGGTTGCCAGAAAAGAGCCAAAATATCGACTTCCATCAGTCAGCTCGATCTGCAAATTCTGGTTACTCTGCACACTCGTAATGTCTTCCCAGTCAATGTTAACCGTTCCCATCGAATCGGTGCTGTATCGCAGCGAACCAAACTCGAGCCCCTTGATCTCACCGGTGACTGCGTCGCCGTTCGCAAGTACGACGACGTCTGTTTTACTGGCATGCACCGGTGAGGAAAAAAACGCGATGATCAGCAGAACGCCGGCAATAAAAGAGGTTTGGGTACGGGTCATGAGGCTTCTCTATTCTGTAATGGAGCGTAACTGCGCGGCCACGAACCTTATCAAATCCGAGACTTTGGAAACACAGTCATTAAAATATTGGCGGGCTCCGGCTCCGACGCTTCCCAGGCACCGCGCCGGGAATAGTGATCACTATCGAATTATCGCTGGTGCCCTGGAATCATTTCTTCGTTACGAGCTCGTTAATTTCATCGAGGGCATCTCGGGTTAATTCGATGAACACCTGGAAGCTCTGATCCGCCGCAAGTCGCTCATCTACGAGCAACTCGAAGGCCCGATTCTTGAGCGCATGTATGTTCGCAATGGCCGTGGCCAGTTCGTCAGTCGTCGTATCCACGGTGACCGAGTCACGGATTCTAATCGTCTCAAGATAAAACTCGTCAATCCTGTTCTTGCGCCGAATGCGATAGATGTTCTTAACCGCGATCAGGCCGCTGATAGAGGCGACAAGCAAAGTAACGAGTAGCTCGGCTACGCCAGAGTAACGTTCGATATAGGTAGGTTCGTCACGCTGCAAAAAGCTGACCACTCCCGGGTGCAGGCCGAAAGTAAAGTTGGACTTGCTCATCAGTTCATCGAGTGGCTGAAACAGCTCAGGACGATCGCTAAAGAGCGTGGGCCGTAAGCGCAGTATCTCGGTAAACAGATCATAGGCCTCCGTGTCTTCCATATCGTTACGAGCGACGAGAATATTTTCGACCGCCAGCGTTACTACCGGCTCCGGCGTGAGATCCCCATAGGTACCCATCGGAATCACGAAGGGTCGTAAACTTGGGTTAAATAGTACCGCGCGGTCAACCGCAGAACCCAGGCCGATATCGGCGGGCGAGCCCAGGGAGAACAAGCGCGCACCATCCAGCTGGGCATTGTTCGTGATTCTTTCTCGATCGATTGGCACATACAGGATAATTACGTCAGGCCGCACGTCCCAATCGTCCATGAAGGTAACCACGCCCGACGTAAAGTTGAGGTCATCGACGATGTCCTCGCTGAGAAGCCGGGGACTTGATCCCGGCGGGCCGGCATATACGCTTGCACCGTCCAGCAATTCTTCGAGACTTGCCGCCTTGCGATCCCTGTAACTTGCGATATGCAATACGCTGGGATACAGCGGCATGATGGTTGCGATGGCCTCGCGATAGTGCGAGTTATTGGGGGCAAAAGCGATATCGCCATAGCCGGATTCGAGAGCGTCCAGTTCCGTTGCGAATTCCTCGGGAAGCGGGATCAGGTTGATTCGGAATCCGGAGTCTTCATCGACCAATTCCTGGATCTGCGTGGCGATCGCCTGATCGACGGGCAGCACCGGCATGATCAGGTCAATTTCAGTGACAGGGCGGGTACAGCCCTGCAGCAGAAAGAGCATAGATAGGGCAAAACTACTGCGCCAACCAGTGGAAGTCATGAAGAACCTCAATTGTTGCTACCGCCGTCGCCGCGGCGCCGCGCGTTGTTGGTAATTCTGCGAGCGATGCGCGCCTTGTTGGCGGGCGTTGTAGTCGCGCTCCAGCTGCGGTCGGACAGCAGGTTGCGACGGTCGTGTCATTGGCTGAGACGGACGAGTCGCGGGTTGCGATGGACGGGTCGCTGGCTGCGATGGTCGTGTCGCGGGTTGCGATGGTCGTGTCGCCGGCTGTGTCGGGCTGACTCGATCGAGATCCTGAGGCCGCGTCCACTGTCCGTTCTCGCGTTTTTGCCAGCTGCCGCTGGTGTCGCGCTGGTAGACGTTGCCCGTTCGATCCGTCAGCACGTTGTTCTGCATGCCTGTCGCAGGTCTGGCCTGTCGTGTGCTCGGCGTGGCTGACCGATCGGCTGTGCGTGGGAGATTCTCGGGGCGGTTATACAAATTCGGCCGCGTCTGCGGACGACCACCGCCGTTGATGTTGATATTTCTGTTGATATTCACGTTGATATTAGTCCTGCGATATCCGCCGTGGACGTAAGGACGCGGGTACGGACGATAGCCGCCTACTCCCCACCAGGCCCCGTGGTGTGAATAGGTGAAGCGAAATGGTCCATTTGTCCATGAGACGCCGACGCCCCAGCCATACCAGGGGTTGTAGCGCACGTGAAAACCCCAGGTTGGGTAACGTGGGTAATAGTGAGGCCCGTACCAGGGATTGTAGTACCAGCCGGTGCCATAGACGATTGAGCCGCTGTAGTAGTAGCTGCCGTAGTAGCCGGGCGTATAGCCAACGTACACAACCTGCGGCGTGACGTCATATACGCGAACATACGTGACGTTATGGTGCGGGTTCGATGCCGGAATCTTATAGATTGCGTCCGGTATTTCGGTTGCTACAGTCCACGGCCCGGTGGCGCTGTTTGCGACATACCAAACGCCATCATCGCAGGCGTAATAGAGATTGCCGTAGCGAAAGACTGCGTCGCTGGTGTTCTGTGCATACTCAACTTTGATGTCTTCAATCGGTGCAAACTCCGGAGCGCCATCGTATTTAACGCTGAAGGACGCGTCGTCGCGATTGATCGCGGCAGTTTGCGGTATGGTGTTATCCAGCACGGCCTCACGTGCTTGCGCCGTACCCGCAACCTGCGCCAGTACATCAGCGTTGACCGAGTCTTCAGGGATATCGCCGAACGGGTCTGGCAGTTTGTCGTTCGGTACATGTTCCCACTGCAGGTTGCCAAGTACGCCTTCGCTTCGATACCAGCGTCCCGATAGCAGCACATAGTATTTCTGCGTTGACAGTTCAAGGAAAGCGTTGCTGTCTGAGTTGTCCATGTACAGCAGGTCCATGCCTTCCACCGGTGACCACGAAGGGTCGCCGTCGGACACAATCAGCTCGGTCGGCTCGCTTGCAACGATGATATGAATGTCGTCGACGTTTGCGTCATCATCATCGGCCGGCTCGACCAGTGAGCTTAGCTCTTCGGGAACACGCTGCGCGCGCGCCCACGGACCCGCAATGGCTCGAGACTCGTACCAGGCATTACTGCCGATGTAGAGGTAATACTCGATGCCGCCCCTGGCGAGCAGAAATGGCGTGTTCACCACGCGCTCGTAGTTGGTGTTTTCAACTGTCTCGAAGACGGGATCGCCATCAATGGTCACCAGTATTGCAGGTTTCCTGGACAGCATGATTTTTGGGGGCTCGTGCTTGAGATTCGTTGTCGCCGCGCCAACATCGCTTCCGTCCAGGTCGGCAAGCAAATGGTCGATCGATATAGTAAATCCGGCACCCTCAATCTCGGTTTCGATAAAACCGGCAAGCTGCTGCTTTTGGGCGTCAGTTGCATCGGCGAAGCGAATGTCGACGACTTCGATATCGCGGATCAGTGCAGTTCGAGACTCGCGATCCGTGTCCAGGCGCGCCTTGAACCAGATGGCACCGAAAACAGGTACGTTGTCGGCAGCAGGAGATTTGAGGGAAACCGCGGCCCGCGCCTCGAGATCGTTGCCAGAAAAAGTCTCCACCTGCGGTTGGTAGATAACGACAACAGCGCCGTTGTCGGCAGCCAGTTCTTGCGGCCAGCTGAATTCTTCAGCCTGTGCCGCCGCTGCAATCGTGGTTAGCAGGGTCAGGCAAATCAATCGAATATTCATGCATGTTTCCTTGTCGGATACGGGGGCCGTCGAGGGAAGATATTATCGGGTTAGGCGATCTGTGCCTATCTTTCGCCATGCTATAGTTACGGCCGTTTCGTTCAACAGCGGGCAGATTGACATGATGTTGTTTCGTCGACGCGGCTTTTGCGCCATCCTCCTGATCTTAACCGTGTTCCTGGTCACTCCGACTGAGTCATCCGCACAGCAGGCAGTCAATCAAGCGTTTGCGGAAGCCAGGTCGTTGGTTGAGTCGGAGCGAGAGCAAATTATCCGTGAAGAACTGGTGCTCACAGGAAGTGAGGCGGCCTCGTTCTGGCCGCTGTACCAGAAATACCGGAGCGAAATTGAGCGCGTCAGGGATCGTCAGGCGGTGATGATTTCCAAATATCTCAAGGCTTATGACGATGCCGACCTTAGCGAAGGTCTTGCGAAAGACATGCTGGACGAACATCTTTCGGTCAAGAGCGATTTGCTGAAACTGCAAAAACAATATCTGCGGCAATTTCGTAAGGTTTTGCCGGAAGTTAAGGTCGCGCGTTTCTATCACCTCGAAAACAAGCTGGATGCCGAAATCGATATTGCGCTGGCCGACCTGATTCCGCTATTTGAGACATCTTGATGAGCGGCGCTATTTGATCTTGACTGAATGCCCCATAATGCCCCTATGGCGTTGCGCAAGACTCTCTTATGGATCGGGGGCGGATTCCTGCTGCTGCTCCTCGTGGTCGGCGGTTGGTTATGGACCGCGGATCTTGGTGTCTTCAAGCCACAGCTCGAACAGTGGGTAAGCGATAACACCGGCCGCCAGTTCTCCATCGATGGCGACTTCGAAGTACACGTCGGTGAGCAAACAGTCGTCATCGCCAAAGGTGTCCGGTATGCGAACACGGCCTGGGCGAACGAACCATTCATGCTTGAGGTGGGCTTTTTTGAGCTCCGGATCGACACGTGGTCATTGTTAAAGGGCCCGGTACAGATCGAACTCATCAAACTTGCCGATACCAGTGTTTACCTGCAGCGGTCGGATACCGACGGCGCAAACTGGGAATTGCCGCCCCGGCAGGCAGACGTATCGGAGCCGGGTCCTTCGGACGAGGCGGGCAGGGGTTTTCGCGTACGACAACTGGACGTTGCCCGCACGAAGATTATCTATGTGAGTCCAGAGCGCCTGGGTCCCATCGAACTGCGTATCGAGCAGCTGCATCAGCAGCACGACACCGATGATTTTCTTAATCTGAGATTACAGGGCGGCATCGGGGATCGTGAGATCAGCCTGCACGCGAAAGTGGGGGCATGGGACGCGTTGCTGGCGCGAAAAGCCGTGCAGTACGAAGTGGAGGCGCAGCTCGATACCTTTCATTTCGAAAGTCAGGGTTTCATCGATGATCTAACCAGGCCAAGCAGGCCGTCGCTGAGTATTAATGCAAGCGGTCCGGATGTGAACGACCTCGCCCGTCTGTTGCGGATCGAGCCGGAATACGATGGCGACATCGATTTCTCGGGTTCATTGTCAGCACAGAATAATGAGCCACTCAGGCTCGCCGTCGAAGGCAGGCTGGGAAAAACGCAGGTCAGGGCGACCGGTGCCTTTTCAAATCTGCAGAGCCTCGAACAGGCGGACCTCGAGTTGGCGGTATCCGGGCCGGATCTTAGCCGGGTTGCCCGTCTTTTCGGCGTCCGGCGCTTGCAGCCCGCACCCTTTGAGCTGGAGCTCGATGCGACGCGTGATGGCTCGGATCTGGTCATCAATAAAGGCCATATGGTTTTCGCCGAGGCGGAGTTTGTTCTTGCGGCGCATCTGCCGAAATTTCCTGAGCTTGACGACGCCAGCTTTCACTTCGAGATCGTTGGCGCCAGGTATGAAAGGTTTCGCGAAGTCATTGGGATACCGGGTGCAGCAGAGGGTCCTTACTCTCTGGCTTTTGATCTGCGGCAATCTCCGAACGGCGTCGAAGTCCTGCAATTCGACCTCGAATCCACACTGGCTCGGGGGCGTGCTGAGGGCAAGCTCGGGGTTGCGCCGGATTACTTCGGTACGGACCTGACTTTCGAACTGGATATCGACAGTCTTGCGAACATTGGCGACGCATACAGCATGGCCGGAGTTCCGGACCGACCCCTGAAAATCAAGGGTACGGCTGTTCTGGGTGCTGATGGAATAAGGACGCGGGGACCGATTAGCATTCGCAGCAGTGACGTTATGGCCGAGATTGATGGATTGATCGGTCTGGCACGGGGTATTGCGGGCAGCGACTTGACGGTGTCATTGAATGGGCCGAATCTCGGCGAATTAGTCAACTTGTTCGCATCGACCGAGGCAGTGCCGTCGCTGCCGTACAGTCTTCAGGGTGCCGTTCAAATAGGCGCCGACAGCTACCGACTGCAGAAAATCAACGCCAAAGTCGGCCGCTCCTCCATTGATGTCGACGGCTCGATCAGGCTCGGTCGCGGACTCGCCGGGACACAGTTGAACATCAAATCTGCGGGGCCGGCCCTTGAGGAGCTGCTCGCAGGAAGTGGTGGTCCGACATTGCCGCCCGGGCCTTACACGCTATCCGGCAAGGTGGCATTGACACAAGACGCGGTGAGGCTGGAGGGCCTCGATGTCGAACGTGAGCGCGGACGGCTGAGTGGTGACCTCGAGTTAGCGTTGCCGCTATCCAAACGGCAGGCCAGCTTTCGGATGAGCGGGCATGGTAACGATCTCCGAGCTGTCCTTGGAAACGTCTACGACTTTGAAATGAGGCAAGCGCCGTTCTCGATCGATCTGGAGGGTGACATTCTCAGTACGTCGCTCTCGCTCGAAAAACTCGACATCCGCATTGCCGATGCCGCAGTGACAGCAAGTGGCACTCTCGATCTCGGCACAGCGCGGCGCTCTACGCGGTTTTCCCTCGGCATCGACGTTCCAAATATTGCCGAGCTGGGTCTGTTCAAAGGTCGCCGCCTGCGCGGCCAGAGTTTTTCGCTGGACGCACAGGTAAAGGGTGGAGGTGGTTTACTGACAATTGATGAACTGACCGCCAGATTGGGAGACAGCGATATACAGGGCTCGGGTCAGCTGCAAGTTGGTGCAACGCCGCAGCTCACTCTCATGATTAGTTCCGACTCGATCCGGTTGTCACCGCTCATGGAAGAGGTCGAGCTGCAATATGAGCCGGTGCCCACATTCGATGACGGACGCATGATTCCCGATGTTGCGATGCCTTTCGAGCGAATGGCCAGTCTGAATGCGGTGGTCAAAATAGACATCGGAGAGCTGCAACGCGATGACGCGCGCATTACAAACTTCAAGCTGGATTCGCAGTTACAGGATGGGGCGTTCTATTTGCGCCAATTTGGATTTGAGTCGCCTGCGGGGTGGTTGCAGGCAGAGGGTTCGCTCGAACCTGCCGACGGCGCAGGCAAGGCTATGTTCAAATTGGCCGCACGCGATTTCTCCATGACAATGGGTGGGCTCAATACCGACCATGCCGCGCGCGGAGACCTTGATGTCAACCTGGAATCAACCGGTGCAAATGCCAGGGATCTTGCGGGCAACCTGAATGGTGTTTTTTTTGTGGATTTCGGTGGGTTGACCTTAGAGTCCAATCGATTCGTCCAGAGATTGTATGGCGACATGTTGGGCGAGATTATTTCGGTCATTAACCCGTTCGCGAAAAAAGACTCGAAGGTAACGATGGAGTGTGTGGTTGTGCCGCTGGAAATCACAAACGGCAATATGGTTACCCGGCCCAGCGTGATGGTCAGATCGGACAAAATTACGATAGTCTCCAACTCCTCGATCGATCTGGGCAGTGAAAAAATCGATCTGCAATTTCAAACGTCGCCGAGAAAAGGAATCACGATAAGCGCTGGTGAAGTCTTTAATCCTTACGTAAAAGTCATCGGGACGCTTGCAAGCCCCCGGCTCGCGGTCGATCAACAGGGGATGTTGATTTCCGGTGGTGCTGCCGTTGCCACGGGCGGCCTGTCCATTCTCGCGCGGGCGGCGTGGCAAAGGTTGTCGAAGTCGCGTGATCCGTGCAAGACTGCGGAGGAGAGGGCGCTTGAGGCAATCGGCGATCGCTTCTCCGAGCTTTCGCCGCCACGATCGAATAAATGAGTTCTGCCAGAATTAGCCAGTGGTCATCAATTCTATTGCGGCAGATCACGCTGCTCGCCGGTTTGTGCCTGCTGCCACCAGCCTCTTCGGAGGCTGGACCACTCCTCGACTATGTCCGCAATTACGACCTGAACGATTATTCGCTGGGGCTGGCCGTGTCGAGCTCGCAGAATCCGTTCGTCGGCGCCGACAACTCGATGGTTGCCTACCCTTATCTCACGAGTTTTACGCACTCGGCATTCACGCGCGACTGGTTTTTGATCAATGGCGAAAATCTTGGTTTTCGTGTCGTCACCGACAAGGACTGGGAATTCGGCGTTATCGGTCGCGTTCAGACCCTGGGGTTGGGGAATGCTGACATCGACAATCTCCCTGGTTTGGAGGAACGGCAGTGGTCCATAGAGTCGGGCCCGCTAATTGGCTATCGTGGATGGCCCGTTCATGTGCAATCGCGCTCCTATTGGGAGGTCCTCGGTCGGCATGGTGGCGTGACCAGCGAAGTTGAACTAAGCCTGCCGCGGGAGTTTCGGCGGGGATTCTTCGTGCCCAGTGTCAAATATTCCTACTATAGCGGCGACTACAATACTTACTATTTTGGCGTAGCGCCTGAGGAGGCGTCGGCATTACTGCCCGAGTATCAGCCGGGTGCTTCGATCACGACTTCGCTCGAAATGGTGCTGGGCTACGAGCTGACACCGCGCTGGTTGCTAAAGACAACTATCGGTGTCGAATTTCTGGATTCCGCCATCAGCAACAGCCCGCTCGTCGACCGCGACAAATTGTGGTCCGGAAGCATCGGCCTCGCCTACAACGCCAACATTTTCCGGCCCAGAGATTACCCAGGCGCCGACAATCAGGGCGCCTTTGAAATTCGCCTTGGTGCGTTTGCAGGCAGCATCGATACCAAGATACTTCGGGACGCGTCGGATGGGGCGCGCGGTGACGACGTGGACCTGGAAGATACTCTCGGGATCACGGACAGTCAGACGGTCGCGCAGTTTGATGCTCTTTATCGAATAGGCTCTTATCATCGGCTCGAAGTGGGCTACTTCGAGTTACTACGCAGCGCGACAGCAACCGCGCAGCGCGATATCCAGTTTGGAGATCAGGTCTTCCCCGCCGGGACGGAGCTGCAAACGAGCGTCTCATCGCGCGTCTTGCGTTTTGCCTATGCCTATTCACTGATGCGTGACAACCAGAAGGAGCTCGGTGTCAGGGCCGGACTCAGCTACGGTCGGATGAAAACGACGTTGCGTGCCGATGGTGCGGTGGCGGCGGAGAACGCCAGGGTTGAGGTACCGCTGCCTACATTCGGCGTCTTTGGCCGACTTCCGCTTGGCACCCACTGGCAGCTCGGCGCCGATGTGGACTTATTCGCGCTGGAATTCGATCGTTACGATGGCTACATGGCTTACTTAAGTCTCGGTCTCGAGCGAGAATTGGGTGAGAACTTTGACGCCGGTTTCGGCTACAACTTTTACGGTATGAGACTGCGCGCAAAAGACGAGGATCTACGCGGCACGCTCCGAATTCGCCACCAGGGGCCCAAATTGTATTTGAGCGTCAAATTCTAGAGAGCGCTAATTGCATCTCAAGCCGGCTGCTCTGTGTTCGCCTGCCGCGTATTGTCTCGACTACATTGGGGGCGGGAAAGCTTTCAGCACGGCGGTGACGGCGGCGTTGATCGTTGCCTCGGCATTCTTGCGGTCCGAACTGGAAATCGATTTCTCAGCAAAACCATGCCACATCGGTCGCTGCTCCGAGACGTCCAGGATATCAATCGCCAGCATGCCATTGGTGTATTCCCGAACACGCGTTTCAGTGCCATAGCCCATGCCAACGCCATAGTACGGGGTGCCCCAGCCGCGCGGATACCCGTAACTGCCATAGTAAGCTGGGTAGGTATCGACTTTGATCTTATCTCGCGAACCCACCGTGAAGGCCACTACGAAATCCGCCGAATCGGGAGAGTCCACCCTGGTAAAGCCTTTAACCACGAGATTCTCCTCGATGGCTGACATTATGCGAGGTTCGAGCAATGGGTTGGGGATGTTATCCGTTGCACCAATGGTCATCGGATGTTCGGATATCCAGGCCCACGATTTGTGCGCACTGAAATCATGTTCCCGATCGTAATCGTACGTCGCCTTGAAGCCCGCAGCGCAGCCGGCCATTGACATCGAAACGAGCGCCAGGATAAGCAGATAGGTTCTTGTTGTCGCCATGATAGTTGACTCGAATGGTTGATTTTGGGCTCCCGCGCGCGTCTGCGGGAACTGAGATGTACATGATACGGCAATGACCGATTCCGGATCTACCGGTTCGAATCATCTGCCTTGCGGGGTCGACGGGTCAAAGCTGGCTGCGTATCGGCAGGAAGCGCACGAATCCCGCCTTAAAGCGCTGCCACCAGCTGGTCCCCGGCTCTTTCTTATAGATGGTCTCGTTGGCACCGTCATAGCCGCGCCAGCGAACCCTGTTGTTTTCGTCCAGGAATACCCTGTAGGCCTTTATCGGCAGGGCCGTCTCAACGCGCTCGGCAAAATAGGTCGCGAGATTCGCATCGTTGATGATGACACCCATCTCGGTGTTGATATTCGCTGAGCGCGGATCAAAGTTGAATGAACCAATGAATACCCGCTCGCGATCGACGATGAATGCCTTGGTATGTAATGTCGCCCGGCCGTTTTCCGAGTCAACATACTCTGTGCCAAGCACTTCCGCGTCCGCACGAACCTCAAAAATCTGCACACCGTTTTTCAATAGAGGCTTTCGCGACGGTGCGTAGCCGCCATGCACCGTAAACTGATTATTGGCTGCCAGCGAATTCGTAACTATCGTCACATCCACGCCGCGGCGCTGCATATTCGAAAAGGCCTCGATGCCGGATTTTCTCGGTACGAAATACGGCGAAACAATCAGCACCTCGCGAGTCGCCGCCCGCAGTGAATCGACTAAGGGTGTGAGCACAGAGCCGGCACTTTTCGCCTTGCTGCTGACACCCTTGTCCGGCGAATCGTATACCAGCGAATAGCTTGCCCAGGTAAATGCACTAGTGTCCGCTTCGACCTGTTCCATCACCCGGTCAAGTACCGCTTCGGCGTATCGGGTCTCTTTTATCCGCTCGGCAGATTCGTTGAGCGAAGCTCGAAGTTTGTCGAGCGCTCCGCCAGCGTCGTCGAGCGGTTTCGTGAATGCCAGAACGGGTAGCGCCGTCTCATGGTTCCAGTAGCTATCGAACATCACGGCCACATCGTTGACGACAGGCCCGATGCCAATGACATCCAGATCGCCGAACTGGGCATCTTCGCGTGCGCCGAAATATTCGTCGGCGATGTTGCGACCGCCGATAATCGTAATCTGATTATCGACCGTGAATGACTTGTTATGCATACGTCGATTGACGCGGCGGAAGCTGGCCGCGGCGCCCAGCGTTCGGCCGACGGCGCCGCGATTGAATGGATTAAAAATGCGAATTTCGAAATTGGGATGCGAGTCCAGTGCCGCCATCCCGGAATCGTAGCCTGAGGTGAAGATGTCATCGAGCAACAGCCGCACCCTCACACCACGGTCAGCGGCGTCGAGCAACGCCTTCAACAGCACACGTCCAACATTGTCATTCTTGATGAGGTAATACTGCAGGTCGATGCTGCGTTCGGCGCGCGCGGCGAGCAATAGTCGTGAGCTTAATGCGTCGATGCCATCAGCCAATGGATAGAAGCCGGCGTAATCATCCGGTTGCTGCGCAACGCTCGGCATTATATTTTCAGCCAGGTAGGTGTCATCAGTGTCGACAAGTGAAGTGGATTCCGTGCGGGGATAATCGAAGTCAATACTAGCGCAGGCACTGAGCGCCACGGAGATGATGCCAAGCGCGGCTAGCCGCAGTTTTCTTCCGTGCTCCACTGATGTGCCCTCGAAAATTTCGCTTTGATTAGTAGATTCGCCCGCCGACCGCAACGCGGGTGCCGTAGCCGCCATAGCCGCCGTAGGAACTGTAGCCAACGCTGCCGTATACGCGGACATCATCGCAGCCGCCCATCAGCAGGCAGGCGCCGAGAATCGCCGAAATCTTTGCAATCCTGAATAGTGTCTTCACCAGTTGGAGCCTCCTAATTCTGTTGTTCGAGCGGCCAGGTCTGCAGCGCAATTCCGGCGCCGGATGGACCCGCAATAAAAGCAACTTCGCCGCCAATCGGTCGCGGTTGCGCTTCAACTATGATGCGGCCGCCCAGGTCGGCGACTCTCGATGCTATCGTCGCCGGGCTCTCGACCCGCAGGTAGCTTACCCACACGGGGTCGAGTCCTTCCAGCGGGTTGGGCATGATGCCGACCCTGGGGGTATCACCGGATTTGAGCAGCCGATACTTTTCTGGCGCGGCCCGACCCTCTTCCTCGTCGATGCCCGACGCCTCAAGGCCCGCAATCTCACCATAAAATGCCGTCGCGCTGTCGATGTCGGTTGTCCAGAGCTCATCCCAGAGGAAGTCACCGAAGTCAGCGCTGCGATCGCCCGGATCGCCGTCCCTGGTTTCGAGTAGTCCCAGTAAGGCGCCCTCGGCATCTCTGAAAACAGCGAGCTGCCCGCGGTTCTGCAGGTCGGTAACCGGCGTCACCACCTCGCCGCCCTCTGCGGTCACCCTCGCGATGCTGGCATCGACGTCTTCAACGGACATCAGAACCACCCACTGTGATATGTCATCGCGATTGTTTAGTGCCACGGTGTCGATCATGCCGCCAATCATATGGCCGTTGTGTCTGATCAGCGTGTAAGCAGAGTTATCATCGAGGTTTTCGAAGGTCCAGCCGAACAGCTCGCCGTAGAAACGCTGTGAAGCCGCGGGATCGTTCGTCAAGAGGTCGCGCCATATAATCTTGCCCGGCAGGCGCTCGCCAGTGGGCGTTTCGGTGACGGACGGGAGATTGATATTCATCGTGGCGCAGGCGGCGGTGATGAGTACACCGATCTGCAATATCGCGATACGCCTCTTACTGGAAAACGACATGGGAACTCTCTGCTACGGCCAGATGCCGAGGTTACACCTAAGTGGGTTTGCGTTCAGCAACAAAACGGCGGACGCCGCCAGACCCCGGGCGGGGTTAGTATTTCGCGCACGCGTTCGTGCCATTTGCAGTATTGTATCGCCCATGATCAGACTGACCCGCCCAGGTTTTCTACTTGTTGCCTTGCTGATCGCGGCTTGCGGCAAGCCCGACCAACCGCCAGTTCCGCGTAGCGACGGACCGGCAGAATTCGTGGGCAGCGTGTCGTGTCAGAGCTGTCATGCTGACGCATTCAACGACTGGCTTGGCTCGCATCACGAGCTCGCCATGCAGATCGCAGATGCAGATACTGTGCTCGGCGATTTCGATGACGCGAGCCTCGACTACTTCGGCACCACCACGCAGTTCTTCACGCGAGATGACGGTTTCTATGTGCGAACAGCCGATGCGTCGGGCGAGGATCGAGAATTTCGGATTGCCTACGCATTTGGGGTCGAGCCACTGCAGCAATACCTGGTCGAATTTCCCGGTGGGCGCCTGCAGACGCTCGCCTTCACCTGGGACACGCGGCCGGAGTCCGAAGGCGGTCAGCGCTGGTTTCATCAGTACCCCGACGAGTACATTTCGCCGGATGACGAACTGCACTGGACGGGCCTGCAGCAGAACTGGAATTACATGTGCGCCGAGTGCCACTCGACCAATCTTCAGATGGGGTTTGATGCCGCCAGCGACACCTTTAATACGACCTACTCGGAAATTAGTGTGGGCTGCGAGGCCTGCCACGGACCGGGATCGACGCATGTCGAGCAGGCTAACGCAGGCGTCGAGGAAGGCGCCTATGGTCTGGCCGTTGATCTTGATGACAAAGGTCGGTCGGCGTGGGTAATGAACCCGGAAACCGGTATCGCCTCGCGTAGCGAGGCCCGGCTGCAGCCCACGCAGCAACCTGAAGCCTGCGGACGCTGCCATTCGCGCCGCGGGATCATCAGCGCCAACTACGAATACGGCAAACCGCTGGCGGACTCGCATTTGCCGGCTCTGTTGGACGAAGGACTGTATTTCGCCGATGGGCAGATACTCGACGAAGTCTATGTATATGGGTCATTCCTGCAGAGTCGCATGTACCAGGCAGGCGTTACCTGCACGGACTGCCATAATCCGCACACGACGAAACTCCTCACTGGGGCGGC
>Ga0224504_10000412_pt1 | contig 19197 bp, 17 predicted proteins | sample SF_Oct11_sed_USG_3_FD_170160 | JGI IMG/M metagenome (GOLD analysis project Ga0224504, IMG submission 170160) | Sediment microbial communities from San Francisco Bay, California, United States - SF_Oct11_sed_USGS_24 | ecosystem: Environmental > Aquatic > Marine > Sediment | place: USA... | reverse complement strand
CCACCCCAATGGCCAGGACGAGGCGCCGCGGGCCCGCGGTTAGGGAGTTCCCCAGCAGGAGGCCGACTCCATAGTTGAACAGCACCGAGCCGAGGAGAAGCGGGACATAGACCGGGTTCCACCAGCCGTAAAAGAACAGCGACGCCGCCACCAGCCAGCAGACAACTGCCCTGCGATGTCCGCCTCTACCGAGCAGATAGAACCCGGCAACGGTCACCGGCAAGAACAAGAAAATAAAAATATGGGAGTTGAACAGCATATCCGGGCTTGTTCCGAGACTACTGGGACGGCGCTGGGCGGTTCCTGCCGGTGCGCACCGGCCCAGATAACGCTGATGGGGCGGCGCCTTGGACTCGTACTATGTCAGCAGCATGAATTGACCAGTCCAACGCCGTTAGCGACCAAATGGGATCCCACCTGTATTCATCATGAATATGGAAGATCTTTTTAATTTTCGTTTAACAGCCCGTTGAACAAGGGCCTCTTTGTCGGCGCTCACTCGCGGGGCAGAAATGGGGTGGCCGAGTTGGCCGAAGGAGAGAGGGACTTGTTCGAAAGGTACACGGCGGCGGGCGCCGCCGAGTTGCGCGCCGAGACCGAGGCGATGATCGACAAGCTGCAAGGCCTGTTCGACCCGGGCGAATAACTATGGCGATCGCGCCCCCCGCTCGCCCGGCGCGGCTGACACCTTCAGCGGCGATCTGCGCCGGCAAGGTGGTAGGCTAGCGGCCTCGAAATGGCGGATCCGCTGGACTTATACCAAAGGTCATAGATAATGACTCATTTCATGGGAGCGGATCGGGTCGCCCGGGTAGGCGCGGTGCGCAGCGCGATGCGCGCATCGGGCAAGCGCCGCAACGCCACCCAAGTCCTGAATTTGGCTGCCCCGATACGCCCCACCCCGAGGGCCGGGCGCTTTTGGCCGCCGGCCGCGTTGCGCGCTACTTGTTGTACGCGCACAACGGCGCAGCGCGAGCCTTGCTGGCGGCCAAAATCGCCTCGGTGAAATGCGTCATTATCTATGACCTTTGGTATTAATCCGAAGTGGCGTTCCGCATGCGGCGTTTCCTTTGCACGAGGAGGGAATACGCCATATCGGCAGCGTCGTCGCGGTGGATGTCGGCTGTTCCTTTTGAATCTCCTGATGCGCAAGCCGATCGGCGCCGGCACCCCGAAGGAGGCCGTGGTACGAGGATACATGGCCATTTTCCTCGGTCTCACGCCCGACGGTGCGTTCCTGGTCACCCTTCTCGTCTTGCAGAGGGCTCAGCTCGGTTTCGCCACCCGATTTCTGCCCCGGGAGTGAGCGCCGACAAAGAGGCCCTCTTTCAACGAGCCGTTAGGCCGCGCCGGCGATATCCCGTGACCCGGACCGGTGCCGGTACTGCCAGACCGCGGCGGGCGGCAGGTTGTCGAGCACCCAGTGGGAGCGGTCGCCCACGATATCGAGCCTGCTGGCGACCGAACGCGAGATCGGCGCCTTCAGGCCGTAGGTGAACTGGATGAGGACGCCGTCGTTCGCCAGGACGTCGAAGGCCTGGGCGACGATCAGGCTCTCGGCCCGCTTGGGAATCGCCAGGAGCGGCAGGCCGGAGACCACGGCCTTGACCGGTCCGATCCCGGCCCGGCGCAGCAGGCCGCGCAGCTTGGTGGCGTCGCCGCAGATCACGCGGATCTTGGGAAAACGCCTGGAGATGACGCGGCAGAGCGAGGGCTCGCGCTCGATCACCACAATGTCCCGGGGATCGGTGCCGCTGTCCAGCAGAGCCGCCGTGATGTTGCCGGTTCCGCCGCCCAGCTCGACCACTGCGCCTGGGGCCGCCGTATCGATTTCCGCGGCCATGGCCGCGGCCAGGCTCCTGCCGCTGGGCACGAGGGCGCCGAGGCGCACCGGCCGCTGCAGCCAGAGCCTCAGAAATCTCAGATTGTTGCGCACTATATCGTGGCGCAGCTCGAAAATCTCCATGGCCCGCCCAGATCTTGAAAAGGACACGGCAATACTCGGTTCAAATCACCCCACGACCGCGTCCGGATGGTGTGGTTTGGTATGTGTGTCGCCGCGATGTTGTTACAAGGGCACCCGCTTGCTGTAGGGATCCTATACGCCATTCCCTAATCAGTGGTTGATTCTTGCTGGACTAACTACGAGTGCAGAGTGTCGGCCGCGTTCCCGCTCCGGACGCGCCGGCGCCCCCGGGCGGTAGCGTCATTGACAGACCTCACCGGTGCCGCAAAATGGGAGGGCCGCCGGCCGGGCGGTTCGGAAAAGGAGGGGAGGGCGCATGGCCCACGAGCCGATCGCCGCGGATTTGCTGGGGCGCGCCGAGGTCACGCCGACCGGGGCCTTCGAGGCCGGCAGCACCGTCGCCTTCACGCTGACCTACACCGCGGGCCTGCATGGCATCGACGACAGCGGCAGCCTCAAGATCGTCTCGCGCTTCGCCTCGGACCAGACGCGCCCGCAGTTCGAGGACCCGGCGGGCTTCAACTACACGACGGTCGAGGCCAGCAACGACGCGGTCCTGCAGGTTCGTTACGACCCCAAGGGCAACGTCCGGCCCTGGGACCGCACGCTCTACATCAAGGTGGTCCGGGGCTTCCTGCGCGAGGGCGACCGGATCACCGTGCGTTACGGCGACACCCGCGCGGGCTCGCCCGGCATGCGCCTGCAGACCTTTTGCGAAGACATCTTCGAGTTCCGGGTCCTGGTCGACCCGATCGCCACCTACGGCTATCAGCCTCTACCGGTCCAGCCGACCATCGCGATCGTGCCCGGCCCGCCGGAGACCTGGCAGGCCGTCCTGCCGACCCTGCGCCGCGCCGGCGAGCCCTTCCGCTTGTCGATCAAGGTCGAGGACAAGTGGGGCAATCCCAGCGACAAGGCGGACTCCCGCCTGCATCTGCGGGCTTCGCGCCCGGTGGCCGGCTTGCCGGAGACGCTGGACTACGAGGCCGGCCGCTTCGCCATGGTGCTCGAAGGACTTTCGGCGGAGGGCGAAGGCGAGCTCGAGGTCGAGGTCCTGGACGAGGCAGGGGCGCTGCTCGCCCGCTCCAATCCGATGCGTCTCGTTGAGCAGGCCGAGCTGGTATCCTACTGGGGCGACCTGCACGGCCAGAGCGAGGAGACGATCGGCACCAACAGCGCCCGCAACTACTTCGCCTTTGCCCGCGACCTGGCGTTCCTCGACGTGACCGGTCACCAGGGCAACGACTTCCAGATCACGAAAGATTTTTGGGACACGCTCGGCGCCCTCGCGACCGAGTTCGAGGAGCCGGGCCGCTTCGTCGTGCTGCCCGGCTACGAGTGGTCCGGCAACACCGGCCTGGGCGGCGACCGCAACGTCTATTTCTCAAGCGACAGCAGCATAATACGCCGGTCTTCGCATGCTTTGATCGAGGATAGAAGCGACGTCGAAACGGACTGCGCCACGGCCGCCGAGCTGTTCGAGGCCCTGGCCAGGGACGGCGAGGACGCGGTCTGCTTCGCCCATTGCGGCGGGCGCTACGCCGACATCAAGCTGGCCCACGACGGGCGTTTCGAGCGCTCGGTCGAGATCCACTCCTCCTGGGGCACCTTCGAGTGGCTGCTGCGAGACGCCTTCGAGATGGGCTACAGGGTCGGGATCGTCTCCAACAGCGACGGCCACAAAGGCCGGCCGGGGGCGAGCTACCCGGGCGCCTCGCTGTTCGGCGCGGTCGGCGGGCTGACCTGCCTGTTCCTGCCCGAGCTGAGCCGCGCCGCCGTCTTCGATTGCCTGCGCAAGCGGCGTCACTTCGGCACCACGGGCGCGCGCCTGCATCTGGACGTCTGGGCCCGCTTCGACGGCCCGGCCACGCTGTACCACGAGGACCCGGCGCTCGGCCCCGCCGAAGGGCGGCCAGCCGAGACCGCGATGATGGGCGACATCGTTCACCTGCCCGAGGGCGGCCTGACGCTGCACATCGAGGCCCTGGGCTCGGCACCGATCGAGCGGCTGGACGTCTTCAACGGCCTGGAGCATCTCGAGACGATCCGCCCCTACGGCGCGGAGGAGTTGGGCAACCGCATCCGCGTCGTCTGGGAGGGCGCGGAGTACCGGGGGCGTTTTCGCCAGGTCATCTGGGACGGCACGGCAACCCTCTCGGGCAACCGTTTCCTGAACGCGCGGCCGATCAACTTCTTCAACCGCGACAAGACGTTAGACAGGGTTTCCGATACAGAGCTTAAATGGCGGGCGCTGACCACCGGCAACCTCGGCGGCTTCGACGCCTGGCTTGCGGATGCCTACGCCGGCACGCTCAAGCTGGAGACCGCGCCGGTCAAGTGCGGCGTGCCGATCGAGGAGATCGGGATCGAAGACGAAACGATCGAGGCCGGCGCCCTGGACCGCCGCGTGCGCATCTTCCGCCTGCCCGAGGAGAACTCGCACCGCCGCATGACCGTCGAGCGCCGGATCGAGCTTCGGCCCGAGGGCGATAATCCGCTCTACGTCCGCGTCACCCAGGAGGACGGCCACCAGGCCTGGTCCAGCCCGATCTATGTGTATCGCTAGGGCGCGATGACGAAGGGCCGGCTACCGGCCCAAATTGTAGAACTCGTCGTTGGGTCTCATCGAGGTGAGGTTCGCCAGGCGGTTGCTCATTGCGAAGAACGCCGCGACCGCGCCGATATCCCATATGTCTTCGTCGGAGAACCCATGAGCCCGCAGGACCTCGAGGTCGCTCTCGCCGACGGCGCCGGAGTCCTGGGACACCTTCATGGCAAAGTCCAGCATCGCTGTCTGGCGTTCGGTGATGTCGGCCTTGCGGTAGTTGACCGAAACCTGATCCGCGACCAGGGGGGCCTTCGCGCGGATGCGCAGAATCGCGCCGTGCGCCACGACGCAGTACTGGCAGCTGTTGGCGTTCGACGTCGCGACCACGATCATTTCCCGCTCGGCCTTGGTCAGCCCGCTGTCCTTCTCCATGAGCGCGTCGTGGTAGGCGAAGAACGCGCGGAACTCGTCGGGTCGATGGGCCAGGGTCAGAAAGACGTTCGGAATGAAGCCGGACTTCTCCTGAACCGCGATAATTCTTTCCTGCATGTCCCCGGGCAGATCCGCCAATTCGGGCACGGGAAAGCGACTGATGGGTTTTTCGGCCATGGCTTGTCATCCAGCGTTGGTCGGAAGGGTATTCGCCCGCTTATAGATCAGATCCGGCCTTCGGAACAGCCTCCGGGTTGCCGTCACGAATTGGTGGGCTTTGAAATCAGAAAAACGCCCGGCGGAGCAGATTGAGGCCGCTGAGGAGCAGGGCGAACAGGACGACTTTGCGGAAGCGCGCCTCGTCGATGCGCTTGCGCAGCCACTGGCCCGCCAGCTGTCCGCCCAGGGCCGGAACCGTAGCCGCGGCCGACATGGCCGCCGTGCGCGGCGTCAGGATCCCGTTCTGGACATATGCCAGGATCAAGGGAAAGCTGCCGCTCAGCAGGACCAGCCCGAGCGCGCGGACGAAGGCCTCCTTGGGCAGGCGCAGCATGATGAAAAACATCAGGATCGGCGGGCTCCAGATGGTCGAGATGCCGCCCAGCACGCCCGCCAGGGCGCCGGCCAGCGGGGCCGCCCAGCGCTCGGCGCTCGGCGCCAGCCGTCTGGCCGGCCGGGTCAGGTTCATGACCGCGAAGCCCAGGATGGCCAGGCCGATCAGGCTGTAGATCAGCCGCTGGTCCAGGCGCACGACGAGGAGGCCGCTCACGAAGATGAAGATCATCAGGAACAGGATGACCGGCCAGAAGCGCCGGGCCGCTTCCCGCGGCCGTCCGGCCTGTACGACCTGCCAGACGTTGGTCAGCACGATGGGCAGGCTCATCAGCGCCAGGATCAGCGGCACCTCGAGGAACTGCGAGAGCACCGCGACGCTGGCGATCGGCAGGCCGATGCCGATCGTGCCCTTGACCAGGCCGCCCAGCGCCAGGGCCAGGGTGATGCCCAAAAGGGTCTCGGGGTCGAGTCCGAACATCGGCGTTCCGGGCGAGGGCGCGTTGCGGCTTCAGCCGGCGAGCGCTGCGCTCAGGGCCGGACCCACCCCGGAGGGCATGTCGAGAACCTGCACCCCGGCGGCCTCGAATGCCGCCTTCTTGGAGGCATGGGTGCCCTGGTCGCCCATGACAATCGCGCCCGCGTGGCCCATCTTCTTGCCCGGCGGTGAGGCGCGGCCGGCGATGAAGGCGACTACCGGCTTGGCCATGCCGGCGGCGTAGTCGGCGGCCTCCTCCTCCTTGGCGCCGCCGATCTCGCCGACCAGAACGACCGCGTCGGTCCGCTCGTCCGCGTCAAGCCGCTCCAGCGCCTCGCGCATGGTGGTGCCCGAGACCGGGTCGCCGCCGATGCCGATGAAGGCCGACTGGCCGAAGCCCGCGCGCACCAGGTTGAGGCAGAGGAGCGTGCCCAGTGAACCGCTGCGTGAGATCACGCCGATGCGCCCGGGCTGGAAGATATTCCCGTTGAAGCCGGGCATGATGCCCACGAAGCACTCGCCCGGGGTGACCAGTCCGGCGGTGTTCGGGCCGACGACGCAGCAGCCGTGGGTCCGGGCCGCGGCCAGGATCTCCATGACGTCCTGCACCGGGACGAACTCGGTCAGCATGACCAGGGTCTTGGCGCCGGCCTCGACGGCGTCGAGCGCGGCGCCCTTGGCGGCGAGCGGCGGGATGAACAGGACCGAGGCGTTGAAGCCGGCCTGGTCCATGGCGTCGCGGGCGCTGGCGAAGACCGGAACGCCGCAGTGCTCGCTGCCCGCCTTCTTCGGATTGACGCCGCCGACGATCCTGGTGCCATAGGCCTGCATGCGCTCGGTCCAGAACGAGCCTTGGCGGCCGGTGATGCCCTGGACCAGGACGCGGTCTTGTTGGCGGACGATCATCCGGCGGCCTCGATCGCGGCCTTCACCGCGTCGTCCATCAGGTCGTAGGGCTCCATATCCAGGCGCTCCTTCAGCAGGGCGACGGCCTCGTCCTCGCCGGTGCCGTGGATTGAAAAGAACACGGGGATCTCGGGCTTCAGCGTCTCCCAGGCCGCGACCACGCCCTCGGTCATGACGTCGCAGCGGGCAAAGGCGCCGCAGAAGTTCACGACCAGACTCTTGACCCGAGGGTTGGCGAGCACCAGTTCGAGCGCCGCCGTCGCTTTGGTATAGGCCTCGCCGCCGATCTCGAGGAAGTTCGCCGGCCGGCCGCCGTAATGCACCACCGCGTCCATCGTCGTCATGGTGAGGCCCGCGCCGTTGGCCAGCACGCCGACCGGGCCGTCCAGCTGAATGTAGCGCAGGCCGAGGTCTCGGCCGCGCGCCTCCAGCCCGGTCATGGGCTCCGGTGCGCCGGCCTCGGCCAACTCGCCCTGGCGGGGCAGGGCGCCGTCGTCCAGCGCCAGTTTGCAGTCGAGTGCCAGCACCCGGCCGTCGGCGGTGACGACCAGTGGATTGATCTCGACCAGCTCGGCGTCGCGCGCCCGGTAGAGCGCGTAGAGCTTCGCCAGGACCTCGGCCACCGCGGCGCCGGCCGGCCCGATATCGAGCCCGGAGAGCAGGTCTTCGGCCTGCGTCCTGTCGAAACCGGAGGTGATGTCGACGACAAGGCGACGCACGGCCGCCGGCTCGGTCGCCGCGACCTCCTCGATGTCCATGCCGCCCCGGGTCGAGAACATGACCAGGGGCGAGCGGTTGGCGGGATCGTTCAGTACCGCGGCGTAGAGCTCGCGGGCGATCTCGGCCCGGCCCTCGACCAGCACTCTCTCGACTCTGTGGCCGCCGATCGTCATGCCGAGGATCGCCTCGGCCGCTTGCGCGGCCTCCTCCGGCGTGTCGGCCGGCTTGATGCCGCCGGCCTTGCCGCGCTTGCCGGCCGGCACCTGCGCCTTGACAACGACAGGGCCGAGCCTTGCCGCGATCCCGGCCGCCGCGGCGCCGTCTTCCGCGACCGCGCCCTCGGGAATGGCAATGCCGGCCTCGGCCAGGAGCGGCTTGGCGGCGTGTTCCTCGAAATTCATGGCGTCATTTTCCGTACTTCGCCCAGTGGGCGCCGAACAGCGCCTCCTCGTCCGGCTTGTCCTCGGGAATCGTGGTGACCAGGTGGGTCAGGTTGACGAAGTGGCGCCAGTTCAGGTTTTCGCTGATCGAGTTGCCGGCCCAGGTGCCGCAGCCCATGGAGAGCGTGAAGTTGAGGCCGTTGTCGAAGCCGCCGCCGTTGCCGAAGGTGTGCGCCTGGTTGACCAGCACGCGCACCACCTTGAGCTCCTCGGCCAGGCGACGGGCGTGGTCCCCGTCGGCGGTGTGAATGCCGCAGGAATGCCCGATGCCCTGATAGTCCAGGATCTCGCCGACCTTGGCCACGGCGGCGTCGAAGTCGGGCGCGCGGTAGACGGTGAGTACCAGCGACAGCTTTTCGCCGGACAGCGGATGGTCCTTTCCGACGCCGCTGTCCTCGACCATGAAGAAGCGCGCGCCTCTGGCCGCATCGGGCAGGGCGAAGGCCTCGGCCAGCACGGGCGCGTCCTTGGCGATCAGATGGCGGTTCAGCTTGCCGTCCTGCCACAGCGTTTCCACGACCCGCTGCTTCTCCTCGGCGTTCGCCAGGTAGCCGCCGGCCGCCTCCAGCGCCGCGATCGCCGGGTCGAAGACCTTGTCGAGGATGACGACGGAGTTCTCCGAGGAACAGGAGGTCGCGTTGTCGAAGCACTTCGACGCCATGATCTTCTGGGCCGCGTCGGCGAAGTCGGCACTCTCGTCGACGATCACCGGCACGTTGCCGGCGCCCACCCCGATGGCGGGCGTGCCGCTTGAATAGGCGCGGCGCACGTTGTTCTGCGAGCCGGTGACGACCACCAGGTCGGCGGCCTCCATCAGCGCCTGGGTGAGGCCCTTGCTGGCCGGCTGCGGCAGCACCTGCACCAGGTCGCTCGGCAGGCCGATCTTCTCCAGCTCGGCACGCGCCAGCGCGACCGTCCGGGCCGAGGTCGACCAGCCGGCGGGCGAGGGGGCGATGATCACCGCGTTGCCGCCCTTGAGCGCCATCATTGCCTTGTTGATCGGCGTCGCCGCCGGGTTGGTCGAGGGGCAGACCGCGGCCACGACGCCGACCGGCTTGGCATAGATCGTCAGGCCGCGCGCCGGGTCCTCCTCGATCACCCCGGTGCTGCGGACGCGCAGCAGGTCGCGCAGCGTCCCGAAGGTCTTGCGCGTGTTCTTGGTGATCTTGTCCGGAGCGTTGCCGAGGCCGGTGTCCGCAACCGCCATCTCGGCCAGCATGCGGGCGTTCTCGGGCTTGTAGATAGACCAGGCGAGTGCCGTGACCGCCTCGTCGATGCGGTCCTGGCCGCCGCCCTCCAGGGCCGCCATGGCCGCCCGGCCGCGGGCGGCCAGCTCGGCCACGATCGCGCTCTCGTCCTGGGGATCGGTCGCGGGTTTGGTCTGAGGATGGAGCATGACAGTCACCTTGATCAGCTTTGCGGCGCTCCCGGCAGGGTCGAAAGCGCTCCCGATACTCGATGGGCCTCCCCGGCACCTTTCATCTTGTCTCATGCCTCGGCGGTTTCGTCGTCGACCGAGACGCGCGTGCCCCGGAACGCCTTGACCACGTTCACGGCGATGGTCAGCGCGCCGCCCACGAGCAGGAGCGCGGCGATCGGCCGGCTCATGAACGTGACCGGGTCATAGTGCACCATCTGCATGGCCTGGGCGAAGTTCTGCTCGCCGATCTTGCCGAGGATGAGGCCCAGCACGATGCCGGCCACCGAATAGCCCGAACGGCGCAGGAAGAAGGCGAGGATTCCGGCGCCGAACATGACCAGCACGTCGAGCGCCAGGCCGCGCACCGCATAGGCGCCGACCGAGCCGAACAGCAGGATGGCCGGGGCCAGGAAATGGAACGGCACACGCAGGAGATGGACGACCGTTTTGGTCTGCAGCCAGCCCAGGAAGAAGATCGAAATGTTGGCGAAGAACATGGCGGAGAAGACCACCCAGACCAGGTCCTTGCTGTTGATGAAGACCAGGGGGCCGGCCTCGATGCCGTGGATCTGAAACACGCCGATCATCATGGCGGTGAGCGCGCCGCCGGGCAGGCCGAGCGCCAGGAGCGGGATCATGGCGGCGCCCGTCGCCGCGTTGTTGGCGGTCTCCGAGGACACCACGCCCTCCAGCTCGCCGGTACCGAATCTCTCCGGGGTCTTCGACCAGCGGACCGCCTCGTTGTACCCCATGAAGGCCGCCAGCACCGCGCCGATCCCGGGCAGGATTCCGGCGAAAAAGCCGATCACCACCGAACGGACGACGGCCAGCTTCAGCTTCCAGAACTCGGCGAAACTGGGGAAGTCGAGGTTCACCTTGGGCGCCTCGTAGGTACCGCGCACCCGCTTCTCGAGCTGGACGAAGACCTCGGAAACGGCGAAGAAGCCGAGGATGGTCGGAATGAAGTGGATGCCGGCCAGAAGGTAGGTGAAGCCGAAATCGTATCGCCTGAGCCCGCCCACCGGATCCATGCCGACCGTCGCGACCATCAGGCCCAGGAGCACGGAGAGCCAACCCTTCCAGAGCGTCGACGCGCCGACCGAGGAGGCGACCGCCAGGCCGAAGAACACCAGGGCGAAGATCTCAGGCGGCCCGAGTGCGCTGATCGCCCAGTCGGCGATCGTCGCCGTCGCCGCCATCATCAGAAGCGCCGAGCAGGTGCCGCCGAAGGCTGAGCAGAGCACCGCCGCGCCCACGGCCTTGCCGGCCTGGCCCTTGCGGGTCATGGGATAGCCGTCGAAGGCGGTCGGCGCGTTCTCCGGCGCACCTGGAATGTTGAACAGGATCGCGGTGATCGCCCCGCCGAATACGCCCGTGCAGTAGATCACCGAATAGAGCATGATCGCATCGGACGCGGTCAGGTTGCCCGTGAACGGCAGGATGATCGCCGCCAGGGTCAGCATGGAGATGCCGGGCACCGCGCCGAACAGCATGCCGCCGAGCAACCCGCCGACGAAGATCATGACGCTGGTCGGGTTGCCGAACAGCGTGAGCGTGCCTTGAAGGAAGTCCTCCATCCGTGGCCGCCTCGTCAGGTTCCGCCGGCGGTCATTTTATCAGGACCAGCAGCCAGTTGCTGAAGTCGTAGAACGGCCGGACGTAGCCGATCGGCAGGCCGATATAGAGCAGCTTGGTGAAAACCGTCAGCAGCACGGTATAGATGAATACCGGCACGCCGATCAGCCAGGGGAGGCGACGCTCGCCGTTCAGCCAGAGATAGGCCGCGATGAAGATCGGCGTGGTGAAATAGAACCCGCTGATGTCGAGCAGGGCCGCATAGAGCACCGGCAGACCGAGCACGGCGGTGATCCGCAGGCTGTCTTCCAGCTTGCGTTCCGGTACCGTCTCGGCGATCTGCTCGACGGCCCGTCCGGCATTCTTGCGGCTTTCGCGCAGGGACTGGAAGATCTGACAGACCGCGGCAAAGGCGATCAGCAGGATCACCACGCGCGGCCAGCCCGAGGCGCCGAAACGGTAGATCTCGATCTCGCGGTCGAACGTGTGACTGAAGGCGTAGGCCAGGGCCGCGAAGCCGATCCAGAAGGCGGCCTCGAGGATCTGGCTGCGGGTTGGCCTAGCCATGCTCCGTTATCCCCCCTGTGCGGTTCGGGGTCCGGCGGGGCTTTGCCGCGCCGGACCCCCGACCTCGGGCCGAGCCCAAGAAAGGCCCGGCCGGCCTACTTGATCAGGCCCATTTCCTTGTAGACTGCCTTGTAGCCTTCGGCGGTCTGATTGATCAGCTCGACGGCGCCCGCGGTGTCGCGGAAGCTGTCGATCAAATCCATGAACTTGCTCTTGTTGTAGGCTTGGTAGCTGGGCTGGAAGTAGGCCTTCTGGAACGCCCACTGGAGCCATTCCAGCCGGTCCTCCGGGACGCCCTTCTTGACGTAGAAGCCGCGGAACCGCATCAGCGGCTCGAAGGTCAAGCCGACGTCGCCCATCGCCGGCACCTCGGCGAAGGCCGCCGGCCGCTCCTTCAGGAGGGTCAGGATCGGCTTGAAGTCGCCGCTGTCCAGGAAGCCGCGCACGTCGCCCGGCTGTTCGAACAGCGCGTCCACCTGTCCGCCCTTGAGCGCGCCATAGCGCGGCCCGCCCTTGTCGAAGCTGATCTGCTGCATATCGAAGCCGAAGTGGTCCATCACCATCTTCAGGTTGATCCGCTCCATGGAGCCCTCGCGCGACACGTTGGCGATGGTCGCCTTGCCGTCCTGCGCCTTTGCCCAGGCGACGAAGGTGGCCCAGTCGGAGAAGCGGTCCTCGCTGGAGCGGATGTAGATCTGGCTGAAGGTGATCTGCGAGATCACCAGCGGCACCAGATCGCTGGCCGGATTGACGCCGCTGGACCCGGACACGTAGGCGCTGGTGGCGTCGTCGATGTGCTCGAGCACGGTGTAGCCGTCGGCCGGCGCGGCCATGTAGTTGCCCAGGCCGACAATGCCGCTGCCGCCCGGCTTGTAGTCCGGGTTGACGCCGACACCCGTCAGCTCGGTGAAGGCCTGGACCATGGCACGCGACACTTGGCCCGAGCCGCCGCCCGGACCGTAGGGCACGATCATGTTGAGCGGGCGTTCCGGAAAGCCCCCCGGCTTGTCCATGCTGGCCGGCAGCGTATCCTCTGCCGCGAGGGCGGGCAGGGCCAGGGTTGCCCCAAGAAGCGCGCCCGCGAATAGTTTTCCAATGTCTCTTCTGGTGACCATCAAAACCTCCCTCGTTCCCTAGATTATTCTCCGCCGGTTTCGCCGCGGCGGTGGCCCGAACTTAACCTGTTCCGCAAGCTTTGTCCCTCGCTTCGTCCAGGCCGCCTCTGAAGCTCATCGCAGACCAAACCGCAAGGCAGCCGTCCAGATCAATAGACGCACGCCTGGACAGGATGCCATATCCCACTCCGGCCGGGTCTCGCCTTGCGGTAAGGTGCGGGCACGACGACGCAGGATCGAGACATCGCATGCGGGACGAAGGGCAGGGGCGAGGATCCGTGATACCTGAGCCGGTGCCACGAAACATCGTCCGGCGCGCCGTACTCGACGCGCTGGGCATGCCGTCGCTGGTCCTGCTCGCCAGCATGACCGGGTTCGGCTCGCTGGCGCGCGAGAGCGCGCTCGGCCTCGAGATCGCGCTGCTGGCCACGGCCGGCATCTGGGGGTTGCCGGGACAGATCGCCCTGGCCGAGCTCTATGCCGCGGGCAGCGAGATCGTGGCCGTGGTCATGGCCGTCTCGCTGGCCAACGCGCGCTTCCTGCCCATGGCCGTCTCCTTCATGCCCCTGCTGCAGCCCGGCCTGGCCCGGCGCGGCTGGCTTTACGTGCTGGTGCAGTTCATCTCGGTCAACACCTGGGCGGCCGGCCTCAGGGTTTGCCCGGGCCTGCCCGGGGTGGACCGGCGGCGCTATTTCGCGGTCTTCGGCACAGTCTGCATGACGGCCGCACTGGTCGGGACCGCGGCGGGGCATATGGCGGCCGGCGCTCTGCCGCAGCCGGTCACCTATGGTCTGGTGTTCCTCAATCCCATCTTCTTCGCCCTCATCTTTGCCGACGCGCGGGACAGGGCGACGGCCTTCGCCCTATTGATCGGCGCGGTGGTCGGGCCGCCCCTGCATCTGGTCTCGCCGGACTGGAGTCTCTTGGCAACGGGGGTGATCGCCGGCACCGCGGCCTTCTGGCTGGCGCGGCTCCCCTGGCCGGGAACCCACCCATGACCGCCGAATTCGGGGCCTGGCCATTGCTGCTGCTCGCCATCGCGGCGACCTATCTCTGGCGCGGGCTGGGCGTGCTCGTCTCGACGCGGATCGATCCGCGGGGCGCCGTCTTCCGGTGGGTCACCTGCGTGTCCTATGCCATGCTCGCAGGCCTGATCTCGCGCATGACCATCATGCCGCTGGGCATTCTGGCCGAGGTGCCGCTGGCCGACCGTCTGGCGGCCATGGTGATCGCCTTCCTGGTCTTCTTCGGCTGGCGCCGCAAGGTGCTGCCCGGGGTCGCCGCCGGCGTCGTCGCGCTCGTTCTGCTCACCTTGGCACGGCGCGGCGGTTGGCTCGGCTTTTGAGACTCAGCCTGACCCTGCCGGCCGGGGCGAGAGCGCGAAGCCTAGGACCAGGCCGGCGAGGAAACCGCCCATATGGGCCCGCCAGGAAATCTCGGAGCCGGCTAGGAAATCACCGAGGCCGATGATCGCCACGAGCACGTTGAGCCCCATGATGACGGCGACGAACTCGAGCGCCCGACGCCGCCGGCCGGGTATGCCGGCACGGAACAGAATCGGTATGACCGCGGCCATCATGCCGTAGACCGCGCCCGAGGCGCCGATCAGATAGACCGGACCGGCGTGGCCGGCCAGGGCCTCGGCCAGGGCGCCTGCCGCCGCGCCGGTCGCGAAGAGGATCAGGAAGCGCGGGGCGCCCAGCCGGCGCTCCACGGCCGCGCCGAAGGCGAGCAGGAGACCGGTATTGATCAACAGGTGCGGGGCGTTGACGTGCAGGAACGCGTGGCCGATCAACGGCAGCAGGTCCAAGGCCGCGGGCCCGGTCCCCCCGGCGGCAAAGTGCGCCATGAATTGCGCCGGAACGAAAGCGAAGGTATCGAGGGCGGCCTGCTGCCACACCGGTCCGGCCAAGAGAAAAAGAAGATAACCGACAACCAGGGCGCCGCAGGTCCATAGCGTGCCCGGCGGCGCGTTGAAGATCGGTTGCCGGCGAATCGGCGTGTCCGGTACCGACGTGCTCACAGGCGGGTCACCCGGTCGGGCTGGACCCCGAGCGAGCGGTGGCAGAACTCCAGCGCCTCGGCTTCCGCCGCCTCGCAGGTCTCGTGCTTGTGGCCGAACTGGAGACGATCGCCGTCGCGCCACAGGGACCAAAGGTGATCGGTGCTGCCGTCCGCGTTTGTCCACCGTTCGATCATAACTTCGACCATGCTTCGATCCCCGTCCCAACTTTCGAACGCAGAGTGGCTACCGCGATCGCAATCCTATTTCGTCAAATTAGGATTCTGTAAGGAAATGGGAGCTAAGGTGGTGTTTCCAAGGGTTAACGACTTATAGCCCTTGGGCCTCCTTTGCGTGTTAGGGCCCCGCCTTTCCTTCCCTGGGCGGGGCCCGATTCGTCTGAGCGCGGCCTCGCGCGCTTGACGATGCTCGCCGGCATTGCCGTCCATGACGGCGGCAGCCTATGGTAGCCGGGCCCGGCGCACAGCGTGACCGGCAAACGATGGACCACCAACCGCGATGACCGACAAGCCCCACGACATCCTCAAGGCATTCAAGAGCCAGCACTTTCTCGGCAGTGCGGACGCGCGTCCACTGCGCATTCTGGCCGAATACCTGGAGCCGCGCGCCCGTTTCGAGCACTACCGGATCGACGACACGATCGTCTTCTTCGGCTCGGCCAGGATCGTGGCGCGCAAAGAGGCCGAAAAGGAACTGGCGGCCGCCAAGGCGGCGGGCGGCGACCTGAAGCGGGCCGAGATGCGCTACGAGCTTTCGGCCTACTACGAGGCCACCCGGGAGCTGGCCCGGCGGCTCACGGAATGGTCCAAGGGACTGGACCAGACGGACCGGCGCTTTGTCGTCTGCAGCGGCGGCGGGCCGGGCATCATGCAGGCGGCCAACCGGGGCGCGTCGGAGGCCAAGGGCGTCAACATCGGGCTCGGCATCTCGCTGCCCTTCGAACAGTCGGGCGACCCTTCGATCACCCGCGAGCTGAGCTTCGCGTTCCATTACTTCTTCATGCGCAAGTTCTGGTTCGCCTACCTGGCCAAGGCGGTCGTGGTCATGCCGGGCGGCTTCGGCACGCTGGACGAGCTGTTCGAACTGCTCACCCTTGTGCAGACCGAGAAGATCAAGAAGCACATGCCGATTATCCTGTTCGGCAGCAAGTACTGGGCCGAGGTCATCAACCTGGAGGCCCTGGAGCGCTACGGCACGATCTCACCCGAGGACACCGAGCTGTTCTTCCGCACCGACTCGGTCGACGAGGCCTTCGACTATATCACCGAGCAGCTGAGCCAATACGCCCTGGCCAGTCCGGGCGCCACCCTCTAGCAACCGCGCCGCGGAAGCCTATCTGTAACACCGGTGGCCTGGGCACGGGGACTGGCCGCGGTGTGACGGAGGGGAAGGGAAGATATGCTGACCAAGGGCTTCAAGGACCTGCTGGCCGAGGCCAACGCGGTGGTCGACGTCATCGCCGTGCACGATGCCGTCGACCTGCACGGCGGCGACGAGGTGGTCTTCGTCGACGTGCGGGAGCCCGAGGAACGGGCCAAGGGCACGATCCCGGATTCGGTCCACGCGCCGCGCGGCTTCATCGAGTTCATCGCGGACCCCCAGGGCCCGATGCACAATTCCGCGTTTGCCTCCGGCAAGAGGCTGATCCTGTTCTGCGGCACGGGCGCGCGCTCGGCTATGGCCGCCAAGACCCTCGACGAAATGGGCTTCGACAATGTGGTCAACATGGCCGGTGGCATCCAGGCCTGGGTCCGGGCCGGCGGCGCGGTGACACGGTAAGGCACCAGCCGCGCGACGTTTTCCGCGTCCCGTCGTGCACGCTCCGGCCCGGTTCGTCCACGGCGGTCTCTTCACTTCGACCGTGACCGCTGGGCGCGCTCCGATGACATCGAGGAGCGGTATCTGCTACATTTCGAACGCGAGGGATCGTGGCATCTCCCGTGTCCGCCAATTCCACTAGAGGAAAGGGGCTCAGGTGGGACCACACCGCCAACGGAACCTTGCCGAGATCATCGAACTGTCGTCGCCGGTCGAGGTCGTGGATGTCGGCGCCAATCCAATCGACGGCGTGCCGCCCTACAAGGGTCTGCTGGATGCCGGTCACGTGCGTCTGGTCGGGTTCGAGCCGCAAGGGGAGGCGCTTGCGAAGCTGAATGCATCGAAGGGGCCTCGTGAGACCTACCTGCCCGACGCCGTGGGGGACGGCGGCTCCCGGCGCTTTTACGTCTGCCGGGCGCCTGGCATGTCGTCGACGCTGGCGCCCAACCAGGAGCTCCTGCGCCATTTTCACGGCTTTCCCAAATGGGCCGAGGTCGTGGAGGAGCGGGAGCTCGAGACGGTCCGCCTGGACGACATCGCCGAAATCGCCGATATGGATTTTCTCAAGATCGATGTGCAGGGCGGCGAACTGGCGGTCTTCGAAGGCGGCCGGAAAAGGCTCTCCGATGCCGTGGCGGTCCAGACCGAGGTGAGCTTCCTGCCGCTCTATGTCGGCGAGCCTCTCTTCGGCGAGGTGGACCGGGAGTTGCGTAGCCTGGGTTTCATGCTGCACACCTTCGCGGCCTTGGACAAGCGGGCGGTGGCGCCGCTGGTCGTCGACAATTCGATCTACAAGGGGGTCAATCAGTTCTTCCAGGCCGACGCGGTCTATATCAAGGACTTCGCCCATATCGCGCGGCTCTCCAGCGAGAAGCTCAAGAGCCTGTCCATGATCATGCACCATTGCTACAGGTCGGTGGATGTGGCGCAGTTCGCACTCCGCGTGCACGACGAGAAATTCGCTACGCAGTACTGGCGCGAATACATGGCCATGCTGGGCGCCGGTCAGCCATGACCCATAACACCCCGCAACTCCTCGCCAAGGCGGCCCAATTGGGCCAGGCCGGGCGTCTCGCGGAGGCCGCGGCGCTCTGTGAGGAGGTGCTGAAGGGGGCGCCGGACAACGTCGAGGCGCTGCACCTATTGGGGCTGGTCGCGCTGCAGAGCGGCCGTCCTCAGGATGCGCTGGAGCGTTTCCAGGCGGCGGTGAAGATCGACGATGGCTTTGCCCCGGCCCATAACCACGCGGGCGTCGCGCTCTGTGCCCTGGGCCGTTTGGCCGAGGGCATCGCCAGCTACCGCCGGGCCGTCGGCTGCGCGGCCAACGATCCGAACGCCCATCACAATCTGGGCGTGGCCCTGCTGCGCCAGCGCGAGCATCGCGAGGCCGTCGCGGTCCTGAAACGCGCCCTGGAGCTGGCGCCCGGCAATGTCGAGGCCTTGAACACGCTGGGCAACGCGCTCCGGGATCTGGGCGAGCTCGACGAGGCGGCCGCGCGCTACCTCAAGGCGGCCGAGCTCGCTCCCGACCGGCCGCGGACCTGGAACAATCTGGGCGTGCTGTTCCATCGCAGCGGCGCGCACGAGCGGTCCATCGGATACTATCGGAAGGCTCTCGAGCTGGCCCCGAACTATGCCGAGGCCCACAACAACCTGGGCGCCGTCCATCTGGACCAGGAGCGCGCCAAGGAGGCGGCGGCGTGTTTCCGCCGGGCGCTCGAGGCCAAGCCAGATTTCGCCGAGGCCCATATCAATCTGGGCGACCTTTCGTCCCGGCTGGGCCGCCCCGAGGAGTCGGTCGACCACTACCGGCGTGTGGTCGACGGCGCGTTGGGCAACGCCGGCAACGTCGCCTCGGCGCTCGACGGACTGGTCTGGACTCTGCGGCGGCTGTGCCGCTGGGACGGCCTGGCCGAGCTGACCCGCGACCTCGCGGCCATCGCCGGGGATCCGGAGCGGATCGAGGGCCTGGCCAAGCTTTCGCCCTTCCGCTCGCTCTCGCTGCCGCTTTCCCCGGGCGCGCAGAAGCGAATCGCCGAGCATCACGCGCGCAGCCTGCGGAGCGGCCGGAGCGCCGCGCCGGGGGGCCCGCCGCGCGAGACCGCCGGGCCTTTGCGGATCGGCTATCTGTCCGCCGATTTCCGCGACCACCCGGTCGGCCATCTGATCGCAGGACTGTTTGCCCGCCACGACCGCCGCGCCGTCGAGGTCCATGCCTATGCCGTCGGCCCGCAGGACGATAGCCGCTGGCGCAAGCGCATCGTGGCGGGTGCCGATCGGTTCCACGATCTACAAGGCCAGGCGGCGGAGGACATCGCCGGCAGGATTTCGGCCGACGGCATCGACATCCTGGTCGACCTTATGGGCTATACCGAGCACGCGCGGCCGGACGTGCTCGTCCTGCGGCCCGCGCCGATCCAGATCAACTGGCTGGGCTACCCCGGCACCATGGGCGCGCCTTTCATGGACTACCTGATGGCCGACCCCGTGATCATTCCCGACGAGGCCAGCGCCGATTACAGCGAGCAGGTGATCCAGCTGCCGCACTGCTACCAGGTCAACGATCGCGACCAGGAAATCGCGCCGGAGGCACCGTCGCGCGCGGACTGTGGCCTGCCGGACGAGGGTTTCGTCTTC
>Ga0224504_10000411_pt1 | contig 19277 bp, 18 predicted proteins | sample SF_Oct11_sed_USG_3_FD_170160 | JGI IMG/M metagenome (GOLD analysis project Ga0224504, IMG submission 170160) | Sediment microbial communities from San Francisco Bay, California, United States - SF_Oct11_sed_USGS_24 | ecosystem: Environmental > Aquatic > Marine > Sediment | place: USA... | reverse complement strand
ACTCTTGCTGCTCGTGCTCTTGCTGGTCATGAGGATGACGTTGCATCAATCCGGAGCAGGAAAAACTTGATCTTCTGGTCTGAAGCTTGAAGGCTCGGGGGGGACAGGCATCCAAAGCGATCATGGAAGGCTTTCATTTTACCTTAGGAATACTTCTCCAACGTGTTGTATATGCAGGGGAAACATTCGCCTGTCTCATGAACCAATCTTTTTTCGGCCGTTGCCCACCAAACCATATGTTGCCCTGCCCACCTTGGTTAATGGTGTCGATCACCTTCATTAAGGCCTCATTCTCTAAACGGCCTTTTTGACTGTCAAAGAGACTGGGTTGAACATCATTCGGCGAACAGAAGTCCCCCAACATCACCCCTGCTTTGGCATAGCGATAACCGTCTCGCCAAACCATGTCGAATAGTCGGATGGCCAGATCCAGAATCTTTCGCGTATCAGAGCTTGACTGGGTAAGTGTACCCGTCGCCGTGTTGGAGTAGCCAGGCCCCGTCTTATCGAAGGGGCTGGTGCGGACAAAAACGTTCACCATCATGGCCAGCTGCTTATCTCGACGCAGCTTTTCGGCCGCCCGTGCAGCAAACTCACAGACGGACTCTTTCAGATCAGAGTATTGCGTCAACTTTTCACCGAATGATCGAGAACAGATGATCTGTTGCCTTGGCTGCCAGGCCTCATCGAGTTCCAGGCAGCTTTCTCCGTTCAATTCGCTAATGGTCCTCTCCAGGACCACAGAGTGGCGTTGGCGGGCATAACGAGGCTCCATCTGGGCCAAACGCAAAGCCGTATCAACGCCGATCTTTTGCAGACTTTCGGTCAGTTTACGACCAACGCCCCAGACGTCGGAGACCGGCGTGATTTGCATAAGGCGTTTTTGGCGCTCCGGGTCGGTGAGATCAACAACCCCCTGGGTTGCCTTGAACTTCTTGGCCGCATTATTCGCCAGCTTGGAGAGTGTTTTGGTCGGTGCGATCCCGACACAAACAGGGACGCCGACGTGTTGCATGACAATGGAGCGGATCAATTGGCCATGATCGCTCAAAGCACGGATGCCGGAGACATCCAGGAAGGCTTCATCGATAGAGTAAACCTCGACATGGGGGCTGAACTGCTCCAGCGTTTGCATAACCCGGGCAGAGATGTCGCCGTAGAGAGTGTAGTTGGAGGAAAAAACCTGAATGCCATGCTTCTCGATCTCGTCTTTCGCTTTGAAAAGAGGCGTACCCATCTTGATGCCAAGATCCTTGACCTCCTGGCTGCGCGCAACGATGCAGCCATCGTTATTGGAGAGAACCACAAGCGGGGTATTTTTCAAGTCTGGACGAAACAAGCGTTCGCAGCTTGCATAGAAATTATTGCAATCGACCAGGGCAAAGGTGGTGCTCATAACTTACGAAGGCTATGGATCACATTTGTAGCGACACCAAAGATTTCCAGATCTGCGCCCTCGGGGATAATGATCGGTGCGTGCTGACTGTTCATGGGAACGAGTCTGGTTTGAGGCTTCGTCTCCAGCAGCTTAACTGTTAACTCACCGTTCACAGCAGCGATCACGATATCTCCATGTGACGCGTCGATCGACCGGTCTATGACCAGAACATCACCGGGGAAGATGCCCGCGTCAATCATGGAATCGCCCTGCGCACGCACAAAATAGGTCGCAGCGGGTTTTTGAATACAGAGGTCGTTCAGATCCAGCTTGCGTTCACAATAATCTGTTGCCGGGCTGGGAAAGCCCGCCGCCACGGCATCTGAAAACAGGGGAATGCCGAGCTGCGTAAATTCACCACTCTCACCGATATTTGCAACCATCTACGTATCTCCTGGGGGGGTTCAATCAAGACTGAGCACAGCACTCATCATAGCCGCGACTCTCTGCTAGATTGAGGTTTCATCCGAACTCAAAATTTAATCCGAAGCACTAGTTACTATAAAGTAACAGAGTGAAAGAATAAGCGCTATATTTATCAATAGGTCAACCGAATCCAGGCAGAAAATACTTATTCCAAGATTCGAGAACGGGAACCAGGTCAGGCAGTCTTAAGGCGCAGCACTCGGGACGAGACAGCCCTAAAACCACGCGAAACAAGGTTTTTCAGAGGCAGGTTATCGATTCGGGAGCACATAACTGTACCTGTCTGCGAATTCCGAAAGAATATATGATCGACCCACCTTTACCCTGAAACCTTATTGATGATAGGATTAGTCATGCTTAAACCACTTTTAACATGACGCGATCCTATCAGTGATCATGTCACTTCAGCGTGAGCATAAAATGCAAACAAAACCAAAATCCTCTGCCCTGACCAATCAGAACCAGGAGCGTCTCGATAAATGCAAGCGCTCATCAATCACCGCCTTGCAGCTCGAGCTCTTCAACGAAGGCGTTGTTTCACGCAGCCTCCTCGATGCCGTGCCCAACCCGCTGCTGATCATAAACGAACAATGGCAGGTTGTTTATGCCAATCCAGCAGTACGTGAACTCATCGACAAGGACGGAGGAAAACCTTTGCTGGGCCTTTCCGAGGGCGAGGCGTTTCACTGTGTACATGCGCGGCACAACCTTCAGGATGCCGGCAAACATGAGTGCTGTCGTATCTGTGTCGTTGCCAAGGTGCTTTCGCTTTCCCTTAAAGGCAAAGCCTCGAGTGAAGACTGTCGCCTCAACTGTGAACTCACCGGCACAGCATCGAATCTCGATCTGCGTGTCTGGGCAACGCCGCTGGAGTTCCATGGAGAAAGGTTTTCCATTCTCAGTCTGGTTGATATCAGCGACAAGTATAAACGCGAGATGCTTGAAAACATCTGTTTCCATGACCTGCTCAACACCCTCTCAAGCATCAAGGGCTTCCTCAGCATCATGAAAGATGGGGATTTCGAAGACCAGGATGAGATCTGCGCACTGCTTGAAAGAACCACCCAGAATTCGATCGACGAGATCATCGCCATGCGCATGCTCGAGCAAGCTACCCACGATGAACTCGAAGTCAAAACAGAACCACTCGAGACCTTGGATTTTATGGAAGTCATGCTCAAGACAGTGCAACGGCATCAAGCTGCCGAAGGGAAAAAGATCCAATTGTCCGAATCCAATTCCAGAGACTTTAACGCCGACCCCCTGCTGTTGCGCAGGGTCCTCAGTAATATGCTGATCAATGCTCTCGAAGCAACTCCCGACGGCGGCACTGTCACGCTCGGCTGCAAAGCAGACCATGCTGTCTTGCGCTTCTGGGTACACAACGACCAGCTCATCAGCAAACAGATTCGCAAGCAGATTTTCAAACGCTCGGTTTCGAACAAGGGACATGGCCGGGGGAACGGGACCTATAGCATCAAACATTTAAGCGAGCTGTTAGGTGGGGAGGCTTACTTTACCAGTACGGACAGTGACGGTACGGTTTTCTCTTTATTGTTGAGATTGGATAATTAAGACACAGGGCCTAATCCAGGGCTCTGAATGCAGGACGTGAGAGCCTTTAAGATCCGGGACGTGGTTCGTGTTTCGTGCCCTTAAAGGGCTATCCCCTTTATCCCCCTTCATTCTTGTTAAACAATTGATAGCGATACACATCTTCTCTGATCTGCCCGTCACCACCGAAGTGCCTTCTGTACCCTGCAAGCCATATCCCTGCGGACCCAAAAATCAATCCTTCCAGGCCTTTGCATATCGATTTGAGCCTATAGTTGTGAGCATAAACTGTTGTATAGACATGCAATCGCCAAAAAAACAGGTATTCTTTATAATATATGGGGTTGTACTGGCGGCTTGTTATTCGACGCAAGAAAGGAAGGTGGTTATGAGTAATACCACAGCATTATTTGCAGAGGGCCTCTTTAAGGGTTTGGCTCCAGACGAAACAACAGCATTTTTGCGCCAGTGTCATGAGAAGACCTACAAAGATGGCACCCGGTTGTTCTTGGAGCAGTCAGAGGCGAAAAAGCTGTACCTGATCTTAAACGGAGGGATCAGCCTCCACTTCGAGATGCCACAGAGGGAGAACGCCGACACGACCATCGTGTCACTCAAACCGGGGTCAACCGTCGGTTGGTCGGTGATTGTGCCACCATATCAGTACCGGCTCTCCGGCTACTGCAACGGGGAAACCACACTGCTCGAAATCGACCGGGAAACTCTCGAGAAGCTCTTCGAAACCAACTACCACCTGGCCTACATCTTCATGCGCAACATCGCTGCACTCACAGCTGAACGCTTGAACCAGGTTCAGGACAAGTTGGCCATTGTCCTTGCCAACGAGGCGGCCACGGGCTGGTAGTAGAATAGCCACATGTTATTTTAAGGGGGCACAATGAAATTAAGTCTTGTGCCCTTTATTCGAGGGAGCACCTATGACCGAAGAGGTTCACAGGATCACGATAGCTGACGAGTTCAAGATTTGCCCTTTGTGTGGTTACAAAGATGGTTTTCATTCCATCTTCAGAAAAGAACAGGACACCACCAAGTGGCTCTTTGTCTGTCCATCCTGTCATGCTGTTTTTGATGTTGGTTATTCAGTGTGAGACTCTTTTACAACAATTAAACTGTTGCACTTTCGTTAAATTTTACAGGTCTTAAGGATAGAATCTAAATCGACGGGTTGCGTCCCGTCTGACGCCATACTCTTTTGAAGCCCTAAAAAAGCATGCAAAACATGCCAAGCGCAGCGTCAAGCTTGACTTTACTTCGTTTTCTTTGTCGCTACAAAGAAAATGACGTTGCTGTCGGGCAACCCCGGCGGTTTTTGTTTCTGATTTTTGATTACAGAAGTTGAAGCTATCAGGAGCAACACATCATGGTTCTGTTGCTCAGTAATGATCAGCGCACCAAGCCCCCTCACTCGGCCAACCCCAGTGCAGGGTTTATCAACAAACTGAAAAGGTCTCTCTTGTATATTTATGGGGACGCAATGTCGTTCGTATGGTGTCCCCATAAAATATCCCCACGACCCGGCACAAACACTTTTCTCTGTTAAAATATCTTTAAAAACCAGTCAAGGCTCCTGTGCAGAACAAGTGAGGTGACTCATGCACAAAGATAATGTGCTGAATGTACTTCAGCAGTCGGACCAGAAACGTGCGCGTTTCCTCGATGCTTGGAAGCATGGTGTTGAATTTCTAGGCCCGCAATTCTTTGGACCCGGCTCACCTGAAACAGCGCGGACAAAAGAAGAGCTAAGGCCCCTGAAAGGAACGATAGAAGCACTTTTCGAAGAAGAGAGCGAGGGGGAAGAGCAATTCCTGGCAGCCATGGTCAGTTTTTACGACCCGGCGTGGGGAGAAGAGCTGGCATATCGAATCGAATGTCACAAATCTTTAAGTGGCCTGACTCTTGACCTTGACCACGAATGCACAGAGATCATCTGTGAGCTTCTGTTGAACCATGAAGGCTGGTAATAGACAAACCAAGAAAACGGCCTTTAATACAGAGGCAGGTAGAGTGACTATCGACCAGGAGCATAAACCCTCGAGGTTATTTAGTGCTGCCAGAACCCCAAGAAACCTAAATCTCACCTTCACCGGCAAAAGCTTCACGCAGCTCGTTGCGCTTACGGCGGTACGGCCCTCCAAACAACAGAATGGTGTGAGCAGCACGATAATGCTCGATCTCTTCACCCATATGGCGGAATCTCATTTTAACAAACACCACAGAAGAAGCCCAAAGAAGAGCCAGACACCAGGTCCATAAAGCCAGCAGGATTTTCACACCTGTGAGCACAAGGAGTATCGCCGCAACAAGTCCGCCAAAGACATACGGCAATACGTAATAGCAGAAGAGTCCAAGACAAACCCCAAAGAGTGGCAGCAGCACAGCGAAGAGTACAAACGAACTGACGATGCTTAACAAAAAAACGTCCATAAGAATCTCCTTCCCGATGCATTCTCCCGGCAGGAAAAACAAAAGCCGGGGCCAATATGATGGCAACCCGGCTGTCCGAAGAAGTTTTTGTGGGCGGATCCGAAGCTTTCCGCACCTACCTTACGATAGGGATGGCTTTTACGTTTTTAGTTGCCCCCTCACGAAGCGCAAAAAAATTAACAATCTCAAGCACACAAATATTATTTACTACTTAAAAAATAAACCAAGCAATAAGCCTGTCAACAGCCAAAAAAAATTAATTTAATCCAATCTCTCTCCTGTGTAAGACTTAACGACTCCCACTTCGAAGATGAGTAATAAAAAATCTTTCTAGACGTGAAAAAAACTAAATAACCGCTATAATGGATCTGAAGCAACGTTGCTTAGATCTTCAACCCCCTGCAAGGAGGTTCGCCTATCGATTCTAAGCCCGATCATTGCAATAGTTTCAAACGAACCGGCGGGTTTCGACGCCGGAATAGCCCGTGATTAGGGACATAAGGATAGGTAAAAGCAAAGGCCTGCGCATCAAGCGGCAGGCCTTTCACTTTAAGGTTCTCAACAGTAAGAGAATAATCCGGTCGCTTGTCATTCCCCCCACTTTTCAACAAGTTCGTCGCACAGCGCATGATAAATCTCTTCGCCAGACAGGAAAGAGATAATCTGTACGCCCATCCCGCCCTTGAGCTTGTGTAGAATGTTGGCCGGAACCTTTTTAGCCCAACGCACTTCGCCTAAAAATGCAATCAAGCCAGACTCGTGCTTGATCTCTACCTTTATGGTTGCTCCAGGTTTAGCGCAAACGGAAGAACGGACAAATAGCCCATGGTGATTGATATCGTCAGTAAAACCGAACTTTTCGGCCTTGCTGATACCAAAGTTGAGTGAAATCCGTTTGCGGTGGCGCTTCTTAAAACGACTTTCCGCCATACCATCCCCCAAATATCAATACAGCCTGAACAACTTCATTAAAAAAAGCAGATTACTCTCCGGAAAATTTAGCGCGACGCTCTTTTAAGATCTTTGCGTGTCTGACCTCTTCACCGGCCAACCAACTGAAAGCTTCCCGACCATCATCAGCCAGAGCAAGAGCACTGGCCTTAAGAAAATATTCGGCGAACGTCTCTTCTGCTTCTATCGCAAGATCAAGAGCCTGGATATCTGCCGTGTCAGTTTTCAAAACCGCTTCGAGCTGTTCCGCATCAGGAAAAATTTTCGTGTCGGAGAATTGGCTTAAGTATGGCAGGAACTCCTCTTCATACTCGACAATTGCGCCATCCTGATACTTTGCCTCCAATTGAGTCAAGTGCTTGAGATGCTCAACTTCATCCTGAGCCAACCAGGAGAAGAGCTCTTTTAACGTCGGATCGGAAGCTCTCTCCGACATGGTCGAATAAAAACGATGGCCATTTTTTTCGACTTCCTTTGCGGCGCGAACAACTTCAAAACCACTGAAGTACTTGATACCACTCATAAATAGTGCCTTCCTTTGTTTACCTTCGTTTGTACCGCAGGCTTGAGCAACTGTCAATTGCCAAAGAGTTTCTGTAGAGAGTCCTGTAACAGCTTACGGCCCGGGTCCTCCGCAGGCTCAGCCTTTCCTCCGGATTGATCCTCGGCTGTACTTTTGCTGTCTTTCGACTTGAATAGTTTATCAAGTTGACGATTTAGCTCCTGACCCAAAGCTTTACTCGCCTGACGGTTAATTCCTTTCGGATCAAGGCCAAATTGGGGCGAGGAGAAGTCTCCTGTCAGCAATAACGGCAGCTGGGTCCAACCGTCCTGATCTTCCAGGTAGCGCGTGACACTGCCACCTTTATCAAGCTTGGCCGAAAGTTCTGGGCTAAGACGCGTATCAAGTCCCAAATCCAGAGAACCATCCAAACCGATCGAGCCTTGCGGGGAAAGTTTCAGTCGTTCGCTGGTAAGCTGGCTGTCCAAACGAACCTTTCCATTAACAATCTTGAACTGAGCCTTGAAATTTTCAAACTGGATATCTTTAAGACCTGAAAGCTGCAAAATAGAGCTAAAGCCCTTGACCAACCCCGGACTAGTCAGGCGTCCGTCTGAGACCAGCATATCACCAGCGCCAGAGAGATTACGGCTAATAGATTTCCACTGAGAGCCACGACCATCCAGATCAAAGTTCAGATTCATAGCTCCGAGCAGGCTTCCTGCTGCTTTCGGGAGGAAGGCGGTCAGCAACGGATCTGCCTGAACAGCATTTAAACCAAGGTTTGCACTGTACGCAAGGCCTTTCTTCCTAAGATCGACACTTGCAGTGGTACTGAATGAGCCACCAGCCACATTGCCATCCATCTGTGAAAGTTTGAAGATGTTATCTTTCAGTTCATAACGGGCAATGAAATCCCTGATCGTCAAATCTTTCCAGAGAGCCTCAGCCACCGAGATGGAACCGCTAGCATGAATCGGGATATCAAAGGGCCCAAGCTCCTCATCGTCGCCCCGCCCCTTGTTCGTCCCGGTCGCCACCTCTTCTGCGGCGACAGCCGGTGACGCGCTACCCAGCAGGAGGGGCTCAAGCAGGAACCTCTTTGAAGTAATATCCGCAGTAACAACGACAGGTGAGGTATAGAGTCGGTTGGCCGTAAGCTTAATGTCAGCATGATTATCACCGAGGCGAACCTTTAACCCTTCAGAGTTAATATGATTACCGCTCAGCAGCAAACGTCCGGAAAAAGCAGGACGTTGCCCCCCTGCCGTGGCCTGAACCTCTTCAAGATCAACCTGTGCCGATTTCAATAAAGATTGAGGGTTATCGAGGGAACCTGCCAAAGATGCCTCTGCTGAAAGTGATCCCGCGGGGTCAAGGGAGCGTACGTCACCAACCAAGCTCTGCGGTACGGCATCGATCGCCTGACGGACTTTTAAATCAGGAACAGAGAGGGTGAGATTGAGAGTCGGTCTGGTAAGAACAGTGTCGATCTTACCGACGACCCCGAGCTTGATACCATTGAAATCAAGATCAAAACTATGGATCTGAAGTAAATCCTTCTTATGAGCCAGCAGGAGGTCGAAGTCGACATTCACTTCTGCCTTTTCCAGAGGAGCTTCCGGCATGGCGTCAAGGAGAATATCCAGGTCAGCCAGAGATACTGAGCCTTTCAAAACCAAATCTTCGAAGGTTCCGAGCAGGTTTGATTTGAGAGAAAGCTTCGCCCCACCCAGCTTGCCAGGCAGACTTTCCTTGAAATAGGGGCTGAATGCGACAACGTCCAGAGACTTCATTGCGATATCGAAGTCCACGCTGAAGGGCTGCAGGTTGATATGCCCATCAAGTGTCAAAGGGCTTTCGTTGAGTTGGCACTGCACCGAGAGTGGGATCTTCCCAGTGAGTGTTACGCCCTTTGCAGCGACCTGCAAGCCAGAGATTTCATAACGATAAGGCGCTTTGTCATTCAGGACATGATCGAGGAATACCAGATGGCCATCCTGAAGGAGCAGGTTTGAGACAAGCAGGCTGATAGGACGGTCGCTCTCACTGCTCGTCGACTCACTGCCTTGTGGAGTTTGAAGCTGGGTATCTTCAGGTGTGGGTTCAGAGTCCACGCCATCGACCAGATCGCTATAATTGAACTGCCCATCTTTAAATCGAACGACCCTGACATTCGGCTTTTCCAGGCGGACCTCGTCAATAACGACCTTCATCGCCAACAATGGTAACAATTGGTATTTGAGCCTGACCATATCGGTAGAGACGAAGAGATCCTGGCCGTTCTTCTCATAGAGCTTCAGCCCGTGGATCTCGATGCCGGAGAACAGGCTGACCTCAATGTCGCCAAGTTCGATCTTGCGCTGGAGGTTCTCTTCAGCCAGTGGCAGGATTGTTTCTTTCACCCTCTCAGGGGTAATCAACACCGTCGCCAGTACGAGCAAGGCAACAACAAGAAGAATCAGGGCAGCGCCGATACCGGACAGTATTTTCAAAAATTTATTCATTTACACACCCCAAGCCACAACAGAATTTATTCGTTAACCAACTGACGTCAAGTTTGACGCAATATACTTACAACGGGTCATCTAAACCATTTATAGAAAGGACCGTTTGCCACTCTTCAGCGGCAACGGGTTGAACCGAAAGGCGGTTGCCCTTGCGCAAGACGCCCATGCCACTGAGCGTCGGATGTTGACGCAGCGCATCTCGACTTAAAGGGTGCGGAAGATGACAAAGGTACTGAACGTCTACCATAAACCAAATTGGCTTTTCATCCGTAGACTTGGGATCAAAGTGCTTCTCGCGTGGATCAAGGGCGGTATGATCCGGATAACCTTCTCGCACGACCTTGGCCAAGCCAACGATCGACGGTTCCTTGCAATTGCTGTGATAGAAAAGCACGCCGTCACCAACCTTGATGGTATCACGCATAAGGTTTCGGGCCTGGTAATTACGCACTCCGTCCCAGTGATCAGTCATGTTCGGCATCTGCTGCAAATCATCGAGGGAGAAACAATCAGGTTCAGACTTCATTAACCAGTAATTCATACAGAAACTCCAGATAACGAGGGAGCTGAATTATTTAAGCATCGACCTCATTTTATTTTGATTTTCTTGACCTCTGTCAAATCCATCCAGGCAAGCGCTGGGTTACTCTCACATCAAGTTCTATGAATAGTTATAGCAAATCATAGCACTAAAAGCAGAAAGACAACTGCCAAAAACCTGTTAAAGTTATCATGTTTTGTCACGACTGAACAAAACCTTAACTCAACGAACCTAATGGAGGAAAATCCCATGTCAATGTTTTGTTACCAATGTGAGCAAGCATCCAAAGGAACCGGCTGTACAGCGGTCGGTGTCTGCGGCAAACAACCTGATGTAGCCGCCCTGCAAGACTTGCTGGTTTACACCATGAAAGGCATCGCATTCTGGGCCGACAAAGCCCGAGCAAATGGTGCCAAGGACCAGGAAATCGATCGTTTCATGATCGACGGCCTCTTCACTACCGTCACCAATGTCGATTTTGATCCTGAAGCTGTTGCCAAGTTTATCACTGAAGGCGTACGTCTGCGCGGCAAGGCCAAGCAACTGGCCGGCGTTTATGATGGTGCCGTTCCCGGTGCGGCTCAAGACTGGGCGCTGCCTGCATCGATTGATGACCAAATCAAGCTAGGCCAACTGCATGGAGTCAAAGACTACACCGTCGACGCTGACATTCACTCGGTTCGTGAGATCATCATGTATGGCATCAAAGGCTACGCAGCCTATGCTGACCATGCCCGCATCCTCGGCAAAGAATCTGATGAGATCTACGCTTACACTCACAAGGCCCTGGCCGCAATGCTCGACGACAGCCTCGACCTGATGGCGAACGTCGGTCTGGCCATGGAAGCCGGTCGCATCAACTATGTGACGATGGAGCTGCTCAACCAGGCCCATGTTGAAGCATACGGCCACCCGGTTCCAACTTCTGTCCAGTTGGGTACCAAGGCGGGCAAAGGCATTCTGGTTTCCGGCCACGACCTCAAGTTTCTTGAAGAGCTGCTCAAGCAGACCGAAGGCACAGGCGTCAACATCTACACCCACGGCGAGATGCTGCCTGCTCACGGCTATCCCGGCCTGAAGAAATACTCTCACCTGGTCGCTAACTATGGTGGTGCATGGCAAGACCAGCACAAAGAGTTCGCAGAATTCCCTGGCGCTATCATCTTCAACACCAACTGCATCCAGAAGCCTGCAGACAGCTACGTCGATCGCCTCTTCACCTGGGGCCTGGTGCAATGGCCTGGCGTCAAGCATGTTGAGGGTTGGGACTTCTCGGAAGTTATCGCTAAAGCCCAAGCCTGCGGTGGTTTCGAAGATGCTCCGGGCCAGGAGATCCTGACCGGCTTCGGTCACAACGCCATCCTCGGTGTTGCCGACAAGGTCATCGAAGGTGTCAAGGCCGGCGCGATCAAACATTTCTTCCTGGTCGGTGGCTGCGACGGTGCCAAATCCGGCCGTAACTACTACACCGAGTTTGCAGAGCAAGCTCCTAAAGATACCGTTATCCTGACCCTGGCTTGCGGTAAGTTCCGCTTTAACAAGCTCGACCTCGGCGATATCGGTGGCATCCCTCGCCTGCTCGACGTCGGTCAGTGCAACGACGCCTACAGCGCCATCCAGGTTGCCGTTGCCCTCGCAGACGCATTTGAGTGCGGCGTCAACGATCTGCCTCTCTCCATGGTTCTGTCATGGTACGAGCAGAAGGCTGTTGCCATCCTGCTGACTCTGCTCCATCTCGGCATCAAGAACATCAAACTCGGACCATCACTACCGGCATTCATTACGCCGAACGTGCTCAACTTCCTGGTTGAGAATTACAACATTGGCCCGATCACAACTGCCGAAGCAGACCTCAAGGAAATCCTTGGCTAACAGTAACTGATCGCACAACAACAAAAGGCCGCCTCATAGGTGAGGCGACCTCTGACTGATGATAAAGTCCTCGCCAAGGTGGCGGGGATTTTATTTATTCAGGAGGCTAATTAGCGTCTGATTGCAGCGGCTTGTCAGAATATGAAAAAGATGGCTATGCTGCTGTGTGGATAAAGATCAGGCGGCAAGGGGCTTCCTGACCATAACATGGTGTCCACTATTGCGGACCGACCTCAGGTTGAAGGCTTGTTCATTAATGACCTGCACTTCAACCCTGTCTTTGGCGAGTTTTTCGATCTTTATGTGTTACGGAGATAATTCTTCTTCACGTGGTTGCTGAATCAAGGTTAATCAATAACGTGGTGAAAGTGGTACTTGCGTTTGATCCCATCGGCCAACTCTGTTCCAAGCCTGAAATGATACTCGCCAGGCATATCAAGAGTCACATCAGTGCCGAAGTGACCATCCATACCCATCAGCGGAATCGGGTCTCCGACCTTTGCATCAGGATTAGTTATTTTAAGAGCAACGGTTCCGGATTCAATCAACTCGCCAGTCGTTTCATCAATAAATGCAATCATGAAATGATGGGTTGTTTTCATACCCAGATCAGCCATGGCCGCCGAAACATCTTTGAGATGTGCCATCCCCTTGACGCCTTTACTGACCATACTGCCGACGATCATCATGGCTCCATCAGACGACATGCCGTTGTGCCCAGCCTGTTCAGTTTGAGAGCTGTCGTGATCATGAGCAGCATGATCCTGGTGACTCATTGCAGAGGCCACTAAAGGTGCAGTGACAAGAACCATGAGGAGAATTGTTACGAGCTTCAGTTTCTTCATATGAGCCTCCACCCAAGCATAGATACCAACTTGGACAACGGTCTATTTTGTTTGTTTGCAATTGACGGGAGCCGTAAAACGGCTCCCGTTTTTGTTACATATTGTGGAACATGACCGAGAACTGGCGCTTTTTCCCATCCTCGAGTTTGGTTCCGATTTCAAAGGTAGACATACCATCATCTACGGAAACATCAGAACCGAAGCCGGGACCCATCTGCATCAACATTGCCGGCTTGGCGTCTTCACCCTTTATCTTGAGGGCCGCCTTGCCGGAAGCAACGGCTTCACCAGTCTTTTCATCGGTAAAGAAGACCATGACGTGGTGAGTCGCATTCATACCCATTTTGGCCATAGTCGCCCTGGTTTTCTCATCGTAGGCCTTAACCTTGACCGTAGCAACTACACCATCCTGGGTATCCTTGCCAATCTCTACAAAATCACCATCTTCAGCGGCCATATCGTGACCTTTGTGCATGTCATGATTCATCTCTTTGGCGTCATCCATCTTCATGTCATGGGCCTTGTGCTTGTCGTGATCCATGTCTTTGGACATTTCTTTGTCGTGGGAACCGTGGTCCATGGCTATGGCGACCATGGGTATGGCCGTAGCAATAATCAGGGCCATCATTGTGAAAGTAAGACGTTTCATAGTGGAATCTCCTTTTGGGTTGTGATCAGCTGCCAGCTGACATTGTTATTATACTAATCTTTTATCTCTTTGATTTGTGTTGAGGCGGCATTGCCGCCGGGTTAATTTTATGACGCCTGGTAGTCGGCCTCATGGGCCGACCCTTCCTCGCAGGAATCGAGTTGAGAACGTTTCTCGACTCCTTCAGCAATAACGCCGAGGTTGAGGCTGTCAGCCATTACCAGAATGGCATGGGAACCTACTTTAATGCTTGTCGTCTTCCATCGTCGGTTCCATCGATTTATCGAGCCCGATGCTGCGCCAGATAAAGTAAATAATAGGCATGACAAGCATGATGACCAGCAGCGAGGTGATGGAGCCGCCGACCATGGGGGCGGCGATCCGCTTCATGACATCGGCGCCCGCCCCGGTACTCCACATAATGGGGAAGAGGCCGACGATAATGGTCACCACGGTCATGGCCTTGGGACGGATACGCTGCACCGCTCCGTACATGACGGCCTGATGCAGATCGCCTCGGGTCAGCATGCGACCTTCGTCCTGCCATCTCTTATAGGCAATATCGAGGTAGAGGAGCATCACCACTCCGGTTTCGGCCGAGAGCCCCGCCAGAGCGATAAGGCCGACCGCGACCCCGATCGAGGAATTGTACCCGAGCAGATACATCAGCCAGTAAGCCCCGACAAGCGCGAACGGAACCGACAGGAGAATGATGCCTGTCTTCACGACTGATTGAGTGCTGATGTAGAGCAGAAGGAAAATGATCAAGGCGGTCATCGGGATGATCACCATGAGCCGCGCCCTTGTCGCCTCGATGTACTCGTATTGGCCGCTCCAGACGATGTTGTATCCAGGCGGCAACTTCACTTGCTCTGCTACCGCTTTGCGGGCATTTTCGACGTAAGTGCCGACGTCGATCCCCTGCAGGTCGACGTAGATCCAGGCTGTGCGCCGGGCATTCTCACTCTTGATCGCAGGAGGGCCCTTCTTGATCTGGATATCGGCGACCTGGGAAATAGGAATGTGACCGCCGTCCCTGAGGGGAATAAGCACCCGATTGAGAGCCGGCAGGTCGTTACGGTAATCGCGCATGTAGCGTATGTTGACAGAGTAGCGTTCCAGCCCCTCGACAGTCTGAGTGACATTCATACCACCGATGGCGCTCTGAATAATGTCCTGTACATTGGCCACGGTCAGGCCGTAGCGGGCAATTTCTGCGCGGTCTATGACGAAATCGAGATAATTCCCGCCGGTGACACGCTCGGAGAAGGCGGAGAGTGTCCCGGGCAAGGTACGCACCAATGCCTCGATTTCCTCGCCGAGATCGGAGAGGGTCTGCAGGTCATCCCCCATAATCTTGATGCCGACCGGAGTTCTGATGCCGGTGGAGAGCATGTCGATGCGGGTTTTGATCGGCATGGTCCAGGCGTTGGTCAGACCGGGGAACTGGATGGCGTTATTCAACTCCTCAGTGAGTTGTGCCACCGTTATCGTCTTCTCTTCCGGCAGCACCCAACGCAGCGGCTTCTTCACCCATTCGGTCCACTGCGGCCAGTCTGAGTAGAAACGGGGCGTGGGCAATTTACGCCATTCGTCCTCGGCTTTGAGCATGATCGTCGTTTCGAGCATAGAGAGCGGCGCCGGATCGGTGGCCGTCTCGGCCCGGCCGACCTTGCCGAAGACATGATGCACCTCGGGGAAGGTAGCGATGATGCGGTCGGTCTGCTGCAGAAGCTCCTTCGCCTTGGTGATTGAGATCCCCGGCAGGGTGGTCGGCATGTAGAGCAGATCCCCCTCGTAGAGAGGCGGCATGAATTCCGTCCCCATTTTGCTGGCGGGCCATGCGATGGAGAGCGTCAGCGCCAGCGCCACAAGCAGGGTCATTTTGCGCCAGCGCAGAACGAAATCGACGACCGGCTGGTAACCGCCGATGAGAGCACGATTGATTGGGTTGTCCGTTTCCTTGCGGACGCGTCCACGGATGAACCAGACCATCAGCACCGGCACCAGGGTAATGGAGACAATGGCGGCCGTCGCCATGGCGTACGTCTTGGTGAAGGCCAGGGGTTTGAACATGCGTCCCGCCTGCTCCTGCAGGGTGAAAACCGGGGCGAAGGAGACGGTGATCACCAGCAGAGCGAAGAAGATGGTGGGGCCGACCTCCTTGGCCGCAGCGATGATCACCTCGGTACGCGGTTTATCCGGCTCATACTCAATACGTTTGTGGGCATTCTCGACCATGATGATCGCAGAATCGACCATGGTGCCGATAGCGATAGCGATGCCGCCGAGACTCATGATATTGACATTGAGTCCCTGCATATACATGATGATGAAAGACATCAGAATGCCGACGGGAAGCGCCAGAATGACCACGGCCGCGCTCGGCAGATGGAAGAGGAAAAGGATAATCACCAGGGCGACGACGATACTCTCTTCCAACAGCTTTTCTTTGAGATTGGATACGGAGCGATCGATGAGACCTGCGCGGTCATAGACGGTTATTATTTCCACTCCTTCGGGAAGTCCGCCTTTAAGATCTTCGAGTTTTCTCTCCACCCGCTCAATGACAGCTCGGGCGTTCTCGCCGAAACGCATGACGACGATGCCGCCTACGACCTCCCCTTCGCCGTTGAGTTCGGCCAGACCTCGACGCATCTCCGGGCCCAGCTTGACCTCGGCCAGATCCCGGAGCAAAATCGGCGTCCCACGCATGTCCGAGCCGACCACTATCTGTTCAATATCCTGCGTCGACTGGATGTACCCCAGCCCTCGGACCATGAATTCGGTCTCGGCCATCTCGATCACCCGTCCGCCGACGTCGTTATTGCTGCGCTGGATGGCCTGGCGAATCTGGGGGATGGTGATATGATAGGCCAGCAGCCGATCCGGGTCGACTGCCACCTGGTACTGCTTGACGTAGCCGCCGATGGAGGCAACCTCGGAGACCCCCTCGACAGCCGTCAGCTCGTAGCGCAGAAACCAATCCTGGATTGATCGCAGTTGCTGCAGATCGTGCCGGTCGCTCTTGAGCGCATACTGGTAGACCCAGCCGACACCGGTCGCATCAGGTCCCAGCGACGGGGTGACCCCCTTCGGCAGTCGCCCCGCGGCGTAATTCAGGTATTCGAGAACCCGGGAGCGGGCCCAGTACATATCGGTGCCGTCTTCGAAGATGATATAGACGAAGGAGAGACCGAAGAAGGAGTAACCCCGTACATCTTTGGCTCCCGGGACCGCCAGCATCTGTGTCGTCAGGGGATAGGTGACCTGGTCCTCTACCACCTGCGGCGCCTGCCCCGGATACTCGGTAAAGATGATCACTTGCACATCGGAAAGGTCGGGGATGGCATCAATCGGAATATTGCGCAGCGCATAGATCCCCCCGACTACAACGAACGCCGTTGCCAGGATGACCATGAAGCGGTTGTGACTGGACCAATCAATGATTTTTTCAAGCATGGATTAAATTCCTAAAAGCGAGAGAAGTGAGGCGAGAGGGGTGAGGGTTGACGGATAAATGCTTTGTCCCCTAACACCTGACTCTTAACTCCTCATTGATTCATTTAAACAAATCTTCAAGCTCTTCTTCCTGAAGACTCGCATCGGACGGGTCTGCCATATCATGCCCGGCATGGTCCTCAGGCTCAGGTTCAGGCTCAGGCTTGGGCTGACGCATCTTCTGGATCGCTTCGCGCAGCCTGCTCTCTGAATCGAACAGGAACTGGGCGCTGGTGACAACCCGTTCACCTTCGAGGATCCCCTGGATAATCTGCACATACCCTTCCTCGTCCTGCATCCCGACCTTGATCTGACGAGGCTCGAACCTGCCGTCGCCAAGAGCCACGAAAACAAGCTTTTTCTCGCCTGAGTTGATCACCGCTTCAACCGGAACAGTCAGCACATCCCTGACCTCGCTCCCCTTGATGCGCACGTTGACGTACATGTCGGGTTTGAGCTCGAATCCGGGGTTGGCGAACTCCAGGCGCGCCTTCACCGTGCGGGTTTTAGGCTCGACGTAAGGATAGATGTAGCTGATCTTGGCGCTCAGGGTCTTACCTCCGGCAAAGGGGAGCCGGATCTCCGCTTCCTGGCCGACCTTGACCCAGGGGAGTTCGTACTCGTAGATATCGGCAAAGACCCAGACATTTGAGATGTCGCCGATTTTGAATAACTCCATGCCGGCTTTGATGAACTGCCCTTCGAAAGCCATCTTCATCATGACGATACCCTTCTGCGGGGAGTACAGGGTCATGGTCTTGCGCACGTTGCCACTTTTCTCCAACTGGTCGATTTGCCGGTCGCTGATATCATAGTATTCCAGGCGTTTGCGGCTCGATTCCAGCAGCCGGTCGGCGCCATCAGCAATCTGGGCAAAAGAGCTTTCCTTGAGCTTGTCCCGATTACGCAAGGCGAGCAGGTATTCTTCCTGGGCAGACACCAAATTGGGGCTGTAGATCTCCAGCAGCGGCTCTCCCTTCTTCACCTCCTGCCCGGTCTCGTCGACATAGAGACGATCGATCCAGCCGTCAACCTTGGCGTTGACCGAATAGACCTGCGGCTCGTCGTAGTCGACCAGACCGACAGTGCGGATAGACCGATTCAGGGTGCGCCGCTCCACCGTGGCAGTCCGCACCCCCATATTCTGCTGCACAACCGGGTCGATAGTGATCATTGACCCGCCAGAGGCCTCATCTTCGTAGACCGGTACGAGGTCCATTCCCATCGGTGATTTGCCCGGCTCGTCGCGGATGTAGGTCGGGTCCATGGGAGCCGCCCAGTATTTGATCTTGCGCTCACCAGCAGGCTTGTCTGAGGCCGCACCTCCCGTGGATTTTAACGGTGTCAGATCCATACTGCAGATCGGGCACTGTCCGGGCTCATCGGTAATGATCATCGGGTGCATACCGCAGGTATACTGCTGGGCCGGTTGTTCAACTGTCTCGACAGAGGCCGGGGCAGCCTGATCTGTACCGGCGACCGGCTTGTCGCTGTTGCAGCCGGTCAAAGCCAGGCTGAGGCCTATGGCGGAGATGATGCCGACCAGGGCGACGATCCAGGTGGAATGTTTGCTTTGACTCATGATGTCCTCAAATTCGGTGTTTAACTGATTATTTGCTGAAGTCAGATGTCTGTAGGTCAACATCTTGCAATGGCGGACCGATTAACGGCAAGGTCGTCTCTGCTTCCAGCCAGGCCAAGCTGCGCATATATTCCGTGCTGACGCGATAATATTCCATTTCTGCCTGATAGGTCGTCATCAAGGCGCCAAGCAAACTAACAAAAGGCACCTTGCCAACCTGGTAAGAACTCAAAGCAGACTGCAAACTCTGACTAGTCTGGGGAATAATCCCTTCACTATAGAGCTTGGTCTGTTGTTGTGTTTCTTCCATGCGGCTGTAGGCCTTGTGGATTTTTTCCACAACACTATTCTGGAAAGACTCGGCCTGTTTTTCGGCCATTCTCAAACCTGCAAGCGCTTCAGCTTTTTCGGCGCGTCTTTTTTCACGGTAAACAGGCAGTGTCACGCTGATCCCAGCGCTG
>Ga0224504_10000410_pt1 | contig 19282 bp, 20 predicted proteins | sample SF_Oct11_sed_USG_3_FD_170160 | JGI IMG/M metagenome (GOLD analysis project Ga0224504, IMG submission 170160) | Sediment microbial communities from San Francisco Bay, California, United States - SF_Oct11_sed_USGS_24 | ecosystem: Environmental > Aquatic > Marine > Sediment | place: USA... | reverse complement strand
CACCATGAATACAGAATCTGAATTTCAGCTTCAGCAAATGTACGATATTCTCTGCAACAAACTGGTCAAACGGGGAATCGACATCGCCTGCCTGGAAAAGAACGAACCCGTAATTCAAGCCAGGGCTGCAACCCAGACAGTGAAAGTCATCGAGGGTATAGAAGCGCCAGCGGCAAAAGAAATGGTTAAAATGATCAAGCAGAGCAAGGCAAAGGTTCAAGCGGCCATACAGGGAGATCAGCTTAGAATTACCGGTAAAAAAAGGGACGACTTACAGGCAGTCATCGCGTTGTTGAAAGGTGCAAAACTGGACACGCCGCTGCAATACAAGAACTTCAGAGATTAAGAAGGCGTAAGCCGTGCCTGACAGGCTGCCTGCCCTATGCGCCCCTACAGGTCGATGGTAAGTATTTAAGTTCGATAGGTCCTGTCGAAACGCGACTACAGCGCCAGGCAATTGTGGTGACACTGGTAACCTGCGGGGTCAGCTGCGGCTGTACCTGCCCGAGTGTTGGATAAATCGCCAGTTCGTTCACATTAATTTGAAATGAACCTGTTGAGGCGTCATACGCGGCAAAACCGGAGCAGTACTTGGATTCAATGCCACTGCTCAACGCCGCTCTGTCCATATCCGGCGGCCAGGATCCCACGGTTGACATATATTCAGAAACGGCAAGTTTAGCAGGTGCCGCTCCTATCATGCATTCGGTCACCTTTGCCGACAAAGACCAGCAATAACGGCTGACTTTTAGAGCATTAAAGAAGCGATTAGGGTAAAATTATCCGTTGCCCTTTTGGCATAAAAAAGGAAACATTGAAATGAAACCAACATTGCCGCTGGCGCTAAGCACAGCGCTTGCACTGACCCTCGCAGGCTGTTCCGAAACCGATACCAACCAGGTCGCAGAATCAGCCCCCGCAGCACCGACCGAAACCGTAATGACAACCAATCCTGCTGAAAACAACCCGTTTTTCGTTGAAAGCCCGTTGTATATGCAGTACCCGCAATTCGACAAGATCGAAGATGCACATTACGTTCCGGCTTTTGAGCTTGGAATGACAGAACACCTGGCGGAAATTGAGGCGATTGCCAACCAGACAGAGGCACCGACACTCGATAATACCCTGATTGCAATTGAGCATTCGGGCCAACTCCTCAACCGCGTCGCCACGGTATTTTTCGCCATGACGTCAGCCAACACCAATGACGAACTCGAGACCATCCGTAGCGAAATGGCGCCAAAACTGGCGGCTCACAATGACAAAATTCGTCTCAACAGTAAATTGTTTGCCCGTGTCCAGGCCCTGTATGAGCAGCGCGATACACTCGAACTGGATCCTGAGTCCTACCGTCTGATTGAAGAGAGTTACAAAGATTTCGTTCGGGCAGGCGCCCAGCTTTCCGATGCTGACAAGGAAACACTAAAGGAGATGAATTCCGAACTGGCTAGTTTGCAGACCAAATTCAGCCAAAATGTACTAAACGAGGTGAATGCATCCGCAGTAGTTGTAGACAGCCGCGAAGAGCTCGCCGGAATGTCCGATACCAAGATTGAAGCGGCGGCCGAAGCTGCAAAGGCGAAGGATATGGATGGGAAGTATCTCATCGCCTTGCTCAACACCTCTCAGCAGCCTCCATTGGGTGATCTCGAGGACCGCGCTTTGCGTCAACGCATCATGGAAGCCTCTCTCGCCCGCGGCAGTCGCGGCGGTGAGTTCGACAACCGTGAAATACTAACCCGTGTTGCGAAGATACGTGCAGAAAGGGCCCAACTGATGGGTTACCCAAACCACGCTGCTTACGGCCTCGAAAACCAGACAGCACGGACAACGCAGGCTGTTAATGAACGTCTTGAAAGCCTGGCACCACCTGCCGCGGCCAATGCCAAACGTGAAGCCGCTGATATTCAAGCCATCATCGATGCCGAAGGTGGAGATTTTGAACTGGCCTCCTGGGATTGGGATTTCTATGCAGAAAAAGTACGCATGGAAAGATACAACTTCGATGCAGCACAATTACGCCCTTATTTCGAAATGAACAACGTATTGGAAAAAGGCGTGTTCTTCGCAGCAGAGAAAGTATTTGGCATTACTTTCAAGGAACGTCATGATCTGCCGGTCTACCAGGAAGACGTACGTGTTTTCGAAGTCTTCGAAGCCGATGGATCCACCCTGGCCTTGTTCCTCTTCGATCCTTATGCCCGTCCATCCAAACGTGGCGGTGCCTGGATGAACTCCTATGTCGTCCAATCGCTCCTGACAGGGAACAAACCTGTAGTGGCAAACCACCAGAACATCACCAAACCGGTTTCAGCCGATGAGCCCACGCTGATGACGTTTGATGAAGTAATAACGATGTTTCACGAGTTTGGCCATGCACTTCACGGTATGTTTTCAAACGTTAAGTATCCGAGTTTCTCCGGCACGTCCGTGCCACGTGACTTCGTAGAATATCCTTCCCAGGTTAATGAAATGTGGTCTACCTGGCCTCTGATTCTTGAGAACTATGCTGTCCACTACGAAACCGGTGAAGCAATGCCCCGGGAATTGTTGGACAAGGTTCTGGAAACACGCAAATTCAACCAGGGTTACTCCACCACGGAGTACCTCGCCGCATCCATACTGGACCAGAAATGGCACCAGTTGCTGCCGGAGGAAGTGCCGACTGCAGACGGGTTGCTGGATTTCGAAGCTAAAACTTTGCAGGATGCCGGTGTTGCGCTGGAAATGGTACCTCCGCGCTATCGTAGCACCTACTTTTCACACATCATCGGTGGATATTCAGCCGGTTACTACGCATACATCTGGAGTGAAGTGTTGGATGCAGATACGGTTGAATGGTTCAAGGGCAACGGTGGCCTGACCCGTGAGAACGGTGATCATTTCCGCCAAACCCTTCTGTCACGAGGTGGTGCTGAGGATGCGATGAATCTGTTCCGCAACTTCCGTGGTGCTGATCCTGACATTCAACCACTGCTGGATCGACGAGGACTGAACTAAACCACCAAGCAATATGGCGGCCAACAAGGCTGGTTTGCCAGATATTAAAAAGCCCCGGTCCCCAAACCGGGGCTTTTTTATGAAAAAGAGCGTGAACACCCAGCCGTTCTACGGGCAATCGGTACAGGAGTTGCAAGCATAAAAAAACCCGGCCTGACAATGCCGGGCCGGGTTCTTTCAGAGTTTGTAAACCCTACAAAGGCGTAACGTTCTCCGCCTGTGGTCCTTTCAGGCCTTCACCAACGGTGAACTCAACCTGCTGACCTTCCTTCAGTGTCTTACGGCCGTCGCCGATAATCTGACGGAAATGGACGAAAACATCGCGTTCGCCTTCACGGGAAATAAATCCAAAACCTTTTTCGTCGTTGAACCATTTAACGGTTCCTGTAACCTTATCTGACATTATAATTAACTCACTATATATAGTTGAAAAACTGCCTTACGGCAGTGACTGTGCTGGAGAAGAACGGGACCGGGAACATCTGGAAGGAAGCATAACGACCTGTACAGACTAAATACTCAATCTCTCGCCGCAACATGCAGCACACCTATTTTACAGACTTCCACAGGTGTTTGCTATTAAAACAGATAAATGCGATAGCTTTTTACGTGCATATGAAGCTTTGGGTCACTCAGCAATATCCAAACAACTGCAGGTCAAAATGGTAGTTCAGTTGTGTACTTCACCCTTCGCAACGCAAAACTCGAACTCGCAGACCGCACACTCGAATGATGCAGAATCTTTGTATTCAGAAACTCATTATATGACTCCATATCCCTGGAGATTATCTGCAGAACATAATCACGCTCCCCGGATACTGAAAAGCAGTTCATTACCTCTGGCAAGCCCTCAACATGAGTCTCGAATGACCGCCTGACCTTGTCGGAATGCTCGACCATGCTGACGGATAACAGAACATGAATCTGTAACCCCAGTGCCTTGGGATTGAGTAACGCCACTTTGTTTTCAATCACGCCGGCCTCTTCCAATTCACGAACACGCCGCCAGACCGAGGTACGTGACAGACCTGAAAGTTCGGCCAGGTCAATCTGGCTAAGACTAACATTACCTTGCAGGGCCTGGAGTAGCTTACGATCGGATTCAGAAATATTCATCTTTTTTACAATTAAACTATTTTAAAATAATATTTTAAACAATTGTTTCAAAATAATACCATATATGTCAAACCAGAAACACATTATTCGGTATAAATGGGGATAATGATTAACAGCGATATCCCGATAAATCCAACAGGAAAAACACAGGTGAAATCATGACTACACACACAAGCCAACGCCCCAGCTGGGCAGAACCCTACAAAATCAAATCGGTTGAACTCATCCGGATGACAAGCCGGGAAGAACGTGAACAGGCCATCCGTGAGGCCGGATATAACACATTCCTGATTCGCAGCCGTGATGTATACATCGACCTGCTGACCGATTCAGGCACGTCTGCAATGAGCGACAGGCAATGGGCTGGCCTGATGATGGGTGACGAGGCATATTCAGGCAGCGAAAACTTCTATCATCTGCAGGATGCGGTGAGGGAATATTATGGCTACAAATACCTCGTACCCACCCACCAGGGTCGTGGAGCCGAAAACCTTCTTTCTCAAATCCTGATCAAGGAAGGCGACTATATTCCCGGCAACATGTACTTCACCACAACCCGTCTTCACCAGGAACTCGCGGGCGGTAATTTTGTCGATGTCATTATCGACGAGGCGCATGAGCCGGCCAGCAGACATCCTTTCAAGGGCAATGTCAGCATTGAGAAGCTGGATCGCCTGGTACAGGAGGTCGGTGCCGAAAACATTCCCTACCTCAGCCTGGAGGGAAATGTGAACATGGCCGGTGGCCAGCCTTTCTCCATGGCAAATTTGCGTGAGCTGAATGCATACTGCCGCAAACATGAAATACCAATCATGCTGGATGCTACCCGCACCATAGAAAACGCCTGGTTTATCAAAGAACGTGAAGAAGGTTATGCTGAAAAATCAGTTCGCAGCATCTTGCGTGAAATATGCGACCTTACAGACGGCGCCACGATGTCTGCCAAGAAAGACCTGTTGGTCAATATTGGCGGTTTCTTTGCCTGTAATGACGAGACAATCTTCCGCAAGGCTCAAAACATGGTCGTGGTCTATGAAGGCCTGCACACTTATGGCGGCCTGGCCGGACGCGACATGGAAGCCATGGCACTTGGCATCCGGGAAGCCGTCATGGAAGAGCACCAGGCTGCCCGCATCGGTCAGGTTCGCTATCTTGGCGACTTGCTGCGTCAAGCCGGTGTTCCAATTGTAAACCCTATCGGCTCACACGCAATCTTCATTGATGCCCGCGAGTTCCTGCCGCATGTTGATCAGGATGACTATCCCGCCCAATCGCTGGCTGCTGAGTTATACTTAGAGGCTGGCATTCGTACGATGGAGCGCGGCAATGTATCGGCTGGCCGCAATCCGGTAACCGGCAAGAATCGCCGACCGGCGCTCGAACTGGTAAGACTGACGTTGCCTCGACGTGTTTATACTCAGGCTCATATGGACGTGGTGGCAGAATCTGTTATCCGGGTATTTGAAAGCCGTGACCGCATTAAAGGCCTGAAAATGGTCTATGAACCTGAGTATTTGAGGTTCTTCCAGGCGCGCTTCGAGCCACTGGCCTGAAAAACCCGATCTTAATTCAATGGAGATTTAATAATGACAGATCTGTTTGACAACCCGATGGGCCTGGACGGCTTTGAGTTTGTCGAGTTTGCATCCCCTACCCCGGGGTTGCTCGAACCCGTATTCGACATGCTTGGTTTTACCCCTGTTGCCAGGCACCGGTCCAAAAATGTACGTCTGTACCGCCAGGGTGAGATCAACTTCATTATTAACGAAGAACCGAAAAGCCATGCGGCATTTTTTGCTGAGGAACACGGACCTTGTGTCTGTGGCATGGCTTTCCGGGTCAAGGATGCCCATAAGGCCTACTATCGCGCCCTGGAAATGGGCGCACAACCCATTGACATCCCAACCGGCCCGATGGAGTTACGTCTGCCGGCAATCAAGGGAATCGGAGGGGCACCTCTTTACCTGATTGACCGTTATGAACAAGGGCAAAGTTTCTATGATATCGACTTTGTCTTTTACGATGATATCGACCGTCATCCAACCGGCTGCGGTTTCAAACTCATCGACCACCTGACCCACAATGTGTACCGGGGCCGCATGGAGTTCTGGGCAGATTATTACAAGCGCATTTTCAATTTTCGTGAAATTCGTTACTTCGACATCAAGGGCGAATATACAGGATTGTTATCCAAGGCCATGACAGCGCCAGATGGTAAGATCCGTATCCCGCTCAACGAGGAAGCATCACAGGGCGTGGGACAGATTGAAGAGTTCCTGATGGCTTACAATGGTGAAGGCATCCAGCATATTGCCCTGATCTGTGATGACCTGCTTGAATGCTGGGATGCACTAAAAACCAGGGGACTGCCATTTATGACAGCACCCCCGGCCACCTACTACGAAATGCTGGATGAACGTCTTCCCGGTCACGGCGAACCAGTCGAAGAACTTCAGACTCGCGGCATCCTTCTTGATGGTTCCACAGCCGATGATGATCCACGCCTGTTATTGCAGATCTTCTCCGAGACCATGGTCGGTCCGGTTTTCTTTGAATTTATTCAACGCAAAAAGGATGAGGGCTTTGGCGAAGGCAATTTCACGGCATTGTTCGAATCCATGGAGCGCGACCAGTTACGCCGTGGCGTTATCAGCGGCGAGGATAATGAATGAAAATCAAGAAAATACACCACGTTGCCTACCGCTGCAAAGACGCGAAGGAGACTGTTAAGTTTTACAAGGATGTGCTGAATATGGACCTGTTACTGGCCATTGCCGAGGACCAGGTACCCAGCACCAAGGCCCCCGACCCCTACATCCATATTTTTCTCGATGCGGGCCAGGGAAATGTTTTAGCCTTTTTTGAAATACCCAACTCACCGCCAATGGGCCGGGATGAAAACACACCGTCATGGGTACAGCATATTGCATTTGAAATTGGTAATATGGATGACTTGCTGGCCGCTAAGAATCACATCGAAGCGGCGGGCCTGGATGTTATCGGGCCAACCGACCACTACCTTTTCAAATCGATTTATTTCTTCGACCCCAGCGGTCACCGCCTCGAACTTTGTGCAAACGTAGAGCGCCCCGGTGCACTGGAGAAACTCTATGAACTGGCGCCGGAAATGATCGAGGAATGGAGCCAGACCAAACGGGCACCCAGGCATGCCGCTTTCATGCATGAGAAAGAATTCAATCTCGAATCCTAAAGTAGTCAGGGCACATAAAACGGGTAATTACGAGGGTAACTCAGCCGGGATGGCTACCTTCCTGAGCCCGTATAAACAAACAAAGGAACAGCAATGAAGACCATCATCGAACCTTTCCGGATCAAAACAGTTGAACCGATCAGAATGACCACGGTTGAGCAACGCAGACAATTGATCAAAGATGCGCATTACAATCTCTTCTCCTTGAAGTCAGAGGATGTCCTGATTGATCTGCTGACCGACTCCGGCACAGGTGCAATGAGCACCAATCAATGGGCGGCACTGATGAAAGGTGATGAATCATATGCAGGTTCACCCTCCTATTATCGTTTTGAAGCCGCAGTGAAAGACCTGATGCCTTTCAAACATATCATACCAACACACCAGGGACGCGCCGCCGAGCATATTCTTACCTTCGTGGTTGCAGACGGACATGGCAAGGGAAAAATTGTACCCAACAATACCCATTTCGACACCACCCGTGCCAATTTTGAAGATGCTGAAATAGATGCCAGGGACCTGGTTATCAAAGAAGGCCTCGACCCTTCTCTGGAACATCCATTCAAGGGCAACATGGATCTCGACAAGCTGGAAGCGCTGTTGGCTTCGGAGGCCGACAATATTCCTATGGTCGAGATCACCATCACCAATAATGCAGGTGGCGGACAACCCGTTTCGATGGCCAATATCCGCGGAACAAAGGCCATCTGTGAGAAATATGGCAAACCATTGATCATTGACAGTGCCCGTTTTGCCGAAAACGCCTACTTCATCAAGTTACGCGAGGAGGGTTACCGGGACAAGTCGGTCAAGGAAATCGTCAGGGAAATCTTCTCTCATGCCGATGGCATGACCATGAGTGCCAAGAAAGACACTTTTTCCAACATGGGCGGCTGGCTGGCCGTGAACAACGATGAATGGGCAGAAAAAGCCCGTACCCGACTTATTATGACCGAAGGGTTCCCCACATACGGTGGCCTTTCCGGACGCGATATGGAATGCATTGCCACCGGCCTGGAGGAAATCATTGACGAGGATTACCTGCAATACCGTATTCGTTCGATCCAATACATCAACGAAAGACTGGACGCAATGGGCGTACCGGTGATGAAACCGGCAGGCGGCCACGCTATCTTTGTTGACGCGAAAAGAATGCTACCGCATATCCCGTCACTGCAATATCCGGCACAGGCCCTTGCAGTGGCGCTTTACATACAGGGAGGCATACGTGGAGTAGAAATTGGAAGCTTCATGTTCGGCCGTCAACCCGATGGCGGTGAAAAGCCAGCCGCAATGGAACTGGTAAGGCTGGCAATGCCACGCCGTGTTTACACCCAGGCCCAGGCAGATTACATCGTCGAAGTATTCGAGAATTTGAAAAACAACATATCTGATGTCCCCGGTCTGGAAGTGACCTGGGAACCTGCGTCGTTGAGACATTTCACCGCAAGATTAAAGCCTCTGAATTAAAAAAGCGGCCAGCTGCAATCGGGTGTACCGGTGAAATACGGTACACGTCCGGGCGAGGATACCGATGAGATATCCGGATTAAGCTCCAGCCCCCAGACGCTCCAGACGATAACTGCCATCGACCACACGTTGCCACCACAGATCATTTTCTAAATACCAGCGAACCGTTTTACGGATACCGGATGCGAAATCCTCTGCCGGTTGCCAATCCAGTTCTATATTGATTTTTTCAGCATCAATAGCATAACGCTCGTCATGGCCGGGGCGATCCTTGACGAAAGTAATCAACTCCTCAAAACGGCTTACATCTGCAGGCTTGTCCGTGACCAGCTCATCCATAATGGCGCAAATCTCTCTAACCACATCGATATTCTTTTTCTCATTCAAGCCACCGATATTGTAGGTTTGAGAGGGTATGCCAGTAGTTAGCACGCGGTAAAGTGCGCGCGCATGATCATCCACATACAACCAGTCCCTTATCTGCGTGCCATCGCCGTACATTGGCAAGGGCTTGCCCTTCAGGGCGTTCAGGATCATGTGCGGAATAAGCTTCTCGGGAAACTGGTAGGGCCCGTAATTATTGGAGCAATTGGTCACCAGTACCGGAAACTTGAATGTACGACCCCAGGCCCTGACCAAGTGGTCCGAACCGGCCTTGGTTGCCGCATACGGCGAACTGGGGTCATATGAAGTATCTTCACGGAACAGGTCATCACTACCGGCGAGGTCACCATAAACCTCGTCGGTGGAAACATGCAGAAAACGGAATCCCGCGCGGGCTGATTCGCTCAAACCGGACCAGTAGGAGCGGCCCGCTTCCAGCATACTGTAAGTGCCAACCAGGTTAGTCTGGATAAAGTCACCCGGTCCATCGATTGAGCGATCCACGTGGCTTTCTGCGGCCAGGTGAATGACTGCATCCGGCTTGTGAGTGGCGAAAATACGATCCAGTGATTCACGATCACAAATATCAGCTTGCTCAAATTGGTAACGAGCTGAATCAGCGACCGGTAGCAGGGAGTCCAAATTGCCGGCATAGGTCAGCTTGTCCAGATTTATCACATCGTTGTCGGTGCTGGAAACAAGGTAGCGAATCAGTGCTGAACCGATGAAGCCGGCGCCGCCGGTAACTAATATTTTCATGGTTTTTCCGGTGTTTTACGGGGTGTTGTGATTATAATCGCAGACTCCCATAAAACAACCGAAAGCTGTATTATTCGGATAGTTCAACACGGATTGCTCCAGAGGCGACATAGTTTGAAAACAACAATACTCGTCACCGGTGGTACGGGCTTTATCGGTTCACATACCTGCGTAGCCCTACTCGAAGCGGGGCATGATGTGGTCGTACTGGATAACCTCTGTAATAGTGATGCCACGGTCATTAAACGAATAGGTCAGATTTGCAACCGTGAACCCGGATTTATCGAGGGCGATATCCGTGACAGCGCATTACTGAAAAATATATTTGACGAACATAATGTGAACGCAGTCATGCATTTTGCAGGCCTGAAAGCCGTGGGTGACTCAGTACAGCTACCGCTGGCGTATTATGAAAACAATGTCAGCGGAACCCTTAACCTGTTAATGACCATGCGCGCAGCTGCCGTGAAAACCATGGTGTTTTCCTCATCCGCCACCGTCTACGGCAACCCTGCGAGTGTTCCCATCACTGAAGATTTTCCACGTTCCACCACCAGCCCGTATGGCGCCACCAAGCTTGTTATTGAAGACATACTGGCAGACCTGTACCAGGCGGAACCGGACTGGCGACTGGCCCGTTTGCGCTACTTCAACCCGGTAGGCGCACATGAAAGCGGGCTCATCGGCGAAAACCCCAGGGGCGTCCCCAACAACCTGATGCCCTTTATCGCACAGACTGCAGCCGGTTTGCGTGAAGAGTTGACTATCTTTGGCGATAATTACGACACAATCGACGGCACCGGCGTGCGGGATTATCTTCATGTTGTCGACCTGGCCAACGGGCATGTTGCTGCACTGGACTACCTGCAACAGCGACAAGAGTTATTAACGGTAAACCTCGGAACCGGCCAGGGGATATCGGTGTTGGAAATGATCAGTGCATTTGAGAAAACAAATCACTGTAATGTCCCCTATCGCATCAGCGACAGGCGTACGGGGGATATTGCCAAATGCTGGGCCGATACCCGGCTGGCCTGTCAGTTGCTGGGCTGGCAGTCGAGCCGTACACTCGAGAACATGTGTGCAGATTCGTGGCGCTGGCAGAACTCGTTGCGAAACAGCACTCCCTGAAGAGAAAATGAATCATGTCTGAACTCAAGAAACTGGTCGAAAGGCTTCCAAAAGCAGAACTGCATATCCATATCGAAGGCAGCCTGGAACCGGCCATGATGTTCGAACTGGCCGAAAGAAACGCGGTCAGCCTACCCTACCCCGATATTGAATCGATAGCTAATGCATATAATTTCAATTGCTTACAAGACTTTCTTGATCTTTATTATAAAGGTATGTCCGTACTGCAAACAGAGCAGGATTTTTATGACCTGACCTGGGCTTACCTGCTGCGCTGCCATCAGCAAAACGTGGTGCATTGTGAAATATTTTTTGACCCTCAAGGTCATACTGAGCGCGGTATCGAGTTTCAAGTTTTCATGAGTGGTATATGTGCCGCCCTCGATAAAGCGAAAACTGATCTGGGTATCAGCAGTAAACTCATTATGTGTTTTTTGCGTCACCTGGATGAAGCAGATGCCATTGCAACATTGCAATCAGCCGAGCCCTACCTGGACAGGATAACGGCTGTGGGCCTGGACTCATCTGAATTGGGGCGCCCTCCCCGGCTGTTCCAAAAGGTATTTGCAAACGCTGCAGAAATGGGACTCAAACGTGTCGCGCATGCCGGTGAAGAAGGCCCACCGGAGTACATCTACGAGGCACTTGACCTGCTGAACGTAGATCGCATTGATCACGGCAACCGCTCACTTGAAGATGAAGCACTGGTTCAGCGTCTGGCGAATGAGAAAATGTCGTTGACCGTCTGCCCGCTCTCAAACCTGCGTCTGGCGGTGGTCAAGGAGTTACATGACCACCCGATTCGCAGAATGCTGGCGTTGGGACTAAATGCCTGTGTCAACTCTGACGACCCGGCCTACTTCGGTGGCTATATGAACGAGAACTTCCATACCCTGATTGACGCCGTTGACCTCACCCGTGATGAAATATTTCAACTGGTACTCAACGGGTTTGAATCATCCTTCCTGAGCCGAGCAGAGAAGCAAGATCACCTCAACCGCATTAAATCAATGCGATAAACGCCACCGGAGCCCAACAACCCATGTCTGAATCAGATCACCCGCAACACGGTTTTTCGATGGCCGATGTAGCCGCCAAACCCATCACCTACCGCCTGGCGCTGGCCAGTGGACAGATCAACGTTGGTGCAGAGGCATTTGAATTGTTGAAGAGCAAGACACTACCCAAGGGTGATGCACTGGCACTGGCAGAATTTGCCGGCATCCAGGCGGCCAAGCAAACACCTGCCTTGATCCCGCTTTGCCACCCTATTTCACTGAACCGTGTTTCGATACACACCCGCCTCAGGCAGGATGGCTTCGCAGTCGAAGTCTATGCAGTTGCCGAAATTGATGCGCAAACCGGTGTTGAAATGGAAGCACTTTGTGGTTTGAACATTGCCCTTCTTACCATTTGGGACCTGACCAAACCGATCAACGCAGCACTTGAAATCACCGATATAAAGCTGTTGTTTAAATCCGGTGGTAAACGTGGCGACTGGGTGCATCCCGAAGGCCTTTCAGCCACCGCACAAGCCATCCTTGATAACAATTAGACCAATATGCTGAGGTATTCTGCTCACCTGCCGTTAAAGGGAATCGGAGCCAATGGTCAAAAGCGCATCCGGGACGCACACGTGGCTTTGATTGGAATCGGTGGTCTTGGCTGTGCTGCAGCCCAATACCTGGTATCGAGTGGCGTCGGTCAAGTGACGCTATGTGATTTTGACACGGTGGCCGAAAGCAACCTCGCCCGGCAAATACTTTACCGTCAATCGGATCTCGGCCGACTCAAAACAGAAGCAGCAAGTGATACCCTCAATGCCCTTAACCCGGAAACCCGGGTGCAATGCCTTACCCGACGCATGAGTGATGAGGACATGCATGTACTCTTTCCCGACTGTGACCTGGTGGTTGATGCCAGCGATAACTACGGCACGCGTCTGGCGGTTAATCGCAGTTGCCTGGCTTTAAATACTCCCTGGATTATGGCCTCATGCATCCGCATGGAGGGGCAGATCATGCTGCTGCGCCCTGACCTGCCGGAACAGGCCTGTTATCGTTGTGTGTATGGCAATGCCCCCGATATGCTGGAAGATTGCCCGGGAGCCGGCATATTCGCGCCTGTAGCCGGTATCAGCGGCACATCTGCGGCGCATTTCGCGCTGACCCACCTTGCCGGCCTGCCTGCACCCGCCGGACTACATGTCTTCGATGCTGCAAACTGGCAGTGGCAATCACTAGGAATCAAAAAGAACCCTGACTGCAAAGACTGCCGTCAGTAAAGAAGAATGGTCACTCGGTTGTAGCGACTGAAACGTCCTGCATCAATGCGTGTTTCAACACGTGCCAGGGCAAAGTTGCACATTTGACCCTTGAAGGGTAGCGTCCCGCAAAAGCCAGTGCAGCCAACTCACCTAACTGCTCATCCCTGGATTCATCGGCCTCGCCGGTTATAGCACTCCGGACTTGATCGAATAAGGCTTGCGCCTCTAATAGGCTGAGGCCATAAAGGTGGCTCGCCAACAGTGAGGCGGAGGCGGTCGAAATGGCACAGCCAACACTTTCAAACGCCACCTGTTCGATAACACCGGCATCGTTGACCGAAAATTGCAGTGTGACACGATCACCACAAAATGGGTTCTCACCATGACCTAGGTGTGTGGGGTCTTCAATGCTGCCGTGATGACGTGGAAACTGGCTGTGTTCAATGATGATCTCGCTATAACGCTGCATACGATCGTCAGTCATGCCGGTGTTCCCCGTGGGCATCTCCGGCCGTGGCACATTGTTCACAATTGACCCACTCGCTGATTCCGGTTACGTAATGCTCCTTCTTCCAGATCGGCAAACGGGTCTTGGTCTGATCGATGATATACCTGCAGGCATCAAAGGCCGCGCCGCGATGAGCAGAAGAAACACAAACGATCACCGCACAATCTCCCAGTTCCAGCAAACCTTCACGGTGTATACAAAGGGCATGAGTAATAGCAAAACGCGCAAACGCCTCATCGATGATTCGTGCGCCCTCTTTTTCCGCAACCGGCCGGTACACCTCGTATTCAAGTCGCTCAACTTGCTGACCTTCATTGTGGTCTCTGATCCAACCTTCAAAAACGACCAATGCACCACAATGCTTGTCAGCCACGGCTTTTCTGGCGGCGGAAACGTCTATTGCAGTGTCGCTGACGGAAAACTTCATCCGCCCGCTACCGGTGGGAAAAACAACACTTCGTCATTTTCACTAATGGTGCTTTCCCAACCGCTCATCTCATCATTGATTGCGACAAGGGAAGCAGCCTGAGTATTGAGCGCCTGATGTTTTGCCGTCATCATCTGAAACAGTTCCCTGGCAGTACCACCCGGGAAATCGACGCTCTCGGAAGCACAACCGGCCTGCTCACGAAACAGGGCAAAATAGCGCACTTTGACTTTCATTTATCCACCCATTCGATACATTTCAACATGTGGTTGTGCACGCGGCAGTTCATTTCGCAACTCACTGTAACGGTCGCCCCGTTTCTCCCATAAATCACGTATCACGGCCGTCAGTTCCTTCGCATCCAGACCACCGCGAATTCTATCGCGTAATTCGGTTCCACGTGCTGAAAACAGACAGCTATAAAACGTACCATCGGCAGTGATCCGTGCTCGTGAGCAGTCACCACAAAATGGTTCGGTAATGGAACTGATAAAGCCGATTTCACCCGCACCATCGGTGAAGGCGTAACGGCGGGCAGTTTCCCCAAGCGGTTGTTTTGCCACCGGACGCAGAGGCCACCGGTCATGTATGTTCTTCAACAAATCGGCACTCGGCACGACCAATTGGCGATCCCAGTGGTTGACGTTACCCACATCCATAAACTCGATCAACCTGATGGTATGACCGCTGTTTCTGAAATGCTCTACCAGGTCAGGTACGGTATGGTCATTGATATTTCGCTGCACCACCGTGTTGATTTTCACATTATCGAAACCTGCCTGCTCGGCTGCCTCGATGCCATCGAGTACTTCACTCACTGAACCACGACCACCTGCCATCTCGCGGAACACTGCCTCATCCAGGCTATCCAGGCTAACAGTGATCCGGCCGAGACCCGCCTTTTTAAGCGCTTCGGCATAACGCGGCAACAGAACCGCGTTGGTCGTCAAGGCAAGATCAGTAATCCCTTCGATAGAAGATATCCGGTCAACCAGTTCCACAAAACCCGGCCGCAGCAATGGCTCCCCGCCAGTCAGGCGAACCTTGTGCACACCCAGGCTGGTGAAGACACGAACCATCAACTCAATTTCACCGTCACTCAACAAATGGTGTGAAGGCAAAAATACACCTTTCCCATTCAGCGATTCCTCAGGCATGCAATAGGTACAGCGCAAATTGCACCGGTCCATGACCGAAATCCTCAAATCCTTCAGCGGCCTGGCCAATGTGTCAGTAATTGGTATCAAAAAATCACAATCCTTATCAGGGCATCTGCAAGCTAAATGCATCAAATCACAGATGTAAAAAGAAGGCAGATTCTAACCCGCACGGGACTAATAACCCAGCACCATCGATATTTGACGACTAAAGCTCATATCAGGCCCATACCCGCCCAACGCCAGATCAGCCTGAGTGACACGTATAACATCAGTACTGCCGTCAAACGCTTGATCCAGCTTTCAGGCAGATGATAAGCGCTCAGGTGACTGCCGATTTGACCGCCGATCAAAACGGCAATAAACAATGGCCAGGCCTGCACCCAGCCCTCATAGGGTGAATAGTCGCCCGCTTTCATCAGTTGACCGGCCAAACCCGCAATGGAGTTAACCAGGATAAAGCTACTGGTGATTCCGGCGACCGTACGTGCCGGTGCCAGGTGAAGAAAATAGATGATGGGCGCAAGAAATATCCCACCACCAATTCCGGTAATTCCAGCCAGTAAGCCGATAAGGCCACCAACAGGTGCAGCCACCAACCAATATCGCGCAGTAGTGTAATTGCTCGCGGTGATTGAACCGCTTCGCTTTAACAGCATTTGCGCCGCGGCCACCAGCAGGCTAAACCCCAGCAAGCCGATAAAAACCTGTTCGGATACCAACAACCGGCCACCCAGCCAGGCCATCGGTATCGACAGAACAATAAAGGGCAGCAGCTTACCAAGGGACAGAGAACCCGCCCGGTAATAGTGAAAAACTCCACCGCTGACCACCAGAATGTTACAGGTCAGAGCTATGGATGGAATCAATCTGAAATCTGTACCGGACAGTATCAGCAGCGCGTTATAGGTTGAGCCGCCACCAAAACCCACTGAAGAGTACGCTGCAGCAACCAACAGGAACAAACCGGCGAGTATCAATAACGGCATAAGCAAATCGTTGTTCACGAAAAACGGCATTATGGATCAACTAAAGGAAAGCTGCCAGACAGGTGAACCCGAATCGGCCAAGCCCTACAGAAGCTGCGGTCATGCCATGACCATACACCCATGTAAGACGAAGAGTTGCGCGGTAGCATAGCCACACTGATTATTGAGGCAAATATATGAAAACCGATAAAACAATCAAAGCGACTTTCTTTGCATGTCTGGCATTCTCAGCATTACTGGTCTGTTCCACGTCTTTTGCCCAGGGTGCATCCAATTTCACACCAGAATGGGTTCAGCGCTCAAACGAAATTGCTTACAAGTTATTGGAGTCCACCGCACAGTTCGCACCTGAGTTTGCAGGTCAGAGCGGTGTGGACGGCTATGATGAAGATGTTTTTGACCTGGGCGATGAACTTTTTGAACGGCAAATTGCTGTTTCGGAAAAGAACATTGCCATGCTGGAGGCATTACTCCTCAAGGAGGAGGATCCACGTGTTGCGCAGGATATAGAAATCATGATCAAGTCCGAGAAGGACGGCATGGAAGCAAACCGGATTAACTATGAGAGGGTACTGCCATACGGCAACCTTACCGGCCTGATATTTGCCGGCTTCAGGGGACTACTGGACAAGCAGGTTCCCTTGGAACGTCAAAAGGCCGCCCTGGTGCGGCTAAAAAAATATACCGGTGCTGCGGAAGGCTACGAAGCATTGACAGAACTGGCAAAGCTCCGTCTGACCGAGCGCTCTGAAATACCCGGGCTGATCAAACCTTTCTCCGGCGAAGTACAGCAGGACCTTGAGCGTTCACCTGTCATGATCCAGGGCCTGCAAAGTGTTTTCGAAGCAACTGAATTGGAGGGTTATGAAGAGGACCTCGCAGTGCTGACGGAGCAACTGACGGATTACAACGACTGGGTAAAAGAAACCATTCTTCCCAACACCCGCGACAGCGCTGCCTTACCACGCGAATTATATGAACTCCAACTGAAAAACTACGGTGTTGATGATTCACCTGAGGCGCTGATCAGAACCGGTCAGGTCGGATTTATGAACATCCGCAATGAGATGATGGCCCTGGCACCACTGGTAGCCAAACAAAAAGGTTATGAAACCAGCAATTACCGTGAGGTGATTCGCTTACTGAAAGCTGACCAGGTGCACGGTGACGAGTTGATGGCCAAGTATCGCGAGATCATGAGCGAACTGGATGTGATTATCGCCCGTGAAGGACTGGTTTCCTTGCCGGACGAACCCGCCCGGGTACGCATGGCTACACCGGCGGAAACAGCGCAACAGCCTGCTGCACACCTGGATATCCCGCGACTGGTGGGAAATACCGGTGAATTCCCCGAATTCATCGTACCCACTATCGAACCCAACGAAGATGGAAGCTGGCCGGAGAGTGATTACGCATTCCCGGCCATGATGTGGACCCTGTCGGCACATGAGGCCCGCCCGGGTCACGAGATGCAATTCACAACCATGATACGTGGTGGTGTTTCAACTGCGCGTGCATTGTTTGCGTTCAATTCAGCCAATGTCGAAGGCTGGGCGCTTTACGCAGAGGCTATAACCAAACCCTATATGCCGTTGGAAGGCCAGTTGATTTCGCTTCAGGACAGGCTGCTGCGCGCAGCCAGGATCTGGCTGGATCCTATGTTAAACCTGGGCCTGATCAGTGCTGAAGAAGCCAAGCGCGTACTGATGGAGGAAGTGGTTCTGGATGATCTGAACGCACAGACCGAAATAGATCGCTACACTTTCCGATCGCCGGCACAAGCGACCGCATACTACTACGGTTATGAAAACCTGCAGGCGTTGCGGGCCAGTACTGAATTACGTTTAAAAGACAAATTTGACCAACAGGAATTTCATGACTTCCTGCTGGCCCAGGGTCTGTTACCGCCGGAAATTCTCAACAAGGCCGTAACAGAAAAATTTATCACACCACGCCTGGCTGACTAAAAAAGGATACATTGCCATACGTAGGGTGCATAACTCGTTACGCACCGCCAAACTCCACCAAACAGTACGCACCCTACGGGACCTTCCAAATAGAATGACGGACGCAGTGTCCGTCATTTCTGTTATTGGTCAACCAACATTACCCCATCCAAACATGTGCTATGATTTTTTCATGGGTTCATTTATGCAAAAAGACTGTTTTTTATTGCAACCGAAGTTAAGGCGCCTGCAGGAACTGCAGACGGAAATCTATCGTCAATTGCAGTTATTGATTCCAGACCAGGTTGCCCATTATGACTCCTTCCAGTCACGGGTTCACGGCTCCCCGTTACTCAGAATGGACATACTTGAACGCCACCCGTTCACCCATTTCGTACGTCTTACCTACCAGTTTGACAGGAAGGAACCACTGGAAATCGCACCTGATGCACATATTCGCGTTTACAACGATGCACGTCTTGCCGAGGTAACTTCATTCGACCATGTACAGGGTTTTGAACGACCAGGTAATGAAATGGATCAGCCCGACGAACGGAATCAGAAAAAACCAGCTGCGCTTTCCAATGGATTAAATTCCCACACAGATTTAACATCTTCAATGTTTAAACCGCTACAAACACTACGACATAGCTGGCGGCGAAACCAGGCTCTGGACAAGTGGTTGAGCTATCTTTTACACCAGGGTCACGGTCTTTCCACCATGAATCCAGCCAGTGACAGAATCAGCGGAGAACAGGCTGCACTGGTCAAACAAACCAGCCGATCCGCCTGATACTGAAATTGGGTTTGACAGGCCGACAATAACTCAGTAAGATCACGCGCCTTGCGGGGCTATAGCTCAGCTGGGAGAGCGCTACAATGGCATTGTAGAGGTCGACGGTTCGATCCCGTCTAGCT
>Ga0224504_10000409_pt1 | contig 19289 bp, 10 predicted proteins | sample SF_Oct11_sed_USG_3_FD_170160 | JGI IMG/M metagenome (GOLD analysis project Ga0224504, IMG submission 170160) | Sediment microbial communities from San Francisco Bay, California, United States - SF_Oct11_sed_USGS_24 | ecosystem: Environmental > Aquatic > Marine > Sediment | place: USA... | reverse complement strand
TGTGGGTTCGGCGTGAACGCTGCGACCCCCGACCTGTACGCATCGTTAAGTGTCGAGCAGGACTCAGTCTGCAGGTAGAAGTCGGTCAGGCGATTGTAAACGAGGTCAACATCCTTGCCATGCGCGCGCAATCGGCCGCTGCGAATATCAAACTCTTCGGGACCGGCTATCACTGCATCGATACCGTGTCGCGCGAACATCTCCTGGAACAGGATAAACTCAGGGCTGAGGTACTGTTTCGCCGGATTCTCGTCAACTATGCCTACGCGTTGCAATAATCTGCCGGGCATCTGTGCCTGCAATTCGTCACGAAACATATCGATAAATGCGCGCTCGATATCAGCCACATCGAGTCGTCCCGCGACGAAATTCTCGACCTCCCGGCAACAGGCTTTCTGGGCGCTCGCAACAAGCAGAAGCAGAAGCGCACCTCCTGCATTGGTGTTCACCTCGATCAGCCTGGGACCATCGTTGGTCAGGTGAAAGTCGTAGCCAAAGAACACGCCTTGCGGTCCCGGGTTTGCGGCGGCAATATCCGGCGCCCACTGCAAGACCTTCTCGCGAAATCGCTCAATCCCAGCGATGCGTTCGATCGCGGCGATGACAGCTTTCATCTGCCGAATCTGATCGAGTGAAACGAAAACCGGCGAATCGGCTAGCAGGTTCGGGTGGGTCTGTTGCAGGCGCGACAAGATGCCCGACTCATCGAGACGGGTCGCCAGTGATTTCTGCAGGGCGCCCTGGTCGACGGCGATGCAGTGGCAGCTGCGGTTTAACGCATCGACAAGCGTTTCATCGGTCACCCGATTATCTTACACGTAATGCGGATAGACCGGCCGATACATGTAGTCCTTCACGTCTGCCAATATATCCTCGGGCCTCTCCCGATCCGTAAAGCCATTGTCGAACGCCATCTTGGCTACCTCGGCCGCTATCTTCGCCGATACAAGGCGAATATCAGCCAGCGGTGGGTATACGCGCCCACGTTCGAGGTCTGAGTCTTTAACCTGCGCAGCCAGCGAGTAAGCCGCGGCAAGGAACATCTCGTCGGTCACAATGCGTGATTGGCTAACAATGATGCCAAGACCAACACCCGGGAATATGTACGCATTGTTTCCCTGGCCTGGAACGAACGTCTGATTGCCATACTTAACCGGATCGAACGGGCTGCCACTCGCGAACACGGCCTTGCCATCGGACCATACGTAGGCCTGTTCCGCTGTGCATTCGGCCATTGAGGTTGGATTCGAGAGCGCGAAGATCACTGGCCGTTCATTGATTGCCGACATCGCTTTGACGATTTCCTTGGTGAATGTCTGTGGCTGGCCGGAAAGGCCAAGCAGCACCGTCGGCTTTAGAGTCTTGACAGCATCCAGCAGGTTATCGATGTAGTCGTGTTCGTGCGCATAGGGCGCCTTGTGTTCAGCGATGTTGTCCCGGCCTTTACAGAGAAGGCCCCGACTGTCGACAAACCAGCAGTGTTGACGCGCCTCTTCTTCCGACATGCCTTCTTTTTTCAGAGCCGCAACAAAGACGTCGGCGATACCAATACCGGCCTCACCAGCACCCAGGAACAGAAGTTTCTGATCTGCGAGCGTACCCCCCGTGATTCGCATCGACGCGATAATGCCGGCCACCGCAACGGCGCCGGTGCCCTGGATGTCGTCGTCAAACAGGCATGTGTTATGACGATATTTCTCCAGCAGCCGGAATGCGTTCTGGTTTCCGAAATCCTCGATCTGGATGAGGATTCCAGGGAAGACTTCTTTCGCCGCCTGGATAAACTCGTCAAAGAGTTCGTCGTATTCTGCGCCACGTGCTCGGTGCCGTTCGATCCCGTTGTACAAAGGATCATCAAGTAAATCCTCGTTATTTGTACCGACGTCGAACATGACGGGCATGCATTCGGTTGGTGGAATGCCGGCACACGCTGTGTAAAGGGATAGCTTGCCAATCGGGATGCCCATGCCATCAGCACCCTGATCACCCAGGCCGAGAATACGTTCGCCGTCAGTCACGACGATGATGCGGACATTCGTGTGCGGCCAGTTCTGCAGGATCTCCTTGATCCTCCCCTTGTCGTTCAGCGAGACATAAAAACCTCTCGGTTTGCGATAGATGTGCTGGAATTCCTGGCATGCCAGCCCGACAGTCGGCGTATAAATGATCGGCATCATTTCGTCGAGGTGGTTCATAACGACCCGATAAAACAGGTTCTCGTTTCTGTCCTGCAGTGCAATCAGGTACAGGTAGCGCTCGAGGTCGGTAGCCTTGGCGCGCACATTGCCGAGGACGCGCAGTTCCTGCTCTGCCATCGAGTGTACCCGGGGCGGCAGCAGCCCCCTGAGGCACAGCTCGTCGCGTTCGGCCTCGGTGAATGCGGTGCCCTTGTTCCGGATTGGGTCGTGGAGGATCTTCACGCCGCGGTGAAGTTCCGTAAGCTTTTGATTGTCTTGGGAATGTCTCATGGCCTCGGTAACCAAATCTGTTTTTTTTCCAGAGGGGATTTCATGCGTGAAACTACGCTTTTTTGAAGGCTTTCATATACGGGATTCACACAGGAATCGTCGCTACGTACAAGACCGTATCGGCGCGTCGCAGGCCGGCTAGTAGCATCAGACGAAGTCACTTGGAAAGACGTTATGAGCAAAAAAGTCAGGCACAGGATCATCATTATGGGTGCGGCCGGCAGGGACTTTCACCTGTTCAACTGCCTCTATCGCGACAAGGAGGGCGTCGAAGTCGTTGCGTTTACGGCTACCCAGATTCCACATATCGAGGATCGCCGTTATCCGGTCGAACTGGCTGGCTCGCTGTATCCAGAGGGCATTCCTATCGTGCCAGAGGAAGACCTCGAAGAGATTCTCGATGAGAATGACATTGACGAAGTGATCTTTGCCTACTCGGACGTCAGCATGGATTACATCAATGAGCGCCGCGAAAAGGTCGCCGCGAAAGGCGTTGCGTTCAATTTGTTTGACATCGAAGGGTCCATGTTGCCCTCGAGCAAGCCTGTTGTCGCGATTACGGCGGTCAGAACCGGCTGCGGCAAGAGCCAGGTTTCGAGACGTATCACCGATATATTGCGTGACCTCGGCCTGAAGACAGTCGCCATTCGTCATCCAATGCCATACGGGGACCTGGCAAGGCAGGCCGTACAACGTTTCGAGACCTTCGAGGACCTTGTTCGGCACGAGTGCACGATTGAGGAACGTGAAGAATACGAGCCGCATATTGCCAATGGCGTGATCGTCTACGCAGGTGCGGATTACGCCGCGATTCTCGAAGAAGCGGAAAAAGAGGCTGACGTAATTGTCTGGGACGGCGGCAACAACGATGCGCCTTTCTACAAACCCGATCTTTGGATTTGCGTTGCTGATCCGCATCGGCCTGGCCATGAGTTGCAGTACTTCCCGGGCACTCACAATTTCCAGAATGCAGATATCATTCTGATAGGCAAGGTTGGCTACGCCGATGATGCCAACATCGAGTTAATCGTCAGCAATGCGAAGCGCCTCAACCCTGACGCTGAGGTCCTGTTCCGCGAGTCGCCGCTGGATGTGCCTGATCCGGTTGCGATTGAGAACAAGCGTGTGCTCGTTGTCGAGGACGGTCCGACAACGACACATGGTGGAATGCCTTTTGGTGCCGGAATACTGGCGGCTACTGAGCACGGCGCTTCAGAGTTTGTTGATCCACGACCGTACGCTGTCGGCGAAATTGCCGAGACATTTGCGAAATATCCTGAAATCGGCGACCTGTTGCCCGCAATGGGTTATGGCGAAAACCAGATTCGGGATCTCGAAGAGACGATAAACGCGGTCGATTGTGATCTGGTGCTGGTGGCTACACCGATCGATCTGACGCGTCTCATCAATATAGAGAAGCCCTATATGAGGATAGGGTATAGCCTGCAACCCAAGGATGGTGCTCTCACGAATGCGGTCAGAAAGGCTGTAATGCCGGGCAGCTAGGTCGAGGCACGCAGGTCGGCAAAATAGGATTGCACGCTGCCGCGCAGCGCGGATTCCTCATCTTCCCAGCGTGCGAGCGCGTCCTTGACGCGAGGGTCTTCCGTGAGCACGGTATAGTGCGGTTGCCCGAATGTCTCTCGCCAGTTCAGGTGCTTCGCGACTGACTCGGTGAACACGCTGTTGAGGGCGAATTCGATGGCTTTGTCCGTGTCGCCACGAATCAGCAGGACGTTGACATGGAATCCCGGGTTGTCCTCGGGTTCAAACCCCATCGTCGCCACATAATCGAGCAGCAAGTCGAGTCGCCGCTGCACTTCGACCGGTTCCAGGGTATGAATCCAGGCGCCGAAGGCAACGCCTTGCACGGACCGGTATTTTTGCGATACGCGCGGTGCGTCGATATCGAGAATTTCAGGTGATTGCTGATCGATCCATGCCAGTTCATCCTCGATCCGCTCCTCTCGAACTGAGCGGCGAATCAGATGCTGCAAGGCGCCGCCAAATGCGAAGCGGCGATCCGCGATATCGTCTTCTATAGCCCGGCGGGCCGCCGCAATACTGCCTTCGTCGTCGCCGAGGCTGATCGCGCGCAACATCTCTGTCTGGTAGGCGATTTCACTCCTAGGCGCCAGCGTCAGCACGCGTTCGCGGAAGTCGTCGGCTTCCTCAACCAGCCCGAGCTGGTACAGGAAAGCTGCGAGAAGCCCGGGCAGCTCGTGGTCTTTCGGGTCTATCGATATGGCTTTCAGGAAATTGCTTACGAAGCCGATGCCATCACCATTTTGCAGGCTGATCGTCCCGAGGTTTGTGTAAGCGTTTGGTTGACCCGGCTCCAGCTCAATCGATTTCTCCAGCGAGGCTCGTGCCTCGTCCCATCGCTCCAGCGTCATGTAAGAGCGACCAAGCTCATAGTGCAGTGAAGGATTGAAGGGATCGAGCGACAATGCGGCATTGAGCAGGGGAAGACATTTTTCCAGCTGTTGCGAATAGGTGTAGGCCCGCACCAGCAGAATGCGTGGCTCGAGCTCTTCCGGCGCACTGTCCACGATAGCCTCCAGCTCGTTTGTCAAATCGGCGAGAGCTGCCTGGTCTCCTTGAGCGGCCAGAGACAATGCCTTGGCATATATTGCTGTAGCCCGTGCAACCGGGTTATTCGGTTCATCGGCCAGCACCTGGTCCGTGATGGCGATGATTTCGGCGAGCGCAGTGGGCTCATCCATCAGCCCCGTTTCCCATTGGTGAATGTAGCTGGTTGCCAGTTCCGTCTTGGCGTCCGTGAAATCCGGATCGATCAGCAGCGCTCCCTTGAGAAGATCCTCGGCGGCCTGCAAGCCACCATACGAGTACGTGGCGCGCTCCTTGCGAGCCTGAAGATACAGGTCATAAGCATCGGCGTCTGTGGTCGCAATGCCGGCGAACAGGGTCTCGTCTTCGGTGCCCAGCAGCGATCTGGACAACGCGTAGCCGACTTCGCCCGCAATTTCGTCCTGAATCTCGAAAATATCATCAAGCGTCCGATCGTAGACCTGGGACCAGACGTGAAAACCATCGCTGGCGCGAATCAACTGCGCCGTAACCCGCACCCGGTCCCCGGCACGTTGGACGCTACCCTCGAGTACATGTGCGACCTCGAGTGCGCGTGCAATCTCCTGGATGCTGAGGCTTTTCCCCTTGAACGCAAAACTGGATGTTCGAGCTGCGACTTTAAGGTCCGGTACCTGTGCGAGCATATGCAACAGGGTCTCGGTCAGGCCATCCGAAAAATACTCGTTGCGCCTGTCATCCGACATATTGACGAACGGCAATACCGCGACAGATGTGTCGCTGATTGCTACATTGACGTCGGTCGACTCGTCGGCCGTGTAGCGTGCACTGAATAGTCCGATGACGATGATCAGCGCAATCGCCGTCCCGATCGTCGCCTTGTCGAGCTTGTTTACACGCTGAATTTCATGGCGGTCGTGATCAACTTCATGGTCGCGCTTGATGCCTTCTGGCGTGATCTCATAGAACCAAGAGAGCACCACGGCCGGGATGAAGCCGAAGGCAAAAGTCAGGATGACAGCCCTTGACGCCCAGTCGGGCGCCCCCAGCGTGGGTAAAATGGTCGTCAGCACCTCGGTCAGGAGCCAGCCCACCACGAGATACGCGGCTGCTACCCGAAAGACGTTTCGACGCCGAAGTTCGACTACCAAGGACATACTGGACTCCGCACAAGCCGTGCGATCTAGACTACACGACTTTTAGATGCACAGTGGAGCCAGAAGGTTTCACATTTTTTCGCAAAGATCCCTGTGAATCTCGGCTGCAGCATCTTTACCGGCGCCAGCGGCCAAAATAACCGTCGCGGCGCCTGTCACGGCGTCGCCGCCCGCGAACACGTGTTCGCGGGACGTCTCCGACGTGCCGTCATGGACGACCAGGCAACCCCATTTGTTGGATTCGAGTCCTTTTGTGGTCTGTAACAGCAACGGGTTCGGCTTGTTGCCGATCGACAGCACCACGTTGTCGACGGGGATCACGAATTCGGATCCTTCGATGGGTACGGGCCGCGCGCGGCCGGAAGCATCCGGCTCGCCGAGCTTCATCTTGATGCACTTGAGGCCCGTAACCCAGCCGTCTTCGTCACCGATTACTGCGACTGGATTGGTCAGCCAGTGGAATTCCACGCCTTCTTCAATCGCATGCTGGTACTCCTCGACACGGGCTGTCATCTCCTGGCTACTGCGTCGATACACGATAAGGCCGTGTTTGGCCCCGACTCGCAACGCGACGCGAACGGTATCCATGGCGGTGTTGCCCGCGCCGATTACGGCGACGCGCCTGCCTACCATGACCGGCGTATCCGCATTTGGAAAGTCATTGGCATGCATCAGGTTGACTCGCGTCAGGAATTCGTTGGCCGAGTAGACACCATTCAGATTTTCGCCGGGAATGCCCAAGAAGCTCGGCAGTCCCGCACCGGTGCCGATGAATACGGCCGAGAATCCCATCTCGCCCATTAATTCATCCATCGTGATGGTCTTGCCGATAATGACGTTGCACTGGATCTCAACGCCAAGACGTTTGAGTTGTTCGATTTCCCAGTCGAGCACGTTTTTCGGCAGGCGGAATTCCGGGATGCCGTAGCGCAGCACGCCACCGGGTGCATGTAGTGCTTCAAATATGGTAACGGGGTGCCCGAGGCGGGCGAGTTCGCCGGCGCACACGAGGCCGGCTGGCCCTGAGCCAATAACCGCGACTTTTGCAGATCGGTGCAGGTTTGCCTTGATCTTGGCGGCTGGCTGTCCCATCTCCCAGTCGGCAACGAATCGCTCCAGGTAACCGATTGCCACTGGTTTGAAGCGAATGCCGACCGAACACTGTTCTTCGCACTGCACTTCCTGTGGGCAAACCCGTCCGCAGACTGCGGGCAACGGGTTCGACGCGCGCAGCACTTCCGCGGCGCCACGCATGTCACCCGCAGCTACTCGGTGAACGAAATCAGGGATCGGCACTCGTACCGGGCATCCGTCGATGCAGATTGGGTCCTGGCAACGCAGGCAGCGCTCAGCTTCGAACTGGGCGTGAGCGATACCATAGCCCTCATTGACCTCTTTGAAATCATGCGAGCGCAATATCGCGTTGCGCTCGGGCATCGGGGTTTTTTGAACGCGTTTTACAGGCATCAGTATTGTCCCACGGCAAGCTTCCTGCAGGCAGTCCGGTCTTGCGATGCCTGCTCCTGCTTGACGTACATCTTGTTGCGTCTGACCGCTTCTTCGAAGTCGACCTGGTGAGCGTCGAAAAACGGACCGTCGACGCACGCAAATTTCACCTCGTTGTTGACTGTCACGCGGCAGCCGCCACACATGCCGGTGCCGTCGATCATGAGCGGGTCCAACGACACGAGTGTCGGGATGTTTTTGCCGCGCGTGGTTTCGGTGACGGCCCGCATCATCGGCATCGGGCCGATCGCGACGACCATGTCCGGGCGTCCCGGGCCGTCGCCTTCGATCAGTTGAGCAAGGCGCTCGGTGACGAAACCATGAAAGCCTTCAGAGCCGTCGTCGGTGCACAACTCGAGGTTGTCACAGACCTCGGCGAGCTCCTCGTTGAGGATCAGCAGGTCTTTCTCGCGCGCACCATTGATGATCGTCGTTGTATCGCCCCGATGGCGCAGTTCGCGCATCAGGCAGAGCAGGGCAGCTGCCCCGAAGCCACCGCCGATACCGACAATGTGCCCTTCAACAGGGATTTCGAGCGGCATGCCGAGGGGGCCGACCAGGTCGAGAATCTCTTCGCCGACCTCGAGCTGACCAAGGAAGCGCGTCGTCGTGCCGACTTCCTGGACGACAATCGTCAAAGTGCCTTCGTCGCGATCGTAATCGGCAATCGTCAACGGTATACGTTCGCCACCTTCACGTACGCGCACAATAACGAACTGGCCGGGTTTCGCTGCTTTGGCGACCAGTGGCGCATCGACCTTGTACAACTTGGTGATCGCTGTCAGTGGACGCTTTTCAAGAATTTTGGCCATTTCGCTAGAGCTCCGGGTGCTGTGACTTGATCTTCAGCCTCTGCCAGCGCTTCTCGACTTCGTGCTCGATGAGCTCAAGTCGTTTCGCGTTGTCTCGCGTCAACATGTGTTTCGTCTTGCCCATCTGGCCGAGCCATTCGCTAACGGAGCGGCGCCGACCGATCGCATCGGGATCGTAGGTTATGTTTGTGTAGCCCTTCTCGACTTCATACAGGGGGAAGAAACAGCAATCGATGGCCGTTTGCAGCACCTCCTGCGCTGCATCATCCTGGGTGCGCCAGTTGAGAGGACAGAACGACAGTACCTTGCCGTATACCAGGCCTTCGTGTCGTGCGTACCATTGCGCCTTCGAAATCTTGCGCATGAAATCCTCGGGGTAGCCTTCACTTGCCGTGAAGACATACGGCAGGTTGCAGGCGGCGAAGATCTGCGGCGTATCCTTGTGGTGGAACCGCTTACCCGACAGTTTGCCGCCCACTTCGCTGGTTGACGTGCGATGACCATAAGGCGTGGCGTAGGATAGCTGCGAGCCCGTGTTCATATAACCCTGGTTGTCGTACTCGAGGATAATCATTCGATGGTTGCGATGCGCAGTGCCAAGCGCCGCGCCCATGCCGATGTCCATGCCGCCGTCACCTGTCACCATGATGAACGTTGTGTCCTCACCCTCGGGCGGAGCCGGGATTTCGCCGCGACGAATACGTTCGTGGTACATCTCTACCAGTCCGGAGAGCGTTGCGGCGCCATTCTGGAAGAGGTTGTGGATGTAGGTGATACGGTGGGCCGTCTTGGGATAGCCGGTCGTCGTAACCATGGCACAACCGGTCTGGAAGAGGACGACAACGTTCCCTTCGAGTACGTTGTACGCCTGCCGCAGCATCGGGAAGAAGCCGCAGCCGGGGCACGCCCCATGTCCTGGGGCGATCCGTGAGGGCGTCGTGGTCATCTCCCAAAGCGGTTTGAGCTCGACTTCGAGCCTTTCGGTTTCCGGATTCCGGGTGACGGTTGCCATTCCCCGGGTGACCTCTTCGGATTTTATCGGCGGGAGGCCCGGTGCAGGGCCCGCGGCGTCGTCGCCGGCGAATGCGCCGTGATACTCGAACGGTACGTCGACCTTGCCGGTCTCTGCTGCCGTCAGCGCTTCGCGGAAAAACTCTTCGGCATCCGCGTCATAGAAGTCCTTGCCGCCCAGGCCGTAGATACGGCTCATGACCAGGGTATTGTTGTCAGGGTCCTGTTGCAGGGCTGCGCGTACTTCGAGCGACATGTTGCCGCCCTCAGCGCCATAAGAATCACCGCGATCGCCGACAACGACGGCGCGAACGTTCTTAAAGACTCTGCGGATCTCGTCCGTGGGGAACGGCCGCAGTACATTGGGGGAGACGATCCCGACCTTGTGACCTTCTTCACGCAGCCGGTCGACAACTTCCTTGGCGTTTTCGGCCGCGGTGTTGAGCAGTACGAGCGCGGCTTCTGCGTCGTCCATGCGATACGCATCGACCGTGCGGTAGTCGCGCCCCGAGAATTCATAGAATTCGCCAAAGATCTCGGGAATGACACGTCGTGCGGCTTCCATGGCCTCGTGCTGCTGGACCTTGTTGTTGATAAGGTCCGGATCGTTCATGTAGGGACCGAATGTAACCGGCCGATCCGGGTCGAGCGCAGTGTAGGGGTCTTTGCGCTCACCGAGGAATTCCTTAACGGCCTCGGGGTCATCGAAGCGATCGATGCGCCGCTTCTGGTGACTCGTCAGAAAGCCGTCGTAGGCGACGATAACGGGCAGCCTTACATCCGGGTGCTCGCCGATCCTTATCGCGGCGAAATTCATGTCGTAGGCCGCCTGTGGGTCGCGCGCCATCAGGATGATCCAGCCAGCGTTCAGAACGAAGTAAATATCCGAGTGGTCACAGCGAATGTCGAGCGGGCCCGAGACCGTTCGTGTCGATACGTTGAGCACCATCGGTACGCGTGTTCCCGATTGCACGGGCAACTGTTCGAGGGCGTACAGAAGACCCTGGGACGAGGTAGCGTTCAGGACGCGACCGCCGCCAAGCGCCGCGCCATAGCAGATACCGGCTGCGCCGTGTTCGCCGTCAGCCGGGATCATTGTGATTTCGTGTTCGCCGGCAGCCTGCATCTTCGACAAGGTCTCCGCGACCTCGGTCGATGGCGTGATCGGGAAATATCCCATGACATGGAAGCCGATGTCGCGCGCAGCGAGTGCTGCAGCCTCGTTGCCGCTCTTGAAGTCGTGGACCTGGCGAACCGGGCCGGAGCGGGGTACAGGTGCTTTATCAAGCATGTTTGCCTCCTGCTGCTGCAGCGAGATCCGGGAACAACGGGACGCGAAGTTCGTCAGCCTTGCCCGGGAGTTCTGCTTCGCGCGTCATGGCTGCGGTGGAACAGGTCTCGACGCAGCGCATGCAGCCTTTGCAATACTGATAGTCAATGCCGTCGAGTTTTACGAGCGGCTTACCGTCTTCGCCAGTATGGGTCGACCAGACCAGGCAGAGGTCGGGGCACACCATATCGCACATGCCACAGTCGATGCATTTGTCGCGGTCCAGGACCGGCATCCAGCCAGTGCGTGATGTTTGCAGGTCATTGTGTGCAGTATTGCCGGGCGTTGGCAGTACACCGCCAAGAGGTGCGCTCTTGTAGCCCCATACCGGGTCGGATTGCATAGCCGGTACGTCGCCGTCGTGTTGCCCGACGTTGCGAATGATTTCGATTTCCTTGGCGCCTCGATTGAATGCACGCTTGTTAGTCGTGACGATCTTGGCGCTCTTATCGGCAAAGGTCGCGTCAAGTGCATCGAGAACGGCCTGCTGGTCAAGTTCTCTGACAACGGCGGCCAGCGTGCCGATGAGTACGGCGTTCTCTCGAGATTTCTCTGCAATCGCGATCTTCTGCGCGTCAACGCGAACGATTTTTGCCGTCTTCGGTGCACGCGCCAGGCCTGCGGGTATGTCGCCCTCAGGACCTGCGTAGATCAGGATGCCGTCAGCCCTTAGTCCGGACAGCGTGGCGGGATGGGCAAGCAGGCCGCTGTGAAATACGACGATGACCTTAGGCTCTTCAATCGGTGCGCTGGTGCGGATCGCCTTGTTGGCGGGCGCCAGCCGTATGAACGACCGGACAACGGAGCCTTTTTTCTCTGATCCGTAAGAGGAGAAGTGGGAACCGTTCAGGTTCATGCGAAGAACGGCGGCACTCGCGACGATCTTGCCTGCGACATGAGCGCCAAGCCCACCGATGGATTCAAAGCGGATTTCGAACAAACCCGCCCCATTAGGAATAGATACTTCCCGGGTCATGGTCCTGCTCCAAAAGCGTGCGCAACAACGCACCCTGACACGTTCAGGATACGCGTGCTTTTCTTGTTATGAATAGGGACCTTCCGCAGGCGGATTAGGTATTTATTTCATCGAGTGAAATGGCCGTAATTGACGATTATCAGGGAATATAGTGCGAAAAAAAGGCGAAATACGCTTTAGGTGGGAGTTTCTCGCTCCAAAAAAAACAGGTAAGCCCGGATCGTGTGGGGAATTCCCGACGCTGGCTGACAGTTCAGCCGGATTTCAATAACTACGATCATCAAGCGGGGAGACCGACTCATGAAATCCATACTCGAAATGCGGCTGAGCATTGCTGTGTTGGCCGCGCTGTTTTCGTCAGGCCAGGTTCTGGCGCAGGATGAAAATGCGCAAGACACGGCCATCGAAGACGACGATGAAGTCATCGAACAGATTATTGTCACTGGTTCGCGTTTGAGGCGCGACAGTTTCAACGTGTCCACACCGCTGGTCGTTATGGATACCGAAGCTATCCAGGATACCGGCCTTAATTCATTGGCGGAGGTGTTGATAGACGAGATGCCTGCTGTATTTGAAGGGGCAAGCAACACCAACGGCCAATCCTATGTGAATGCAACCGGCCTGACGACCATGTCATTACGCAACCAGGGTACCGACAGGACCCTGGTGCTGATCGATGGTCGGCGAACCGTTCCCAACCAGTACAGTTCTACGGCCGTAAGCCTAAATACGATTCCGACCGCGCTTATTCAGCGAGTCGAAGTCATCACCGGTGGCTCATCCGCAGCCTATGGCTCGGACGCCATCGCCGGTGTGGTCAACATCATCACCCAGCAGGACAAGGTGGGACTGGCCGTCGAAGGCCGTTACGGCGCCACCAGCAATGGCGGCGGCGAGGAATTCTCGACGGATTTGCAATACGGCACCAAGTACGCCAACGATCGCGGCTACCTGTTCTTTGCCGCAACATACGACGACCAGCAGGGAATCGGTCCTTATGAGCGTGATCGAGCGCGGATCGAAGCGTATTACGTCTACGACGAGGACCTCATGTGTAATGCGATGCAGATCGAAAGCGGTGACGAAATATGCATGCGCGACATCGTTGGCGGGCCTTCAGCGTGGCGTAACCGCAGTGATGGCATCGCGGGCGGCGTATTCGAGGAAGGCCGGGGCAACGGTGGCTATTGGTACGACGAAAATAACGTCTTTCGTGACGACTGGCTGGAAGAGCGTGACGGCATCCATACCCAGCAATTCGTGCAGCTCAAGGTTCCGGAAGACCGCTGGACAGCGGCGCTCAAAACCACGTATGACTTTGAAAACAATGTCAAAGGCACATTCCAGGTAATGTACGCCGAGAATAACTCCTTCAATGACAAGTCCCCGGAGGACGAATACGACGGAGGCGAGGTTCTGATCCTTGACCGCGAAACCCTCGAGCCAGGCACGATTACACCTGGAAGGATATCGCCCGATAACCCCTTCGTGCCCCAGGCGGTGCGGGATGACGTCTCCAGCAACGGTGTCGACTGGGAACGGCGCATGTTCGAAGTTGGTCACATCCAGACCGATAACAATCGCACCACGCTGCGCGGCTGGGCGGCCTTGCAGGGCGAATTCGGCAATGACTGGCAATGGGACGTATCTATCGGTTACGGCAAATCCACGCAGACGCAACTTCGGTACAATGAGATTAACGTGGTCAGGGAACGCCAGGCGCTCGATGCCGAATATGCCGAAGACGGCGTAACCATCCAGTGCGCGGATCCTGAAGCCCGTGCGGCAGGTTGCGTACCACTCAATATCTTTGGTGTTGGCTCGATTACGCCTGAAATGGCCGACTGGCTCAGGGTCAATCCGACCATTGATTCCGACGTTAAGCAGCAGAATCTGCTGGCCTTTGTTTCTGGTGACCTGTTCGAAATGCGGCATGGTCCCGTGCCGGTTGTTTTTGGCATCGAGTATCGCAAGGATGAACTGGACCTTAGGACCGACGAAGGCAGTCAGTATGGCGGCATCACATTCAACCTGATCCCGTCTTTCGCCGGCGATATTGACGTCTGGGAAGCATTTACCGAAATGGCATTCCCTCTCACCGAAACTTTTTCGGCCGAGATTTCGGCGCGCATCGGCGAATACAGTCCGTCCGGAATCTCCACCGTGTTCAGCGCCACGACCGGCCTGATGTGGGAACCGGTGGAAGGTTACAAGCTACGTGCCAACTTCGCGCGCGCTCAACGTGCCCCGACCATCGCCGAGTTGTATTCGCCGCCGCGTGGTGATTACGACAGTTATAACGATATTTGTGAAGGTACAACACTCGATCCAGCCGACTCACCTGGCCGCTTATACGATAACTGCCGCCTGGAGCCGGGAATCATGTCAGCCCTCCAGGATCTCGCGGACGCAGGAGAGGAGCCGATCTTCCCGGATGAAAACACCGGCTATGGTCCGGCCGCGGGTAACCCGGACGTGTTCGAGGAAACCGCAGACACCTGGACTGTCGGTTTCAGCATAAATCCTGGCTGGGCTGATGGCCTTCGTCTTGCCGTGGACTACTGGGATATCAGTATCGAGGACAAGATCACAGAAATCGGTAATAGCGAAATCATGGCGCAGTGCTATGACTCCTCGCAGCCCTGGGGCCCCAGCAATCCGTTCTGCAACGAAATCAGCCGGAATGCTGATGACGGACAGATCTACCAGATCATGAATCGTCAATATAACCTCGATAGCGGTAAGGCCAGAGGCCTTGATCTGGCTTTGAATTACGTATTCGAACTTGGCTCCATGGGTGACTTTGAACTGAGCGTGGACTGGACCCGCATGTTCGAAGACAGCGACACGTACGAGGGTCTTGATGGTCTCGTGACGGTCGATTTCACAGGTCAGCTCGATTACGGCAATTTCGATGACCGGGTCACCGCCTCACTGACCTGGCGGTATGACGATTGGCGGGTGCGTTGGAACACCAAGTACAAGAGTTCCGTAGTCGATCACAACGACCGGGTTGATGATTGGAACGAGCTCAGGGCAGAAAATGACGCGCTCTGTGCAGCGAACGACCCTGGATGCATCACGAATCCGGAAGCACCCATGTACCTCTGGTACCCGTCCTACACCAGGCACGATATCGCTGTATCCTACTTGACGGAGACCCAATCATTCGGAACCCTGCGCTTCTTTGGTGGTGTCAAGAATATCTTCGATGACATGGGTCCGTTTATTCCGACCGGCGGAGATACGTACGAGAGTGGCCCCGGCAACTTCGACAGCAAGTTCGATGGTGGTGTCGGGCGGTTCTGGTTCCTGGGAGCTGAAGTATCATTCGATTGAACAGCCTCAAAAGACAGAAGAGGTTCTACCAATCGGCAAACCAGTCCAGCAATTGGGCTGGTTTGCCTGTACTTGTATTTCTGATTTTGTCGTGTGTGCCGCTGGCATCGGCGCATGCGGACAGGTGGCATTTCCCGGGCGTCGAACGAATCGTAGCCGTTGGAGACGTTCACGGCGCCTACGATGACCTCATCGCAACGCTGCAGAGTGCCGGCGTCATTGATGACGGCCTAACCTGGAGCGGCGGCAAGACCCATCTCGTATTCACCGGCGATCTCCTCGATCGCGGAGCAAGGTCCCGTGACGTCATGGATTTTGTGATGCGACTCGAGAATGAGGCGCTGCGGGGCGGTGGTCGCGTGCACCTGGTGCTGGGCAATCATGAGGTAATGAACCTGACGGGCGATCTTCGCTACGTGGCCGACGAGGAATATGCTGCTTTCGTGGACGAAGAGTCTCGCAAGGAGCGCAAGCGCTGGTACAAGCGCTTCAAGGAAAGCCAGCCAGAAGATATGGACGAGTCGACTGTGTTGTCGCAGTTCAACAAAAAGGCGCCGCCCGGTTTCTTCGGCCACCGGAGGGCTTTCCGGCATGATGGTATTTACGGAAAGTGGTTACTCGAGAAGCCCCTTATCGTGGTCGTCAACGAGACAGCATTTGTGCACGGCGGTCTGCCACCGTACGTCGCGGAAAACGGGCTGGAAGGGGTCAACGTTACGCTCAAACAGGACTTGATTGACTATGTCGTCACACGCGACTTTCTCGTCGATGAGGATGTCATGAGTCCGCTCGATCGATTCAAGGAGGCGCCGAAGTTATTCCTTGAGCAAGCTACAGCCGGGCTAATTGCGCGCGATTATCTCGATCAGGTACAGAAAGTCATCGAGCTCAGCGACTCCCCGCTGCACTGGGGAGCCGGTCCAACCTGGTATCGTGGCACGGCAAGCTGTAGCCAACTCGCAGAAGGCGACGCACTGAATCGTGTTTTCAGCAGGATCGGCGCGAGTCGGGTAGTCATGGGACACACATCGACCATCACGCGTCTCGTCCAACAGCGCATGAATGGGCAGGTCGTCCAGATCGATACCGGCATGCTGCGGTCAGTCTACAACGGCAGCGGTAATGCGCTCGTCATTGAGGGCGATGAGCTGAGCGTAATCAACCAGGATGGCAAAAAAAACCTGTCGCCTGTCGATCACCCGGTGCGAGTCGGGCATGAATCCCTGGCGATCAGCGATACGGCAATGGCCGATCTTCTGATGACCGGGACCATCGTCGATGCGAACGGCGACGCAACTTCATGGAAGATTGTCGAGGTTGTGAACGGCCAGCAAAAAGTATTTGCGTATTTTCGCGAATTGCAGGGAACGGAACCTGCGGTCCCGGAGCTGGCAGCATACAAACTCGATCGGTTGCTGGGTCTGGGAATGGTCCCGGCGACGGTTCGTCGTGAGATTGGCGGTCAGCAGGGAATCTTGCAGTATGTTTCTGCGGACGCTATCACCGAGCGACACCGTGCCACGAGCGGGCGAGGCCGAGACGCGTCCTGTTCCCTTGATAAGCAAATCGCCGTGATGTACGTTTTCGACGCGCTCATCAAAAATGAAGGAAGATCACCGTCATCGATGCTCTACAGCCCCGATGACTGGCTGCTCGTACTGGTCGATCATGGAAGGGCCTTTGGGGTCAATCCCGGCCACCCTGAATATCTCGAAGACATGGAGCTCGAGGTTGGCGATCAGTGGCGTGCGGCGCTGGGCAAGTTGGATGACGACGTCCTTCGCTCCGAGCTCGGCGATGTCTTGAACGAAGATCAACTGGCGGCATTGGCCAGGCGCCGGGATGACCTGCTTGGCAGGAACTAAACTCGTCTGTTCCGGAGTTAATTATGAAATCGCCAGTCGCCTGGATTTTCTCTCTCTTGCTCCTGGTGGGATGCGGACCTGATCCTGTGCAGGTTGACTACGCGGAACACGACATCTCGACCCTGCAGGAACTCATGCAGAGCGGTGACCTGAGTTCGGAGGCGCTGACGGCGTATTATCTGCAAAGAGTTGATGAGTTGGATCGCGCCGGTCCCGAACTCAGATCTATCATCGAGTTGAATCCCGACGCGCTGGCGATTGCAAGAGCGCTCGACGAGGAACGATGGGCAAGCGGGGCGCGCGGATCCATGCACGGCATTCCGGTGGTGTTGAAGGCGAATATCGATACGGCTGATCAGATGACTACCACGGCGGGCTCCCTGGCTCTGGCAGGTCACCGACCACCCGCGGATGCGTTCGTTGTCCGGAAGTTGCGAGAGGCAGGTGCGGTCATTCTCGGCAAGGCAAATCTCAGCGAGTGGGCGAATTTTCGCTCGACGAATTCTTCGAGTGGCTGGAGCAGCCTAGGCGGTCAGACAAAGAATCCGTATGGGCGCGGACGCAACCCCTGTGGGTCGTCGAGCGGTTCCGCTGTTGCTGTTGCGGCCAGCCTGACCAGCGTTGCTGTCGGGACGGAGACCAACGGCTCCATCGTTTGCCCGTCCAGCGTCAATGGTGTCATCGGAATCAAGCCGACACTCGGGCTGGTTAGCCGCAGTGGCATTATCCCGATCGCCCATAGTCAGGATACGGCGGGGCCGATGGGCCGTACGGTCGAGGATGCGGCAATCCTGCTGACAGCGATGACAGGGTTGGACCCGGCCGACCCGCTGGCAGATCGGTTTCCGGGATCGGTCCCGGACTTCGCTGCAGACCTGTCAACGGATGCGCTCAGGGGTGCAAGGATCGGTGTCCTGCGGACCCACAGCGGTGCGGGCAACGATGCACGTGTTGACCAGATCGTGCTCGATACGATCGCGCGACTGGAATCACTGGGTGCGGAGATCGTTGACCCCGTCGCGATAGATACCGAAGGCATGGGCGACGCGAGTCGAACGGTTCTTTACGCTGAATTCAAGGCGGACCTGAACGCCTACCTGCAGAATTCGGGTGCCCCGATCAAGTCGCTGGCCGAAATCATCCGGTTCAACGACGAGCACGCCGATACCGTGATGCCGTTCTTTGGCCAGGAGCGGATGCTCGCTGCACAGGCCATGGGCACACTTGATGATCCGGAGTACCTCGCGGCGTTGGTGTTGAGCAAGCAGATCGCGCAAACCGGGATCGATGACGCGCTCCTCGAGCACGACCTCGACGCCCTGATTGCCCCAACCCGGGGGCCTGCCTGGATGACGGATAATGTCAGTGGCGATCACTCATCCGGTATTTCAAGCTCGTCGCTGGCGGCGATTTCGGGCTATCCGAGCATCACGATTCCGGCGGGCGACATTCTTGGTTTGCCGATTGGAATCTCGTTTATCGGCCCGGAATTCAGCGATGCTTTGATGATTCAGTTTGCCTACGCACTGGAGCAGGGCGGTTATCAAAGACGGCCGCCTTTACAGCGTCCAGCGACAGATCGATAAGCTGGGGCTGCCCGATCGCCGCTTGGGCGGCGGCCACGTCCTTCAGTCCGTTTCCTGAAACGAGGCAGACAACGACTTCGTCGGCTGCAATCTTGCCGTCGCTGACCAGTTGTTTCACGGCTGCCCAGGGTGCGGCAGCTGCGGGTTCAGGAAACACGCCGCTCAACGAGGCCATCTCGGGAATTGCAGCAAGAATGTCTGCGTCGGGGACGGTAATCGCTTCACCGCCAGACTCGATGATGGCCCGCACAGCGGCCAGGCCATCTCGCGGCCGGTCGACGGAAATCGAGTCCGCGACAGTACTGGCGTTCACGGTTTCGACGTCGATTTCGGACCACTGCAGGTTTGTCGATTCGCGATTTCGAATCCGGTGGACAGTATGGCTGATCGCGGCGCTACCCGAGGACTGTGCGCAGTCGATTTTCGGCAAGCGGTCGATGAGTCCGACAGCTTTGAGCTCGCACCAGCCTTTCCACATGGCACTCAGGAGGTTTCCGTCACCCGTCGGCACAACAACGCGGTCCGGTACCCCACCATCCAGCGAAGTCCATATTTCCCAGGCGCAGATCTTTTTCCCCTCCCGTGTAAACGGGTTGATACCTGTGCTGCGATTGAACCAGCCGAATTCACTTGCGGCCGACAGGCAAAGATCAAACGCATCGTCATAACTGCCACGGACGGCCAGTACT
>Ga0224504_10000407_pt1 | contig 19319 bp, 13 predicted proteins | sample SF_Oct11_sed_USG_3_FD_170160 | JGI IMG/M metagenome (GOLD analysis project Ga0224504, IMG submission 170160) | Sediment microbial communities from San Francisco Bay, California, United States - SF_Oct11_sed_USGS_24 | ecosystem: Environmental > Aquatic > Marine > Sediment | place: USA... | reverse complement strand
CTGGATAACCTGGTGTTTGTGGTTAACTGCAACCTGCAGCGATTGGACGGACCCGTTCGTGGTAATGCAAAAATCATCCAGGAACTGGAAGGTGTGTTCCGTGGTGCCGGCTGGAATGTGATTAAGGTTATTTGGGGCTCACGTTGGGATGCGCTGCTGGCCAAAGACAAGGACGGCCTGTTACGCAAGCGTATGGACGAAGTGGTCGATGGCGAATACCAGAACTACAAAGCCAAGGGCGGCGCCTATACACGTGAGCACTTTTTTGGCGCATACCCCGAGCTTTTGGACATGGTCTCCAATATGACAGATGAGGATATCTGGCATCTCAATCGTGGTGGTCATGATTCACACAAGATTTATGCAGCTTATGACGCTGCCACAGCACATACCGGCCAACCGTCCGTTGTGCTGGCCAAGACGGTCAAGGGTTACGGTATGGGAGATTCGGGCGAAGCACTGAATATCTCTCATCAGCAAAAGAAAATGGATGATGAATCCATACGTTCGTTCCGTGACCGCTTTAAGATTCCGGTTCCCGACAGTGATATGGCCGAATTGCCGTACTACCACCCGGGTGAAGATAGCCAGGAAATCAAGTATATGCAGGAGCGCCGGGAAGCGCTGGGTGGCTACCTGCCACAACGCCGGGCCGAATCCGGGTCGCTACAGGTTCCCGCACTGGATGCCTTTGAGACCCTTCTCAAGGATACCGGTGAGCGTGAAATCAGCACCACTATGACATACGTAAGGGCTTTGGCCATCATGCTTCGGGACAAGAATATCGCGAAGAATATCGTACCCATCGTGGCAGATGAGGCACGTACTTTTGGTATGGAAGGCATGTTCCGGCAGTTGGGTATTTATTCATCCAAGGGTCAACTTTACACACCGGTCGATTCTGATCAGCTGATGTTTTACAAAGAAGAGACACGCGGTCAGATTCTACAGGAAGGCATAACCGAGGCCGGCGCCATGTCGTCGTGGATTGCCGCAGCGACCAGTTACGCAAACAACCACGTACCGATGATCCCGTTCTTTATTTTCTATTCCATGTTCGGTTTTCAACGTATTGGTGACCTCGCCTGGGCCGCCGGTGATATGCGTGCGCGTGGCTTTCTGATCGGCGGTACCTCCGGTCGCACCACGCTCAATGGCGAAGGTCTGCAGCATGAAGATGGCAACAGTCACGTCATTTCCAGCATGGTACCCAACTGTGTCTCTTACGATCCCACCTTTGGTTACGAACTCGCGGTTATTCTGCAGGACGGTCTGCGGCGCATGTACCAGGAACAGGAAGATGTGTACTACTACATCACAGTGATGAATGAAAACTACACGCACCCGGGTATGCCTGCCGGTGCAGAAGATGGCATTCGAAAGGGTCTGTATCTGTTCCGGCGCGGACGTTCCGGTAAGCACAATGCGCAGTTGCTTGGCTCGGGTTCCATTCTGCGTGAGGTGATTGCTGCGGCCGACATACTGGAACGTGATTATTCTGTTAGTTGTACTGTATGGAGCGCCACCAGTTTCACCGAGCTACAACGTGACGGTATTGCTGCGGCACGTTATAACCGTCTGAACCCGGATGAGGACCCGCGTGTTCCCTGGGTCGCGCAATGTCTTGAAGGTTATGAAGGCCCCGTTGTGGCAGCGACCGACTATGTTCGGGCTTTTGCCGAGCAGATTCGACCCTACCTGCCACAGTCAAACTACACGGCTTTGGGAACAGACGGCTTTGGACGTTCCGATACGCGTGAGAACCTGCGCCGCTTCTTCGAGGTTGATAGCAAAAATATCGTTTATGCAACACTGCATTCGTTGTATGAAGAGGGCAGCCTGACAGTTGGTGATCTGCTCAAGGCTCGCAAGAGTCTCGGTCTTGATCCTGACAAGCCAAATCCAATGAAAGTGTAATTGATGAAAATGAAGCATAAAAACCGGATTGGTGACAGATAGTGACTACTCAGATTGAAATCAAAGTACCGGATATTGGTGATTTCTCCGATATACCAGTGATCGAATTATTGGTCGCCGTTGGTGATACCGTTGAAGCCGAACAGTCATTGTTGACGCTGGAAAGCGACAAGGCAATGATGGAGGTTCCTGCCATTGCGGCCGGTGTGATTACCGAATTGCGGGTTGATGTGGGTGACACAGTTTCCGAAGACCAGGTCGTGGCCGTAATTGAAGCTGCAGAAGTGGCTGAAGTGGAGGCGCCTGCAGCCCAAAGTGCACAGCCGCCGGTTGAGGCAGCACAGCCTCCACCACCACCGGCCGCAGTGGCACCAACTGCACCGCAACCTGCTGCAAGGGGAGCTAAACCGACCCCGCCATCCACCGGCAGCCGGCAATCGCCACCTGTTCCAATGGATGGCAATACAACGCTGCCTGCCAACATTCCCTATGCCAGCCCGGCGGTTCGTCGATTTGCGCGTGAGTTGGGAGCAGACCTGATACAGGTAGCCGGCAGCGGTCGTGGTGGGCGAATCATTCGAGAAGATGTCACGGGTTTTGTTAAATCCATCATGACAGGTGCAGCCAGGCCGGCCGCCGGCGGCGGCTTGGGTTTTGATCTGCCGCCACAGCCAAAAGTCAATTTCGCCCGCTACGGTGAAATAGAAGTACAGCCTATTTCGAAGATCCAGAAAGTATCCGGTGCGTATCTTCATCGCAACTGGGTCAGTATTCCCCATGTCACACAGAATGACCTGGCTGATATTACTGATATGGAGGTCTTGCGAAAAGCCAGGGCCAAGGAGCAGGGCGTCAAGTTGACACCGCTGGTATTCCTGATAAAGGCCAGTGTGGCGGCGCTAAAAGAATTTCCGACATTTAACGCTTCACTTGATGCGACACGTGAACACCTGGTGCTGAAGAAATTCTTCCATATTGGTATTGCCGTGGATACACCGGATGGACTGGTGGTGCCTGTCATACGTGATTGTGATCAAAAAGATATTTTTCAGCTGGCTGCCGAACTTGGTGAAATGAGTGCGCGTGCACGTGCCGGGAAACTCAAACCGATCGAAATGCAGGGTGGTTGTTTTTCAATTTCCAGCCTGGGTGGTATCGGCGGTACTTCATTCACGCCGATCATCAATGCACCCGAAGTGGCCATATTGGGTGTTTCCCGCTCCAGCATGCAGCCGAAGTGGGATGGTGAAGCATTTCAGCCCAGGATGATGTTGCCATTGTGTCTTTCCTATGATCACCGCGTAATCGATGGTGCGAACGGTGCGCGTTTCACCCGCTATCTTGCCAATTACCTGGAAGATATCGGGAACATGGATCTGTAATTGGTAAAGCCTGATGTCTGAATACGGCAGCAATCCGAATTCGCAGTTGGGCAGGCGAATGTTGTGGGTCGCGGCAATTGGTTTATTAGGTGGCTTTTACCTGCTGTTTTCCATGCTTGAAGAGGGCGGTAGTGGAACGGTCAGTTCGGTCGATTCCAGCGGTGCAACCATGGTTGTACTGGAACAGGATCGCAATGGTCATTACGAGGCAGAAGGTCAGATTAACGGCCGGTCAGTGACTTTCCTGGTTGATACCGGTGCAACCGATGTTGCATTACCGGAATCGACTGCCCGGGCCCTGGGGCTGGATTTTGGACCGAAGGTAAGGGTGATGACGGCTGCGGGTCCCGCCAGCGCCTGGGTGACGCGGCTGGATGAGGTAACCGTGGGTGGGATACGCCGCAAGAATGTGCGTGCAACCATCACCGATGGAGAATTTAACGGAATATTGCTTGGTATGAGCTTTCTGAAGCACTACAACCTGCAGCAACAGGACGGCAGGCTGATCATAAGGGAAGCGGTGGCCAACAATTAAATGAGCAAAAAGTCATGAGTAATACAATACAAATCAGCGTTCCTGATATTGGCGATTTCATTGATGTCCCGGTTGTCGAGGTTCTGGTGCAAACCGGCGACCGCGTGGATGCGGACCAGTCCCTGATTACCCTCGAAAGTGATAAAGCGGTCATGGAAATACCAGCACCGGTTGCGGGTGTAATACGCTCGGTAGATGTCGCTGAAGGTGATTTTGTTTCAGAGGGTTGGCTGGTGGCCACCATGGAAGCTGATGAAATGCCGGTTGCAAGTCCGGCAGAGGATGCCTCTGCAGAACCTGCAAAACCGGCTGAGGTGCAAGAGGCAAAACCAAAGGCAGCGATCGTTGCAGCAGAAGAAAGCACACCGGCAGTTGAATATGATTTTGATGTACTGGTGCTGGGTGCCGGTCCCGGTGGCTATACCGCAGCGTTTCGGGCGGCAGACCTGGGGCTGAAGGTCGTTCTGATCGAGCGCTATTCTGCGCTTGGCGGTGTTTGTCTGAATGTTGGCTGTATCCCCTCAAAGGCTCTGTTGCATGCCGCCGTTGTGATTGATGAGGCTGCTGCGATGGCCGATCATGGCGTGGTTTTTGGAACACCTGAAATTGAAATCGACAAATTACGTGGCTGGAAAGAAAAGGTGGTCGGCCAGTTGACCGGTGGCTTGGCTTCAATGGCCAAATCACGGAAAGTGACCGTCATAGAGGGCCAAGGTGCTTTCAGTGATGCACATGAAATGACCATTGAGACAGACAATGGCAGCCAGACTGTCAGTTTTGCCAAGGCCATTATCGCCGCGGGCTCACAGGCATTTAAATTACCCGGTTTGCCATGGGATGATCCACGAGTCATGGATTCCACCGATGCGCTGGAACTGGAAGAAGTTCCCGCCCGCCTGCTGGTCATCGGCGGGGGAATCATTGGCCTTGAAATGGCCAGCGTCTACCAGGGTCTTGGCAGCGAGGTTACGGTTGTTGAGTTGACCGGCCAGTTGATGCCCGGTTGCGATAAGGATCTGGTCAGGCCACTACAGAAAAGAATCACCAGTCGTTACGCCGGGATTTTTGTAAACACCAAGGTGACAGCAATTGAAACCCGGACCGACGGCCTGCATGCGACGTTTGAGGGTGCAAAAATACCGGAAAACACCGTTTTCGACCGGGTGCTTGTTTCCACGGGCCGTGTTCCAAATGGAAACCGTATCGGCGCCGATATTGCAGGCATTGAAGTCACCGATCGAGGGTTCATTCCCGTAGACAAACAGATGCGCACCAATGTTCCGCATATTTTTGCCATCGGTGACATCGTCGGTCAGCCGATGCTGGCACATAAGGCCACCCACGAGGCCAAGGTCGCGGCTGAGGTTTGTGCCGGGATGAAGGTAGCGTTCGAAGCACGGGTCATCCCGTCTGTTGCCTATACCGACCCCGAGATTGCATGGGCGGGCCTGACGGAAACAGAAGCCAAAGAGCAGGGTATCGACTTCAGGGTAGGCAGGTTCCCCTGGGCTGCCAGCGGCAGGGCAATAGGTATCGGTCGCACGGAGGGTTCAACCAAGTTGTTGTTTGATCCGGATACACAAAGGGTCATTGGGGCCGGTATCGTCGGTCCACATGCCGGGGACCTCATTGCGGAATGCGTGTTGGCCATTGAAATGGGTGCCGAGGCGGCCGACATTGGTCTTTCAATTCATCCGCACCCGACACTTTCTGAAACCGTCGCGATGTCGGCGGAAGTATTTGAAGGTACGATTACCGATCTTTACATTCCCAAACGGAATAAATAGTCAAAACTAATAGCCAAGCAGGTTCATTGAGATGATTAAACTTAAAGTCAGCAGCATGATGCTGGTCGTTCTTTCGTTATTAGCCATCAACCCCCAATCGGCATTCGCAGCAGATCAGGAAACTATCGCCGAAGCTGCAAGCGGTTTGAAAATGCGCAGCATCGGCCCTGCTTTGATGGGTGGACGCATTGCCGACATCGCGATACATCCCGATAAAAAAAGCACATGGTATGTCGCCTCGGCTTCAGGCGGCGTATGGAAAACTATCAATGCCGGTATCACTTGGACACCGGTGTTTGATAACGAGGGCTCTTACTCCATTGGTGACGTGACGATTGACCCCAACAACCCCGATGTGATCTGGGTAGGTACCGGGGAGAATGTCAGCGGCCGTCATGTTGGCTGGGGTGACGGTGTTTACAAAAGCACAAATGCCGGAAAGAACTGGGCCAGCATGGGTTTGAAGAAATCCGAGCATATTGGCAAGATCTTAGTTGATCCGCGCGACAGCAATGTAGTTTATGTTGCAGCAGAAGGCCCCCTGTGGTCCCCGGGCGGTGACCGTGGTTTGTACAAATCCACCAATGGCGGCGTCAATTGGACACTTGTTCTCGAGATTGATGAGAATACCGGTATTACCGATATCGAATTTAACCCCGAAAACCCCGATGTCATCTATGCAGCAGCCTATGAGCGCCGTCGTCATGTCTGGGGCTTGATGGCGGGTGGGCCAAATGGCGGCATTTATAAGTCAATTGATGCAGGCGCCAGCTGGCAAAGGAAGGAAGCGGGGCTTCCCGCCGGTGATGTCGGCAAAATTGGGTTAGCCGTTACCGCGGCTGATCCGAACCTGGTTTATGCAACGATCGAGGCAGATGACGAGAACAAGGGCTTTTACCGTTCTGCCGACCAGGGTGAAAGCTGGAGCAAGAAGAATCCGTATATTTCAGGCGGTACCGGCCCCCATTACTACCAGGAGTTAACAGCCTCACCGCAGACGGCGGACCTGGTTTACCAGATGGATGTGTTCATGCGTGTCACCCGCGATGGCGGTGAACATATTTCCATCCTGGGTACCGGCCGTGAGAAACACAGTGATAATCATGCTTTCTGGGTTGACCCGCAAGACGATCTTCATCTGCTGGCAGGTACTGATGCCGGTTTATATGAAAGTTTTGATCAGGGTACAAGCTGGCGTCATTTCCCAAATCTTCCTATCTCGCAGTTCTATAAAGTCGCGGTTGATAACTCCCTGCCGTTTTACAACGTGTTGGGTGGAACCCAGGATCTCGGTACATTATTTGGCCCGTCGCGCACCATGATCACCGATGGTGTCCGTAACCAGGATTGGTATGTCCCGCTCGGGGCAGATGGATATGGTGTGGCCTTTGACCCCAGTGATGACAATGTTGGCTACATGGAATATCAGCAGGGTTATATGTTCCGGCATCATCGTGATACCGAAGAGTTGGTTCACATACAACCGCAACCGGCACCCGGCGATGCGCCGGAGCGCTGGAACTGGGACACCCCGATTTTCATAAGCCCCCATGATTCTTCACGGATTTACGTTGGTTCCCAGCGTGTATGGCGCAGCGATAACCGGGGTGACTCCTGGCAGGCTGTCAGCGGTGATTTGACCACCAACACGAATCGCTATGAGCTTGGCTATCGCGGCCGCGTCTGGAGTGTGGATGACATGCACGACAATGGCGCCATGTCGAAGTATTCCACCATCACTTCTATTTCGGAATCACCCGTTACCGAGGGCGTTCTGTATACCGGTTCGGATGATGGCCTGATTTACGCAACATCCGATGGCGGCGCCAACTGGCAGCGGGCCGAGTCTCTGCCGGGTTTACCCGAACGGGTGTTTATCAATGACCTTGAAGCATCGCTTTATGACGCAGATACCGTTTTTGCTATCGCGGATGCGCACAAGACCGGAGATTTCTCACCTTATGTATTTGTCAGTGCCAACCAGGGGCGTAAATGGCGCTCAATTTCAGGCGACTTGCCGGACGGCACCATTGTGTGGGCCATCCAGCAGGATCACGAAAACGAAAACCTGCTATTTCTGGGTACAGAGTATGGTGTTTATTTCAGCGTGAATGGCGGGGTCAACTGGCACAAAATGGCAGGTGCGCCAACGGTTGCATTCCGGGATCTGAAACTGCAGCGCCGCGACAACGATATTGTCGGCGCCACTTTCGGACGCGGTATTTATATTCTGGATGACTATTCCGCACTGCGGACAATGGCCAATGAAAGTTTTGGTAATGCTGCCACCCTGTTTCCTGTCCGTGATGCCTGGTGGTATATACCATCGGCCCCGTCGCAGGCTACAGGTATGCCAACGCTGGGAAGTGACAGCTTTAGGACGGCCAACCCGGAGTTCGGGGCGAGTTTTACCTATTACCTGGATAAAAGTTTTGAATCCAGCAAGCTGGCCCGTCAGGCCGAAGAGAAATCGCAACGTAAAGCAGGCAAGGATATTGCCTTCCCGGGCTGGGACCGCCTTGCTGCCGAATCGCTGGATACCGAACCGCGTGTAATGATCCTTGTGAGTGATAGCCAGGATGAGCCGGTTCGCTGGATCGAGGCATCCGCCAAAAAGGGAACCCACCGGGTCAGCTGGGACTTGCGATTGCCGGCACCGGATGCCATTGATCTGACAACACCTGAATTTGTACCGCCGTGGGCAGATGCATCACCGGGTCCGCTAGTAGCACCTGGCGTGTATTCGGCCCGGCTCTTTGCATTGAGCGATGGTGAGGTGTTGCCGTTGGGTGAGGCACAGAGTTTTAACGTTAAGCCCGTACGCGCAGCACCCGATGGTATCGACTATACCGAGGTTGCCGATTACAAAATGAAAAGCTCGGCCCTGCTAAGAGAGGTTGCACACGCCCGTGAAGAATTGAGCCGGACCCAGGATTTGCTCGCACATATGAAAGTCGCAGCGGTCAGTGCGCCACAGGCTGCACCATCGTTGTTTGCCCGCCTGGATGCCTTTGGTGTTGAACTCAGCAAACTGGGAACACGTCTTTCAGGAGACAGTGTACGAGGACGCTTGAATGAAACATCTGTGCCCTCCATTGGCGGGCGAGCCTACAATGCCGCCAACACCCAGGGTACTACGCGGGCTGCTACGGCAACTCAAAAAGCCGACTTTGAAATTGCCAAGAGGGATTTCACCTCCTTTACAGCCGATCTGGATGCTCTTTTAACTGATCAACTGGTCCAGCTTGAAGCAGATCTTCTTGCAGCAGGTGCACCAAGCTGGCGTTAGAAAGGCCTTTATCAGCTTAACAACAGCACCCGCGCAGTATTAAATTATAGACGCGGGTGTTTTTTTTACGCCTATTTTGGCTATACTCCAACTCAGTCAAATCAACCCGAAACAGGAAATTAATATGTCACGAATTTTTATATCTGTCCTACTCTCCTCAGTTTTTATCACCGGTGCGGCCTTTGCAGGCTCTGATCCGATCAAGGCCCGGCAGCACTTAATGGAAGATACCCGCGATGCGGCCAAAGTCGTCGGCGGCATGCTCAAGGGTGAACAACCATTTGATGCTGATGCGGCAATGGCTGCTCTCAAAACGTGGCAGAAAACCGCAACAGAGGCGGGAGACCTGTTTCCAGAGGGTTCAGAAACCGGTCATGACACAGAAGCCAAGGCAACGATCTGGACAGACCGTGATGGTTTCAATGCTGCGATGGAGAAATTCAGTACGGCGGTGGACGCAGCGATTGCAGCGAAACCTGATAGTCTCGATGCATTGAAAGCTACGGCGGGTCCGGTATTCAAGACCTGTAAAGGCTGTCATGAAGGTTATCGCGTAGAGAAAGAAGACTAAAAAGCCACTGATAAGATAGTCAATTGAAACGGCTGGCGATTGCAATTGGCCTGATGGCCCTGGCAGGGTTTTTATTACTGTTGGGTACCCGGCCGTCGGGATTGCCTTCGAATATCTTTCCCGCGCATGTGCAGGATCTGTCAAACGGAGAGCTTCTGTTCCATGCGGGTGGTTGTGCCTCCTGTCATTCCTCTGCGGATGCAGATTCAGAGCTCCCTGTTCTCGGCGGCGGGCTTGCAATGGAAACACCGTTCGGCACCTTCCGGGTGCCGAATATTTCACCGGATCCCGATTTTGGTATAGGTGAATGGACCCAGTCCGATTTCATTACTGCCATGCGCCTGGGCTCATCTCCGGATGGACGCCATTATTACCCTTCATTTCCTTACGCCTCCTATTCCCGAATGACCTTTGAAGACCTGATGGACCTCAAGTCTTATCTTGATACCTTGCCCTGGGCACAGAACCGGAATGAAGATCATGAGTTGAAGTTTCCGTGGAATATCCGAGCTGGAATCGGTCTATGGAAGATACTTAATCTTGATCCCTCGGACGTTATTGTGATGCCACCGGATAATAGCCTTTTAACGCGTGGCCGTTACCTGGTAGAAGGCCCGGGACACTGCGGCGAATGTCATACGCCCCGTAACATGAGTGGTGGTCTGAATAATGGCCGTTGGCTCGCGGGTGCACCGAACCCTGAGGGTGAAGGCAAGGTTCCCAATATCACGCCGGGTGCAAAGGGTTTCGCAGACTGGTCGCAGGATGATATTGCATACTACCTGGAGTCAGGTTTCACACCTGATTTTGATACCGTGGGCAGTTCCATGGTTGAAGTCCAGGAAAATATGGCACAACTGCCCGCAGAGGACCGCGCAGCTATTGCCGCCTATCTCAAACAAATTCCAGCGCTGCAGTAGAGACAGGGCCAGGTGTAGTGTCTACACCAATTTCAGTTCCGTACAAACCTGAAAACAAAGCGGTCGGTATTTCGCCTTAGAGACGGGTCGAATACGGGGATCGTGTGCTTATCTTCGCTGTTGCGGAGAATTTCAGCCTCAGCTTCCAGAGTGAAGCATGAGTCGGCAAAGCTGTCTCGTACCAGTTGGGGGTCGATCCTGTGCAGGCTTTGGGCAATTTCAGCAGGCTCTCCGCCGCTATTGGCCACATGGTCGATTAGCCCCAGCACGGCGCCAGGTTTCATCGCTTTGCAGAGTTTTTCCAGCAACAGGTCTTCATCAATGGCCTTCCAGCCATTTTGCTCATCAGAAAACAAGAAATCATGCCAGGTCAACACCAACATGACCGCATCGAGAGAATTGGCGTCCAGTTCGAGATCATCAGCCTCTGCAATAATAGTGGTAGTTTGCACCAGGCGTTCGTCAAGGTAACGCTTCTGATAAATCTCGCCCGAAAAAGGGATATACGCTTCATTGGTGTGGGCGATCACCTTACCGTTTTCGCCCACCACGGAATTAAGTATTTCAGTGTAATAGCCACCGCCTGAAAACAGATCAAGAACGGTCATGCCTGGCTTGATATGGAAAAAGGAGAGTACCTGGTCAGGTTTACGATTTGCATCATTGACAATGTCCTCTGCAGGTCGCTGCGGGTTGGATACCGCCGATGCCACAGCTTCGGACACTTCGGTGCCACTGCCGCCTTCGCAGGGCGACAGAAGAAAAAGACTAAACATCAAGCTTGTACAACTCACCGTCTGTTCTCCGTATTTGACTGACCGCCATAGATTATATTGCAAGAATTAAGCAAGCACCGGAGAGTTGCGGTAACCGGATGTCAATGTGCGATAAAAATCACACTGACCATTAGAAAAAAGGCCAACTGACGACCTCTATGGTGGCAGCAGGCAGGATAAGTGTTGTTCAGCCCCGAAAATATCAAATAAGTGATTGCAAATTAAAAGGGAAACCCGTAGATTCAAGCATCGGTATTGAGACCGTTTTTAGAGTGAAATTGAGAGCCTGATGTTCATAGCCAATACACCATGCAACGGCAGATTATTTCGACGACTGCGACGTCCTGGGTTTCAGCTATCCGGCCGGGTTGCCGTATTCCACTAAGAATAAAAATGAATGAATGTAATAAACCCGGCTAAAAGCTGGGTTTTTTTGTTTTGGGGCCGGGTAAAACCCGGTCAGTAAATGGAGATTTTTAAGTGAAACATTTTTTGTCCACCAGTGACTGGTCACGTGAGGACCTGGAGTCCCTGCTGCAATCAGCTGAGGCCTTGAAGAAGAACCCGATCAATTCGAGTTTAAAGGGCCGTTCAATTGCCCTGTTGTTTCTCAACCCGTCAATGCGCACCAGGACCTCTTTCGATCTGGGTATGCAGCAGATGGGCGGTATCGCCATTGTTCTGCAACCGGGTAAAGATGCCTGGGGGCTGGAGTTTGACACCGGTGCGATTATGGAAGGTGAAGCTGAGGAGCATATCGCGGAAGCGGCCGGTGTGTTGTCACGCTATTGCGACCTGATCGGTTTGCGGGCATTCCCCTCTTTCGTCGACTGGTCAAAAGACCGCGAGGACAATGTAATCAAATCACTGGCCAGGTATTCATCGGTACCGGTCATCAATATGGAAACTATTGTGCATCCCTGCCAGGAACTGGCCATGATGCTGGCGCTGAAAGAAAGAATAGGTGATGTGGCCAAACGCAAGATGGTATTAACCTGGACCTGGCATCCGCGGCCTCTGAATACTGCCGTGGCAAACTCCGCCCTTTTAATGGGCACTAAGTTCGGGATGGATGTAACCCTGTTATGCCCTGAGCCTGATTACATTCTGGATTCTCAGTTCATGGACCAGGCAAAAGCCAATGCAACCGCCAGTGGTGGCTCCTTGCAGGTCAGTCACGATATCGAATCGGCCTATTCGGGTGCGGATTTTGTCTACGCTAAAAGTTGGGGTGCACTTCCCTATTATGGAAAGCCGGCGGATGAGTATGAGTTGCGTAAGAATTACCGCCACTTCATCGTCAATGAAGAGAAGATGGCGCTGACCAACAACGGTCTGTTCAGCCACTGTCTACCGTTAAGACGTAATGTAAAAGCGACCGATGGCGTCATGGACGCGCCCTATTGCCTGGCGATGGATGAGGCAGAAAACCGCTTACATGTTCAAAAAGCCCTGATGATGAATTTGCTTGGAGCAGATCAATGAATACAGAAGAAAAGACACCTATCGTACTGGCGTTTTCCGGTGGATTGGACACCAGTTATTGCGTACTTGAGCTAAAGGCACAGGGCTATGATGTGCACACCATATTTGTAGATACGGGCGGGTTGAGCGAGGAGGAGGTCAACTGGATTGAAGAAAGGGCCCTCTCGCTTGGTGCCTTCAAGCATCACCTGGTGGATGCCAGCCAGTTGATTTGGGATGAGTTTGTCGTGCCGCTGGTATGGAGTCAGTCCAGGATGCTAGGTGAATACCCGATGCTGTGTTCCGACCGCTACCTGATTGTCAGGCTGAGCCTGCAACTATGTGATGAGCTTGGAACCCGCCATTTCGCCCATGGCTGTACCGGCATGGGTAATGACCAGCTGCGTTTTGACCAAACCGTACGCAGCCTGGGTGATTATGAAATTCATGCGCCGGTCAGGGATCTGCAAAAACAACCCGGCAACATCAGGGAAATTGAGATAGAAATTCTCAAGGATGCCGGTGTATCGATACCGGTTAAAACCGGCAAGTATTCAATCAATGAAAACCTTTTGGGTGTTACCATTTCCGGTAGTGAAATTGATGAGTTCAACTCACCCGGCGCAGAAACCTGGCAACTGACCCGGCCGAGGGCTGAGTGGCCGGAAGAATCGATGCAGGTTGCCATCCGTTTTGAAAAAGGTGAGGCTGTCGCAATCAACGGTCAGGAGCTTTCCGGGCCCGAAATTGTGCAACAGTTGAATTCACTCTTCGGCAGTTACGGTGTTGGCAGGCATATCTATACCGGTGATGTCACGATTGGCCTCAAGGGCAGAATTGTTTTCGAGTGCCCCGGTATTGACGCTTTGCTGCTGGCCCACCAGGCACTGGAAGATTGTGTTAATACACGCTTCCAGAACCAGTTCCGTCACCAGGTTGCCCAACGCTGGGCAGAACTGGTTTACACCGGTTTCTTTTACGAACCCCACAAGCAGGATTTGCAGGCCTACCTGGCCAGTTCACAATCATATGTGACCGGTACGGTAACACTGGAAACAACGGGTGGTTCCATGCACGCTGTTGCGATTGATTCCGAATTTATCGTGCAGGACCCCGATGCGGTCTATGCACAGAGTTGCAATTGGTCACCCGCCGAGGCAGAGGGGTTTATCAAGTTGACCGGTCAGAGTTCTACAACGGCCAAGCGGGTCAGGGATAGAAGCTGATGGCATTGAACGCCGTGCTTAACCATCTCGAGGCTCTCATCGGTTTCGATACGCAGAATCCACCTCGTTCACTGGAAGCGGATGCACCGATATTTGGCTATATGAAAGAAGCGCTGGGGCCTCTTTTTGCCATAGAGGTATTTGATCACGGCCTTGGCAGGATCAGCATGCTGGCTGTGCGCGGCAAGCCGGACTTGTTGTTTAACGTGCATTTGGACACGGTGCCCGTGATCGAAGGTTCGCGCTTCCCTGCACTTCAAATGACAAAGGAAGGTAACAGGGTTTACGGTCGCGGCAGTTGTGACATCAAGGGTGCGGCTGCCTGTTTGTTGGAAGTTGCGGCAATTACCGATCAGCCCATGGCCATGCTGTTTACCACCGATGAAGAGGGTGCCAGCGGGGTTTGCGTGGCCGAATTCGTCCGTTCTGAACAAAGCAGGGATTTTAAGCAGGTGGTGGTGGCCGAGCCAACAGATTGCCTGGCGGTTTTAAGTCACCGTGGTTACCTGTCTGTAAAAGGTGAGTTTAGCGGTATATCCGGTCATTCGTCCGAGCCACGCGCACTGAAAGACAATGCCCTGCACAAGCTTGCCAGTTGGGTGGCGAAGGCGGTTACCACGGCTGAACAAATGGAGCGCGAAGATCGCCGTCCCTGTTTTAATGTTGGCGAAATTCACGGCGGCATCAAATCAAATGTGATTGCAGACCAGGCCAGGCTGCACTGGAGTGCGAGACTATCCCCGGGAGACTCTAATGAGGAATTCCTGGAGCTGATGACCGGTCTGGATCGCAGTGAATCGGGAAGCTGGAAGGTGCCATTCTCCGGTCCACCGCTGCCAACCGATGGTCAGGATATTTCACAGGCACAGTCTTTTGTTGACCGTCGCGGAATTGACTCCGGTCCGGTGGTGAACTTCTGGACCGAAGCGTCATTGTTTGCACAGTCGGGAATTCCCGCTATTGTGTTGGGCCGGGGCAAAATTGCCCAGGCACATGTTGTTGATGAATGGGTCAGCCTGGATCAATTGGAGCGGGCCCTGGAAATTTATAAAAACTTGGTGGAAAGTGATGACTGATATACGCCAGTTAGTCAAGGAGCTGCTCGCCCAGTTGGGTTCCAGCCGGGAAGCACAGCAGTATCTGAAAGAGTACTCCGGTACCAACCAGGCCCGTTTTGCAGTGGTTAAGGTCGGTGGCGGTATTCTGCGCGATCACCTTGACGAGTTGACATCAGCCCTGGCTTTTTTGCATCGGCTGGGTCTGATACCGGTGGTACTGCATGGTGCGGGGCCGCAACTGGATCAGGCGCTGGCGGATGCCGGCATTGAAACCGAGCGTCGAGAAGGCTTACGGGTAACCAGCGAGGCGGTAATGTCGGTGGCGAGACCCCTGATGTACAGGGAAAACCTGCGCCTGGTGGAGGCGCTTGAGGCCAAAGGTATCCGTGCCCGGGGTGTTCAGCATGGCGTATTCCAATGCAGCTATCTCGACAGGGAAAGCCTTGGCTTCGTCGGTGAGGTCGAGTCTGTAGAACTCAATGCAGTTGAAAGTGCCGTACGCAGCGGCGCTGTGCCGGTTTTAACCTGTCTGGGTGAATCACCATCCGGCCAGGTTTTGAATATCAATGCGGATATTGCCACCCGTGAACTTGTCTGGAAATTAAGACCGCACAAGGTCATTTTCCTGTCACCCACCGGTGGTCTGCTGGATCGCCAGGACCGGATTATTTCGGCGGTAAGTTTAACCAACGACTACGAGGCATTGATGCAGCAACCGTGGTTGCATTCCGGTATGCGGCTAAAGCTGCAACAGATCAATGAAATGCTCATGGAGTTACCGGACGATACTTCGGTATCCATAACTTCTGCCGCCCATTTAACCCGTGAGCTGTTCACCTATCGGGGTGCCGGCACCCTGGTAAGAAAAGGCGAGGCGATTAACGTTTTTGAAAATCCGGATGCTGAAACCCTGGCAACTGTGAAGAAACTGGTCGAGAAATCATTTAACCGGATTTTGAAAGATGATTGGTTTGAAAACCTTATAGAGCCGCTGGTTTTGTTATCGGAAACCGGCCGTGCAGCGGCCATCATAACCAGCGGGGTCGATGGTGTTCCCTACCTGGACAAGTTCACCGTCACCTCAGAGGCGCAAGGTGAAGGTCTCGGAGCGGCTATCTGGCAGGTGGTCAGGGCACGTTACCCGGCTTTGTACTGGCGTTCACGTTACACCAACCCGATCACACCATGGTATTTTCAGCAGGCTGACAGCAGCAATCGTTCCGCAGGCTGGGTGGTATTTACGATTGGTGTTGAAGAGTTCACACAAAGGCAGAGTTGTGTAGAAGACTCTTTGGCACGCAGTTCAGGCTGGATTGACGAATGAGCGATTCCTATACGATAAATCTGGTTGGGGGGCGCGGTTATACGGGTTCCGAACTGTTAGGGCTAATAGCCGGGCATCCGCAAATGGAACTGGGCATTGCCAGTTCACGCAGTGAAGCAGGGCAAACAATATCTTCGGCCTGCACCAGTTGGCCTGAAGATGGCAGGACATTCACCCAACTTGAGCCGGCAGGCGTTTGTGCTTACCCGGCCGACGCCTGGGTGCTGGCTCTTCCCAATGGAATCGCGGGTCGTTGGGTGGAGGCTATCCTTGGCGAATTTCCTGATGCCGTGATCCTGGACCTGAGTGCAGATTACCGTTTTGATACACAGTGGACCTACGGACTGCCTGAGCGCTTTCGGGATCAAATCCGGATTGCAAAGCTGATTGCCAACCCCGGCTGTTATGCCACGGGTGCTCAGCTGGGTCTATTGCCGCTGGCCGACCAGTTACGGTCAGACCCGCTTGTCTTTGGTGTATCCGGATACAGCGGCGCTGGCAAGACACCGTCGCCACGCAATGACCCGGAAACCCTAAGAGATAATATGATCCCGTATGCCCTGAGTGGCCATGTGCACGAAAAGGAAATATCCCATCAGTTACACACCGCGGTCAGGTTTATGCCACACGTGGCAGCTTTTTTCCGTGGTATTTCACTGACCATAGCTTTTGAATTGGATCATCCAGTTTCAATAGATGAGCTTGAGGCGCTTTTCCGGCAAGCCTATGCAGGTGAAAAAAGAATTATGGTAAACAGGGAAATCCCACAGGTCAGCGCCGTGCAGGGTACGGCTGATGTACACATCGGCGGGTTTGACATTGACGCACGCAACACCGCACAGGGCAGCCTGGTGGTGGTGCTGGATAATCTTCTCAAAGGTGCGGCATCTCAGGCCATGCAAAACTTGAACCTGGCTCTCGGGCTGGATGAAAACTCAGGAATCAATCCATGAAAGATCTGATTTGGAAAAAAGACGGTAAAGGTGAAGCGGCAGACCCCGCCATCATGGCGTTTCTTGCGGGCGAAGATGTCGAGCTTGATAAAGAGCTTTTGCTGTTTGACATACAAGCCAGCGCTGCGCATATCAAGGGTCTGCAGCAAATTGAGATTCTCAGCGCTGAAGAGGCCGGTAAGTTACTGGATGGGCTGCAGGTAATTATGAAGGATATCCGGAGTGGCACCAGGGAACTGGATAGCCGCTTTGAGGACGGGCACTCTGCAATTGAATCATGGTTGACAGAAATGTGCGGTGATATTGGTGGAAAAATCCATACAGGCCGGAGTCGTAATGACCAGGTGGCCGTCGCCTTGCGTCTTTTCATGAAGGACCGTTTAAAACGATTGCAATCCACCTGTACACAGATTGCTGCCGTGCTGTTAGGCAGGATCGATGCTGAAGGTGATCTCCCGATGGCGGGTTACACACATTTACAATCTGCGATGCCGTCTTCGGTCGGGTTATGGCTGGCCGGACACGCCGAGGCCTTTATTGATAACGCAGAGCTGGCAGCACTGACGTACCAGTGGCTGGATGCCAGTCCGCTGGGCACTGCTTCCGGTTTTGGCGTCAACCTGAACCTGCCCCGCCAGGAGGTGGCCCACGAGCTCGGGTTTGCGCGTTTGGTGGTTAATCCGCAGTACGCACAAAACAGCCGCGGTAAGATCGAGTTGCAAGCGTTATCAGTGTTGTCTGCATGCACGCTGGATCTGCGTCGCCTGGCCTGGGATCTGAGCCTGTTTACGACCCACGAGTTTGGGTTCGTAAAACTGCCGGAACAATACTGTACGGGTTCAAGCATCATGCCGAACAAAAACAATCCGGATTCGGTCGAGCTGTTACGTGCGGTACACGGAGTTGTTCAGGGTGCGCAAACCGAGCTCGCATCGGTGCTATCTTTGCCCTCGGGATACCAGCGTGATTTACAGGCAACCAAGCCGCCTTTACTGCGTGCTTTCAGGAAAGGATTACAGGCTTTGGATCTTTTGCCGGACCTTCTCGCTACATTTAAATGGCAAACTGATCGAATGCGTGACTCAATCAGTGCAGAAATGCTGGCAACTGATCGTGCGCTGGACATGGCGCGTGAAGGAATCCCGTTTCGTGATGCTTATAAGACCGCTTCAGCCAAGGGCGCTAATTTAGATGCCGGAGAAATCGCACAAAGCCTTGCCAGCCGTGTCTCTCCGGGTGGTTGTGGACGTTTGGAAACAGCGCTTTTGGAATCCCGGCTCGACGCCTTGAAAAACTAATTTCAATTATTTTCAATACAACTGTTGACACAAAAGTTTCCCGCTCTATAATGCGCCTTCGCTCGACATCAGATCGAACCGGAGACGGAATTATTTGATGAAATATTGTTGACGGTTATCTTGGTTAACATATATAATGGGCGGCCCGCTTCAGCACGGGGGTTTGGTATTTTTGTGCTGGACTGATGAGCGAAATGCAATCAGTAATGTTAGTGATCTTTAACAATGAACAGGTAACTTGTGTGGGCGCTCATGTCATGGGTACAAGCCATGATAGAAAGAGCGACCATGCACCAAAACTTATTTTATTTATAAAATTGATTTGGAGCAGGGTTCAGCTTTTTAGCTAAAACTATATAGATGGAAGATTGAAGTTTCGGCTTTAGTTGGAAATCGAAAACTTTAAACTGAAGAGTTTGATCCTGGCTCAGATTGAACGCTGGCGGCATGCTTAACACATGCAAGTCGAACGGTAACAGGACGCTAGGATCCCTTCGGGGTGACTTTGTCGCTGACGAGTGGCGGACGGGTGAGTAATACATAGGAATCTACCCAGTAGTGGGGGATAACTTGGAGAAATCCATGCTAATACCGCATATGCCCTACGGGGCAAAGCAGGGGACCCTCGGGCCTTGCGCTATTGGATGAGCCTATGTCGGATTAGCTAGTTGGTGGGGTAATGGCCTACCAAGGCAGCGATCCGTAGCTGGTCTGAGAGGATGATCAGCCACACTGGGACTGAGACACGGCCCAGACTCCTACGGGAGGCAGCAGTGGGGAATATTGCACAATGGGCGCAAGCCTGATGCAGCAATGCCG
>Ga0224504_10000406_pt1 | contig 19346 bp, 15 predicted proteins | sample SF_Oct11_sed_USG_3_FD_170160 | JGI IMG/M metagenome (GOLD analysis project Ga0224504, IMG submission 170160) | Sediment microbial communities from San Francisco Bay, California, United States - SF_Oct11_sed_USGS_24 | ecosystem: Environmental > Aquatic > Marine > Sediment | place: USA... | reverse complement strand
ACCCCTCGCCCATCGGGAGAGGGAGGGGCCCACGCGGCCTTGGCCGCGTGGGAGGGTGAGGGCAAGTGGGTTTCGTATTATTCTTCTGAGCACTGGTGGCAGCGGGCAAGCGGCGAACCAACAGGCTCACCCGCTCGGCTTTGCCTCGCCACCCTCTCCCGAGGGGCGAGGGTTTCTTGAATGCCGTCGCTAGGATCGTCGCTTGTCCGGCAAGTAACTCAGGGTCTGTTGAAATGAGGAGAGGGACGCCATGAAAGTTGTGATCACGGGTGGGGCCGGATTCCTCGGCCTGCGCCTGGCCCAGCGCCTGGTCGAGCTGGGCAGGCTGACTGGGCCCTCGGGTCGGCCGGAGGGGATCGACCAGCTGGTGCTCTTCGACAGGCAGGAGCCGGCCCAAATGCCCGCGGCGCTCGACGGCAAGGCGATACTGCTGCTCGGCGAGATCTCGAACCGGGACGAGATCTTCCATCTGGTCGACCGGGACGACATTTCCGTGTTCCACCTGGCCTCGGTGGTCTCGGGCGGCGGCGAGCAGGACTTCGACCTGGCGATCCGCGTCAACCTGGACGGCGGCCTCAACGTCCTGGAGGCCCTGCGCGCGCGGGCCGGCCTGCCGCGTCTCGTCTTCGCCTCCTCGATCGCGGTCTTCGGTGGCTCCGCCATGCCGGCGGTGGTCGGCGACACGGTCAAGCAGACGCCGCAGACGACCTACGGCGCGACCAAGGCGATCGGCGAGCTGCTGGTCAACGACTACACGCGCAAGGGTTTCCTCGACGGCCGCTCGGCGCGCCTGCCGACCGTGATCATCCGCCCGGGCAAGCCGAACCTGGCCGCCTCCAGCTTCGTCTCCGGCGTGTTCCGCGAGCCCCTGAACGGCGAGCCCTGCACCCTGCCGGTTGCGACCGACACGGTCATGCCGGTGCTCGGGTACCGCACCATCGTCGACGGCCTGATCGCCCTGCACGAGGCCGACGGCACAAAGCTGGGCGACGACCGCGCGGTCAGCCTGCCATCCTTGACCGTTACCGTGGCCGAGATGATCGCGGCCCTGAAGCGCGTCGCCGGCGACCGGCCCCTGGGCGAGATCACGGTGGAGCCGGACCCCTTCATCGAGGCCATCGTCGAGACCTGGCCCCAGGACGCGAGCTACGAGCGCGCCACGGCCCTCGGCCTGCCGCGCGAGGACAGCCTCGACCAGATCGTCGAGGCCTATATCGAGGATTACCTGGAAGGCTGACCCGCGCATCGGCTGAGCTTTACGGTCTGTTCCAATTTGGCTAGTTTTCTGTTGAGGGTGTTGAGTTTTCCACGTTTGAGCGCCTAAAGGTTGCAAGCGCGTGCCTGTTGAACGGCGCGCGGCGTTGGGGGAGGATCGGAACGTGTCGTTGGGCACATTCAAAGATTCCGCTTGGTTGGCTGCTGGCCTGCTGATCGCCTCGCTGCTTGCGGCCTGCGAGGAGCAGAACGCCTATATCGAGCCGCCGCCGCCCAAGGTGACGGTCGCCCAGCCCCTGATCCGCACGATCACCGACTACCTGGAGCTCACGGGCACCACCAGTGCCTCCGCACGGGTCGAGATCAGGGCCCGGGTGCCCGGCGTCCTGCAGAGCATGCATTTCGATTCCGGCGTCTACGTGGCGGAGGGCGATCTCCTGTTCGTCATCAATCCGGAGGAGTACGAGGCCGACCTGAAGGCCGCCGAAGCCGAGTTGGCGCGCGCCGAGGCCCTCCGGGTGGAGACCGGCAAGACTCTGAAGCGCTCCCGAACTCTCAGGGAAAGGGGGCACCTGCCGGAGGCCAAGCTCGACGAGGCCGAGGCCCAGGCGCTCGGGGCCGACGCCGAGGTGCTGATCCGTCAAGCGGCGCTAAATCGCGCCCAGATCAACCTGAGCTACACCGAGGTCAGGGCGCCGGTCAGCGGCCGGGTCGGGCGCAACCTGGTCGACCTCGGGAACCTGGTTGGCGAGGGCGAGGCCACCGTCCTGACGGAGATCACGGTCCTGGACCCCATGTACGTCTACTTCAACCTGAACGAGCTGGACCTGCTCAAGGTGGTCGACTCCTATCGGGCCAGGGTGCGCGAAAAAGGTATGGATACGACAACGGAATCGGCCAGTAAGGCCGGCTTCGAGGTCTTTCTCGGCCTGAGCGACGAGGAGGGCTTCCCGCGCAAGGGGATTCTCGATTTTGCGGAGTCCGGGCTCGACCCGAAAACCGGCACGCTCCAGCTGCGCGCGACCTTCGAGAATGCCATGCGGCCGCCCGAGCTCTATCCCGGCCTGTTCGGTCGCGTGCGCCTGCCGATCGCCGAGCGCCCGGACATGCCGCTGGTGACCGAGCGCGCGATCGGCTCGGACCAGAGCGGGCATTACCTGCTGGTCGTCAACCAGGAGAACATAGTCGAGAAGCACAACGTGGAGCTGGGACGGCTGGTCGACGGCCTGCGCGTCATCGAGAGTGGCCTGCGCCCCGAGGACCAGGTCGTGGTCAACGGCATTCAGCGCGCCCGGCCGGGCGGCAAGGTCGATCCCGAGCAGACCGGGATGGAGACGCTCACGGCCACGGCGATCGCGGCCGCGTCGGGCGCAAGGGAAAAGGAGGAGAGCGGTGCGGCGAGCGCCGCCGCCGCCGAAGCTGCCCCGGAGGACCCGGCCAACATCGATGCCGCCAAGCCCGCGGACCAGCAGTAGGGACGCATCGGCATGTTCTCGAAGTTCTTCATCGAGCGCCCGATCTTCTCCAGCGTGATCTCGATCGTCATCGTGATCGCCGGCCTGGTCACGCTGGGGGCGCTGCCGATCGCCCAGTACCCCGAGATCACGCCGCCTACGGTCGCGGTCTCGGCGATCTATCCCGGCGCCAACGCGACGGTGGTTTCCGAGACCGTCGCGGCGCCGATCGAGCAGGAGGTCAACGGCGTCGAGAACATGATCTACATGTCCTCGACCAGCGCAAGCGACGGGTCGTACGTGCTCACCGTCACCTTCGAGGTGGGGACCGATCTCGACCTGGCGCAGATCCTGGTGCAGAACCGCGTCAAGCTGGCCGAGCCCAACCTGCCCGAAGAGGTCAAGCGCCAAGGTGTCAACACCAAGAAGAAGTCGACCAACACCATCCTCTTCGCCGCGCTCTCCTCGCCCGAGGGGCGCTACGACGAGCTGTTCCTCAGCAACTACGCCACGCTCTACATCAAGGACGTGCTGAGCCGTATCCCGGGCGTCGGCGAGGTGGTGATCTTCCCGGAGAGCGACTACAGCATGCGCATCTGGCTCGATCCGCAGCAGCTGAAGTCGCGCAGCATCACGACCCAGGAGGTGCTCGACGCGATCCGCGAGCAGAACGTCCAGGTCGCGGCGGGACAGATCGGCCAGCCGCCCGCGCCAAGCGGCCAGAGCTTTCAGTTCGCGGTCAACGTGCTGGGGCGGCTGAGCGACATCGGCCAGTTCGAGGACATCATCCTCAAGACCGGCGAAGGCGGCCGGTTCACCCGGCTGCGCGACGTGGCGCGGATCGAGCTCGGCGGCAAGACTTACGACATCACGGCGCGGTCCAGCGGCGCGCCCACGGCCGCCATCGGGATCTATCAGCTGCCGGGCGCGAATGCGCTGGACGTGGCCAGCAAGGTCCGCGCGGCGATGGAGGATCTCAGCCGACTGTTCCCCGAAGACGTGGCCTACAGCATCCCCTACGACACGACCATCTTCGTCGATCAGTCGATCAAGGAGGTCTACGTCACGCTGTTCCAGGCGGCGGGCCTGGTTTTCCTGGTCCTGTTCCTGTTCCTGCAGGACTGGCGCGCCACCCTCATACCGGGAGTAGCGATCCCGGTCTCCCTGATCGGCACCTTCGCGGTCATGGGGATGCTGGGCTTCTCGCTCAACATGCTGACCCTCTTCGGCCTAGTGCTGGCGATCGGCGTGGTGGTCGACGACTCGATCGTCGTGGTCGAGGCGACGGTGTCGCACATCGAGCGCGGGCTCGGGGCCAGGGAGGCGGCGATCAAGGCCATGAGCGAGGTTTCCGGGCCCGTCATCGCGACCACGCTGGTGCTGCTCGCCGTCTTCGTTCCCTCCGCCTTTCTGCCCGGCATCACCGGCGAGATGTACCGGCAGTTCGCGCTGACCATCGCCGTGTCGACCGTGTTCAGCTCGATCAACGCGCTGACCATGAGCCCGGCGCTCGCGGCGCTGTTGCTGCGCCCGCCAAAGGCGCGCAAGAACCTCTTCTTCCGCGGCTTCGACGCGGCCTTCGCCACCGTCGAGCGGGGCTACCTCGGCCTGGTCAAGCCCCTGGTGCGCCGCACCGCGATCATGATGATGCTGTTCCTGGCGATCGGCGGCCTCACCGGCTGGCAGTTCGGCAAACTGCCGACCGGCTTCCTGCCGATCGAGGATCAGGGCTACGTGATCGCCGGCGTCCAATTGCCAGACGCGGCCTCGCTGGAGCGCACGAGCCAAGTGCTCGACGACATGGACGGGATTTTGGGCGAGCAGCCGGGCGTGCGCGACTGGATCTCGCTCGGCGGCTACTCCCTGATCGATGGCACGAACTCGGCCAACGCCGCCACGGTGTTCATCGTCATGACCCCCTGGGAGGAACGCACGGACCCGAGCCTCAGCCAGGAGGCGATCCTGGCGAGCCTGCGGCAGAAGTTCCGCGACATCCAGGAGGCCATCGTCTTCACCTTCCCGCCGCCGGCGATCAGCGGCCTGGGCGCGGCCGGCGGCTTCCAGTTGCAGCTGCAGGACCGCGGCGGCGCGGGGCTGCAGGAGCTCGATCAAATGGCCCGGGAGCTGATCGCCGACGGCAACGCGCAGTCGCGGCTCGACAATCTGAACACCACCTTCCGTGCCACGGTGCCGCAGCTCTTCGCCAAAGTGGATCGGGAAAAGGCGAAGAATCTGGGCATCTCCTTGAACGAAGTCTTCGGCACCCTGCAGGCCTACCTCGGTTCGGCTTATGTCAACGACTTCAACAAGTTCGGCAGGACCTGGCAGGTCAAGGTCCAGGCCGATCATCGGTTCCGCATCGAGCCCGGGGACATCCGCCGGCTAGACGTGCGCAACGACGGCGGAGAGATGGTGCCGGTCGGCACGCTCGTGAAGGTGGAGCGCATCCTCGGGCCGCAGACCATCCTGCGCTACAACCTCTTCCCGGCGGCCTCGATCACCGGCGAGGCGGCGCCGGGCTTCAGCTCGGGTCAGGCGCTTATCCTCATGGAGCAGATGGCCAGGGCGAAGCTGCCGCTCTCCATGGGTTTCGAATGGACCGGCATGTCCTACCAGGAGCGCAAGGTGGGATCGGAGGCGATCCTGGTCTTCGCGCTTGCGATCATCCTCGTCTTCCTGGTGCTGGCGGCGCAGTACGAGAGCTGGACCAGCCCGGCCGCGGTGATCCTGGTGGTTCCGCTGGCCGTGCTCGGCACGATCGTGGCGCTCCTGCTGCGGGGCTTCGACAACAACGTCTACACCCAGATCGGCATCGTCCTGCTGATCGCGCTGGCCAGCAAGAACGCCATCCTGATCGTCGAGTTCGCCAGCGAGCAGCGCAAGCAGGGCCTCGGCATCGTCGAGGCGGCGACCAAGGCCGCTCAGCTGCGCTTCCGGCCCATCCTTATGACGGCGATCTCGTCCATCGCAGGCTTCATGCCCCTCGTGATCGCCGCCGGCGCCGGCGCGGCCAGCCGCCAGGCAATCGGCACCGCCGTCGTCGGCGGTATGATCGCGGCCACGGTCATGTCGCTGCTGTTCACGTCGGTCTTCTACGTGGTCATGCAGCGGCTGAGCGAACTCCGGATCAAGCCGAAAGGGCGCGAGGACCTGCCGGCGGCCGAACAGCCGGCGGAATAGGCCCGGCGGGCGCCGCCCCAAGGACGCCGGCTACGACCGCGCGAGCGCCTTGGGCCTACCCCCGCGAGGCCAGCCTTGACGAAATCGTGAAGGCCCATATCGAGGATTACCTGGACGACCGCTAGGACGCCGCTGCACTCTGGCGCGCGGCGCGGTTTGGTGTGGACCATCGGACCGCGACCAGGAGTAGCGACGAAACCACGAAGGAGGCTCTGGGATGGCACGGCTCGGCACGACGCTTCTGGCAGCTCTGGCGGTCTTGTGCGGCGCTCTGTGGAGCGCCGGCGCCTCGGCGCAGCAGGAATCCAAGCGCGCGATCACCAAGATCGCCGGCGACCTCTACCGCTTCCAGAACAACTTCCACTTCTCGGTTTTCCTGGTGACGGACGACGGCGTCATCGCGACCGACCCGATCAACGCCGAGGCGGCGGCCTGGCTGAAGGCCGAAATCGCCACGCGCTTCGGCCAGGAGGTCGAGTACCTGATCTACAGCCACGACCACGTCGATCACATCGCGGGCGGCGAGGTCTTCGCCGATACCGCCGTGGTCGTCGCCCACGACAACGCCAAGGCCGCGATCCTCGGCGAGAAGCGGCCGACGGCGGTGCCCGAGGTCACCTTCTCGGACAGCCTGACCATCGCGCTCGGCGGCAAGACGGTCGAGCTCAGCTACCTCGGCCGCAGCCATTCCGACAACATGATCGTCCTGCGCTTTCCCGCGGAACGCGCGCTCTTCGCGGTCGATTTCATCTCGGTCAAGCGCTTGCCCTACAAGACCCTGAGCGACGCCTACTTTCCGGACTGGATAGCGGCGATCCGCCAGGTCGAGGCGATGGATTTCGACATCCTGGTGCCCGGCCACGGGCCGCTCGGCGTCAAGGCCGACGCCGCCGAACACCGCGCCTACCTCGAGGCGCTCCACGGCGCCGTGCTGGCGGCCGCCCGCGCTGGCCGCTCGCTCGAGCAGATGCAGGCCGAGATCACGCTCGAGGCCTATGCCGACTGGGGCCAGTACGAGGCCTGGCGGCCGCTCAACATCGAGGGCATGCACCGCCAGATCACCCTCCACCGCCGCGGCAACTGACCGCGAAGGGGCGGCGGCGGCGCTCTCCTCGCGGACGTGGCTGCGGCCGTCGCCATCTCGCTGTCCGACGGGGCCGGTGTTGTCACCGGCACGCAAAACACCGTGATCGAGATGGACCTCGAACCGACCTTCCGGGCCCATCCGCGTCACACCTTCCGGATCCTGGCCAACGCGATCTATCACGGCCAGGAGTAATCGCGCCGGACCGACACGCACCCCCCGGAGCGGCCGCGCTCCGGGGGACGTCGTCGCGAAACCTCGGGCGGACCGATGTGTGTCTGTTCGGTCAATGCCGGCCCAGTGGAATATGGACTGCGTGCCGGACACATCCGCCGTATACTCCCTGCGCGACACAAGCGCATGTGTGGTGACATGACGCCCGCTAACCCATTCAGACGTGGACGTCCGCCCTGCAGGGCCCGTGCTGCCGTGTTGCTGCTCGCCCTGGTCTGCCTGCCGACCCTGGCCGGACCGGCGGCGTCGAAGGACTTTCCGCTGGGACCCCATGCGGACCTGACCTGCGGCACCTGCCACGTCGTGGACGCGAGCGGCCGGGCGGCTGAACCGGCCGCGCTCACGGCGCGCCAGGAAAGGCTTTGCGCCGGCTGCCACGCAAAGGCCCTGGGCCCGAGCCCCGCGAGCAGCCACCCGAGCGGCATCGTCCCGGCGCGCGCCCTGCCCGACGCCTTCCCGCTCGATGCCGAGGGCAGGCTGACCTGCGCCACCTGCCACGAGTTGCACGGCGGCGCCGTGACCCTGCTGCGCGGCGGGGCCTGGGCCTGCACGGCCTGCCATTCGCAGTGAGCGGCGCTCAATCCCGCAACCGGCCGCCGAACATGGCCCCCAGACCGCATTTTCCGGCCGCGTCCAAGGCGATGACCCCGACGTCGATTTCTACTCGGCCATCACCTTGAACGCCATGGGCTTCCCGAGCTCTATGTTCACGGGGTTCTTCGCGCTGGCGCGCACGGTCGGCTGGATCGCCCAGTGGAAGGAGATGATCAAGGACGAGGTGTTCAAGATTGGCCGCCCGCGCCAGCTCTACACCGGCCCCGCCGAGCGCGATTACATGCCGCTCAAGAAGCGCGGCTGAGCGGATCGGCCAAAGGCGAAAGCCGGGCCGGCGGGGCCGCGCAAGCGGCCTCGCCGGCCGTATCAACCCCAAGCTCGCCGCCTTCCTGCAAATCTGGTCTTCCATTTACGGTGCGGGTGCAGGCGTGCCGTCTGACTTCAGATTGAACTGGCCGAAACCGTTCGTGCCGCCGGCAAGCGTGTCGTAGACGTTCCAGCTGATGTGGGGCGTGGTTAGCGTCGAATCATAGACAAAGACATCGGCGAATGTGCCGCCACCGTTGCCGGTGATCTTGTTGTGGATGATGCTGGGATCGGAGTTGAACTGAACCCTGATCCCATACTCTGCGTTGCCGGTGATGGTGTTCGCCTGGATCTCCGGCGAACCCGCGCCGTCGCGTGCGCGGCTCTCTATGCCGTCCTTGCCGTTACCGGTAATGGTGTTCCCGGTAACGGTCGCAAGGGTGCTGTCGAGCCATATTCCGGTTTGACCATCGACGATCTTATTGCCCTCTATCATCGCAGCAACCCTGAGGCCGGCGAAGATACCGTAGGTAGCGCTGCCCTGGACGGTGTTCCCCGTAACGGTGAAGGCACCAGACTGAGACCCGGCGCCGAAGAGTTCCATGCCGATGTCGTGTCCCGTGATCGTGTTCGTTTCGATCGTCGTATCCTTGGAATACGAGACGTAAATACCGATCGTGTTGTCGATGGTAACTTTGGGCGTTTCGAACTGGTTGCCGATAATCGTTATCGGTTCGCCGCCATCGATGGATACCCCGTATGACGTTGCGCCGCCTGTTTGACCGGAAATCGCAAAGCGGTTCCCCGAAATCGTCAGGTTGTTCACAGTGTAGAGGAATAACCCGTGATTGAGGCCTGTGAACGTATTGTCCGAAACCGTGACGTTCCGAATCTCGGAACCCAATATTCCGTACCCGGATCCGGTAGGCCCGTCGAAAGTGAAACCGGATACCGCCCAGTTGTCCACGACGTCGGCTTCCATGACGATGTCGTTCGATACCAGGAACGTGACCTCGCGGCCGGCGCCGCGCAGGTGGACATAGCTCTTCATGACGATCGGATTGAGTGGGTCTATGACATAGGTTCCCGGCCTGACATCGATAACGGTGGGCGCTGCGGCCGTACCCGGAGCATTATCCATGGCCTCCTGGATGCTGTCGCAACCGCTGCCGATCGCGACCACGATGCGGCCATCCTTTACGATGCATCCGTTGCCGCCGTCTTGGGGAGGTACCGCCTCCGCATGCTGGGCCGCGACCGCCGTCAGCACGCCGACGAGCAGGAGATTAAGGCCCACTTCTCGTAGGGACATTCTGAAACGGGTTATGGTCTTTTCCTTCATGACACGTCCTCTATTTCTCTAGGGTTTTCGGTCAGGTATTCTCGACGTTCTCTTCTTCAGCTTCGCCTCAGGCCCCACGAGAGAAAGCCTTGCGGGGCTTCTAGAAATTGACCTCCTGCACAACCGCATTATTCCGGGCTGCATAAAAGGTTCGACACTTCTTGGGCGTCAAAAGAGCGGGGCTTCACACTTGACTTCAACCTCCGCCTCGCACCCGTCTTTGCTTTGGCCCCCGTTGATCATGTCGAAACCCGGGCCGCCACCCAATCTGTCCTTTCCCTTTCCGCCGGATATCATGTCGTCGTCGCTCTGGCCGACTGCCCAATCATCGCCGTCGCCACCGTTCAAGACGTCATTGCCGCCACTGCCGAACAGGCCGGCTCTCGCCCCGCTGGAAATGGTGATGGAGTCGAGATCGTCACCGTCCCCGCCGTTCAGCTCGTCGTCGCCGCCGCCGCCCTCGATGCGGTCGCTGCCGGCGTCGCCGTTCAAGACATCGCCCCCGAACTCGCCCAGAAGCGTGTCGTCATCATCGCCGCCGTTGAGCGTATCGGCTCCCTCGCCGCCGCAGATGATGTCATCTCCGTCACCGCCCCAGAGGGTGTCATCTCCCTCCAGGCCCCAGATGATGTCCCTCTGTTCGAAGGCCGGATCATCCGCCCCAATGAGATGATCGATTCCATCGGTCCCGACGACCGCATAGTACAGGTTTCCGTTCACCGTGAAGGGGTCTCCGGTCACGAGCGTCCCTGGACCATTGAAACAGGCGTCCCGGTACTCCTGAGCATTCACCGGATAAGCCATGACAATGAATAGGCCGCACACGAGACTCGCTACGAAAGATGGGTGTTTCATGGCACTTCCTCCTCTCTTTGCGTCCACCTGTTCCGGAAAGCTCAAGAGATGGGCGGTTCCTATCTATCGGCCCTGGGGGTGGCCAGATAGATCTCTGAATCGTTGCCGTTGGCGCCCCGCCAGACCACCTGATCACCGGCATTGATCTGTGGAAAAATGTTGCTGACGGATTTCTTGCTCAGCTGTTTGATGGCGGTCCCATCGTAGAAATAGACCTTCCAGTCACCGTCGAAGCCTTGCCAGGCTATGTGGCCATCGTCATTGATCTGCGGATTGCGGTCGAAGAAGAAGGGGCCGTTATCCGTGAGCTGGGTGACCGCGGTTCCGTCATAGAAGAAGATCTCATCGTCGTTGTTGCTCAGGGGAGAGCCGTACCAGACCACCTGACCGCCGGCATTGATCTGGGGTGAAGCGTCGAAGTGATCGTTATCGGTCAGCTTTATGGTGGTGCCAATACCATCGAAGAGATAGATCTCGAAGTCCGTGCCGTCAGAGCCGTTCCAGACCACCTGGCCATCGTCGTTGATCTTGGGATCGCTGTCTGAAAACGCATTGTCCGTCAGCTGGACCGTGGTCGCCCCGTCATGGAGATAGATCTCGTTGTCATTCCCGTCATGGCCGACCCAAACCACCTGACCGCTGGCGTTGATCCGGGGGTCGCGGTCGTGAAAGGCATTGTTCGTCAGCTGTAAGGTGGTGGTCCCGTCGTAGAGATAGATCTCGAAGTCAGTGCCGTCGAAACCGTACCAGACCACCTGAGCGCCGTCGTTGATCTGTGGATTGAAGTCGTCGTCAGCGTCATCGGTCAGCTGTATGGTGGCCGAGCCGTCATAGAGATAGATCTCGTTGTCACTGCCTTCGCGGCTGTACCAGACCACCTGAGCGCTGTTGTTGATCTGCGGACCAACATCGCTGTACACATTATCCGTCAACTGTGTGGTCTTCATCCCGTCAAAGAGATATATCTCGAAGTCGGTCCCGTCGACCCCGGTCCAGGCCACCTGGCCGCTGTCGTTGATCTGGGGCGAGTCATCGTTATACGCATTATGACTGAGAGCCTTGACCCTGTGTCCCATCCCGGCAAAGGCGGTCCCGTAAAGCATGACCACTATTGCCATTGAAACAATAGATGTGATTCTTCTGACCCTCGACATTGTCTACTCCCTGGTGTTATTTTCTATGATCTTGGGCATTCTTGCCCCGGCTCGATGAACTCCCTGAGATATTTTAATTCGCAATATCTCAAGTAGCATTTATGCTGTCGACCGCCTAGCTGAGCGCGACCGAAAAGCTCATGGGAACTGGCTTTTGAGTTAGTCGGCCTTTCCAGGTGAATCCCCTCCGGACGAGCCCCGCACGCCGCCGAATGAACCCTTGCTACCGCAAATTGTACGCACGATTGCGGCTTCCTTCTTTCATGTCAACGAAAAATCTGTGGAAATTTCGGAAGCGGGGGCTGGTTTATGGACTGCACCCCTTGAGTCAGACAGGAAACCAGGGACAGTTCGTGCGCGGCCACTTTGGGCGGCTGCGCCGCCGACCAGGGTGCGGACGCGGATTCCTCGAACTCCATCGGAATCGCGGCCCGGCTCGCGTCACAGCGTTATTGGGGGGGCTCGAGCGCCTGCTCGAGGCGGACACGGCCCTCACTCCGGCGCACCGGCGGTATCTCGTGGCCGCCGCCATGCTCGGCCATGTCGCGCGGGGCGGCGGCGGCATCGACCGAGCCTGCCTGGCCTGTCATTCCCGCTGAGCCGCGGCGACGAGGTTCGCGAGCCCGTTCCGATGCGCGGCATAGAATCCGGCCGCCCGTCTATCGCTCGACTGGTCCAACGATTGCGCCGGCGGAAAGACTGGAGATGGAGTTACGCCAGAGAGATGGAGGGGTGCCTCGGCGCGCGAGCGCCGCTTGCCGCTGCGTCAATCTCTGTGCCTCCACAACGCGGCGGCTCTTCGGTCTTCCGGTCCCTCCGCAGGGCGTGCCCCCGTGGCGAAGGCGGCCTCGGACTCCCCGTCCAGGGGATCCTTGTCCACGAAGCGTTTCGATGGCCGTCCTGCCCCGGTGGCGAATGCGGCCTCGGACTTCTCGTCCAAGAGATCCTTCTCCGTGAAGCGTTTCGATCTGCGTCCGGCCTCGGTCGTGCCGAGCACCGGTTCGGGCTCGTCAAGCTTCCAGAACTTGTACGCGGCCAAGCAGGCGAGAACGCCCGACACGATGATCCTGACAACCCCGATGTTCGGATACCAATCGAGATACCGCTCGATCGAGGCATAGGGGTCGCTCACTCCGGTGAACAGCAACATCGCCAGATCGAATTCGAACAGCACGTGAATTTCATTGCCGCTTTGCTCGACCGGCGAAAAAACGACCACCGAGAGAGCGACCAATGAACCGTATAGAAGACCCTTTACGAGCATGCGCACGCCCTCCACGGAATCTTCACGCTCTGCGGGAAATGTCGATCCCACCGACACGGATTACACTACAATTTCCATAACGGATTGTTATCGAATCTGTCTGCAATCGCCCCAAGCGCAGGTGTCGGGACCCACTTCACGTCCCGATGCCGGGGGCTCCTTTACCTGGGCTTGCCTGTTCTTCTCCCGTAAGCCCGCTGGCGCGGGCCCGCCGGGGATCTTAGACTGTCCCGGCACAAGCACGGGAGAGACCGAGCGTCATGACCGACGACAAAGCCAAGCGCCGCAGCGCCGAGTGGTTCGGCCGGGCGGACAAGGACGGCTTCAACCACAGAAGCTGGATGAGGAACCAGGGCCTGCCGAGCCACCTGTTCGACGGCCGGCCGGTGATCGGCATCTGCAACACCTGGTCGGAGCTGACGCCCTGCAACGCCCACTTCCGCACAATCGCCGAGCGGGTCAAGCGCGGGGTCTACGAGATGGGCGGCTTCCCGCTCGAGTTCCCGGTCATGTCGCTGGGCGAGACCCTGATGCGGCCGACCACCATGATGTTCCGCAACCTGGTCTCCATGGACGTCGAGGAATCGATCCGCGCGAATCCGATCGACGGCGTCGTGCTGCTGGTTGGCTGCGACAAGACCACGCCGGCCCTCCTGATGGGCGCGGCTTCTTGCGGCCTGCCGACCCTGGCGCTCTCGGGCGGGCCGATGCTGAACGGCCGCTTCCGCGGCGAGGACATCGGCTCGGGCACGCACGTCTGGAAGTTCGACGCCATGGTCAAGGCCGGCGAGATGACCATGGCCGACTTCATGGAGGCGGAATCCTGCATGTCGCGCTCGCCCGGCCACTGCATGACCATGGGCACGGCCTCGACCATGGCCTCGATGGTCGAGGCGCTCGGCATGGGCCTGCCGGCCAACGCCGCGATCCCGGCCGCCGACTCGAGGCGCAACACCCTGGCGCACCTGGCCGGGCGGCGCATCGTCGAGATGGTCCGCGAGGACCTCACCATCGACAAGGTGCTCACGAAAAAGGCCTTCGAGAACGCGATCCGCACCAACGGCGCCATCGGCGGCTCGACCAACGCGGTGATCCACCTACTGGCGATCGCCGGACGGCTCGGCGTCGAGCTCATGCTGGACGACTGGGACCGGCTCGGCCGCGAGGTGCCCTGTCTCGTCAACCTGATGCCCTCGGGCCGCTACCTGATGGAGGACTTCTACTACGCGGGCGGCCTGCCCGCGGTGTTGCGCGAGCTCGGCGAGGCCGGGCTGCTGCACAAGGACGCGCTGACGGTCAACGGCGCCACCATGTGGGACAACGTCAAGGACGCGGACTGCTGGAACCGCGAGGTCATCTACCCCTTCTCCAGCCCGTTCAAGGACCAGGGCGGCATCGCGGTGCTGCGCGGCAACCTGGCGCCCGACGGCGCGGTGCTCAAGCCCTCGGCGGCGACACCGAAGCTGATGCGCCACCGGGGCCGCGCCGTCGTGTTCGAGGACATCGACGACTACAAGGCGCGGGTTGACGACCCGGCGCTCGAGATCGACGAGACCTCGGTCATGGTAATGAAGAACTGCGGACCCAAGGGCTATCCCGGCATGGCCGAGGTCGGCAACATGGCGCTGCCGGCCAAACTGCTGAAGCGTGGCGTGACCGACGTGGTGCGCATCTCCGACGCACGTATGAGCGGAACCGCCTACGGCACCGTCGTGCTGCATACCGCGCCCGAGGCCGCGGTCGGCGGGCCCTTGGCCCTGGTCCAGAACGGCGACATGATCGAGCTGGACGTCGAGGCGCGGCGCCTGCACCTGGACGTGAGCGAGGCCGAGCTCGCCGCCCGGCGCGAGGCCTGGACGCCGCCCGAGGAGCCGACCGGACGCGGCTGGGCCCGCCTGCACGACCTGCACGTCAACCAGGCCGACAAAGGTTGCGACCTCGACTTCCTGGTCGGCGCCAGCGGCGCGCCGGTGCCGCGCGAGAGCCACTGATGGCCGGCAGGCTAACCGGTAAGCGGGCGCTCGTCACCGCCGCCGCCCAAGGCATCGGCCGGGCCACGGCGCTCGCCTTCGCCGCCGAGGGCGCAGAGGTCCTGGCGACCGATGTCGACGAGGCCAGGCTGGCGGAGATCGCGGGAACGCCGGGGCTTCGCGTGCGCCCCCTGGACGTGACCGACGGCACGGCGATTGCCACGCTGGCCGCCGAGCTGGGGGTGATCGACGTGCTGGCCAACGTGGCCGGCTTCGTACACCACGGCACCATTCTGGACTGCGCCGAAGAAGACTGGGACTTCTCCTTCGACCTCAACGTCACCTCCATGTACCGCGCGACCCGCGCCTTCCTGCCGGCCATGCTCGAGGCCGGAGGCGGCTCGATCGTCAACATGGCCTCGGTCGCCTCCTCGATCCGCGGGCTGCCCAACCGCTTCGTCTACGGCACCACCAAGGCGGCGGTGATCGGGTTGACCAAGGCGGTCGCCGCCGACTTCATCCGCCAGGGCATACGCTGCAACGCGATCTGCCCCGGCACCGTGCAATCGCCGTCGCTGGACGCGCGGATCGCCGCCTTCGACGACCCGGCGGCGGCGCGCGAGGCCTTCATCGCCCGTCAGCCCCTGGACCGCCTCGGCACGCCCGAGGAGATCGCCGCGCTCGCCGTCTATCTGGCGAGCGACGAATCGGCCTACACCACGGGTAGCGTGATCGTCGCCGACGGCGGGCTCACTCTGTAGTCCGCCGCGGCCCTTTCGACTCGCGGCGCTCCAGGCATTCCAATTCAGTGTATGAAACGATCCCGGGGTGCGAACCAAGATCGGGGGCAGGAAACAGAAGACCGTTCGCCGGCACCATCGAGACTGAATTCTCCCGAAGGCGCCGGCGAACAGGTGGACTTGGCAAGCTCCGAGACGGTCGGGTGACCGCTCGGTGAGACTATCGGCTGTCTACAGCTGTCTCAGGCGTCGCTCTGCGCCATGGCATCCGGCGCCCAGTCGCTGGTGGTGGCCAGGGGATCCGGGCCGAAGCGGTTGGCGCCATCCGTGCCCTTCAGACAGCCAAGGAAGATGAACCACCAGATCAGGTTGACGATCGGGACCAGGTAGATCAGCTGGAACCACCCCGACTGGTCACGATCGTGCAACCGCTTGGCACCGGCGGCGATCATCGGCCAGAGCAGAATTATGCTCACGGCGGTGTTGATGATGCCGAGCGGCACCTCGGGAGCGATGTAAAAGAAGGTGCCGGTGATCGCGTCCACGAACGAAAAGGCGATGCTGATAACGAGCACGGGCAAGAAATACCAGAGCCAGTAAGTCGACCGGCTAATTCGTCCTTCGAAAGAAAACCAGACATATCCCAATGAGACTTTACGTTCGGCCATTTTCCCTCTCCGATATAGTGCGATTCCGGCCGCAGTCTGCTCTTCAATATTTAACAAAACACTGTCGGAACGTTAACCGAATCTGACCGTGGAGTCTCCAGCAGGCAGTTGGCCTGCGCCTTGCGGTCCGCCCCGGCTGGCTTCATTCCGGCGTCTCGAGGACCGGCAGGCCGCACCGGCCGAACTACCGTCGGCGGGCCGATGGAGAGACCGCGAACCATCTAGACGTGCGTCGAGCTAACGGCTACCGTAGGCGCATAAGAACCAGCGCCGGCGCCCGCCCCGGGTGAATCGGCCCTGATGGGGAGGTTTCATGGCGTCCGTCGAAATCCGCGGCGCGCGCAAGTCGTTCGGATCCGTCGAGGTTCTGCACGGCATCGATATCGAAGTTCCGGACAAGTCCTTCACGGTCCTGGTCGGCCCTTCGGGCTGCGGCAAATCGACACTGCTACGCATGATCGCCGGATTGGAGGAGATCACCGCCGGCGAGATCGCCATCGGCGGCCGCATGGTCAACGGCGTGCCGCCCAAGCAGCGCGACATCGCCATGGTGTTCCAGAACTACGCGCTCTACCCGCACATGAAGGTCTATGACAACATGGCCTTCAGCCTGAAGCTGGCCAAGGTCGAGCCGGCGCGGATCGACGAATTGGTCCAGCGCGCCGCCGAGATCCTCAACCTGGACGAACTCCTCGAGCGCTATCCGAGACAGCTCTCGGGCGGCCAGCGGCAGCGCGTCGCCATGGGCCGGGCCATCGTGCGCGACCCGCAGGTCTTCCTGTTCGACGAGCCGCTTTCCAACCTGGACGCCAAGCTGCGCGTCCAGATGCGCACCGAGATCAGGGAGCTGCACCAGCGCCTACAAAGCACCTCGGTCTACGTGACCCATGACCAGATCGAGGCCATGACCATGGCCGACCAGATCGTCGTCATGCGCGACGGCCACGTCGAGCAGAGCGGCGCACCGCTCGAGCTCTACGATCGTCCCGTCAACACCTTCGTGGCAGGCTTCATCGGCTCGCCGGCCATGAACCTGATTGAGGGAACCGTTCAGAAGGCCAACGGCAGCGCGGCGGTGATGACCGACGACGACGTCTCGCTGCCCCTGGCGCGGGATACGGGCGTGCCGGCGGGATCGCGCGTTTACTACGGCATCCGGCCCGAGCACTGGAGCCTCGCCGAAGGGGAACACGGCGTGGCGGTCGAAGTCAGCGTGGTCGAGCCGACTGGAGCCGAGATGCTCGTGGTCTGCCGAATGGCCGGGGTCGAGGTACAGGCCTCGTTCCACGAGCGTCACGCCCTCGAACCGGGACAGCATGTCCGTCTGCGACCGAGGCCGGAGCTCGTGCATTTGTTCGATACCAAGACCAGCCATCGCCTCGGATGAGGAGGTGGCGGCATTGACCCGGCGGTCAATGCCGGAACGGTGCCGTCGTCAAGAACTGGGACCAAGAAGGTGAAAACGGAGGAGGACGCTATGAGGAAAATTACCAGGCGTGACGCATTCAAGCTTGGAGCCGGCGCGGCAGCGCTCGCCGCGAGCAGCGGTTTGGCCAAGCCCGGCCAGGCGCAGTCGCTGTCGTTTACCCCGGAAAAGGGCGCCAAGCTGCGCGTGCTGCGCTGGAAGCGCTTCGTCCAGGGAGACGAGGACCTCTGGATGGCGAACACCAGGAAGTTCACCGAGCAGACCGGCGTGGAGGTCGTCACCGAGCATGAGTCATGGGAGGATGTTCGGCCGAAGGCCGCGGTGGCCGCCAACATCGGCAGCGGCCCCGACATCATCGTCGGCTGGTACGACGACCCGCACCAGTATCCGGACAAGCTGGTCGACCTCACCGACCTGGCCGAATATCTCGGCGACAAATACGGCGGCTGGTACCCGGTGGCACGCGAGTACGGCACGCGCCAGGGCCGCTGGATTTCCCTGCCGCTGGGCGCGGCCGGCAACTGCATCGTCTACCGGAAGTCCTGGATGAACGAGGCCGGTTTCGACAGCTTCCCGAAGGATACCGACGGCCTGCTCAGGCTGTGCCAGGAGCTCAAGAAGAACGGCCATCCGCCGGGCTTTGCGCTCGGCAATGCCGTGGGCGACGGCAACGTCTGGACCCACTGGCTGCTGTGGTCGTTCGGTGGCAAGATGGTCGACAGCAGCAATCAGGTGGTGATCAACAGTCCGGAGACCATCAACGCCCTCGAATACGCGCGCGAACTCTACGATACCTTCATTCCGGGCACCGTCTCCTGGCTCGATGCCCATAACAACAAGGCCTTCCTATCCGGCCAGATCGGGCTGACCGCCAACGGCATTTCCGTCTACTACGCGGCCAAAACGCAGGGCAGCGCATTCGTGGACGACATTCATCACGCCAACATGCCGGTCGGCCCGGTCGGCAAGCCAACCGAGCTCAATCTCTTCACCCAGGCGATGCTGTTCAGCCACAGCAAGCACCCCAACGCGGCCAAGGAGTTCCTGCGCTTCATGTAGGAAAAGGAGCAGTACGAGCCGTGGCAGCAGGCGGCGATCGGCTATATCACGCAGCCGCTCAAGGCCTACGAGAGCAACCCAGTGTGGACCGCCGATCCCAAGCACACGCCCTACCGCGACACGGTGGGGAACATGCTGACCAACGGCCACGCCGGCACGCTGGGCTATTCCTCCGCGGCGGCGATGGCGGACTTCATCGTCGTCAACATGGTGGCCGAGGCAGCCGCCGGCAGGGAGGCAGCGAAAGATGCGGCGGCGCGCGCCGAGAAGCGCGCCCTGAGGTACTACAAGGTCTGATCAGGCTCGGGCCCTGCCCCCGTCCGCCCGAGGCAGGCGGGGGCAGGCCTGGGAGACCTGCAAGGCAAGAGCTTCCGGCGGGAGGAGCAAAGCGTGGCCGAGGCGACGATAGGCCGGCCGACACCTCAGCGGCTCTCGCTGTGGGCGCGCATCGACAACAACCGGACCGTTCTCGGCCTGTGCATGATGCTGCCGGCGGGCGCGTTGCTGCTTGTCTTTCTAAGCTATCCCCTGGGGCTGGGTGTCTGGCTCGGGCTCACCGATACCACGATCGGCCGCAAGGGCGGCTTCATCGGCCTCGAGAACTACGCGCTCTTGTTCGATGACAGCGTCTTCTGGCTGTCGGTGTTCAACACCTTCCTCTACACGGTGGTGGCCAGCGCGTTCAAATTCGCGCTCGGCCTGTGGCTGGCGCTGATCCTCAACAACCGCCTCCCCTTCAAGGCCCTGCTCCGCGCCATCGTGCTGCTGCCGTGGATCGTGCCGACGGTACTCTCGGGGATCGCCCTCTCGTGGATGTACGACTCCCAGTTCTCGGTCCTC
>Ga0224504_10000405_pt1 | contig 19347 bp, 17 predicted proteins | sample SF_Oct11_sed_USG_3_FD_170160 | JGI IMG/M metagenome (GOLD analysis project Ga0224504, IMG submission 170160) | Sediment microbial communities from San Francisco Bay, California, United States - SF_Oct11_sed_USGS_24 | ecosystem: Environmental > Aquatic > Marine > Sediment | place: USA... | reverse complement strand
AACTGGTAAAATTTGTTTTGTATGAACGATGCTTGGACCCGCCACCCACACAGTTTTGTAAGTAACTTGTTTCGCCGCTTTTTCAGTAGCTCTCATTCCAATAGTAAAACGAATCATTTTTATCCATTTCTTAAGCTTCTTATTTTTGTTCAACAATTGCTCCATCCATGATTGTTTTGTTCCTATTTTTTGAACATAAGGTGTATTTATAACCGTACAAGGCGTACCAGAAATTTTTTCAGTTAAAACAATATCATCAGCACCATAATCTACACAAGCCTGCTTATATTCATTGGTAACATTGGCTTCAACAGAAGCAATAAAAGGACTCCCTACAGACACCCCTTCAGCACCGTAACTAAGCATTGAATCTAATTCTTCCTTGCATCCTACTCCACCAGCTGAAATTATGGGTATCTCACAATTTTTAACTAATAATGAAATTAATTTATCTGGCGCTAACTCGCCACGATGACCACCAGCCAAATTATTTACTGCTATCACAGCATCAGCACCTAACGCCTCCACTTTTTTTGCAAATTTTAAATCTACTACATCACAAAAAACCATGATATTTTTTTGATGTGCGCTACGAATGGTTTCTTCAGGACTACCCAATGAGGTAATAATAAAATCTACACCTTCTTCACAAATAACTTGCAGTTGATCTATGTATTTTATGTTAGATTTATTCACAATTAAATTAAAACCAAATGCTCCTCCCGCCACTTTTTCCTTTTTTAATTGGCGAATAGCACCCCTTAATTCATCTAAACTTCTATAGTTTAACGCTGGAATACAGCTAGCAATACCATTTTTCATAGCCTCAATTGCCATACTGGTATTTGACACCAAAAACATAGGGGCCTGAATTATCGGATACTTTATATTTAATAATTTTGTAAGCTCGGTAGATTTCATAAAAGTGGTTTGATCAAATATAATAAATTTTGTTTTGTGAGTCTATATAAAATTAAATCCCAACACCTTTACACAAACCAACATTGACTTCAACTCAAATTAGTAAAAACTTCATTACTTAGGCTAATAGAGATCCTAATACATCAATTAAATTAAAATATGTTAGTACTGAATAAAATGTTACCCCATAATATTATTTTTAAAAACTCCGAATAAAAACATTGATTGTAAAAAAACATCAATGAAAGGCTCCTAAATTAGTCCGCTTCGTATTCATTCTCTACTAGGATTTATTAACACATATATATAAATATTTGCCAATTTATTTAAAAGTATCGCTGCAAATAAATATTGAAAAAATAAAAGTGGTATTTTTGGTGAAAAATTTGATCTTTCTAGAAGGATCGAAAAAGGCGCTTTGAAAAACAACAAGTAATTAAGGTAAGTACTAATAGAAAGTTCCATTTTTTAAATAAATAATTAAATTCTTATTTAATAAAATGTAAATAAAAGTAAGATTTAAGTTGATTTAAAATAATTTAACTACTGAAGAATATACATTCTTTAAAATCAAAATATTTCAAAAATAAATTCAATTATTTTGTAGAACTGGAAAATATAAAAGTAATTAGTGTAGGATAATTTGATCAATAACCAGGACTATAATTTGACACTATCCAATCTACACAACAAATAAAAACATACAAAAACTAAACAAATATCATCTAAAAAACGATACAATGAGACAAATTAACAATTACTACAAAAAAATAAACTTTTTACTTTTTGGATTCTTCATTTTATTCATTTCATCCTGCAGTTCTACAAAAACAAACGTTTTTTGGGTGAATAGTATAAAAACTGAATGCCCTGTTAGTGTAGATAAAGAGCAATGCATTTCAATTTCTGGAAGCGACGAAACAGATAATGCTGTTTGGGAATTATTTCCTCAAGATATTGAAGGCTTTATTTTTGATTTTGGTTATTTTCAAAAAATTAAAATAAAGGAAAAGGACTTGAAGAAAAACAAAACTCCTAATGACAGTTCATTAAAAAAATATACATTAATAAAAAGTCTAGCTAAGAAAAAGGATCCAAGAATTAATTTGAACGATATTTGGACGCCTAATCGTATCAACCAAAATTCGATTAGCACTAAGGAAAATTCCCCACAAATAGAAATAAAGCTATCGACCATGCAAGTTTTTGGAAGTAATGGGTGCAACCAGTTCAATGGAAAAATAGAGCGTATAACATCTTCTGACATTCAATTTGGAAACTTTTCCAGCACAAGAAAAATGTGTATAGATATGATGATTCCAAATCTTTTCGATAAAGCTATAAATGCATCAGTATTCTATAAAGTAAATAATACCCAACTAACCTTCTTTGACAAAAACAATAATGAAACCATTAATTTCATAAAAAAAGATTAAAATACATTGTTAACAAAAATAAAAATACCAATTTTTTAAACCGTTGGCAAGAATTATTACAACACATTTGAACCTATAAACATCTTAAATTATACCATTTAATGAATTCTATAAAACAAAACACACACTTACTTGCCTCTAAAAAATTGATTGGCGAAGTAATCTCCATTGAAAAAAATACAGCCAAAGTAACCCTTACCATTACACCCGAAATGGCTGTTGACAATTACAAACTAGCCCACGGAAGTTTTGTATTTGGTCTAGCTGATTACGCTGCTATGGTGGCTATAAATAAACCTACAGTTGTTTTAGGCAAAGCCGAAACTAAATTCATGAAACCTGTTGTTGTAAATGATGAATTAACGGCCATTGCAACAATCAAGGACCAATCACACCCAAAAAAAATATTGGTATCTGTTTCGGTTACTAATAATACAAATACAGTTGTTTTTGAAGGAGAATTTGTTTGTTTCGTATTGGAGAAACATATTTTAGCTACATAATTTCAAAAAAAAAGGCATCCAATTGGATGCCTTTTTTAAGCTTATACTTAAAAGAATTAATCTTCTTTAACCTCTTCAAAGTCAACATCCTCAACATTGTCTCCTTCGTTTTTAGCTTCACCTTCAGGAGCATCTCCAGTTGGAGCGCCTTGGGCTTGCCCTTCTTGTTCTGCTTTGTACATTTCCTCACTTGCAACTTTCCAAGCTTCGTTAATTTTTTCCATTGCAGCATCAATTTGCGCCAAATCTTTAGATGCGTGAGCAGCTTTCAATTCAACTAAAGCAGCTTCAATTGGATCTTTCTTCTCAGCTGATAATTTTTCACCAAACTCTTTCAATTGCTTTTCAGTTTGAAAAATCATAGAATCAGCAGCATTTACTTTTTCAGCAGTTTCTTTTGCATTTTTATCTGCATCAGCATTTGCTTCAGCATCTGCTTTCATTTTTTGAATTTCTTCTTCAGTTAATCCAGAAGAAGCTTCAATTCTAATATCCTGTGTTTTATTGGTAGCCTTATCAGTTGCAGTAACATGAATAATACCATTTGCATCGATATCAAAAGTCACTTCAATTTGAGGTGTTCCTCTTTGTGCTGGTGGAATTCCATCTAAATGAAAACGACCAATTGTTTTATTATCGGCTGCCATAGCACGTTCACCTTGTAATACATGGATTTCTACAGATGGCTGGTTGTCTGCCGCTGTTGAGAATACTTGAGATTTCTTTGTAGGAATCGTAGTATTAGCCTCAATCAACTTTGTCATCACATTCCCCATAGTTTCAATACCCAATGAAAGTGGCGTTACGTCTAATAACAATACATCTTTTACATCTCCAGATAAAACTCCTCCTTGAATAGCAGCTCCAATTGCTACAACCTCATCAGGATTTACCCCTTTTGAAGGTGACTTTCCAAAGAATTTTTCAACAGCTTCAACTACTGCAGGAATACGAGTTGAACCACCTACTAATATAATTTCATCAATATCTCCTGTTGATAAACCAGCACCTTTTAATGCCGTTTTACAAGGTTCTATAGTTCTTTTAATTAAATCATCAATCAATTGCTCAAACTTAGCTTTTGTTAAACTACGTACCAAGTGCTTTGGTCCTGATGCAGTAGCAGTAACGTATGGTAAGTTAATTTCAGTAGCCGCAGAAGATGACAATTCTATTTTAGCTTTTTCAGCAGCTTCTCTTAAACGTTGTAAAGCCATCGGGTCATTACGTAAATCAATATCTTCATCAGCTTTAAACTCATCAGCTAACCAGTCAATAATTTTTTGATCAACATCATCTCCACCCAGGTGCGTATCTCCATCAGTTGACAACACTTCAAAAACACCATCTCCTAATTCTAATATAGAAACGTCATGAGTTCCACCACCAAAGTCAAATACAACAATTTTTTGATCATTTCCTTTTTTATCTAAACCATAAGCCAATGCTGCAGCCGTAGGCTCGTTAATAATACGACTAACTTTTAAACCAGCAATTTCACCTGCTTCTTTTGTAGCCTGACGTTGAGAATCGTTAAAATAAGCTGGTACAGTTACTACCGCTTCACTAACCTCAGCTCCTAAATAATCTTCAGCCGTTTTCTTCATTTTTTGAAGAATCATAGCAGAAATTTCTTGTGGCGTATATAATCTTCCTTCAATATCAACTCGCGGAGTATCATTATCACCTTTTACTACTTTGTAAGGTACACGATCAGCCTCCATTTTAGATTCAGAATATTTATTACCCATAAAACGTTTAATTGAATAAACAGTATTTATTGGGTTTGTAACAGCCTGACGTTTTGCTGGGTCTCCTACTTTTCTTTCACCATCTTCTAAAAAAGCTACAATGGAAGGCGTAGTTCTTTTTCCTTCAGCATTAGCTATCACAACTGGCTCATTTCCTTCCATTACAGAAACACATGAGTTGGTTGTTCCTAAATCAATTCCAATTATTTTACTCATAATACTTATATTTTATATTTTTAAATTTATTTTTTTAATCTACTCTCTACAAATTGACAATGATTATGCCATTAAAAAAAATATGTCAAGTTGTCAGATAAAAAAAAGGTTTCTCCTTCCCTGTCAGACAAACCTCACTAATGCGCAATTAATATTTTCAATAAAAACAACATTTCCATTTCTCAAAAACATACCTTTGTCATCTTTTTTAAAAAATTAAAATAATTATGGAGTGTATTTCTATTTTTGACATGTTGAAAATTGGCATAGGTCCTTCTAGCTCACATACTTTAGGTCCTTGGCGAGCTGCTGAGCGGTGGATTCATCATTTAAAAAAGGAAAAACTTTTTAATAAAACTACACAAGTTAAAGTAGAATTATATGGATCATTATCACTTACAGGATTAGGACATGCAACAGATTTAGCCATTATTCTAGGTCTAGCCGGTGCCGACCCAGAGTATTTTCCTACTGAAGAAATCGACTCTTTAATTGCTTTTATTAAATTTTCTAAAGAATTAAAATTTGGACATGAAAATTTGATTTCTTTTGATCCTCAGACAGCTATTAACTTCAATAAAGAGTTTTTACCTTTTCATCCCAATGGCATCACTTTTAAAAGTTTTAACAACGGAATTGAAATTTCATCTGATACTTATTACTCTATTGGAGGCGGATTTGTAGTTCGTGAGGAATTAATACACGCCAAAGAGAATCTTGAAATTCATAAAACCTTTCCTTTTCCAATTCAAAAAGCAACGGAACTTGAACTATACTGCAATAAAACAAATTTGAAAATATCAGAAATTGTTTTAGAAAACGAAAAATCACTCCGAACGGATGAAGAAATTGACCATGAAATTTCAAGAATTTGGAATACCATGCTCGAATGTATGCATATTGGTTGTCATACCGAAGGGACTTTACCAGGAGGCTTAAATGTTAGACGTAGAGCCTTTGACCTTCATCAAAAATTAAAAGGAAATAGAACTTATAACTCCCCTAATGAATGGCTATTTGCTATAAGAAATACAGAAGTAAAATTTAGAGAGATTTTAAAATGGGTAAGTTGTTTTGCACTAAGCGTTAATGAAGTAAATGCCTCTTTAGGAAGGGTTGTTACCGCTCCAACTAATGGAAGTGCAGGGGTTATTCCAGCCGTATTGATGTACTATTTAACAATTGAAAACCACCAAGGAAACTTTCAACACATTAAGCAGTTTTTATTGATAGCAGGTGAAATTGGAAGTATTTTTAAAAAAGGAGCTACAATTTCAGCTGCGCAAGGAGGCTGTCAAGCTGAAATTGGTGTATCAAGCGCTATGGCAGCAGGAGCCTTAACAGAATTACTTGGTGGTACTCCTGAACAAGTTTTGATAGCAAGTGAAATTGCTATGGAACATCATTTGGGTTTAACCTGCGACCCTATTGCAGGACTAGTGCAAGTTCCTTGTATTGAACGCAATGCTATGGGAGCTATAAAAGCAATACATGCTGCTGAACTTGCTTTGGAAAGTGATGCCAAAAACACCAAAGTACCATTAGATAAAGTAATTACAAGTATGTGGGAAACTGCTAAAGACATGAATTCTAAATACAAAGAAACTTCTGAAGGCGGATTGGCTGTAAGCGTAAATATTTCTGATTGTTAAATCTCAAATTATTTCGAACTATTAACAAATAATACTAACGTATAAAAACCAACTCTTCTTCTGTTGACATATTCAGATCAAAAGCATAGCCATCAATATTAAACCTTTTTAGTTCTTCGGCAGTTGTAATGTTGTTATCAATAATATAACGCACCATTAAACCTCTTGCTTTTTTAGCAAAAAAACTAATTACTTTTAACTTTCCATTTTTATAATCTTTAAAAACAGGAGTAATTACTGCTGTTTTTAATAATTTAGGCTTTATTACTTTAAAATATTCGTTACTTGCCAAATTAATAAAAACTTCATTTTCTTCTAGCTCTGTATTAAGTTCATCTGTTATTTTTGAATCCCAAAACTGATACAAATTTTCTTTGTTTCTAATTTTTAGTTTTGTTCCCATTTCTAAACGGTAAGGCTGTATTAAATCTAACGGTCTTAACAAACCATACTGGCCTGACAGTATTCTTAATTTGTTTTGAAGTTGGTCTATTTTATCTTCTGAAAGTGAATAAGCATCTAAGCCTATATAAACATCTCCTTTAAACGCAAATACGGCTTGTTTGGCATTTTTTTGTGTAAATGGTAATTTCCAATCTTGATTTCGTTGCCAGTTTAGCTCTCCCAAATTTGCAGAAATCCCCATTAAGTCTGATAGCTTTTTGGGTGTTTTCTTTTTAAGAACGGCACTTAACTTTTCAGCTTCACTCAAAAATATTCCTTCTGTATATTTTGAAGTTTGCACGTTGGTTTCAAAATCTAACGACTTGGCTGGTGATATTACTATTTTCATTTACTTTTTATCTTTATTTACAAAACTAAGTTATTTCAACAATCACTCCATTGATATAATCGAAATTAAAATCACCTCTAATTTTAAAATCTGATTGTTCAATTAAATCTCCTGTTGGAAACCATTTTTTTAATTTATTGTTGACCAAAATAAATAGTCCATTATCATCTCCTACCGCACAAAATCTTTCAAAATCACCACTAAATTTTTGAATTGATTCTATTTCATTCAATCTTTCAAATGTTTTTTGAATCTGATTTGAAACTAACCCAATTTCACTGATGCTTAATATAGAATTTGTTGAAAACTTTGATTCGCTTTTAACCCCTAAATTTCTTCTAGATATAAATTCTACAATATTTTTATCTAAATCGTAAAAATAAATGGCTTTTGCATTCCAATTAGAAAAATCGATTATTTCCTTTTCATCAAAAGACAAAATATCTACCCTTTCTTTTAACCAATAAAGCACCTCAACTTCTTTAAATGAAGGAATATTAATAGCGTAATGATACGGAACAATATTTTTTCTATACTGCAATGTTAATATTGAATCACCCATTTTAAAACTTGTATTTTCTGGGGTTGAATTTACAACTGGAAATTCTAATATGGTTGCATAAAAATCAATCTGTTGATCTAAATTATTAGTAAACAATATGAGCTCCTTAATCTTCATTAATGTAAAATTACTATAAATTATAACAAGGTCTAATTAAATTTGATAGGTTAATATTATTTATAAATAAAAAAACTATCCAAGGTTGTTTATCAACTGTTGCATGTTTTTATATAACAAGCCCACATGATAACCATCCATTAAAGCATGATTTACCTCAACTGAAAAAGGTATTTTTTTTATATCGTTTTCATTAAAAAAACCGCCAAACATTATTTTAGGAATTCCTTTTGAAGCTTCATCTCCTTTACGTGCGTGTTTCATTCCGGTGAAAGAAACCCAAGGCAATGTTGAGCAGTGTATAATTCCCAATTCATCTTCTTTTGGTTCAAATTTCTTTCCTTTTTTATGATCTTCAATAATTTTTTTACCTACAGAATCGAATTCATATACTGAAGATTGTAGTGGGAAATCACAAAATGAAAAGGTATTATCATCATTTAAAATGGTAGAACCAATGGTTACAAACTTGTATTGAACTACTTTACCTTTTTTTATTCTTAACCTAAATTCAGGAATATCATTAATACATTTTATGGCCACATATATACAAGCTAAAGAAAAAGATAAATTGTGGGTTTTACATAAAGTGTAAAGGTTGGTTACTTCTAAATTACCTGTAATGTTAAAAAAAGGGTCTTCGTAAGTTTTAAAGAAATCGTACTGTGCTTTTCGGCTCCAATTTTCAGTGTCTATAACTTTCATTTATTTTAAAAAAAATATTTTTTATGAATTTCAAAAATACAACCAAAAAAAACAAAATGTAGTCTCGTAATGAATTTAGTTTCCCTGGTAACTTAAAAATTTTAAATTCGCTTTTTAAAAAAGAACATTAATAAATACTAATTACATCTTAATTATTTACAATTGAAAGAAAATTTTGTTGCTAAAAATTAATGATTAACGAGCAAATAATTAATAATATTGATTTAGATACTGCCATTAGCCACACTATTTTATAAAAAACCAGCCTCCTAAATATAACAAATGACCCACCAACAGAATTCATCAATAAAATCAAAAAACAAGGTATTTGCACTAGTAACAATTACAGCTATTTTTTCTTTATGCTATGCTATATTACGTTACAATATTTTTGGTTCCATACCATGGAAAGATTTACCTTTTTTTATTATGAACAAAGCAATCTCCTTAACCGCAATTATTTTATTTGCAATTAGCAATAGTTTAACATTTCAAGATAAAAACGTAAAAATCTCACAAGAATGGCTAGATATTTGTAAATCAATAGGAATTACAAGTTTTTTTCTCATTATTACTCACGTGCTCATGAGTTTTCTGCTTTTTAAACCTGAAATATTCCCTAATTTTTTTGAAGAAGATGGAATGATAAGCCTTATTGGTGGCTTAAGTATGACCGCCGGAATTATTTCATTTGTATTGCTATGGGGTATTAATTTGAATGCACGTGCAAATAAAGAAATTAACGTTTTATTAAATTCAGTGCCTACAGTTTTGAATGTAGCTATAGTATTTGTCGCTATTCATTTGTTTTTTATGGGCTATCAAGGGTGGTTAACACCTTCAAAATGGCAAGGTGGCTTACCTCCAATTAGTCTAATCTCATTTGTTTTTAGTGTAACCGGACTACTTTTTAAAAATTTTATACGTTAGGCTCTAAAATAATTAAATGAAAAATACAACTGCAAAATTCACAAGGTTGACTAAAAAAGAAATTAACCAGTTGTAAATTAATACTTTTGATTTACGGTATAGCCTCTCCACTTTTCTAAAGCGTTCACCATATCCTGAGGTATTTCAGAATTAAAACGCATAAATTCCTTTGTGGTTGGATGTTCAAAACCAAGTGTTTTTGCATGAAGCGCTTGCCTTGGCAACACCTTAAAACAATTATCTACAAACTGTTTGTATTTTGTAAATGTGGTGCCCTTTAAAGCTTCATTACCTCCATAACGTTCATCGTTAAAAAGTGTATGACCTATGTGTTTAAAATGTGCTCTAATTTGATGTGTTCTGCCCGTTTCCAATTTACATTGCACCAAGGTTACATAACTAAAACGCTCAATAACTTTATAATGTGTAACTGCATGTTTTCCAAAATCTCCTTCCGGAAAAACGCTCATTTGCAGTCTGTTTTTTAAACTTCTTCCTACATTCCCTTCAATTCTTCCTTCATCTTCATCAATATTCCCCCAAACCAAGGCATAATACAAACGTTCTGTAGTTCTATCAAAAAACTGTTTAGATAAATGCGCCATTGCAAATTCTGTTTTGGCAATCACCAACAAACCACTGGTATCTTTATCTATTCTATGAACCAATCCAGGACGCTCATTTGAATTGTTTGGTAAATTTTCAATATGATGAATTAAACCATTTACCAAGGTACCACTATAATTTCCGTGCCCGGGATGTACCACCATTCCGGCAGGTTTATTTACCACCATTACTTGGTCATCTTCAAATAAAATATCTAAAGGAATATCTTCTGCAACCAATAAATTATCATGTGGTGGATGCGCCAAAACAACCCTAACAACATCATGAGGTTTTACTTTGTAATTGGCTTTTACAACAACATCATTTACCAAAACATTGCCTGCTTTAATCGCTTGCTGAATTTTATTACGTGTTGCGTTTTCAATAAAATTCATTAAATATTTATCAATTCTTAATGGTTCCTGACCAATACTTGCAACAAAATTAAAATGTTCGTAAAGTTCTTCTTGATCTATTTCTTCAATACTCATTATTTTACTTCTTCCTTAATTTAATTAAACCTGCCTTTTCCTTTACCATCTCCTAATTCTAGCCTAACAACACTGTTTTTAGGAATTTCATCACCTTCTTTAATCTCTTTTCCTTTAAACAACACCCCTCTAACAACATCTTTCGCAATATCTTTAACATATATATCTTCAGTATCTATTCTAAACCCAATAGCCCTTAAATGGGAAATTGCTTGTCGTTTTGTTTTTCCAAGAACATCAGGAAATTCAACATCTGCATAGCCTGAAGGATTTAAGGTTAGATAAATTTTTCTTCCTTCTTTTACAAAGCTACCTGTTTCAGGGCTTTGATCAATGACTGATTTTTTTGGATAATCGGGATTGTAACTTGCCGAATCAATCACTACAAAGTTTAAATCTAAATCAACCAATAAATTTTCAACACCCATCAAACTCATTTTTTCAAGATTTGGAACCTCAATTTTCTGATCATGATTTGTGGAAACACTTAACCATTTTATCAATATAAAAGCAAAAACAATAAAGCCTACAAAGGCTATTACAAGTTGTTTTAAGAACGATTTAGATTTCATAAATTGAATAAGACTCATACTACTTTATTTATTTTAGGCAAAGATACTTTTTTTGTTCGGAACTGTTCAATTGTTTAATCCTTCAATTAAATAATAACCTAATTAACTAGTAGCCACAACACAACAAGCAAAATAAAACTTTCAACATCAAACTTTAAATTTTAAACTTTAAATAGTAAGTTTGTAACAATAGAATATAACTTAAAATGAAAAAAAACATTGCCATAATTATGGGTGGCTACTCTTCGGAAGCTAATATTTCTTTAAAGAGTGGGAAGGTTGTTTATCAAAATATATCCAAAGATATTTACAATACTTACAACATACACATCCTTAAAAACAAATGGGTGTTGGTTGATGACCAAGAAAATGAATACCCAATAAACAAACACGATTTCTCAGCTCAAATAAATGGTAAAAAATTAAATTTTGATTGTGTTTTTAATGCAATTCACGGAACCCCCGGAGAAGATGGAACCATTTTAGCTTATTTTGATTTAATTGGCCTAAAACATACTTCTGCCCCATTTTACCAAATGGCCTTAACTTTTAACAAACGTGATTGTTTAAGCGTGGTAAAACAATACGGTATTAAAACGGCTACTTCTTATTTTTTAAATAAAGGCGATACTATAAATATTGAAAAAATTATTGACAAAGTTGGCTTACCTTGCTTTGTAAAACCAAACAATGCCGGGTCTAGTTTTGGAATTTCAAAAGTAAAAAAATCTACCACCATGATTTCTGCCATTAAAAAAGCTTTTAAAGAAGATTCAGAAATTTTAATTGAATCATTTATAGAAGGCCCAGAAATATCTGTTGGTGTAATAGAATATAAGGGTAAAATTAAAGTATTACCAATGACAGAAATAGTAACTGATAACGACTTTTTTGATTACGAAGCAAAATATTTAGGGAAATCCCAAGAAATTACTCCTGCACGAATATCAGATGAAATCCATGAAAATATAGAACAAGTTGCTACACAAGTATATCAAATTTTAAATATGAGTGGTTTTACACGTGCAGAATATATTTTAATGAACAACGAACCTTATTTTTTAGAAATAAATACAGTACCAGGTCTAACAGCCGAAAGTATCATTCCTCAACAAGCCATAAAAGCTGGAATTAACCTACCAACTCTTTTTCACAACGCCATAGAAATGGCTTTAAACAAGCAATTATGAAACGCGCAATTTTCCCAGGATCGTTTGATCCAATTACTTTAGGCCACGTAGATATTGTAAATAGAGCATTGCCTCTATTTGACGAAATAATAATAGCTATTGGTGTAAATAGTGATAAAAAATATATGTTTAGTTTAGAAGAACGAATTCATTTTATTAATGAAAACTATAAAAACGAACCTAAAATTAAAGTCGAAACTTACACTGGTTTAACCACTGAATATTGCGAAAAAGTAAAAGCCGATTTTATTTTAAGAGGTTTGCGAAATCCTGCCGATTTTGAGTTTGAAAAAGCAATTGCCCAAACCAATAGAAAATTATCGAATATTGAAACCATCTTTTTGTTAACTTCTGCCGATACTTCATTTATTAGCTCAAGTATTGTTCGCGATATATACAACCATGGAGGAGACATAACTGGTTTTGTTCCAAAAAGCGTGCTCAATAAATAAACTTCTTTATAAATTTATTGCTGTAAGTGGCTGTTTAATTTCTTTGTTTTCTTACACTGAAAAAACAAAGAAAAACACATAAAAAAAATACGCCAACAACGCAAGCACCATAGTACTACCCCTTAACACTATATGGTAATATGACCAAACACCCTTAATTACCATATTTAAATTATCAACCTACTGAGAACAAATTACTTAATTTAAGTAATTACATAAAGCAGCCATAGTTCCTTTAAAATAATGCATGTAATACAAAGCGTTTTACTTGAAAGCCATTGTTTTAACGCTGTATTTATTTTTATACTTAAATTTGTTGAATAATGTACCTTGATAAAAAGATGGACTTAAACTCAAAAGAAATACAACTACAATACGAAGGTTTTGTAAGCACGCCATTATTATGGAAACGTGATATCTTTTGGGGTTTGAAACAATTTGAAATCCTAAACTTAAAATCCAACTCGTTTGAAGGAAACATTAGAAAAAACCTTCCATTAGGCAAACGCGTTGAGCATTTTGTTGAATGCGAATTAAAAAATCTCAACTCAATTTCGGTTGTAGCTAAAAACTGTCAGATTCAAAACAAAACTTTAACTTTAGGTGAATTAGATTTTATTATAAAAAAAGAAAAAAAACCGATACATCTTGAAGTTGCTTATAAATTTTATTTATTTGAAGCGTGTTTTGGAGACAAAGAAATTGAGCATTGGATTGGACCAAATAGAAAAGATAATTTAGTTAAAAAACTAACCAAATTAAAAGAAAAACAATTACCAATTTTACACAGCATATATACAAAACCCTTGCTGGATAAATTAGGTATTCAATCTCAAAACATTGAACAGTTTGTACATTTTAAAGCCCAATTATTCATACCTTTACAATTAAAACAAACTTCTTTCGAACTCATAAATAATGAATGTATTATTGGTTTTTATATTCGAATAAATGAATTGAATCAATTTTCAACTTGTAAATTTTACATACCTACAAAAACAAACTGGCTTCAAGCGATACAAATACAAACAAAGTGGATTTCTTTTGACCTTTTTTCTGAAAATATTTCAAAAATTTTAGATAACAAAACTTCGCCCTTATGCTGGTTAAAATGCCCTAATGGTACTACTAAAAAGTTTTTTATTGTTTGGTGGTGAAATTTTATCCTTTATTATCAGCTTCATTTTCGTTATTTTTGCACATCTCACTTTTTAATAAATCCATTAAATGTTAAACTATACTACTTACAAACACAAAACCGCCACAGAATGGGTGACATTTGTGCATGGTGCTGGTGGCAGTTCTACTATTTGGTTTAAGCAAATAAGAAGTTTTAGCGCTTTATTTAATGTGTTGGTATTGGATTTACGTGGCCACGGAAACAGCAAACTTGTTATAAAAGATTCCTTTACCGATAAATACACATTTGATTCTATTACAAATGATATTGTTGAAGTAGTGGATTATTTAGAAATTAAAACCTCGCATTTTGCAGGAATTTCTTTAGGCACTATTCTTATTCGTAATTTAGCTGAAAAACACCCCGAACGTGTTAAAAGTATGATTATGGGTGGTGCCATTATGCAACTTAATTTCAAGTCTCAAATTTTAATGAAAGCTGGCGTATTGGCTAAATCTGTGGTTCCTTATTTACTGCTTTATAAATTATTTGCATTTATTATTATGCCTAGAAAAAACCACAAAAAATCGCGTTTAATATTTGTAAACGAAGCTAAAAAACTATATCAAAAAGAATTTATTCGTTGGTTTAAACTAACTTCAGAAATAAATCCGCTATTGCGTTTTTTTAGAACAAAAGATATTAATATCCCTACATTTTATATTATGGGAGAAGAAGATCATTTGTTTTTACCGGCCATTAAAAAAGTGGTGCTTTCACATTTAAAATCTTCATTATTGGTAGTTAAAAACTGTGGTCATGTTGTAAATATTGAACAAGCTGAAACCTTCAACAATCAGTCAATTCAATTTATTCAAAATCAACAATTAAGTCTCTAATCCAACTAAAACAAGCGCTAGTTTATAACCTTTCACTTACCTCAGCATAATAACGAACTGTGTGGTACAGAGATTTCCAAAAATGAACAATAGGTATTGAAGTATCTGGCTTTTTTGAATTTTTAATTTGTGTATACCATTCGCCATTCGGAGCAATAAAATGTTTACTAATATAATTTATTAGCACATCGGCTTTTGTTTTATATTCCTTTTCTTTTGTAATACAATAACAGTTCAATAGTGCAATTACAGCTTCCGCTTGAGGCCACCATACTTTCAATTCTTCGGTTGGCAAATTGTTTTCTAAAACATTAAATAAACCACCGTTTTTAGAATCCCAAGCCTTATTGAGTACTTGAGTCATCATTTTTATAGCCAGCTTATTACATTGCGCAATGAGGTCCTCATTTTGAATGGCTGTCGCTGCGCTGCACAAGATCCAACTGCATTCGGCATTGTGTCCTGCCCAAACCTCGTTTGGTAAAACCTTCCAATCTGGTGTAAATCTATGTAAGCAATCATAAGAATGGTTAGTGATAAATTTTCTTGTAATTATGATCACTAATTCTTCAATTAACGGGACTATTTTATTGTTTCTTTTATACAAATACAATTTCACAAATGCTTCTAATAAATGAAGGTGTGTTCCAAGAGATTTTGTAGGATTTTCACCTAAACTCCAATTTTCATCAAAACCATCAATATAACCTCCATTTTTAACATCATATAAAGTATTTGTTAAAAAATTAAACTGCTTTTCAATAAGTTCATCTAATTCTAATGTAGGTTTTAGTTCCGCATACGCTACCAATCCGTAAAGCACAAAAGCCTGTGCCATGTTGGTATTATCAGCATCATGAATTAGCGTATTAGAAACATCTCTTGACCAATAATACCCCCCTTTCGGATTCGCAAATTGTTTTAATTTATTGTAACTAGTATCTGCTAGCGACTTATATTCATTGGTTTTTAAAACATTACAAGCTGTAGATGCGCCATAGAGTATTCTACTCAAAAACATAACTCCTGTTGGCGTCTTGGTATTTGGAATTCCATAAGTAGAAACTTCTGAAAAAATATGGTTTGTCTTAGAATTAACAACCTTATGTTGCCAAAACGAGAGATTACTTTTTAATTCTTGATGTAATTTATTTTTAAGTATATGCATTCAACCTTTGTTTAATTTAAACTAGCACTAGTAATTTAACTGTGAATTTCTATGGCCATTTAATAGTATCATCATCAATAAAAAATGGCGACCATTGAATTTCATCTAAAACACCATCTCTAAACCAAAAATTAATAGATTTCTCTTCAATTTCAATTACTTTATGATCTTCACCTTCCATTTCTGAACAGTCTTCTAATAGTACATCTTCAAAATTTAAAGACGTCAATACTTGCTGTATTTTTTTTTCGTTTAAACCAATTAGCGCTTCTCCATCTAATTTGTAAAAATGAGATGTAATGGAGATCATTGTGAGTTTCCAATTTTCTTCTTCATCAAAACTAAGAGATAAAGCCAAATCATCATATTCCCAAGATTCCGTTAGATCATTTGTACTATCTGAATGTGAATACTCATCAATAAAAGATGGTTCTCCAAGCTGTAGTTTCACTTCCGCTTTACGCATACCAAATTTTAAAACGCCTAAACCTTGTCCAGGTTTAATTTCTCTCAATGCTTTTTTCATGACTATAATTGATTTTATTTAAGAATACAAAGATACCTCATTAAACGATCATTTTTTATGAAGCAAAAAAAACTTCTCTTTAAATTTAGCAAAGACCAAATTTAAAGAAAAGTTCAGCTTTTTAGGCAGTTACAATTTATTTTCTGTTTTGCTCTAAATATCCTAAAACATAAACCGCAGGTGCATTCCAGTTAAGGCAAACTTCGTTTGAAGCAAAACTCCCTTGTGCATCTGCAAAAGCTTTTGCTGGAAACTCACTGGTATATTCAATTTGCTTTGCATCTTGTCTATCGTTATTTGGCCCTCCAATAATAAACCCTGGAACTGGATCTACAATTCCATCTGCGCCACTTGGACGGTGGTGTGGAAACATAACTCTTTTTGATCCAAAGCCAGTTAAAAAGCTATAACCTGTAGCATTTTTACCAAAAACATAATCGTTAATTTGCTCTGCACCAATCAAGTATTTCTCATCATTTGTTAATCTATGTGTGTTACATAAAATTAATGCTTGGTTTAAAATATCACTATTAGAACCCCATTCATATTTTTCCAATGCTATATTATATGGATTAGCTTCTATTTGTTCCAATATGGCATCACCTAATTTTATTTGCTTTTGTGTTAATGATAATGCAAATTCTTCGTCTAATAAATCCTTATTTTCCAACAAAGAATGAAATGCATTATTTCTTACAAAAAATTTCCAACTATTGGTTAATTCGTGAATATATGGCTCTTCATTTTCCTTTAAATAAGATAAATATTTTTCGTTTTTAGTTGAAATAAATAATTCTGCAGCTGCCCAATAAAAATCGTCCGAAAACTTGGTATCATCGTAACCTCCCGTGCTAACACCTTCTGGGTTTTTATCAAAAGCAACATTTGGATTTTTCTCGGCCCACTTCCAAGCCTTTTCTGAGACCGCTAATGCTTTTTCAGACCAAGTTGGATCAATGCTTTTATAAAGTCTTGACGCTTGTGCCAAAACCGCTGCAAAATTTAAAGTAGCAGCAGTACCTTTCCCAATAATCATTCGCTCTAAATTAAACTGATTAGGCATAATAAAACCACTAAAATTTTTAGCTGTTAATTTATGATATACACCGCCATCAGCATCTTGCATAGTAATAATCCAATCCAATTCATATTTTAATTCATCGGCTAAATCACTTACTCCATTTCCGCTTTCCGGAATATTTAAAGTACCATCTGAAATAGCATTAGGATATTGCTCAAATAACTGCAACATTTGACCAGTTGATAAAGCGCCGTTTACAATATATTTTCCATAATCACCGGCATCATACCAACCTCCAGGAGAATTTAAGATACCCTCTGAACGTCCAGAAGATGGGTGGTACACACAATTATCATCTGAGTGTCCTGCTTCACGTTTATACACCCCACCAAACTCTTCTTCAATCGGCATGGATGCTCTTTGAAAATAATAACTTTTTATAGCTGCATTCAAAGCTTCATTGTATAGACCATTTTTAATTTCAAACGGATAAGAATTAATTTTACCATCAACCACAACAGTATAAATACCATCTGCTTTTAATGAACTAAAATCACCCATTAATACTTGCTCTCCAGAAGCTTCCCACTCTCCATTTTTTTGTAACTCTCCACTAAAAGAAACTTCACCTTTTTCATTTTTTATTTCAAACAAACTAGCTTCCAAATCTGCAACAACAAATTGTTTCACCGAGTTTGGGTAAAAACCAATTTGGTTGATTCGAATGGCCTCGCTTAAAGTTGTTTCTGGTTGTCTTGATTTACATGACACCAACAAAATGATGGATAAAATTGCTAAAACTGTTAATTTTCTCATTGCTTATATATATTTAATTCTAATTTTAGTACTTCAATTGTATTCTTATTCAAAAAAAAACAACTTCTTAATTCTAAAATACAAGCTACAAATTTACAATTTTTTATTCTTTTTACTCAAAAATCATCAACTATAAACTGTTCTTTTTAACACTATTTTATCAAAATTTAGATACATTGTAAAACCTCTTTGAATAATTAAATTCTTCATCATTTTTGATTCGATTAAAAATAGTTATTTACACAAAAATTAGTATTTTGCGTCTTCTGAAAAACCACATTTAAATGAAAGTATGTATTGCCGAAAAACCAAGCGTTGCACGTGAAATTGCCACTGTATTAGGTGCAAATACAAAACGTGACGGTTATTTTGAAGGCAACGGTTATGCCGTAACTTATACTTTTGGTCACCTTTGTACGCTTTTTGAACCTAATGATTACAAACCGCATTGGAAAAGCTGGGATTTAAATAATTTACCAATGCTTCCTGAAAAATTTAAAACCAAAGTTGTTACAAACGACGGTATTAAAAAACAATTTAACATTGTAAAAAGTTTATTTGACAAGGCCGAGCTTATTATAAACTGTGGGGATGCTGGACAAGAAGGAGAATTAATTCAACGTTGGGTAATTAATCAAGCCGGTTATACTGGCAAAGTAAAACGATTATGGATTTCTTCCTTAACTACTGAAGCCATTAAAGAAGGATTTCAGAATTTAAAACCTGCCGAAAATTACGACAATCTATATTATGCTGGGTTTTCAAGAGCCATTGGAGATTGGTTATTAGGAATGAATGCGACAAGATTATACACTGTAAAACATGGTGGCTATAAACAAATGTTATCGGTTGGCCGCGTTCAAACACCAACTTTAGCAATGGTTGTAAATCGTTTCAAAG
>Ga0224504_10000402_pt1 | contig 19385 bp, 21 predicted proteins | sample SF_Oct11_sed_USG_3_FD_170160 | JGI IMG/M metagenome (GOLD analysis project Ga0224504, IMG submission 170160) | Sediment microbial communities from San Francisco Bay, California, United States - SF_Oct11_sed_USGS_24 | ecosystem: Environmental > Aquatic > Marine > Sediment | place: USA... | reverse complement strand
GTAGTTCTCGGTCTTTCGTCCGGTCATGTCATTTCCCACCCGGTTCAGGCCACGGCACGGTTGGGCGCCGCCGCGCCGTCCGTCCTCTGTGCCTCTATGTACTGGTCGATCTGCGCGGCGACGTCACGGCCGTCACGCACCGCCCAGACCACGAGCGAAGCGCCGCGCACGATGTCGCCGGCGGCGAAGACGCCGTCCAGAGACGTCATCAAGGTCCGGAAGTCGATTCCGATGGTACCCCAGCGGGTCACCCCCAGCTCCGGCGCGCCGAACAGCCGGGGCAGGTCCTCCGGGTCGAAGCCCAGCGCCTTGATCACGAGGTCGGCTTCGACCGTGAAGTTGGATCCCGGGATCGTGGTCGGGGTCTGGCGGCCGGTCGAATCCGCTACACCCAGGTGAATCCGGGCCGCGCGTACCGCGGCGACCTTGCCGTCGCCCAGAAAGGCTTCCGGCGCCGCCAGCCAGACGAACTCGACGCCTTCCTCCTCGGCGTGGGCCACCTCGCGCTGCGAGCCGGGCATGTTCTGGCGGTCGCGGCGGTAGAGGCACTTGACCGAACGGGCGCCCTGTCGGACCGCGGTGCGCACGCAATCCATCGCGGTGTCGCCGCCGCCGACCACGACGACGTGCTTGTCCCGCGTGTCCAGCGTGCCGTCGTCGATGGCCGGCACCTGATCGCCCAGGCCCTGGCGGTTCGAAGCCGTGAGATAGTCGAGCGCCGGAACCACGCCGGCGAGCCCGGCGCCAGGGACCTTGATGTCACGTCCCTTGTAGACACCGGTGGCGATCAGCAGCGCGGCATGGCGCTGGCGCAGCTCCTGGAGCGTGGCGTCGCGGCCGACCTCGAAATTGAGATGGAACGTCACTCCGGCTTCGGCGATCAGCTTGGCGCGGCGCGCCACGACGTCCTTTTCCAGTTTGAAGTTCGGTATGCCATAGACCAGCAGACCGCCCACACGATCATAGCGGTCGTAGATGTCCACCCGATACCCCCGGCGGCGCAACTCCTCGGCCGCGGCAAGGCCGGCGGGCCCGGCGCCGATGATGCCGACCGAAGCCTCCAGCTCGCGCGGCGGCCGGACCGGCTTGACCCAGCCACGCTCCCACGCGGTTTCCGTGATGTAGCGTTCCACCGAGCCGATGGTCACGGTACCGTGCCCGGCCTGCTCGATCACGCAGTTGCCCTCGCAAAGCCGGTCCTGCGGGCAGATGCGGCCGCAAATCTCGGGCAGATTGTTGGTGGCCTGGGCCAGTTCGTAGGCCTCTTCGAGCCGCCCCTCGGCGGTCAGCATCAGCCAATCGGGGATATTGTTGTGCAGTGGGCAGTGCACCTGACAGAAGGGCACGCCACATTGCGAGCAGCGTGCGGCCTGATCGGCGGCGCGGCCAGGGTCGAACTCGCGGTAGATCTCATCGAAGTCTTCGCGCCGGACGGCCGCGTCCCGCTTGTCGGGCATGCGCTGGTCGACGCTGACGAACTTCAGCATTCTGCTTGGCATTCCGATACTTCTCCGCTTGCCGAGTTCGCGGCCCGGCAGAACCGGACGCCCCCTCGCGTGGCGGCGCGCGGACGACAGGCGGGCCCGTCTCGACACAATATTCTGATCCTGAAGTGACTCTCGCCGCGACAGGAATTCGACATTTTGGTCAATATTATTGACGTATATTTTAGGCGATCTTTAAGGAAACCGCAAGGGTCCCAGCAGGGCGCCGGGCTTGCAAAGATTATTTAGTACCATAATGAGACTAAAATGTCCGCTGTGCGCTGAAGGATGTGCCTGATATAAGATCCGGACCGCCGATTCCGGGGTAGCCGATTTGCCGCTTTTGCATATTCTGGTTCTGGCGATCGTCCAGGGCATAACCGAGTTTCTGCCGATAAGCTCCTCCGGGCACCTGGTGCTGGTCTGGCAAGCCTTCGATATCGCCGGCTGGCAGGTGCCGGAGGAATCCCAGGGCGAGCGGCTCATCCTCGACGTCGCGGCCCACCTTGGCACCCTGTTCGCGGTTCTGCTCTACTTCCGGGCCGACGTGGCCAGGATGACCGTGGGCCTCGCCAAAGCCTTTATCGGCCAGCGCAGCCCCGGGGCCGATTTGGCTTTCTACGTGGTGCTCGGCACCCTACCCCTCGTCGTGGTCGGTTTCCTTATGAAGGACCTGGTCGTCACCAGCCTGAGAAACCCGACCATTGTGGCCTCGACCACCATCGGCTTCGGCCTGCTGCTCTATGCCGGAGACCGGATCGGCATGACGGTCCGACGCATCGAGCACCTCGGCTTCGGCAGCGTGATGTTGATCGGCTGTGCCCAGATTTTGGCGCTGGTCCCCGGCACCAGCCGGTCGGGCATCACCATGACCGCCGCGCGCTTCTGCGGCTTCGAACGCACCGATGCCGCCCGATTTTCCATGCTGCTGGCGGTTCCGGCGATTCTGGGGGCGGCCACCCTGGCGGGGTACGACCTCTATCAAATGGGAAGCCTGCAGCTCGGTCTGGACGCCGCCGTCGCCGCCGTGCTGTCCTTCGTAGCCGCGCTCGTCGCCATCTCCGTGATGATGAACTGGCTCAGCCGCGCCACCTTCACGCCCTTCGTCGTCTACCGGATCGCGCTGGGCGGCGCGCTGCTTTACCTGCTCTACGAGGAATGGATCCTGGACCTCTTCGGCTTCTGAGCACGGGCCGGCGCTACAGCCCTCGGGACCGCTGGCCGAAACGTCCGCCGCGGCGGTAACGGTCCAGGTAGGTCGGCAGGATCACCTCGACCGCGGTCGGCCGAATGCCGAGGTCGGCGAACGTCAGCGTGTCCGGACCGACCACGTTGTCGTGGCGCAGCAGCTTGACCTGGTCGCGGGTGAGCAGCGGCACGGGCAACCGTTCGAGCACCGCGGCCTCCAGGGAGGCCGCCCAGAACGGCAGCGGCAAGAGAAGGCGCCGCCGGCCGATCTGATCCAACATCAGCTCCAGGAGCTCCTTGAAGCTGTAGACCCGCGGACCGCCGAGCTCGTAGGTCTTGCCGGCACAGGCGGGATCGGTCAGGCACTTGACCACGGCATCGGCCACGTCCCCGACGTAAACCGGCTGGAAGCGGGTCCGCCCGCCGCCGATCAAGGGCAGCACAGGGGATACCTTGGCCAAAGAGGCGAAGAGGTTGAAGAACTCGTCCTCAGGTCCGAATACGATGCTTGGCCGCAGGACGACGGCCGCCGGAAAGGCCTGCAGCACGGCTTGCTCTCCCGCAGCCTTGGTCCTGGCATAGTTCGCGTCCCCGGACTCGTCGGCGCCGATCGCCGAGACCTGCACCAGGTGCTTCAGCCCGGCCGCAGCCGCCGCCTCGGCTATACTCCGGGCGCCTTGCTGATGCACTCCTTCGAAGCTCTGCTTGCCGCGCTCGAACAGCACGCCGACCAAGTTGATCGCCGCGTCTGCGCCCTTGAGCGCAGCCTGGACCGCGGCCTCGTCCTGTACCGGCGCGCGCAGCGGCGTGATCTGGCCAACGTCGCCCAGCGGCTGGAGGAATGCCGCCTGGGAGGGGCGCCGCACGGCGATCCGCACGAGCCAGCCTTGCTGTGCCAAGCGTTTAACGACATGGCGTCCGATGAATCCGGAGCCTCCGAAGACCGTGACGACTTGCGCTGCCATGCCCTTGCACCCTCGAGTCACCGATATGCCACAAGGGCCCGATTCGGGGCCCACGCTGTGCCAACTGCCCCCTGGCGCCGCGGCGGCCCATGGGATTACCGCTCTGTTTATACACCCACCACCAGGGAAGACGACACCGAATCAGTAACCATACAGCCGGATTCCGGCCCCAGGGCCAATGGATTTACAGCGAGGATCTTTACCGGGGACCCTTACAATTCTGCCGGCGTGGTTCTATCTTGACACTGGAACGGGCCAATCGCCGCCGACACATCGCTTGTCACGCCGGCCGCCGGAATCTTAGGCCGCCGACGCATAAGGGGCCGTTGAACACCGCATGACTATCGAACTGCATCAGGACGACCTGCCCGAAGGCCTCGATTTCGGCGACTGCGTGGCCGTCGATTCCGAGACCATGGGATTGAACCTGGAACGCGACCGGCTGTGCCTGCTGCAGCTCTCCGCCGGCGACGGCACGTGCCACCTGGTGCAGTTCCGCGACTCGGACTACCGGGCCCCCAACCTGAAGACCCTGCTGAACGACCCGGCGGTGACCAAGCTGTTCCATTTCGCCCGTTTCGATCTGGCCATGATCGAGCGCCACCTCGGCGTGACCTGCCGGCCCGTCTACTGCACCAAGGTCGCGTCAAAGCTCGTCCGCACCTTCACCGATCGCCACGGCCTGAAGGACCTTTGCAGGGATCTGCTGGGCGTCGAAATCTCCAAGCAGCAGCAAACCTCCGATTGGGGCGCGACCGAACTCACCAAGGAGCAGATGCGCTACGCCGCCTCGGACGTGCTCTATCTGCACCGCTTGCGCGACAAGCTCGACGGCATGTTGGCGCGCGAGGGACGCAGCGCCCTGGCCGAGGCATGCTTCGAATTCCTGCCGGTCCGCGCCAAGCTGGATCTGGCCGGCTGGGCCGATGTGGATATTTTCGCCCACTGACAACATATAGAGGAAGGTGCTTCGGGATGCCGCACCTCGATGCGCCGCTCTGCCAATCTGCTATAGTTGCCAGGCCGGGCGGGCGACGAACGTCGCACCGAAACGCAGGTGATAGCCGATGAGACCCCAGACCGAAGGGACGACCGAAACCGACCAGCCGGACCTGGCCGCCGCGCGCCACGTCCTCGACCTCGAGGCCAACGCGTTGGGCGCCTTGGGCCGGGCCCTGGGCCAGAGTTTCGTCGAGTCGCTCGACCTCATCGGCGCGGTGCGCGGACGCGTGATCGTCACCGGCATGGGCAAGAGCGGCCACGTTGCGCGCAAGGTGGCCGCGACCCTGGCGTCCACGGGATGCCCGGCGCTGTTCGTGCATCCCGCCGAAGCGAGCCACGGCGACCTCGGCATGATCACCAGGGAAGACGCCGTGATCGCGCTGTCCAACTCGGGCGACACCGCCGAACTTGGAGACATTGTCGCCTATTGCCGGCGCTTCGGGATCCCCCTGGTTGCCATCACGGCCCGCGCCGATTCTGCGCTCGCCGGCGATGCCGATCGTGCCCTCATCCTGCCCCAGACCGACGAGGCCTGCCCCATGGGCCTGGCGCCGACAACCTCCACCACGATGATGATGGCGCTGGGTGACGCCATCGCCATCGCGCTGTTCGAACGTAAGGGCTTCTCGGAGCGGGATTTCCAGCTCCTGCACCCCGGCGGCTCGCTCGGCCATAGGCTGCTGCGCGTCGCCGAAGTCATGCGCGGCGCGGAGGAGTTGCCGCTGTGCCGGCCGGCCACTCTCATGGCCGAGGCGATCCTTGTCATGACCAACCGGGCCTTCGGTTGCGTCGGCGTCACGGATGACGACGGCCGTCTGATCGGAATCGTCACGGACGGCGACCTGCGGCGCCACATGGCCCCGAACCTGCTCGAGCTGCGCGCCAGCGAGGTCATGACCAAGGGCGCCAAGACGATCCGCGCGCAGGTTCTGGCCGCCGAGGCCCTCGGCGTGATGAATACGAACAGCATCACCAGCCTCTTCGTGGTCGAGGACGACCGCCCCGTCGGCATCGTGCGGATGCACGATTGCCTGCGGGTCGGCGTCGCATAGCGGGGCCGGGGTCCGTGCCACAGGCAACGCGATACCAGACCGCCGAAGGTCCCGGCGGCGCGCCGTCGGCCAAGGGCGTTTCGCCGGCGGCACCCCCGCGCCTGTCGGGCCGGAACAGCTACAGCATCTTCGTCGGCTTCATGAAGGTGCTGCTGCCGGCCCTGGCGGTGGCGTTGATCCTGCTGGTGGTGATCTGGCCGCAGCTCGGCCGGGACGACAGCCGGTTCCGCATCCGGGTGTCCGACATATCGCTCGAACAGGCCGACAGCCTCAGTATGCTCAACGCGCGGTTCGAAGGCGTGGACGGTCACGATCAACCCTTCGTGCTGACGGCTGACGAGGCCACCCAGACCGCCGACGACGACAACCTGGTTCATCTCGAGCTGCCGAAGGGCGACATGACGCTCGAGGACGGCACATGGCTGGCCATGACCGCCCGGGAAGGCCGATACAGGCGCAACATCCAGGTGCTCGAGTTGAGCGGCGAGGTAACCTTGTTTCACGATCAGGGCTTCGAGATGCGTACAGAGGCGGCGCGGATCGACCTGGAAGCCGGCACCGCAGGGGGCTCCGAGCCCGTCGAGGGGCAGGGGCCCTTCGGGACCCTCGTGTCCGAGGGTTTCCGCGTGCTCGATCGCGGCGAGCGCATCATCTTCACCGGACGGAGCCGCGCGGTCTTCCACCCAGACGCCACGCAGGTGGAACAGTGACCTTGCCGCGCCACCTTTGCATTTTCGCCGCCTTGTCGGTGCTCTCCCTCGCCGCCCCACAGCCAGCGGCGGCACAGGGCCTCTCGACCCTGCAAAGCGGCGAGGGTCCGCTCGAGATCACCGCCGACCAGGGCATCGAGTGGCGGCGCAAGGAGCGGCTCTATGTCGCGCGCGGCAACGCCCGGGCGGCCCGCGGCGCGCTTGAACTCTACGCCGACGCCCTGACCGCCCATTACCGCGACACGGCCAAGGGCGGCACCGAGGTCCACCGTATCAATGCCGACGGGCACGTGCGCATCGTCTCGCCCGGGCAAACGGTCCGGGCCGACAACGGCGTCTATAACGTCGACCGCGCGCTGGTCGAGTTGACCGGCCGCGACCTGCGCCTGGAAACCGAGCAGGACCTGATCCGCGCGCGCGACAGCCTGGAATATTGGGAGCGCCAGCATGCCGTCGTAGCCCGGGGCGATGCGGTGGCGGTGCGCGGCGACAGGGAAATCAGGGCCGATGTGCTGACGGCCTATTTTCGCCCCGACGCCGACGGCCACCTCGAGATGCGCACGGTCAAGGCCGATGGCAACGTGCAGATTTCCACCCCGACGGAATTTGCTCGCGGCGCCGGTGGGGTGTATTACGTAACCGAACAGCTCGCCACCCTGACTGGCGCCGTCAAGATCACACGCGGCGAAAGCCAGTTGAACGGCGAGTATGCCGAGGTCGATCTGGAGGCCGGGGTAAGTCGGCTGCTCGGCGCTCCGCCCAACCAGCCGGGCGATGCGAGGGTGCGCGGCCTGCTTGTTCCAGAGTCTCTGGACAAGTCCGGCAACGGCCAATGACTGGGAAAGACCCGATGACCACAGGACCGCACAGCGACGCAAGACAGGCAGGTTCGCGGAGGGACGCACCAAAGCTGGTTGCCGACAACCAAGGCCTGGTCGCAGTGAACCTCGGCAAGAGCTTCAAGAAGCGGCCTGTGCTGCGCGGCATCAACGTTTCGGTCCAGCGTGGCGAGGCGGTCGGCCTTCTGGGACCCAATGGCGCCGGCAAGACCACGACTTTCTACATTATTACCGGACTGCTCGCCCCCGACTACGGTTGGGTTACGCTGGACGGTCACGAAATCACCGATCTGCCCATGTATCGCCGCGCCCGCCTGGGCGTCGGCTATCTGCCCCAGGAAGCCTCGATATTTCGCGGCCTGACGGTCGAGCAGAACATTCGTGGCGTGCTCGAAGTGGTCGAGCCGGTGCGCGAGCGGCGCGAAGCCATGCTGGACGATCTTCTGGCCGAGTTCTCAATCACCCACCTGCGGCGGACGCCGGCGCTCGCGCTCTCGGGCGGCGAGCGGCGGCGCGTCGAGATCGCCAGGGCCCTAGCGTCACGGCCCAGCTTCATTCTCCTGGACGAGCCCCTGGCCGGCATCGACCCGATTGCGGTCAACGACATTCGGGAGCTGGTCTCGCACCTCAAGGACCGCGGTATCGGGGTCCTGATCACCGACCACAACGTGCGGGAGACCCTGGAAATCATCGACCGCGCCTACATCATTCACGATGGCACGGTTCTCATGGAGGGCGAGCCCTCCGAAATCGTGTCCCACGAGGACGTCCGCCGTGTTTACCTGGGCGAAACGTTTAGTCTCTAAAGGTTAGGGTCATGGCGGTGACCCAGCGCCTCGATCTCCGACAATCCCAGTCACTGGTAATGACGCCGCAGCTGCAGCAGGCGATCAAGCTGCTGCAGTTGTCCCATGTGGAGCTGGCCGAATACGTCGAGCGAGAGCTGGAGCAGAACCCCCTGCTCGAGCGCGAAGAAGCGGGGGAGGATCGGCCGGCCGCAGACCTCGAAGCCGGCGCCGACAGCGATGATTCGGCCGCGGCCAGTAGCGAGACCGGCGCGACGCCCGACACCCTGGACCAGGCCAATGCGGAAACCCTTCCACCGGCCGCCGACCAACCGCTCGATACAGACTTTCCCGGCGACGAGGACACCGGGCCGGCGGCCGACTGGTCGCCCGGCGACGCCGCCTTCGAAAATTGGGGGCATGGCGGCAACGTCCGGTTCGAGACCGATGGTTCGTCGCTGGAGCAAAGTCTCCGGGAAACGGTCGACCTTCGCCAGCACCTGCTGCTGCAGCTCCAGATGGAGGTCACCGACCCGGTGGACCGCATGATCGGGGTCCACCTGATCGACCTGCTCGACGATGCCGGCTACCTGACCGGCGACTTGGCCGAGGTCGCGGCGCTGCTCGGCTGCGAGACGGCCCGGGTCGAGGCGACGCTCGTTCGCCTGCAAGGCTTCGAGCCGCCCGGCGTTTTCGCACGCTCGCTCAGGGAGTGCCTGGCCATCCAGTTGGCCGAACGCAACCGCCTCGATCCGGCGATGGAGGCACTGCTCGACAACCTCGACCTGCTGGCCGGGCGCGAAACGGCCAAGCTGAAGGATCTGTGCGGGGTCGACGACGAGGACTTCGCGGAGATGGTGGCCGAGGTCAGGGCGCTCGACCCAAAACCGGCCCTGGCTTTCGACACCCAGGCCGCCGAGCCGGTGGTGCCGGATATTCTGATGCGGTCCAGGCGGAACGACTGGCTGGTCGAGTTGAACAGCGAAACCCTGCCGCGCGTTCTGCTCAACGAGCGCTACTATGCCCGCATCAGCAAGCAGGCGCGCAGCGAGCCCGAGCGGGCGTACATCGCCGAGCACTTCCAGTCGGCCAACTGGCTGATCAAGTCACTGCAGCAGCGGGCGACCACCATCCTCAAGGTCGCTGCGGAAATCGTCCGACAGCAAAACGCGTTCTTCCACAAGGGCGTGCAGCACCTCCGGCCGCTGACGCTGCGCGACGTTGCCGAAGCCATCGAGATGCACGAATCGACGGTCAGCAGGGTGACCTCCAACAAGTACATCGCGACGCCGCGCGGCACATACGAGCTCAAGTATTTCTTCAGCGCCTCGATCGCCGCCACGGGTAACGGTGCGGCCCATTCCGCCAAGGCGGTGCGCGACCGTATCAAGAAGCTGATCGACGCGGAGGAGTCCACCAAGGCGTTGTCCGACGATACCATCGTCGAGCTGCTGCGCGGCGACGGCATCGAAATCGCCCGGCGAACCATCGCCAAGTACCGAGAATCCATGAGGATTCCCTCGTCCGTACAGCGCAGGCGGGGGAAGTCGCTTGGATTTTGAGGGTCCCGCCAGAGGCCGTTGTGCTGGCGAAAAACCGCTTGCCAAGCCCGATTCCAGACCCAGATTCTCATCTGGGAGGTGCTCTTGACTCCGAAGAATGCCACCACTATGGTCCGCCGCACCGTCGAACCGGGAGGGATATCCGGCGGCGGTCACGGGGCACCGCAGCGACCCGTTAGGAACCCGAAAACCTAAACTGATGCAGCTATCCGTTAAAGGGAAACAGCTCGACATCGGCAACGCCTTGCGTGCCCATGTCGAAACCAGCCTGGAGCGCATTCTGGGCAAGTATTTCGGCGACGCGATCGTGGCGCGGGTCACCTTGTCGCGTGAAGCGCACCTCTATCGAGCCTCGGTTTCGGCCCACGTGGGCCGCAACATCCTCTTGGAGGCCCAAGGCGAAGCAGGCGAGCCTTATCCGGCGTTCGACACAGCGGCGGACCGTTTGTCAAAACGGCTGCGTCGCCACAAGCGGCGGCTGCGCAGCCACCACAAGGAGAACCCGGTCGAACTGGAGTCGCTGCCGGCACAGAAATACATCCTGGTGGGACCTGGAAACGAGACTCCCGACGGGGAGGAGAGCCCGGACGGTTCCGACGACCAGCCCATTGTCGTGGCCGAGATGGCGGCCGAGATTCCAAGCCTCACCGTGAGCGAGGCGGTCATGCGGATGGACCTGGCCGATTTGCCGGCCATGATGTTCCGCAACAGCGCCCACGGCGGACTGAACATGATCTACTACCGGGCGGACGGCAACATCGGCTGGCTGGACCCCCGCGGAAACCGTGGCACCGACGGTCAAGAGTCGTAGGAACGCGATGGATATAGTCGAATTGATACAGCCCGAGGGCGTGATCGCCAAGCTGCGCGTGACGAGCAAGAAGCAGGCGCTTCAAGAACTCGCCAAGCGCGCGGCCGAGCTGACCGAACAGCCGGAACGGGCGATTTTCGAAGTCCTTGTCGAGCGGGAACGCCTGGGCACCACCGGTGTCGGCAACGGCATCGCCATTCCACATGGCAAGCTGCCCGGGCTTGATCGGCTTCACGGACTTTTCGCCCGCCTCGAAAAGCCGGTCGACTTCGACGCCATCGACGAACAGCCGGTCGACCTGATCTGCTTGTTGCTGGCGCCGGAGACGGCTGGGGCCGATCACCTGAAGGCGCTGGCTCGTGTCTCGCGCCTGTTGCGTGATCCGGCGATCTGCGAAAAGCTGCGGGGCACCGACAAATCCGACGCCATCTATGCGCTGCTCACGGAATCGACCACCAGCCACGCCGCCTGAGGCCGGGCGGGCGCCGGTGAGCCGCGGTCAGTGGGCAATCACTGGATGGACACCGGCTCCAGGTCGTGGCGCAGGATCGTGGCGATGGCCACCTCGCGGGTCGGCAGCACGGTAACCTGCGTACCGTCGGCCGTGTAGACCGCGAAGAGCCTCTGACCCTCTATTTCGATGGGCTTCACGTAAGCAAGGTCGCTGACGCCCAGGGCCATCAGGTCTTGCTGCGATATCTGTCGAATGCTTTCAGCGTAGGTCATGGTTCTTCCTCTTGGGTCGCTGGTCCAGGCCGCGTTACCGCGCCTTCCGGCCCGCCGCCGAACGGACCTTGGCCTCGATGGTCCGGCTCTCGGCTCCGCCGCTCGAGCTGATCTCTATGGTACGCACCTGGGGCTCTACCATCGGCCGCTCTAGATCGATGCTGAGCAGGCCATTGTCCAGTTTCGCGCCGGTCACCTCGATGCCTTCGGCCAACACGAAGCTGCGTTGGAACTGGCGCGTGGCGATACCGCGGTGCAGGTAGACCCGGTCTGTTTCGTCGCTTTGCCGGCCACGGACGACCAACTGGTTGTCTTCGAGTTGCACCTGCAGGTCGTCGGCCCCGAAACCGGCCACCGCGACCGTAATAAGCAGGCGGTTCTCCGCGACCTGTTCCACGTTGTAGGGCGGATAGCTGTCCGCCGCATTCTTCGCGATCCGGTCGACCGCGCGCTCGAACTGGTCGAAACCGAGAAACAGCGGGCTGTTGAAAAGGGACAGTCGAGACATCGACCAGCGTCCTCCTCGAGCAATGAGCAAGGGCTGCTGTTAACCTTCGCGCCCCGGGCCCGCAGCACCGGCACCCCGAGAGCAGACGGCCCGTTTCTCGGCACCATCTGAACTCTATGTGGGATATGCTCGTCCCGGCGTCAAGCCGGGCACGACCGGCCACCAACCGTTAGGGGATTTTTAGCGAAGCTTTGGGACTCTGCGGTACGAGTGCGGCTTGCCGCCGTTCCGGCTGCGTACAATCGTGAGAGGTAAGTCCTATGGCCGATGTGTCGCTTTCCGTGAACCTTGTCGAGGAGATCGCCACCAAGGGGGTCATCACCGCCAAAGATGTCTCGGATCTCCGCCAGGGTGTCTTCAAGGACAGCATCGTCGACAAGGAAGAGGCCGAGGCGGTGTTCCAACTGGACCAGGGCTGCAAGACAAAAGATCTGTCGTGGTCACAATTCTACGTTGATGCCCTGACCGACTATTTCGTGTGGCAAGCCAAGCCGTCCGGCTACGTGAGCGAGGAACAGGCCCAGTTCCTGATCGACAACATCGCCTGCGACGGCCGGATCGACGACGCGAGCGAACTGGAGCTGCTGCTCAACGTCATCCACTGGGCGAGGTCCTGCCCCGAGGACCTATCGCTCTTCGTCCTGGAGGCGGTCCGCGAAGCCGTGCTCTCCCCCAAGACCGCGGCCTTTGGATTCAGGGGCGCCCCGGCCGTCATTACGGCAGCGGACGTCGAGATCGTCCGGACCTTGATCTATGCCGGCGGCAGCGGCGGCGGCTTCACCGTGACTCGGCGCGAGGCCGACCTCATGTTCGACCTGAACGACGCGAGCCGGCCCGCCAAGAACGCACCCGGCTGGCAGGACCTCTTCGTTAAGGCCATCGCCAACCACCTGATGTTCCCGCGCGGCGCGCCCGAAGCGGCGGATGCCGAGGAGGTCTTGCGCCGCGATACTTGGCTCAAGGAGCGCGGGACCGTCGGACGCCTGTTCAAGCAAATAGGCGAGTCCGTGGCCGGCGGCGACGTTCCCTTGGGCAAGAGCTGGCACGAAGTGGACGTCTTCGGCAGCACCGCCGCCCGCGAGGAACGCGAGCGCGAAGAGACGCAGCTGCGTGATGCCCTGGTGCGCGAAGCCATCGACGAGGAAGAGGCCAAGTGGCTGATCGGCCGCATCCGGCTCGACGGGGTCCTGCAGCCGAACGAGCACGCCCTGCTCAAGTTCCTCAAGGAAAACGCGCCCAACGTCCATCCTCTGCTGGACGATCTCTTGGCCAAGGCGAGAGTCTGACGGCAGCGGCGCACAACGCGATTCCGCTACAGACAGCGTGCGGACCGACGGCGCGGCGCCGGAATCGTATTGGCCGAAATGACACAAGGGCTCAGCCGTTGCCAGCTAAGCCCTTGATAAAACTGGTGGAGCCGAGGGGAGTCGAACCCCTGACCTCTACAATGCCATTGTAGCGCTCTCCCAACTGAGCTACGGCCCCCGGAACCGGCGCTTTCCGGCCCGCGGCGCCAGCCTTCGGCGGGCGCCTCGAAAGACGGCTGGAAGGTAGGAAGGCGCCGGACCGACTGCAAGGGAAAAGTTGCCTTTCCGGCCGGGGCCAGGGCGTCAGGTGTCTTCCGGCTCGCCGCCTTCGACCAGCACTTCCGCCATGTCGTCCTCGTCCTCGCCGAGTTCGGAGACGTCCTCGATCAGCTTGTCCTTCTCGTCGTCCTCGGCGAGCTCGTCCGCGTCGTCTTCCACCTCGGCCTTATCGAGGTCCTCGGCCTCCAACTCGTCGTCCGCCTCTACCTTGGACTCCTCGGCGGCCGGCGCCACCGCGGCGGCCAGGGGCGCCGCCGCCTTGTCCGGCGAGGTGGGCTTGCTGCGTCGCGACCGCAGCAGCGCGTCGGGATTGAACTGGGTACCGCACTTCGGACAGACGATAGGGCTGCGGTTCAGGTCGTAATACTTCACACCGCAATGTTGGCAGGTGTGCTTGCCGCCCCATTCGGGATTTGCCACCGGTCGTTGCTCCGATGCTTGATCTAACGGATTGCCGAGCAATTGCCATGATCATTCGCAGCTGTCAAAAGATAATTGAACCGAGCGCTGCGCTGTCGTCCAATGCCGGGATGTGCTAGAGACCGGACGCCGCCGGAACCGGCGGCAACAGGGAACTCCAAGCCGTCATGGGACCGCTGACCGCACACCCGATCGAAGCCTTGACCGGCAGCGCGCGCGTGCCGGGCGACAAGTCGGTCTCGCACCGGGCGCTGATGCTGGCCGCCCTGGCAATCGGCGAAAGCGAGATCCACGGCCTCCTCGAGGGCGAGGACGTCCTGCGTACCGCCGCCGCGATGCGGGCCCTGGGCGCCGAGATCGTGCGCGGTCCAGACGGCATCTGGCATGCCTGGGGCCGTGGCGTGGGTGGGCTTTGCGAGCCGGACGGCGTGCTCGACTTGGGCAACTCGGGCACCGGTGCCCGCCTGCTCATGGGGCTCTTGGCCGGCCATCCGGTCACCGCGGTCATGACCGGCGACGAGTCGCTGCGCAGCCGGCCCATGGCACGGGTTATCGCGCCGCTGGAACAGATGGGCGCCCGTGTTGTCGCCCGCGCCGGCGGCCGCCTGCCGCTCACCCTGATAGGCACCGCCGACCCCCAGCCGATTCACTACGAGCTGCCGGTGGCTTCGGCCCAGGTGAAATCGGCGGTCTTGTTGGCCGGTCTGGCCGCACCGGGCGAGACCACGGTCGTCGAACGGGCCGCCACGCGAGATCACACCGAACGGATGTTGCGTCACTTCGGCGCCGACCTCCGCGTCTCGGGGGAAGATGGCGCGGTCCGAAGCATAACCCTCGTCGGCCAACCCGAACTGGTCGCCGGGCGCATCCGGGTCCCGGCCGACCCGTCCTCGGCAGCCTTCGCGGCGGTGGCGGCCGCGGTTCTGCCCGGGTCGCAGCTTCGCCTGGAGGGGGTCGGGATCAATCCGCTGCGCGCCGGGCTCTACACCACCCTCCAGGAGATGGGCGCAGGGATCACCTTCGAGAACCGGCGCGAGGAGAGCGACGAGCCGGTCGCCGATCTCGTGATCCGGGGCTCCGAGCTGCAGGGGGTCGAAGTGCCCGCCGGGCGGGCGCCGACCATGATCGACGAGTATCCGATCCTGGCCGTGGCCGCCGCCTGTGCCCGGGGACGAACCGTTATGTCGGGCCTGGGCGAATTGCGGGTCAAGGAGAGCGACCGCCTGGCCGCGCTGGCCCGCGGCCTGACCGCCTGCGGCGTCGAGATCGAGGAGGGCCCGGACAGCCTGTCGATACAGGGTCGCGGCGGCCGTCCGCCCGGCGGCGGCACCGTAGCGACGCAGCTCGATCATCGCATCGCCATGGCTTTCCTGGTCCTCGGCCTGGCCGCCGAACGGCCGGTAACGGTTGACGATGCCGCCCCGATCGCCACCTCCTTCCCCGGGTTCCAAGCGCTGATGGCCGACCTGGGGGCGCGGTTTTCGGCGACCCGGGACAGCCCATGATCATCGCGATCGACGGGCCCGCGGCGGCCGGCAAGGGTACGCTCGCCCTTCGCCTGGCTACGGAGCTGGGGTTCGCACACCTGGATACCGGCCGGATCTATCGCGCGGTGGCGGCGAAGGTCTTGGCCGCCGGCGCCGCTCCCGACGACGCCGCGGCGGCGGTCCGGGCGGCCGGGACGCTCAGGCCGGAGGATCTGGAACGCGGCGACCTGCGCCGCGAGGAGGTGGGGCAGGGCGCCTCGGTCGTCGCCGCCGTTCCGCAGGTGCGTGCCGCCCTGCTCGCCTTCCAGCGCCACTTTGCCGAACACCCGCCGGGTGGACAGGCGGGCGCGGTGCTGGACGGTCGGGATATCGGCACCGTGGTCTGCCCGGGCGCCGAGGTGAAGTTCTACGTCACCGCGAGCCCTGAAATTCGCGCCCGGCGCCGACACAAAGAGTTGCTTGAAAGCGGCGAGCGGAGTATATACGCGCGCGTCCTGCAAGAGGTGCGGGATCGTGATGCCCGCGATAGCGGGCGGGAAGCTGCGCCTTTGAGGCCGGCGGAGGATGCTGTCGTCCTGGATACGACGGAGATGAACGCCGACGCGGTGCTTGCGGCCGCGCTCGGTCATATCCTTTCGCGTCACCCCGCCATCAGGCCCTGACGGCCAGCTGCCCGAGTCAACGAGGTCTACGCCCGGGATGGGCCTGGGAAGACCGCCGGATGCAACCGGCCGGCCCGTAAACCAAACCGAAGTAGAGAAGGAAGACAGAATTCATGGCAAACGCCGCAACCGAAACCGCCGTACCGCACAAGGAAAATTTCGCCGCCCTGCTCGAGGAGTCGTTGGGTGACACCGTGCGCCTGGAGGGCACGGTGCTCCGGGGCACCGTGATCGCCATCGAGGGCGACAGCGCCCTGGTCGACGTCGGCCTCAAGTCCGAGGGCCGTGTGGCCTTGAAGGAATTCGCCAAGACCGGCGAAGGCACCGAACTGAAGCCCGGGGACGAGGTCGAGGTCTACCTCGAGCGCATGGAGAACAAGAACGGCGAGGCCGTGCTGTCCCGCGAGAAGGCCCGGCGCGAGGAGGCCTGGGTGCAACTGGAGAAGGCCTTCGAGAAGAACGAGCGGGTGAGCGGCGTGATCTTCGGCCGGGTCAAGGGCGGCTTCACCGTCGACCTGTCGGGCGCCGTGGCCTTCCTGCCCGGCAGCCAGGTCGACATCCGCCCAGTCCGCGATGTGAGCCCGCTGATGGGATCGCCGCAACCCTTCCAGATCCTCAAGATGGACCGGTCACGCGGCAACATCGTGGTTTCGCGCCGCGCCGTGCTCGAGGAAACCCGCGCCGAACAGCGCTCGGAACTGGTGGCCAACCTCAAGGAAGGCCAGGTCCTGACCGGGGTGGTCAAGAACATCACGGACTACGGCGCCTTCGTCGATCTGGGCGGCGTCGACGGCCTGCTGCACGTGACCGACATTTCTTGGAAGCGCATCAACCATCCGACGGACGCGCTGTCGATCGGCCAGCAGGTCCAGGTCCAGGTGATCCGCTTCAATCCGGAGACCCAGCGCATCAGCCTGGGCATGAAACAGCTCGAGGCCGATCCCTGGGAGGGCGTAGCGGCCAAGTATCCGGTCGATGCCAGGTTCACCGGCCGGGTGACCAACATCACGGATTACGGCGCCTTCGTCGAGCTGGAAGCCGGCATCGAGGGCCTGGTGCACGTTTCCGAAATGAGCTGGACCAAGAAGAACATCCACCCCGGCAAGATCGTTTCGACCAGCCAGGAGGTCGAGGTCATGGTGCTCGACGTGGACGAGCAGAAACGGCGCATCAGCCTGGGCCTCAAGCAATGCCTGGGCAATCCCTGGGACGATTTCCTCGAGAAATATACTGCCGGTTCCGAACTCGAGGGCGAGATCAAGAACATCACCGAGTTCGGACTCTTCGTCGGCCTGCCGGGAGATATCGACGGCATGGTGCACCTGTCCGACCTGGATTGGTCCCGCAGCGGCGAGGAAGCCGTCAAGGACTACGCCAAGGGCGATGTCGTCAAAGTCAAGGTTCTCGACGTCGATGTCGACAAGGAGCGCATCAGCCTCGGCATTAAGCAGCTCACCGAAGATCCCTTCGGCCAGGCAGCCGAGACCCTCAAGAAGGGCGCCGTCGTCACCGGCACCGTGCATCACGTGCTCGACAACGGCATCGAAGTCCAGGTCGGGGACGGTGTTCTCGGTTTCATCCGGAAGGCGGAGCTGTCGCGCGACCGCAGCGAGCAGCGGCCCGACCGCTTTGCCGTGGGCGAGAAAGTCGACGCCAGGGTGATAAGCATCGACAAGAAAACCCGGAAGGTCACGCTGTCTATCAAGCAGCGTGAGATCCAGGAAGAGAAGCAGGCCATGGCCGAGTACGGCTCGTCCGACTCCGGCGCCAGCCTCGGCGATATCCTCGGCGCGGCCTTCTCCAGGGCGGCCAAGGAGAAGGAGACCCAGGAAGACGCGAGCGAAACCGGGACGGAAAAGAAGGCCAAGAAAAAAGCCGAGAAGAAGGTTGATGAGTCGGCCGACGAGACCGCCGAAAAGGAAGAAAAGAAGGCCAAGAAAAAGGCCGAGAAGAAGGCTGATGAGTCGGCCGACGAGACCGCCGAAAAGGAAGAAAAGAAGGCCAAGGCCGCCAAGAAGAAACCTGCCAAGGCCGCCAAGAAGTCACCGAAGGAGCCTGAGGAATCCGATGCCGGCGATACCCCTGAAGCGGGCGACGATACGGCGGAGTGACCTCAGCCAGACCGTGAATCTCGAGTGCCGGCCCGGCGAAACCCTTGCGACGCCGGGCCGTTTTGTTCGCGGCGCCTGGTCGGGGCGCTGCTGCATTGCAAAAAACGCCTTTGTTCTGAACGACTTACCCTTGACGGACTGCTGTGCCTCTGGCACCCTCTAATGGGTTAGCTGGTGTCCGGGCCGACAGCCCCGGGATCTTGGGGTGGCATCTGTCGCCGGTCTGATCGTCGGACACTCTGGTTGGGGACATGGGGTCATGACGAAGTCCGAATTGATTCAACGTATTGCCGAACTCAATCCGCACCTCTACCAGCGGGATGTGGAGCGTATCGTAACCACGATCTTCGACGAGGTCGGCCATGCGTTGTCCCGGGGCGACCGCGTGGAGCTGCGCGGTTTCGGCGCTTTCTCCGTGAAACGCCGCGAAGCGCGCATCGGCCGCAACCCGCGCACCGGCACGGCCGTGGCCGTTTCGGAAAAGTTTATCCCGTTCTTCAAGACGGGTAAGCAGTTGCGCGACCGCCTGAACGACAGAAGTTGAGGGCGCGCCGGCCGGGCGCGGTAGACCGCCGGTCGATTTCGTGAGGCAACCCTGGTCACGCCCGTGAAACACTTCTCGTGGATTCTGACCCTCCCGCTCACCCTGGTGATCGTCGTTTTCGCCGTGGCGAACCGGCATTTCGTACCCTTGGACTTGTGGCCCTTCGAGGTCGCGGTCGACGTGCCGGTATTCGTCCTGGTCCTTGGCAGCGTGCTCATCGGCTTTCTGACCGGCGCCCTCGTCATGTGGCTTTCCGGCGGCAAGCAACGCCGGCAAGCCCGCGCGGCGCGCGGCCAAGTCGCCAAGCTGGAGCGCGAGGTGCAACGGCACAGCCAGGAGCGCGCCGCGGCCAGGCCCGACTCCCAGACGTCGGCGGTAGCGACGCGGCCCCCGCCGAACGTGGTTCGGGGCAGCGGTCCCGAGCGGCCCGCGGCCTAGCCAGCCACCGGGCCGTGCGAGTCATCTCGGCAGCCGAGGTCGAAGGCGCACTCGACTGGGATTCCCTGGTCGAGCGCCTGCGCCAAGCCTTTCGCCGGGGCGCCGAGGTGCCGGTACGCCACCATCACGACCTCGGGGCGTCGGGCGGGCCGGAAGGCACTCTTCTGCTAATGCCGGCATGGCAGGCGGGACGGCACATCGGCGTCAAGATCGTGACCGTGTTTCCGGACAACGCAGAACGAGCACTGCCCGCGGTCATGGGGGCCTATCTGCTGCTCGACGGCAACAGCGGCGCGCCTCGAGCCCTGATCGACGGGCCGATGCTTACGCTGAAACGCACCGCCGCCGCCTCGGCGCTCGCCTCCAGCTACCTGTCGCAGCCCGACTGCGAGCGCTTGCTGATGGTCGGCACCGGGGCCCTGGCGCCGCACCTGATCATGGCCCACGCATCGGTCCGGCCGATCTGCAACGTGCTGGTCTGGGGCCGCTCGCCGGAGAAGGCGGC
>Ga0224504_10000401_pt1 | contig 19386 bp, 13 predicted proteins | sample SF_Oct11_sed_USG_3_FD_170160 | JGI IMG/M metagenome (GOLD analysis project Ga0224504, IMG submission 170160) | Sediment microbial communities from San Francisco Bay, California, United States - SF_Oct11_sed_USGS_24 | ecosystem: Environmental > Aquatic > Marine > Sediment | place: USA... | reverse complement strand
CGCGGAATCCCTGATTGAGGCCGCCGCCGCGCCGGCCTCGATCAGGGATTCCGCGATGTCCTTGGGCTCGCGGAAAGGCCCGACCGCGTAGACGCCGGGCCGGCTGGTGTGCACCGGGTCGAACTGCAGGGTCCGGCAGAAGCCGTGATCGTCGAGCTCGAGCCCCAGCTTGCGGCCGAGGTCGCGCACGCCCTCGGATACCTCCATGCCGACGGAGAGCACGACCATGTCGAAGGCCTCGTCGCGCACCTCGGATCGGGCAGGCACCCCCTCGCCGCCGGACGACGGCGGGGTGCGGTCGACGTAGCGCAGCATCAGGTCGCCGGTCGCGGGATCCTCCTTGAGCGACGAGATGCGGCAGCGCGTGTACTCGATGCCGTACTTGTCGCGGGCGCGCCGGTAATAGGCCTCGTAGCCCTTGCTGAAGGCGCGTACGTCCATCATGAACACCTGGGCCTGCGTCTCGGGCTCGTGCTCGATGGCCATGATGGCCTGCTTGGTCCCGTACATGCAGCAGACCGCCGAGCAGTAATCGTGCGTCTGGTCGCGCGAGCCGACGCATTGCAGGAACGCGATCTTCTTCGGCGTCCGATCGTCCGAGGGGCGCTTCACGTGGCCGTTGGTCGGCCCGGACGCGCTCAACAGCCGCTCGAATTGCAGCGAGGTGACGACATTCGGATAGCGGCCCAGGCCGAATTCCTCGGACAGCTCGGCGCGGTACGGCTGGAAGCCGGGGGCGAGAATGGCGGCGCCCACGTGAATCCGGCGCGTCGACTCCTCCATCTCGTGGTCGATGGCGTCGACGCCGCAGGCCTCGACGCAGGTCAGGCACTCCGAACAGATGCCGCAGGACAGGCAGCGCTCGGCCTCGGCCATGGCCTGTTGCTCGCTGTAGCCGAGCTCGATCTCCGTGAAATTGCCCGCGCGGTCAGCGACCGCGATCTCGGGCATCGGCGTTTGCGGCGCGTAGCCGATCTCGCCCTTCAGCAGGCGGGCGTCGATCTCCTTTTGCGAGAGCTCCGCGACCGGCGGCCCGGCGGGCCGCGCCGTCTTCATGGCTTCGCCGCGCAGATGACGATGGATCGCACCGGCGACCCGATGGCCCCCGGCCACGGCCTCGATGACGAAGGCGGTGCCGCTGATGCTGTCGCCGGCGGCGAAGATGCCGGGGCGGTCGGTCATGAAGGTATCGGGGTCGACGGCGATGGTCCGTGCGCGCGTGACGCCCACGCCGGCATCGTCCGGGATGAAAGCCAGACCGACCCGCTGGCCGACGGAGAAGACGATCACGTCGGCGGCCATCACGTGCTCCGAGTCCGGGACGGTCAGGGGCACGGCACGTCCGGTCTCGTCGGTCTCGAAGCGCTCGACGCGCTGGCACTCGAGGCCGGCGGCGCGCCCGTGTCCGTCGTCGACGACGCGGAGGAAGTTCAGGCCGACGTGCATGCGGATGCCCTCTTCGCGCGCGCGCGCGATCTCGGACTCCTTCGCCGGCATCTTCCCGCCGCTGCCGCGCACCGCCATCTGCACGTCGCCGGCGCCGAGCCGGACGGCCGTCCGCGCGACGTCGACCGCGACGTCCCCGCCGCCGACCACCAGGACGCGCTTGCCCTCGATGTCCGGCCGCGGGTCCCGCGCGCCCTCGGCGCCGAGCTCCGCCAGGCGCACGTCGCGCAGGAACCGGGTGTTGATGAGAATCCCGTCGAGGTCGCCGCCGGGGATCGGCAGGCGGATCCCCTCGTGGGCGCCGACGGCCATGAGCACCGCGGCGTAGCCCTCGTCCAGCAGGTCGTCGAGGCTTTCGACCGGCGTGCCGAGCCTGAGGTCGACGCCGAGATCGACGATATCCTGGACCTCGCGGTCGACGATGGCGGCGGGCAGCCGAAAGTCGGGAACGCCGAAGCGCAGCATGCCGCCGGCGACCGGCAGCGCCTCGAAGACCGTGACGGGATAGCCCTCGAGACAGAGGTCCTGCGCGACCGTCAGCCCGCAGGGGCCGGCGCCGATGATGGCGATACGCTCGTCGTAGCGGCGGGGCGCCGGCTCGGGCTTGGCGCGCGGCTTCGCGTAGAACGCGTCGGCGATGAAGCGCTTGAGGCCGTGGATGTTGACCGGCTCGTCGACCTTGCCCCGGCTGCACGCGGTCTCGCAGCGGTGGTCGCAGATGCGGCCGCAGATGCCGGGGAAGGGATTGTCCTCCTTGATCGCCCGATAGGCCTCGTCGATCCGCCCCTCACGCAGGAGCGAGATATAGCCCTGGGCACGCTGGCCGGCGGGACAGGCATCACGGCAGGGCGCGACGCCGCGCTTTTCGATCGCGAAGGCGTCGGGGGTCGCCTGGGGGTACAGCTTGTAGGCGGCCCGCCGTTCGCCCAGGCCCTCGTCGAAGGGATTGGGCAGCCGCTCCGGGCAGACCTCCGCGCACTTGCCGCAGCCGTTGCACCTGTCGAGGTCGATATAGCGCGGCCGGGTGCGGACGGTGGCCGTGAAGTCCCCTGCCTTACCTTCGAGGCCAAGGACCTCGCTGTCGGGGAGAAGCTCGATGTTGGGATGGCGCCCGACCTCGACCAGGCGCGGCGAGATCGTGCACATGGCGCAGTCGTTGGTCGGGAAGGTCTTGTCGAGCTTGGCCATGTGGCCGCCGATCGCCGACTTCTTCTCGACCAGGTAGACCTTGTAGCCGCCGTTGGCGAGGTCCAGCGACGCCTGCATGCCGGCGATCCCGCCGCCCAGCACGAGGACCGCCCCGACGGCCTTGGCGTCCCCACTCTGGCCGTCGCCGGTCATTGGCCGGCTCAGCCGTTGGCGAGGGAATTCGATGAAGGGAGTGTGCCCCGCGCTCGGGGTCCGCGCCAGGCGGCCGGAGCCCCAGGACACGCCATCGCCCAGCGGGCGCTCCGCGCGGCACCAAGGAATACCACGGCCATGAGCGCCTCTCGCTTCCCCGTTACGGACAGCCTGTATCAGACCACCAAAAGACCGATTTTGTCTTTGACATAGGTCAATTGCTGTCGCCGGCTGGACCGTCGGCGTCAAAACGGAGCGGGGTCTCGAGACCGGAAATCGCTAACGAATAAAGACGCCGGATTTCACCGCTCGATGCCGTAGCGCTTCATCTTTTCCCACAGGTTCTTGCGGGAAATCGCCAGGACCTCGGCGGCCTTGGTGATCGACCAGTCCGAACGCGTGAGCGCGGAGCGGATGGCCGCGCGTTCGGTCAGAGCCACGGCTTCCTTGAGGGAGGGCGGCCCTGCCCCGACCTCGGCTTCCTCCGACTCCAGGACAAAGAGATCATGCTCCTGCAGCTGGGGACCGGCGCAGAGGGCGACCGCCCTTTCCAGAAGGTTCTTCAGCTCCCGGACATTGCCCGGGAAAGGCATGTTCAGCAGGCGCGCCTCAGCCTGCCTCGAAAGCCCCGTAACCTGCTTTTCCATCGCGCGCGCGTGCTCCGTGACGAACTTCCGCGATAGAAAGACGATGTCCTCGCTGCGCTCCCGCAACGGCGGAATGGCAATGTGAATGACGTTCAAGCGCCAATAGAGATCGGACCGGAAGCGGCCGTTCTGCATCGCCTCGTCGAGATCGACCTGGGTGGCCGCAATCACACGTACGTCGAGGGGTATGGGGACGCTCCCGCCGACCCGCTCGATATTCCGTTCCTGGAGGACCCGCAGCAGCTTGACCTGGACCTCCGGCGGAATTTCCGCGATCTCGTCCAGGAACAGGGTCCCCCCTTCGGCCAGTTCGAATCGGCCTATGCGGCGCTGGTCGGCGCCCGTGAAGGCCCCGCGCTCGTGGCCGAAAAGCTCGCTCTCTACAAGTTCGCCAGGAACAGCAGCGCAGTTGATCGCGACGAAGGGCCCGCCGGCGCGGCGGCTGTTGTGGTGAACCAGTCGAGCGACCACTTCCTTGCCCGCGCCCGATTCGCCGGTGAGCAGCAACGAGCTGTCGACATCGCGCAGCCGCGCCACCACGTCTTCGATCCGGCGCATGGCGGGGCTTTTTCCGAGCGCGCCACTGCCGGCCCGGAATTTCAACCCATCCATGTCCGTGAGTTCCGCCTGATGGGCGTCGGAAACCCTCGAGAGCGTCCGCTCGACCAGGCTTATGAAGGCCTCGATGTCGAACGGCTTCGTTATGTAGTCGACGGCGCCGGCCTTGATCAGCGCCACGGCCTGCGGCACCGACACAAAGGCGGTTATGAGAATCACCGGCGTCCCCGGGTGTTGCCGGCACACCTCCTCGAACAAGGTCCGGCCGGATCCATCGGGCAACCGGACGTCGGTCACCACGAGGTCCAGACCACCCTTCGCCAGTTCGCGCCGCGCCCCCGCCAGGTCGGGGACGCTGGTGGCCGGGATCCCCTCCATGCGCAGCCGGTCATCCAACGACAGGCGCATGATCTCGTCGTCTTCGACCAGGAGAACCCGTGGTGCAGAGGGGGCAGATTTGCCGGTCGCCGTCACTGGACCTTCTCCGCCACCGCGTCGCTTTCGAGCGGCAGGCGCACGCGGAACAGGCTGCCCTGCCCGGGTTCGCTTTCCACCTGGATGGTTCCGTGCATTCTCTGGACCAGCTGGTATGTCACCCACAGTCCCAATCCGGTCCCGTTGGGCCGGCTGGTGAAGAACGGATCGAACAGGTGCCGCCTGTGTTCCTTGGGGATGCCGACCCCGCTGTCTTCCACTTCCATCACCAGGGAATTGTTCTCGCGGCAGGAGCGGAAGGCCAGGGTTCCGCCTTCCGGCATGGCCCTGATGCTGTTGTTCATGAGGTTCAGGAGGACCTGCTGGAGGTTGGGACAAGAGCAGCCGAGGCAGGTCTCGCCGGGCACGCCATTGTCCCAGCGGAGCGCGATCTTCCGGTCGCCGATCTCGGCGGCAACCAACTCCTTCAGGTCCGAAAGACAGGCGAGGTCGCAGGGCGCCGGCTCGCCTTCGTTCTGCAGCTCGACCAGAAGCCCCTGAACGGTCGCGCCGATACGGTTGAGTCCCTTCTCCAAGAGCGGCAGATAGCGCCGCAGCAGCGCGGGATCCTCCGGATGCATCTTCAAGGTGTTGATGCAGTTGAGCATTCCTCCCAGGGGGTTGTTGACCTCATGCGCGACGCCGGCAACGATCTGCCCCAGGCTCGCCAGCTTCTCGCTCAGGGCCAGCTTCTCCTCTAGCCGCTTCTTCTCCGCAAGCTCTGCCGCCATGTCGTTGAACCTCGCGACCAGCTGGCCGATCTCGTCGCGATTGGCGGCGGCGAGCGGCCGAACTTGCGACACCTCGCCGCGGCCGACCGTTTCCATGCCCTCGGCCAAGGCCTTCAGCCGGCGCCCCATGCGCGACGAGATCACCGCTCCCAGAAGGCTGCCCGCCGCGGCGAGGCCCAGGGTCAGAACCAGGACGGTGAGACCCGCCCGCCAAATCTTCCCCTGCAACTCCGCCATCGACACGCGAATGCGGACTACCCCGAGGCGCTTTTGGTCGAAGGTTATGGGAACTACGCTTTCGATGAAGTCGCTGCCGCCGCCGCTGCCCGTGACGATGCTGGGCGTCACGGTTCGCAGAGCGTCGTCGAGCAGCCGCCGCTCGGCCTCCTCCGCCGGGTCCAAGGCGAGGCCGAGAGGGTGGTTCATCGGATCGATGTGCGCGAGCACCTGGCCGTCCATGTCGAGCACCATGCCCGACAGGAGGCGCGGCTCGCCGATCCGGGCCGGCATGTGCGACGCTGTTCGCCTGAGCGTATTGTAAAGGGTCCAGTAATCGTTCCGCAGGATGGCCTCGGGGGCAGCGGTGGCGACGTCGCGGGCCAGGAGAAGCGCTTTCTCCTCCAGCTCCTCGCGGAACTGCACCCAGGCCTGAGCCACGACCACGACGCCTATGGTGAGCGCCACCCCGACGATCATCACGCTGTGGATGACGGGAATCTTGACCGACAGGCTCCAGGATTGCGGCCGGTACCAGCTCATTCGGAGTCCCCGATAATGCGGACGGCCCGGGCCGGCGGCGGCGCGACCAGCGGCACCTGACGCAGGCTGTCCGCCGTCTCTCGAATCGAGTCGAAGAGGCTCTCCGGGAACGTGCCGAAACGGTCCAACGCGAACGCGTCAAGCAGTTCGCGCCCCTCGGGCTCCGCGGTCATGCCGACCAGCACCGCGGCCATGGCGTCGCGCAACTCGGGATCGATCCCCAGACGGGACACGAGCGGCGGGAATCCGAACGTATCGGAGCGCACGATGATCCGGGTTTGCGCGGTCAGATCCGGCTGGGTCCTATTCAGATACTCCCAAACATAGGAATCGACTGCGCCGCCGTCGGCCAGTCCTTCGGCGACCGCTTCGATCGTTTCGGCATGGCTGTAGGTGAAGAAATTGAGGCGAAAGAAGCTGTCCGGCCTGTGCCCCATCCGGGCCAGCATCGCCTGCGGCACCAAGTAGCCGGAATTGGAGTCCGGGTCGGACAAGGCGAACACCCGGCCCTCCAGATCGGCCAAGGCGGCAAAGGCGCTGTCGCGGGGCACGATGATGTAGGAGCGGTAGAGCGGCGCCCCCTCGAAGACCGGAACGGCGAGGAGCTCGAGAAATTCCGGATCGCGCTTTTGCACGAAGGGATAGCCGCAGATCCAGCCGAAATCGAGCCCACCGGCTTCCAGGAGACCCATGATCTCGCGGTAGGACCGCGCCTGAACGAAATGGACGGGACGGCCGACATGCTTGCTCAGATAGGCGGACCAACGGTCGTAGAGCTGCAGGTTCTCCCGGACCACGACCGCCGTCAATCCGAACCGCACCGCGGTCGGTTCGGCCGCCCGCGCGGAACCGAGCGCCACGGCGAGTACAAGCAGCTGAAGGACGGCGCGAAACATGCGAGCCTCCACCCGGGGTCAAGGCAACGCCGGCTCCGCCTTGTCTGATGTGCCGTCGCGCAAGCCAGCAGCCACCATTGGACCGGGATCCGATCGATCGATCGAGCGAGCCCGCACGTCGCGAGCATCGTCCCGCTCAGTTCTTTTGTCTTGAAGTATAGCACCTTTGCCCGCAGGTGGGGAACGATACTGAAATCCCTCGCCGGACGCGCGCTCAAGGGTTCTTCAAGCTTTTCAGATACCCGATGATTTCCTGCGCCTCCGTCTCACCGATCACCGAAGCCGCGCCATTGCGATGGCGCATGGTATCGATGATCGCGACCATCTCCTCGGGCCGGCGCCGCGAGAGGTCGGCGAGCGCATGGCAGGCCGAGCACCGCGCCTCGTAAAGCTCCTTCGGCGTGCGCGGAATGCCGGCCCACCACCAGGCGCCCGCGGAAACAACCAGCAACGCGGTGACCACGACCACCACCCGCATCCTCGTCCTCCAGTACCGCCGACCATCCCTCGCCATTCCCCCGCCCATTCTGGCACAGGGCGCAGAACGTATCCGAGATTTCTTCCGGGGCGGGGCCTGCCTGCGGGTTCCGCAGCCGGGCCCCGCCCCGGCGTCGGGCCAAACGCGCGTTCCGGCGGCTTTCAACTGCCGGTTCGAAGCTCGGGTCGCCCGTCATGTGCCTCCGGTGACCGGGAGACGGGCCGCCAGCCAACCGCGGAAGCCGCCTTCGAGAGCCACCACGTTTCGAGGCAGCCTTGCGCCGACCGCCTTCTTCAGGCGGCCGATGTCGAGTTCGGCCTCGTCGTAGAAAATGACCGGCAGGCCATCGAGGAAAAGCAGTCGATCCGCGGCCAGGCGCTCGTAGGGGATGTTGATCGCACCAGGCAGGTGCCGGTTGGAAAAGGCCTCGTCCGGACGCAGGTCGACCAGGTTGAAGGTCTTTCCGGCCTTGCCCTTTTCGAGATAGTCCGCGAGGTCCCCCGGCGCGATGGTCTGCGCCGCGGGTGAGCAGAAAGAGAGCAGCGCGACCAGCAGGGCGGCGCCGAGACACCGCGCCCTCACCGCTAGGCGCCGCTGGTTGCATTGGCGCATGACCACCCGTTCTCCTTAGGAATAAGGACTCTACCTCACACAGGCGTCAGCGCAACAAGACCGCCCGACTCCCCAGACAAGCCCAGGTGTCGTTATCTCGCCAACATGCGGACGTAGGAGGCGACATCGGCAATTTCGCTGTCGCTGAGGATCCCTTTCCAAGACGGCATGTAATCTCCACTACCGTCCCGGACGAAAACTATGAGATCCTCATCGCTTAGCTTCTTCATATTCTCAGATTTCGTGAAATCCATCATGGAAATGCCAATCTGGTGCGCAAGAAGGCCTTTTCCCTCGCCAATCGTGCCATGGCAAGCTGCACAGGCCCTTTTGAAAATAGCCCGTCCGCGTCGCGTGTCCCCTCTGAACCTGAGATCTTTCTGGGTCATGACGGTGATGTATGCCGCGATATCGAGCAGGTCCGCCCGGGTCAGCACCATGCTCCAGTTCGGCATGTTCGACTCTTCCCGCCTGCGGTAACCCCCGATCAGCGTGGCCAGGTTCTCTACTTTTGTCTTCTGGTATCGCTCGGAGGAAAGATCGGCGGGGTCGAGGTCCAGGTTCTTTGCGATAGGCCCTCCGCTCCCGCCGTCCACCCCATGGCAGACGAAGCAGTAGGAGCGATAAAGATGGCTTCCGATCAAGGGGTTCGGTTCATCTTGCGCGTATGTGCCCGTGGTCAGCAGGATCGCCGAGAAGAGGGCTGCAAGCCATAGCGATGGTTTCATCTCACATCTCCCAAGTTACATACGCGCAGCTTCGAAACCCGGCGTGAAATGTCCTCGAGGCCTCTCGACCCCGCGGTCAGTCGGGGAAGCCTCTTCCGTTGCCTGTACCGCTGTTGAAGGCTTGCAGGCTCTTGCCCTCGTATTCGAGGAAGCCTTTCGTCACCTCCGCGAACCCCTGATAGAAGGGATGTTCGGAGTGTTCGATGACCTTGTCGCAAAAGCGGGAGATCCAGAGGGAAAGATGTTCGTCGAGGAACCGCTCCTCGATTTTCAGGATGTTCGTGGCGAACTCTTCGTTCCGCTCTTCCCAGGCCTCCGCTTCCTTCGTCGCGAGCCGCTGCATGAACTCCAGCTCCGCGCTCACGTGGTCGGGCATGCCGTCGAACAATTCGTCGTATGCCAGTCCGGCGGCCTCGATGAACTTCTTCACCTTCACGGTTTGCGGGCCCCACAAGGTTCCTTCCATCGGGTTCTCGAATTCGATGTTCGTGGATTCGTGGGGAGAAATTCGAGGGCCTGGACCGATGAACAATCTCGTATATTCAACGGCCAGGCCCTCGACAAGTTGGTCACAGGGAGTGTCTTGGAAGTCGTCGCCCAGTGAGAGATCCAGCGACTCGAGGACGTTCGCGAACTCAGAAGACTTGACCTGAGCCAGGAACGCGGCGGAGGGTTCCGCCCGGAAGACCGCGGCCAGGAGGCCGTACACGTTGCTCCGTGAAGCGGCCGTCTCGGCCATGTCCTTCCGGGCGGTTGCCATGCTTCATCCTCCTTTCGTGTGGTCTTCCCTCTTGGCTCAGGCCTTCTCCACCCTCACGACGGTGTCCATCCATCTCTGCTGGCCGCTGATCTCATCCGGCGAGCTGGCAATGATGGCGTTCGGATGAACCCCGTGCTTGTCCCACCACTTGTTGTTGAAATCCGGATCGTCGGCCACGCCCGGAATCGGGGACGGACTGCCCGAGCCGTAACGGCCCGAGTGTTCACGACCCACATGGTAGGAAATGGCGATGACGCCGGGGATGATCCCCTCTGTCACATGGACATTGGTGGTGATCCCGCCGAGCTTGTTGTGCACCCGGATCACGTCACCGTCCTTGAGTCCGCGTTCTGCCGCAGTCTTCGGATTCATCCATCCCGGATTGTCGTGATAGATCTCGGACAGCCATTTGCAGTGGGACGTCCGCGAATGGGTATGCACAGCAACCTTGTAGGTAGTGAGATGGAGCTCGTCCGGAGCCATCTCCACGTGCTCGGGGATCGGCGTATAGGTGGGGAAGACCGGCATGCCCTTGGCCTTCATGAGCTCGGAGTAGAACTCGAGGAAACCGGACTTGTTGACCGCATCCGGCTTGAAGCCGCGATAGACCTCGCCGTCGACCTCCTGGCCCACGAAACCCTTGTAGGACTTCGGCGTGTTCTGGTAGCCGACCGTCTTGGCCTCGGCCTCGGTCTTGGCCTTGGACTCGTGCCAGTTCCAGTAGACGCCCGAGGCCTCGTCGAAGATCACGCCGTCCGCCTCGAGGGCCGACGCCGGGATCCTGGTCTCGAAGGCGAGGTAGTCCGGGTTGGCGTTCTTGTCATGCCAGACTCCGTGCTTCTTCATGTACTCGAAGCCGCCGGCCTCCTTGACGCCCGGTGTCATCTCGCAGGACTGACGGACGAAGTCCTCCTTGTCCTTCCAGGCCAGCTCGATGCCGAGCCTCTTCGCCAACCCAACACACATGTCGCCGAAATCCCTCGATTCGCCCAAAGGCTTAATAAGGGGCTGGCGGAAATAGTACTCGGCCACCTGGGTCGGCGACACCATGTCCTCCCAGTCCCACCGCTCCAGATAGGTGACGTCGGGGACAATGATGTCCGCGAGCGACGAGGATTCGTCGTATACGATGGTCGAGCATACCAGGAAGGGCATGATGCTCTCGTCCATCATGATCTCGCGGTTCTCGTTGACCTCGCCGTTGACGTAGACCGGGTTGTAGCAAGCCCACATGTAGACCTCCGGCCGGCCGTTTCTGCCGTCCTTGATCATCTTCAGGACCTGGTTGCTGACCTTGTGGGTCGGGTAGGCCACCTGGCCGGGGAAGCCGTGGTTGATGTCCAGAGCCCGGGCCTTAGGATGCTTGGACTTCGGGGACTTCCAACCCGCACCGACACCCTGGCAACGACCGCCGGGGCTGTTGACGTTGCCGGTGACGGCCGCCAGCAGCATCATGGCCCGCTCCTGATCGGCGCCGTGCTGGTGCGCGATGGTTCCGCGATAGCTGACCACGACACCCGATTTCGACTTGGCGAACCTCCGGGCAAGATCGCGGATCTTGCCGGCCGGGACCATGCTCTCCTTCTCGGCGAACTCCGGCGTGAACTTGGCCACCTGTTCCTTGACGGCGGCAATCTTCTCATCCATCGAGGCCTTTCGGTCGGCGGAAACCTTCATGAACTTGAAGAGGTCTTTCTTATAGAGACCCTCGTTCATGATGACGTTGACCATGGAGAGCGCCACCAGGCCGTCCTTGCCGACATTGATTGGGATCCACTCGTCGGCATGGGCCGCGGTGTTGGTCAGCCGCACGTCGAACACGTACACCGGCACCTTCCGGCCCACGTGGGCCTCGATGAGCTTCTGAGCGACCGGAATGTGATTGGTATGAGTGTTCAGCATGTTGCTGCCGAAGATCAGCACGAAGTCGGTCTTGTCGAAGTCCCAGTTGTCGTAGTGACCGCCCCACATGAGCTCCTGGCTGGTCCACTTGCCGCCTTCGCAAATCGACGTGTGGTTGCCGATGGTCTTGGTTCCATAGGCCGCCATGAAGTCGGACATGACCTTGGACTGACTGGCCTTCATGCGACCATACTGGAACATGAACTTCTCGGGCGTACCGGCGTCGCGAAGCGGCTTCAGGCGTGCCGCGATCTCGTCCAGGGCCTCGTCCCAGCTGATCCTCTTCCACTTGTGCTCGCCGCGCTTGCCGACGCGCCGCAAGGGATGAAGGATGCGGTCCGGGAAGTAGACCTGGTTGACGCCCGCCTGGCCCTTGGCACAGATCACGCCGTTGGTCCGGATCGATTCGGGATGTCCCTCGAGCTTGACGAGGCGTCCGTCCTCGACGAATCCGATCAGGGAATCGCGGGTCACGCATTGCCAACAGGCGGTCGGAATCGCTTTCCTCTCCCGGCCCGTGACGGGTGAGAAATCCCTACCCCCCTTGGCGAAGGTGACGCTTCCGGCCAAAGCGGGTCGGCTATCGACGGCCCCGGCCGCTAGGACAGCACCACTGGCCGCAGACAGGCTCATGAAGTTACGTCTGTTAAGGCTCTTCATTTCCAATGTCCTCCTATGTCCTGATGGGGCCTTAGCCATCCAGGGTGTCGACGTAGTGATCCAGCTTGCCCTTCTCCCGCTGCCGGTAGGCCGTTTTCAGCAGGTTGTCCGGATCTATGTAGAATACGTGCGGATTCGTCTTTTCTTCTGGCAGCAGGACGCTCTTCTCGAGGTTATGTTCCTTGACGAGCTTTGCGACCTCGCTTTCCGGATCGTTGAGATCGCCGAAGATTCTCGCGCGCCCCTGACAGGTGTTGACGCACGCAGGCTCGACACCGTTGTCGATCCTGTGCTTGCAGAAGTCGCACTTGTCCACGGCCTGTTTCTCGGGCTTCTTGCCGGCCTTCGTGAAGGGGTCGAAGGACCTGACCCCGTAGGGACAGCCATCGATGCATTTGCCGCAGCCGATGCATTTCTCGACGTCGACGAGGATCAACCCATCGGGTCGCCTGTAGGTCGCCCCGCCGCGATAACGGATCTTCTTGCCTTCCGGCGTTACGTAGGTCTGCCTCTCGCCCGGATACTCCGGGCAGATCTTCACGCAGGGCGGAACCTTGGCACTCGCGTCTTCCTTGTTGCTCGTGCAGTGATTGCACATCAGCGGCAGGTTGACCTTCGTGACGTTGGGGAAGGTCCCGATCATCTTGTGCTGGATGACGGTCCTGAAGCGGCCGAGAGAGACATTGTTCTCCGCCTTGCAGGCGACCGTGCAGGCGCTGCAACCGATGCACCGGCGCAGGTCCATGACCATGGCCCAGCGAGGCACTTTCTTGGCCGCCTCGGCTTGCTTGACCGGCGTCGCGAGGGCCGCCGTCCCGGCAGCCACCACGCCGGCGCCTTTGAGCACTTGGCGCCGTCCGATCGTTGACTTTGTCATTTCAGTCATGTCCAATTCTCCCTTTCATTTCGTAGCACTCCATAGTGCATTGATTGAAAAGACAAATGTTTCTTCTTTATTCAGTTCTCACTATCCAATAAATCGATCGTGTCTTCGAAGTTTGTGATCGCTTCATCCAGAATCATGATCGAGTACTTCTTGTTGTGGACGCCGTTGCCAATCTGGACCACGTTGAAGAGCTCCTGGCCCACGGCGATCATCTCCCTGGCCTCTTCCAACTTCGCGGCATCCAGCTTGCCCTCTGCCGCGGCCAGCGCCTCGAGGGCTTCGGTTTCCGTTTCCTTGACAAACCCGACCTCCCGTTCGAGCACGTCCTTCCAGTCGTCGAGCATCTTGTCATGTTCCGGCGTATGGCATTTCACACAGGTCTCGCCGGAACCGGTCTTCACCAATTGACCCTTGCTGTGTTTGGGCTTGGTGTGACAGCCGGCGCAGTTGGTCGTGACGGCATCCATGAGGGCGGGGGTCGGTGACACGTTTTCGCTGACCCTTGCGCCCGCCAGCAGCATGTTCTGGAAGCGATGCTGATCCTGGTGGCACTCGGCGCAAGCAGTGCGGATGCCGGTCAGATAGTCCTTCCTGGCGCCGTGTTGAGACGGCTGATGGCACTCGACGCAGTCGGCCCGTCGGCCGGCCACGTGCTCGTCGTGCATCAGTTTCCCGTCGCGGCCCTTCGAAGACAGCTCCTTCGAGGCACTGTGGCAATTGAGGCACTCGTCCGTCTTGATCCGGTCCGAGGCCGCGACTTGGTGCCGATGGCAGCTCTCGCACGGCACCTTGGCCTTTTCGAGGGTCTCGTGGGTGATGGGCTTCTTGCTCTTGTCGTCGGCGGACAGTTGTTGTTGCAGGGACTTGGTCGGAATCTTGTGGCAGAGGGCGCATTTGTTGGCCCCCTCGTTGAAGCCGACAGACGCTCCATACTTGACGCCGTTGTCGGCGCCCTTGTTGGCGCCCTTGTTGGCGCCATTACTGAGGTCTTCCGTCGCGCCCGGATCGAGACTGGCCTTGACGAGCTGCGGCTGGTCGGCGATCTGCTCATTCTCCTGGGGATCCGCCGGCCTCAAGTGACAGGTGAAGCAAACGGCCTTCGGGGTCTCGAAATGCTTTTCCGCCGAATGCTTGACGTGGCAGGTGTCGCAGAAGAGCTTCTGGCCCTTCAGGGTCTCTTTCTCGAAGTGCGCCTTGTGCTTGAAGGTGCTTTTTTCGCCGTACTCGACCTCCTCGTCCTGGAATTTCTCTATCGCGTGGCAACCCGACCGCAGGCAGGCGCCGTCCTTGACGACGGGGCGGATCGGCAGGTGCGCGTCCCGGTCGTAGAGGTACGCGGCGAGATGCCTGATCCCCTCCATCTTTCCCTTGAACGACCCATGCCCACCGGGAAGGAAGTGGCAATCGATACAGCTGGCCTGCTTCTCCGCTTCGACCTTCGGCGCATGGTGCCCCGACTTCTTCCAGGCCTGGTACTGCTCCTCCATGACGTGGCAAACGCCGCCACAGAAGGAGCTTCGCGAGGAGTAGTATTCAGCCCCCGCATACGAACCCGCCAAGACCGCGATCAAGGCGACCGATGCGATGGCAAGTCCACTCCAACCGAAAGAAAAGCTAATTTTCACGCCCCGTGTTCGCTTTCCTGTTTAGCGTTTGGTCTCCTGGCCGTTTGCCCGGCCTTTCGCCCCGCTAATTCCACTTTTGCTTCTGCCAAAGCATTTTTCGTGCCAAAGGCAGAGATTCCTTGTGAAACAGCGGGTTACCCTCGCCCGTCGCGCCGCGGCAGGTACCATCCGCGGGAAATGCGTCACCAAACGGTAACCACCCGCCGACACGGCATGCCGACGCCGAAATGCGCAAGGAACACAACCGCTTATTCGGTCGGAGACGAGAGGGTGATGTTACCGATCGGTAACCGTCGAGACCGCGTCAAGGGCGCCGCCGAGACTCCGCCTGGTGTCACGCCGCCCCTGCGGCCGAGGGTGTGCTCACTGCTGGGAAACCCGAGGCTATCCCTCCGACGATTTCCGGCCTCGGCCGGCGGGCGATATCCTGTTACGTGCCGGAAGGCCGGTTCGGCAGGGACAGGTCGATCACGCGCTTGAAGTCCGCAGCGGGCCGTTCGAGGCCGAGGATGGCCTGCGCGATCTCCTGCGCGCGGGCCTCGCCGACGGCAGGCGCCGCGTATTCGTGGAACTTGGCGACAACCTCCGCCCTGGGCAGCGGGTCCTCCGCGCCGCCGCGCGCGTTGGTCTCGCCCGACTCGAGGCGGCGGCCGTCTTTCAGCACCAGTGTGACGTCGCCCCAGCGGCCCTTGTCCGGGAAGCGGGCGTTGTACTTCGCCTCCTCGCGGACCGTGGTCGCGGCGACCAGGCGGGCGATCTCCGGATCACGGAGCCCGTCCCCGGTCACTTCCTCCAGACCGACCTTTCCGCGGGCGATCGCCGCCGCGACCGGGAAGGGCAGGCTGTACTGGGCCCGCGGGCTGGTGTCCGGCATGCCTCCGGCGAGCCTCGCCGACTCGTGAAAGGTGGCGATCTCGACCGCCGCCACATCGGCCGGCATCAGTCCGTGCTCGCGGCGAAGCTCGAGCGCGGCGTCGATCAAGGCATGGGCCCAGCGGCAGATCGGGTAGGGCTTGATGAACTGCTGGTCCGTCTCCCAGCGCGATCCGAGATCGGCCCAGTTGTGCGCGATCTCCGGCGCCTCTACGGTGAGCGCCGGCGCCCCCGTGAACCCATGCTCGGCGAGAAACGCCGCGGTCACGCCGGCGAGCGCGCCCCAGCCCGAGCCGTCGTGCAGCATCGAGGGGTTGTCGATCTCCCGCATCATCTGGCTGCGCGGGCCGTGATACTCCGCGATGCCGAGCCCCTGGCGGAGCCGCTCGGCATCGTGTCCCCTGAGGCGCGCGCCGATGGCCGCGACGGCCAGGGCGTTCCAGGCGCCCGAGGTGTGATAGTCCGAAACCGTGGAATGCAGCACGACGCCCGCGCGCGCGCCGATCTCGTAGCCGAGCACCATGCAGACGAGCGCCTCGCGCCCCGAGACGGCGGGCAGCGTGTCGGCGAAGGCCGCAAGGGCGGGCAGGGCCACGACGCCGATGTGCCCCTTGGCCGGCTGGTAGCCGTCGTGGGCGTCGAGATTGTCGATCTGCGTCGCGCCGGCGTAGGCCGCCCCCGCAGGGCTCACCCGGCGCGTGTCGAACAGCATCCGGGCCGAGGGCGCATCCGCGCCGGCCGCGAAGAGCATTGCCGCCGTGTCGCGCGCGATCTCTGCCGCCTGCATCCGCGTCGCCGCCGCCGCCACGCCCATGGTGTCGAGCGTGAGCAGGGTCGCCATCTCGACGGTTGCGGGCGGGATCTCATCGAACCGCAAGGCCAAGGTGAAGTCGGTGATCATCTGAAGTGCCGTACGGGCGGGCGTGTCCATGACTGTGTCAGTTCCACGGGTTGGGGCGTTGGTTTTACCCGGAAGTACTCGTCTCACTTACGCGTCTCCGGTCACTTACGCGTCTCCGGGCCGTTCCACAATGCCTGAGATTGTCTCGCTGCCGCTCCGCGGCGGCCCGGTCCCTGGCTCGGTCGCTATCGCCTTTGCATTGGTTGCTCCGATCGGGCGAGCGTTTGCCGTGGCCGTCCTTGGTCTCAGGTTGCGTTGGCGATAATCCAACCCGATCCCGGGAACCGCGATGGCCGCCCGCCGTGGATAACCGGTCTGCCTTGGCCAGACCCTTGCTGGTCGCTACGCCAAGCCGGCTAGCCACAGCTCCTGCTCCACGCCGGGGGGACATGACCTTGACGAACTCGCTGGTTTGATATTGCCTTTGATAAGGAGGTGCCGAAGACGCCCCTTTTCAGGCAAGTCCGGTCTTCAGGACGGACCGGTCGAAGGGGCGGATACGCGGGGCGCAGCCGATTCTGGGTGAGCTACGTTTGCACTAACAGGGGCCCAAGAAAGAACCATATGATCAAGGGAGATTATCCATGTCACCAATGCACCGACCGCTTTCGGCCACTTTGTTAGCCGCGGCCGTCGTTTTTTCTGCGTTCGTACCGAGGCCGGGCCTCGCCGGCTCCGCTGCGGAAATCGACCGTGACAGCACGCAGGCGCTCGCAACCCTCGAAAGCCACTCTTCCGAAGCCAAGGCGCTTGCGGCAAGGGCGAAGGGCATTCTGGTGTTCCCGAAGATTATCAAGGGCGGCCTGATTATCGGAGCGCAGGCCGGCGAGGGCGCGCTGCGCGTGAACGGAAAGACGGCGGGTTACTACAACACCGTAGCCTTATCCTATGGCTTGCAGGCGGGGGTCCAGTGGTTCGGATACGCGATGTACTTCATGAACGATCCGGCGCTCAAGTACCTCGACAAGAGCGACGGTTGGGAGATCGGCACCGGACCGAGCATCGTCGTGATAGATAAGGGCGCCGCCGGTGGGTTCACGACCACGTCGGCAAAGGATGACATCTATGTCTTCTTTTTCGAACAGGAAGGCTTGATGGCAGGCCTTGGCCTGCAGGGGACGAAGATTACGAAGATCAAGCCAGATTAGTAGGCTTGGCCGCGGCGCGCCGGCGCACCAAGGATACCTGAAGGAATGATCTCTGACGGACGATTGACGGCTGGTGCGAGCGGCGCGGGCTCTCTGGATCGACAAAGGCCGACCAGAGTGCGAAAAGCCGCCGAGATGCCAAGCTTCCGAATGCTCTCGCTTATATTAGCCTTGGGCCTCCTCTCTGGCTGCGAGAGCTTCGGAAAGGGCGTGACCAAGGCGATACTCGAACAAGCCGAAGACGAAGACACCCGCGCCTGCCATATCGAGGGGCCTGCGTCCGATGGTCTGGAAAGCCTGTTGCGCGAGCAGGAGAACGAACGCCGGAACGGAGTTTCGGGACATCAGTTGAAGCTGCTCATGGTGCACGGTATCGGCAAGCACCTGCCGGGCTATTCGGGCCGCTTCACGGAGCATCTCATGCGTGAGTTCCGTCTCGATGTTCGCGAGCTGAACTACAAGGAGATCGTTCTTCGCGACCCGAGCGTTACGGAGGATCGGCTCGGCCAGCTGAGAATCAGCCGCTACACGAACAAGGAACGGACGCGCGAGCTCCTGTTCTACGAGCTCACCTGGTCGGAGATTACCGAGGCGGAAAAAGCCATCATAGAGTTCGATGATTCCGCTGAGTTCGCCTTCCGCCGGGCGTCTCTCAACGCGCTGCTCAAGAAGTTCCTAAACAGCCATGTGCCTGACTCCCTCGTGTTTCTCGGAGAGCCGCATGTTCCAATCTTGACTTCGGTTCGAGAGTCGCTCTGCTGGATGACCCATGGCGACTGGAACGACTATGCCAGCTTCGCGGATGTGCCGTGCGATCATCTTAGAAGCGAGCGCGTGAAACAAGTCCAAGAGGATGATTTCGTCGTCGTGACACACAGCCTGGGCAGCCGGATCGTCTTGGACTCGCTGCAATATTTCGGGAACCTGTCAAGGACCGCAGATGCCCCCCGGCTTGTCGGCGGCCGGGAGGCCACGCAGGCGATGAAATTTCGCGTCTATATGCTTGCGAACCAGCTGCCGCTGCTGGAGATGGGCCAAAAGCGCGCGGAAGTGCGGGGCCAAATCGGCAGCTATTGCCAGCCGGGGGGAGAGCATTTTGACCAGAGAATCTTCCGCAGGCTTTCGATTTATGCCTTCAGCGACCCGAACGATATTCTGAGCTATCCCATCCCCCCGAAGTTCGCTGCCGAATACATCGATTCCAGGCTTTGCCCGAGCCCGACCAACATCACGATTAACGTGGCGAAACCGATTTCTCTCTTCGGCCTTGGTGAGTTCGCCGATCCCGGTGAGGCGCACGGAGGATACGACCGCGACGAGCGGGTCATCTCGCTGATTGCGCATGGTGTTGGCAACGACGACACGGCTGAGATCGTCAAGGAACGCTGTACCTGGTTGGAGACGACGGAGGACGGTTTCTAAGTTCATTTGTTAAGTCGTAAAACGCCGCTCTGGACGGTCTGGAGTTGCTCCCATCTATGTTTACGAGACGTGAGATCACATCACGGATGGCCCTAAACCAAACTCTTGGTCTGGACTCGGTGCGGCATTTCGGGCTCTCTGAAACCTGGGTGGAGAGCGCCACGAAGAGCAATCGGCATTCGGACATGCAGAAAGCCCTTGCGCGGCGGCAGGCAGGGAGCGGGAGCCCATGAAAACCTTGTCTCGACGGCTTGGCGCCGGTCTGATCGGTCTGCTGGTGGCCGGAGCGGCCATCTGGGGAGGGCTGGCGCTTTGGTTTACCTTGCCCGTCGCCGACGGGATCCGCGTTACGCTTGCACTGGGATTTGTGGTGCTCGGCGCGGGCGGCCTGTTGACCGCCCTTCTCCGCCGGCGGCTTATCGTGCCCCTGCTGCCCTTTGCGGGCGCCTTTGTAGCGCTGCTCGGTTGGTGGTCGACTTTGGGGGCAAGCAACGACCGCGTTTGGCAGCCCGATGTCGCCATGTTGCCGTCGGCCGAGA
>Ga0224504_10000400_pt1 | contig 19397 bp, 19 predicted proteins | sample SF_Oct11_sed_USG_3_FD_170160 | JGI IMG/M metagenome (GOLD analysis project Ga0224504, IMG submission 170160) | Sediment microbial communities from San Francisco Bay, California, United States - SF_Oct11_sed_USGS_24 | ecosystem: Environmental > Aquatic > Marine > Sediment | place: USA... | reverse complement strand
AGAACCGGATCCATTTCGAGGGCACGCTCGTCAGCGACCGGTGCACCGCCTGCCGGTCGGCTGATTGTCAGCACCGCCGCATTCGGGTCGCCTTCTGCAAAGGCATTAGCCCTCGCGATCAGGAGACTAATATCCGATTGTGGCTCGGCTCCAACCTCGAGCTGTTCAATAAGTTCGGGTACCGCCGCGGCTGCCTCCAGCACGAAGTCGACCATCGGCGGTGTTCGTTTGAGCGTGCGATTTATCAGGCGATTCAGGAGGCTCTCGACCGCCCAGGCATACTCGCCGATGCGCTCGGCACCAACCATGCGGCCGCTGCCCTTGAGCGTGTGGAACGAGCGCCGCACCGTAATGAGCATTTCCATGTCATCAGGCGAGGCGGTCCAGGGCGGAAGATGCCGTTTGATCGACGCGATTTCCTGCTTGGCTTCCTCGATGAATATTTCGAGAAGCTCGGGATCCAGATGCTCGGCGTCCGGGGCCACGACCGGCAGAGGCATGACCTCCGTCGCCTGCATTTGTGCTTCGCCTGTCGCCGCACCTGCGGCCGCTTCGGCCAGAGCGCGTTGCCCGACAGCCTCGACATCCAGTGCTTCCAGTTTTTGCGTCGGCTCGGCCGCTTGCTCCGGTGCCGTGAACGTCGTCTCCCGCAGCCGCTGTTCGACGTCTCGCAACACGGCCAGGCACGCTTCGGCATTGTCGAGCATGTACCAGGGTTCGCTGCGCCCGGCCTTGACCGTTTCCATGTAGTACTCAATGCTGACAATGGCATCGGCGAGCCGATCGGTTTCCCTCTGTGTCAGCCCGAGCGGTCCGCCGGCGCTGAGCATCGCCGTCACCAGGTTGCCGACCCGGTCCACCACTTCCATGGCCCGCGGCTTGTCGAGCATGAGCAGGCCGGCCTTGATGCCGTGAATCAGCGACGGAACATTATCGAGTCCGGCAGAAGGTGCCTGCGCCGCAATACTCTGACTGATCGTTTCCTTGATACGCGCAAGGTTGATAATGCACTCGCGCATGACCGACTCCGCCACCTTGCGGAATTCCTCGTCGTCTTCCGGTGCTTCCTCAGCATCCGCCGGAGTCGGCATCGTAAGACGGATCAGCTGTTGCTCGAGTCGATCCTCCACGCGTAGCAGGGTCGAAGCAATATCGAGAATGATGCGATCGTTGGCGACGCCGCCCAGTTCAACAACAGACTTCAGGCGATCGATCTCGCCGTCAATATCGCCGCGCAGTTCACCGAGCCCGAGCACGCCGAGCGTGTCACTGATCTTCTTCAATAATTCAAGCTGCGGCACAAGTTCCGAGGACTTGTTCATCCCCGTGCGCACGAAGATATCGAGAACGTCCTTGACCTTTCCGAGGTCCTCGCGAATCGCGGAACCGACCGTTTCCATGAGCTTGGCGCTTGGCGCCGACAGCGCCTCGCGCGCGCTCTCAACCTGTTCGTCGCCCGGCAGCAACTCCGCCAGGTTAAACGCCGCTCGAATATCACCAATGCGCTCACCTGCGCTGGACGAACGAGCAACGTAGTAAAGGAGGTTGTTCAGCAGGTCATCAATCGGATGCTTCTCGTACGCGAGCAAGCCTTCGTCGATGACATATTTGAGTTGCCGGTCAGCCTGGCCAAGCAGACGCTTCAGGGCGACGGATGTTTCGAGCCCGCCGTTCTGCAGGGACTCGAGCACGCCGCCAACGACCCACCACAACTGGTACATGTCGTCGCGCGTCGACGAATGCTCCAGCGCCGCCGCAATCTTGGTCAGGGTATCGAGGTGACGTTTGCTGTCGCCCCCCTTGATCCAGCCGAGCAACGCGAACTGGAATTTTGGTCGTAGCCGTTTGGCAACGACAAGAGGATCTTCGCCGGTACCTTTGCGCGCACCGGCCTTGTCCTCGGAGCGCTTCGGCGACAGGTTGAGCAGCAGCAGCGTGCCTTCAGACAGCAGCGGCTCGCCACGCGCAGCACGCAGGTCATTGAGCATCGGCAGCAATACGAGCGCGATATCACGACCACCGCCAAGCAGTCTTTCGATATAGATCGGCAGCTGGACCATCGAACGCGTCAGCGCGTCCAGTCCATCCTCTCGCCCTTTGCCTGATCGCAACGCCGAGAGGTAGCTGCAGGTCAGCTCCATTTCCTCGACGAGCAGCGCCGCACCGTAGGTTTCAGTCATGCGCAACGCGCCGGTCGCCTGGTGCAGCAACTCGCCGGCACGTGTTAGCGCCGCTGTGCCACCGCGGCCATCGACGCAGTCCTCCAGCGCGAGGTGTGCGTTGCGAATCGTCTCCATGAGCTCGACACTGACGATCGCAAGCGCGCTAACGGCGCCCTGGCCGCCAGCATCGCCGATCATGTGCTCATGAATACCCGTGTCACCCGTCATCTGGTCATCCGTGTCGCTCGCGAATCCAGCTCCAAGAGCCTTATCCCGCTTTCACCTGCGGTTTCGCCGGTGCCGCCTGGGGCGGAACCGCATTGGATGCTGTGCGTGTTAGCGCGCTCGCCTGCATCATGTCTGCCGGCAGTGCAAAGCCCTCGACGGTCTTCCTGAGCTGCGTCGCAAGCTCGGACAGTTTCGAAATCGACGCTGCCGTTGCACTCGTTGCCTTGCCGGTCTGGTCACCAATTTCCCGAAGGCGTGTCGTGCGCCTCGTAACGTCTGCAGCCGATCCCGCCTGCTGGCGGGCCGAGCTAGAGATGTTCTGTACGAGGCTCGCGATCTGATTCGAAACCTGCTCGATCTCGTCAAGGGCCGCGCCGGCATTCTCGGCAAGCAATGCACCACCGACAACGTCAGTCGTACTGCGCTCCATCGAGACGACAGCCTCATTGGTATCGGCCTGAATCGTGCGCACCAGTACCTCAATCTGCTTGGTGGCATTGGTCGAGCGCTCGGCGAGTCGTTGTACCTCGTCTGCAACCACCGCAAACCCACGTCCCGCTTCGCCAGCCATTGATGCCTGGATCGACGCGTTGAGCGCGAGAATGTTGGTCTGCTCGGCGATATCGTTAATCAGCTCAACGATGTTACCAATCTCCTGCGAACTCTCACCGAGGCGCTTGATGCGCTTCGACGTTTCCTGAATGGTCTCGCGAATCGCATTCATGCCGTCGATCGTACGCCGCACCGCTTCGCCGCCCTTATGCGCCACTTCAACCGAATGGCGCGCAACGTCAGACGAGCGCTCGGCATTGCCGGACACTTCCTCGATTGATGCGGCCATCGATACGATCGACTCCGTTGCTGCGTTGATTTCTTTCGCCTGGTTATCGGCCGCTTTCGCAAGATGCGCGGCGGTGTTCTCGGTTTGTTTGGTCGCCATATCAACCATGAGGGCCGTGTCGTTGACCGTTGCCACCAGCTTGCGCAATTCCTCAATAGCGAAATTGAAGGAGTCTGCAATAGTGCCGGTGATGTCTTCGGTCACCGTCGCCTCGACGGTCAGGTCACCATCAGCAAGGCTGCCCATCTCGTCGAGCAGCCGCAGAATGGCCTGCTGATTGCGTTCGTTCTGTTCAGCTTGTTCGCGCGCCTTCTGCTCGAAGATAGCACTCTTGCTGTGCAGGGCCTGCAGACCAATGACCAGCAACAGAGCCAGTCCGACCAATCCGATCGGGATCCATGGAATATTGAGCACGTCCGGCAGGATGCTGCCGGCAGATGAGTCGAAAGCGGATCCAAGCAGCTGGTTGGCGCTCGCCGCAAGCTGTGACTGGGTAGCAACCAGATCGTTGATCTGGCTCATGTTGGCGCTAATCGTTGCGGACTGTTGCTCAAGACTCGCAATACTGCCCAAAAGGGGTTCGAGCAGAGCTTCGCGGCCTGCAGCATTCAGCGGCCTGAGATCAAGGTTACTGGCACTACCCGCCAACCCGTTCACCACGTCACGCAGGAAGGCCACGTCCTCAGCAATTGCAGTGGCTGCCGTGTCGCCGCCCGCTGGCAATGCGGTGGTTGTCTGGCGAATGCGGTCGGCGCGCTGCTGAAACTCCTGCATGATGGCCGTCGCGCCGGAGCGGTCCAGAAGTCCATTCGAACCTTCGAGGACAGCTGTTGCATCCGTCGCGGCCTGCGCGGCCGCCGCGTTCACGGCTTCGACCTCTTCCCGTTTCGCCAGCATGGCAGACGCCTGTGACTCGAGCTGCTGCCAGTCGGCCGAGCGTCCCAACGATACGCCACGTCTCAGTGAGGCGACTTTCCTGATGCTCGCATCCAGCTGATCGAATGCCCCGGCCTCGCCGTTTAGCGCACGCGCAGCCTGCGATGGAATCGCCTGTGACAGTGCCGCAAGTTCGGATGCGGCCGAGTCGCCGCCGTCGGTTGCCTGCAGGTAAACCAGCGCGCCTGCGACAAACAGCAGGAGCGCGGCCAGTCCCGCAACAGTTTTGAATGTAGACGCATTGTCAGTTTTGTTGGCCATAAATCTTCAGACCTTCTATTCCGCAGCAGCCTGCAGAAACATATTGCTTTCGACCAGGTCGAATAAATTGAAAACGGGCCAGGACTCTTCGCCCCGCTGGTAAGTCCCGCCAAGGAAACGATCGCAGCGAACAATGGTTTCCGCAGCCTCGTTTGTGAATTCATGATCCATGAAGCGGCGAAAACCGAGCACTTCGTCAACAACGAGGCCGGCCGGTACTTCGCGGTGGTTCACCGAGATAACGCGCGTGGTACGGCGCAGCGTCGTTCTGCCACTGCCCAGCAGTAGCTTGACGTCAATCAGTGGCAACAGCTGACCACGCAGGTTGGCAATGCCCAGCAACCAGCGGTTTGCGCCGGGCACACGTGTAACGGCATCGGGCAGCATCAAGACTTCGCGAACCTGCTCACGGCTCGCCACAAACTGTTCTTCACCGATACGAAAACCGACGCCAACCCACTCATCAGGCGAGGCGCCTGCCCCTTCTCCTGAGTGCATGGCGCGACTGCGCCGCTCGATTTCCTGGAGCAACTCAAACGGTTGCTCGACGAGCGCCGCGAGATCAGCGGATCCGCCCATCTATGCAGCCATCACCGAGTTGATCTTGGCCACCAGTTCCTTGTCGGCCACCGGCTTTACGAGATACTCGACCGCGCCCTGGCGCATGCCCCAGATCTTGTCCGTCTCCTGATCCTTGGTGGTGATCATGATGACCGGTATGGACTCTGTGGCCGGGTCCTTGGTCAGCTTGCGTGTTGCCTGAAAGCCGTTCATGCCGGGCATGACGACATCCATGAGTATGCAATCCGGCCGCGCTGTGATGGCTTGCCGTATTCCCTCCTCACCGCTGTCGGCAACGAGCGTGTCGAAGCCGGCTCTCTCGAGCATGCTCTGGAACAAGTGAAGTTCCGTCGGTGAATCATCAATGATGAGAACGACTGCCATCCTGTAGTCCTTAGTTGATCTGGTTGGATATTGCGCCAAGCAGTTCATCTTTCGTGAACGGCTTGGTGAGGTACTGCTCGGATCCCACGATGCGGCCTCGTGCGCGATCGAACAGGCCGTCTTTGGAAGACAGCATGATAACGGGCGTCTCGCGGAATGTTTTGTTGTGCTTGATAAGCGAGCACGTTTCATAGCCGTCGAGGCGCGGCATCATGATGTCCACGAAGATCAGGTCAGGCTGGTGATCGGCAATCTTGGAAAGCGCATCGAATCCGTCAATGGCCGTGAACACCTGGCACCCTTCCTTGGAGAGCAGGGTTTCGGCGGTTCGGCGAATGGTCTTGCTGTCGTCTATTACAAGAATCTTAAGCCCATTTAAGGACCTTGACGCGTTACTGGACACCGAATTTCCCCACGTTAAAAACCGACTTTTACCATATTGACATAACTCCCGCTACGGTGCCCGCCACGTTGCGCAAAATCTCGTGAATTCGGGCGCTTACACGCGATTTCGCTGTATAGTGGGCCGCCCCGAAGCGGACCCACGGAATATCGACGAAAGATGGCAGAAAAATCCCTGAAAATCGGCATCGTGATGGACCCGATTGGCTCGATAACCCCTTACAAGGACTCGTCGCTTGCCATGTTGCTGGAAGCTGAGCGCCGCAACGCCGAAATTCACTATTTCGAACAAAAGGATGTCAGGTTGCTGTCGGGTAAGGCGCTGGGGCAGTCCACACTTTTGCATGTTCGCGACAATAACGACGACTGGTATGAGTTTGGCGACCGCCAGGAAATCGAACTCGGTGACCTCGACGCGATTCTGATGCGCAAAGATCCGCCGTTTGACATGGAATATGTCTATACGACCTACATTCTCGATCGTGCCCAGATAGATGGCGCGTTGATCGTCAATGCGCCTCAGGCACTCCGGGACATGAATGAGAAGGCCTATACGGCCTGGTTTCCGCAATGCACGCCAACGACGCTGATCACGCGATCGATGGACGAAATGAAAGCGTTTCTCGCCGAGCATGACCGAGTCGTGGCAAAACCGCTCGACGGCATGGGCGGCCGCTCAATCTTCGTTGTCAAAAAGGGCGACAAAAACGCCAACGTCATTTTCGAAACACTCACCGACTATGGCCGAAATTTCGCTATGGCCCAGGTGTACATCCCGGAAATTACCGCTGGGGACAAGCGCATCCTGCTCATAGAAGGCAAGCCCGTACCCTACGCACTGGCCCGCATTCCGACTGGCGACGACAACCGCGGCAATATGGTCGCTGGTGCGGTGGCCAAAGGGCAGGAGATGTCAAAGCGCGACTTCGAAATCTGCGAGGAAGTCGGCCCCGCCCTGCGTGACGCGGGCGTGTTGTTTGCCGGCATCGACGTCATCGGCGACTACCTGACCGAGGTCAACGTCACCAGCCCGACCGGCATCAGGGAGCTCGACAAACAGTTCGACCTGAATATTGCGGGCCTGATGTTCGACGCCATCCTGGCAAGACTGCAGTAGCCAACCATAGGGGACAGCCCCCTGGTCGTAGAGGTGACTGTCCCCTGGTAAAAAGGTGACTGTCCCCTGGTCGTCTGTGATCCAATCCCTTGTTTATGTAAAAGAAATATCGGAATATTCGCGCGAATATGGCGAATCCAGCAGTTATTGTCGATCCTCTCGATGAGCTACGGCTCATGGCCCCGGTTATTCCGGACCGGCTGCCCGCCATGCTGTTCCTGGCTGCCCTTGTCCACGGCATCCTGATTATCGGCGTAACGTTTAATGCCGCATTATCGGATCAGTTTGCCGATGCGATCTCGCTTGAGGTCACGATCGTCGCGGCGCCTGACCAGCAAATCGACCGACCCGACGAGGCGGCTTACCTGGCGCAGGCAAGTCAGAAAGGTGGCGGCAATATCACCGATCAGATCCGGCCGTCCGCACCACTGGAAAGCGCTTTGCCGGCAGACAACCAGGGCGACGAGGACGGCGCCGCGCTCGACGACGCTAAAGCTCACGAACGCTCTGCCGACGAGGTACTCGCCTCCGCCAACGCGAGTGACCGACAGGTACCAATTGACCCGCGAACCGATCCTCAGGCACAGGACAGCGTAGCCATTGCGATGGAAGCTGGCAGCGAACTCACCTTGCCGTTGCCGCAGGAAGACAAAGCGAGCTTCCTCCTGACCGACGACGACCCGCAGCAACTCATCATCTCGGCCGACACGCGCGAATCCGTCGCGGCGGCTTATCTGGATTCCTGGAAGCGTCGCATCGAGGCAGTCGGCGCTGCGTACCTGCCTGAGCTCGGCAAGCTGGAGAACATGACGGGCAGCCCAACCCTGCTGGTACGCATCAACGAAAGCGGCGACCTGATCGAAGCCACGGTCAGCAAATCCAGCGGCTCTGCGCTTCTGGACCTTGCATCGGTCGACATCATTCAGCGTGCATCGCCATTCGACGAATTCCCGGCAGCGATGGCGAGCGAGTACGAGACGGTCGCGTTCGAGTACAAGTTCCTGTTTTCGGAGCAACTTGTGCAGGGCGACTGATGGGCAGATACTGTCCCTATGCAAACGGACAGTTCGCTAACAAATCAGCTACTTATCGCAATGCCGGGCATGCTGGATCCCAATTTCAGCACCACGGTAACTCTTATCTGTGAACATAACGATGAAGGTGCGCTTGGCATCGTCATTAATCGTCCTACGACCCTGAAGCTCGGCGGCCTGTTCGAGCAGCTCTCAGTTGATGACCCGGATCCCGGGGCAGCCGGCAGCCCGGTACTGTCTGGTGGCCCTGTCGGCACCGAGCGCGGTTTTGTGCTGCATGGCCCGGAGCGGAGCTACGAAAATACGCTCGCCGTATCGGACAGTATTTGCCTGACGCTGTCGCGTGACATTATCGATGCGATGGCCACGGGTGAGGGCCCTGAACAGTCGCTGGTGGCGCTCGGCTACGCGGGCTGGGAGCCCGGGCAACTTGAAGACGAAATGCTCGCGAACTCCTGGCTAAATGTTCCGGCGACCCCCGAAATCGTTTTCGACATCCCGTTTGCAGACCGCTGGGACTCAGCAGCGCGAACCCTGGGCATCGACATCGCACGCATGTCACCGGACGCCGGGCACGCCTGAGTTGTCCCAACCTCGCACGATTCTCGCGTTTGATTTCGGATTACGACGCATTGGCGTCGCGGTCGGTCAGGACGTCACGGGTTCAGCCAGCCCTCTGGGCGTCGTCAACAATCGGGAAACCGGTGTCGATTTCGATGGCGTCGCGGCGCTCATCAATGAATGGCGCCCGACGCTGCTCGTGGTGGGCATGCCGGCGCACGCCGACGGCTCGCCGAGCGATATTCAGGAACACGTGGATGCTTTCATCAGCGAACTCGAGCCCTTCGGACTGCCGATCGATACCGTTGACGAACGCCATACATCGGTCGAGGCGGAGCGGGTGCTCAAGAACGCCCGCGCGGCTGGAACACGAGGCCGCATTTCGAAGGAGATGATTGATAGCGCCGCAGCCGTATTTATCGCTGAAAGATATCTGGCAAGCGAGTAAAATGCCGCCGCGATGAACGCGAATCCTACAGAAACACTCGAAAACGAAGCGTCATTGCAGCTCGACGCGAATGGTCGCTTGCGACATCTACTGACCCTGGATGGTCTCGACAAGACCTTGCTGACTGACATACTCGACGATGCCGAGGGCTACCTGACCGAGCCCGGCGTGCTGCCCGCAAGCAGCCAGTCACTCGCAGGACGCTCGGTGGCAAACCTGTTTTTTGAAGCCAGCACCCGCACGCGGGCATCGTTTGATCTTGCTGGCAAGCGTCTCGGCGCTGACGTGCTCAATCTCGACGTCAACACCTCATCGCGCAAGAAAGGCGAAAGCATTCTCGACACCATCTACACGCTCGAGGCCATGCATGTCGACATCATGGTTGTGCGCGATGCCAGCGCAGGCGTGCCCGCCTACATCGCGCGGCACGTATTACCGCATGTCAGCATTCTCAATGCGGGTGAATCCGACGTGTCACACCCGACGCAGGGTTTGCTCGACGTATTGACGATGCGCCAGCACAAAGGTGCCTTTGAGAATCTGACCGTCGCGATCGTGGGAGATATAAGCCACTCGCGCGTCGCAATGTCGGCGACACATGCACTGACAACACTCGGGGTTGGCGATCTGCGCCTGATCTCGCCGCCAGTTCTCGCCCCGGATCAAAGCAGGGTTCCGGGTGCTCGTATTCTCCACGACCTCGCCGAGGGGCTCGCTGATGCAGACGTTGTTATGGCGCTGCGCATCCAGCGTGAGCGCATCGGTAATCTCGACGGCATCCCGGGTATCGATGAATATTTCGCGAACTATGGCATTAGCCACGAGAGCATCAAACTGGCAAAGCCTGATGCCATCGTGATGCATCCGGGCCCGATGAATCGCGGTATCGAGATCGAGAGTTCACTTGCCGACGGCCCGCAGTCAGTCATTACTCAACAGGTCACCAACGGAGTCGCCGTGCGCATGGCGGTACTCGATCGCGTCGGCAAGACCATGGCCGCGCGTCTGTAGCATGGCGCTGACAGCGGCACAGCAAAAGGCCCAGGAGAACCGAGGGTCGATTTTTGTGGAGGACGGACAGATCCTCTCGGTCGATGAATTTTCGGGCGACCAGTTCATCATGCGAATTCGCGCGCCAAAGTGTGCCGCTGCCGCGGAACCGGGCAGTTTCGTGCACATCACCTGTGACACATCGCTACCCATGCGCAGGCCATTGTCGATCATGCGCGTTGGCAACGACTGGATCGAGATTCTCTATAAGATTGTCGGCCAGGGCCTGCGCCTTCTGTCGCAGAAAAAAGCAGGCAATGAAGTCAGTGTTCTTGGCCCCATCGGCCAGCCGTTTCGCATGTCGCCGGAACGCCCCAACACGCTATTGATCGGCGGGGGCGTCGGTATCCCGCCCATGATTTACATCGCAGACTGGCTGCGCCAGGACGCACGCGATTGGCAACCGTTCGCCATTCTGGGTTCTGAAATCCCCTTTCCGTTCGACCTGCAAAAATCGTCCATTGCCATCAATGGCATAGATGATGATGTAGCGAGCACAATGCCATTGCTTGAGAGCTGGGGTACGCCTGCGCGGCTTACGAGTTTGCAAGGTTACGAAGGGTGCCATAACGGCTACGTAACCGATCTCGCCGACCGCTGGCTGTCGACACTTGGTGACGATGAGCTTGCGAAAGTCGAGGTGTTCGCCTGCGGTCCGACGCCCATGCTCAAAGCTGTCGCCGAACTCGCGGCGCGCTACAACCTGCCGTGCCAGGTCTCACTCGAGGAGTTCATGGCCTGCGCCGTCGGCGGTTGCGCCGGGTGTGCGGTGAAAATCAACACGCCCGAAGGTGTGGCGATGAAGCGCGTCTGCGTGGACGGGCCCGTATTTGATGCAGCGACTGTAGCCTGGTAGTCGCGCAGCGGCCGCCGCTACCCGCCGAAGTTGACCTTCGCTTCGAGATTGGAACGCGAGTCGGCGTGCGACATAGCTTCTTCGAGCGTGATCGTGCCGTCCTTGTAGAGCTGCAGCAACGCGTCATCGAAATTCTGCATGCCAGCCTCGCCCGAATCTTTATGGGCTTCCTTCACGGCAGAGATATCGCCTTTCAGGATCAGGTCCTTAATATGCGGCGTGTTGAGCATGAGCTCCACGGCTGCTACGCGCTTGCCATTTCGCGCCCGCACGAGACGCTGCGAGAGAATGGCTCGCAGGTAATGGGCTATGTCCATGAAGACCTGGGCATGCTGTTCCTGCGGAAACAGGTTGATGATTCGGTCAAGCGTTTCCGCTGCATTGTTCGAGTGGACGGTGGCGAGTACAAGGTGACCGGTACCGGCCATATCAAGTGCGGCCCGCATCGATTCGGTGTCACGAATCTCACCGATCAGGACAACATCAGGCGCGGCACGCACGGCGCTTCGAAGTGCGCGTGCGTAGGATTTCGTATCCAGGCCGACTTCGCGCTGGTTGATAATCGACTGCTTGTTGGGGTGCAGGAATTCGATCGGGTCTTCAATCGTCAGAATGTGCGACGAGGTCTTCTCGTTGCGATGATTGACCATCGCGGCCAGCGTTGTGGATTTACCGGCGCCTGTTGCACCTACCATAAGAATCAGGCCACGACGCAGCATGACGAGTTCTTTGAGCTGTGAGGGCATGCCCAGCTCATCGAGCGTCGGCAGCTCACTAGTGATGTATCGCAATACCATTGCGACATTGCCGCGCTGGTGAAAGACGTTGACACGAAATCGCCCAAGGCCTTCTTCCGACAGGGCGAAGTCGATTTCGAGCTCGCGAGTGAAGTACTCCATCTGCTCCGCGTCCATAAGCTCGAGGGCCGCCTGCTTGACCATCTTCGGCGTCATTTCGAGCTTGTTGACCGGCATGATCTTGCCTTCGATCTTGATCTTGGCGGGCGCAAATGGCGCAAAGAAAAGATCCGAGGCCTTTTTCTCTACCATCAACTTGAATAGCGGTTTGACGTTCATTAGCGAGTAGTTCCTTGTGCTCAGAAGGTCCGAGCAGTGTCCTCTTCCATGATGCGCAGGCTCTCGGACTGGTGATCAGCAATCGATGAGTCACGCTTACTCTCTAGTTTGATGCGCAGGCGCAGCTCGTTCTTCGAGTCGGCGTTGCGCATTGCTTCTTCGTAAGTAATCGCGGCGGACTCGTACAGTGCGAACAAGGCCTGATCGAAGGTCTGCATACCGAGGCGTGTCGACTTGGCCATGATCTCCTTGATCTGCCCAACTTCGCCCTTGAAGATCAGGTCTGCAATCAACGGCGTGTTGAGCAGGATCTCCATTGCAGCAATACGGCCGATGCCACCCTCGCGTGGAATGAGGCGCTGCGAAACGAACGCTTTCGTGTTCAAGGACAGGTCCATCAGCAGTTGCTGGCGACGTTCCTCGGGAAAAAAGTTAATGATTCGATCCAGTGCCTGGTTCGCGCTGTTGGCGTGCAGCGTGGCAAGGCAAAGGTGACCCGTCTCGGCAAACTGGATGCCGTACTCCATGGTCTCCTTGTCACGAATCTCACCAATCAGGATGACGTCCGGCGCCTGGCGCAGGGTGTTCTTCAGTGCGGCGTGCCACGAGTCGGTATCGACGCCAACCTCGCGTTGCGTAATTACGCAGCCCTTATGCGGGTGCACGTACTCCACCGGATCCTCAATCGAAATAATGTGACCGCGCGAGTTCTCGTTGCGATGCCCTATCATGGCCGCAAGCGTTGTCGACTTACCGGAGCCGGTGCCGCCAACAATGATACAGAGGCCACGCTTATTCATGACCACGTCTTTGAGGATCGGGGGCAGGTCGAGCTCTTCGAGCGTCGGGATTTCGGTGGTAATTGTACGCAGTACGGCGCCGACCAAACCCTGTTGAATGAACGCGCTTACGCGGAAACGGCCGATGCCCTGTGGGGCAATGGCGAAGTTACATTCCTTGGTGGAATCGAATTCCTTGGTCTGCTTGTCGTTCATGATGGAACGCACCATCATCGCGGCCTGGTCGGGCGAGAGCGGTGTATCGGTTGCTTTGTGGATCGTGCCATCGACCTTGATCGCCGGCGGAAAACCGCAGGTCAAGAACAGGTCTGAGCCTTCGCGTTCGACCATCTTACGCAACAGATTCTGTGTCAGTCGTACCGCTTGTTCGCGTTCCATCTTTTTAGTCTCCCGTCAGGCCGCTAACGCTACCCGTTAGAAATTTTCCTTATTGACGGCCCTGAAGCGCGCCTCTTCTTTGTTGATCAGCCCCTTGCTCATGAGCTCCGCGAGGTTCTGGTCGAGCGTCTGCATGCCCGAGCCCTGGCCGGTTTGGATCGCCGAGTACATTTGGGCGATCTTGCCTTCGCGGATCAGGTTTCGTATAGCCGGCGTACCGACCATGATCTCGTGCGCCGCAATACGGCCACCACCGACCTTTTTCAGCAGAGTTTGCGAAATAACGGAACGCAGGGACTCTGACAACATCGCGCGAACCATTTCTTTCTCGGCGGCGGGGAAGACGTCGACAATACGATCGATCGTTTTGGATGCGGAACTGGTATGCAGTGTGCCGAATACAAGGTGACCGGTCTCGGCAGCGGTCAGCGCCAGGCGAATCGTCTCGAGATCGCGGAGCTCGCCCACGAGGATAATGTCGGGATCTTCGCGCAACGCCGAACGTAAGGCCTCGTTGAAGCCAAGTGTGTCGCGATGAACTTCACGCTGGTTAACCAGCGACTTCTTCGACTCGTGCACGAACTCAATCGGATCTTCAATCGTCAGGATATGATCCGGCTTGTTCTCGTTGATGTAGTCGACCATCGCGGCGAGCGTCGTTGACTTACCCGAGCCTGTCGGTCCGGTGACGAGCACAATGCCCCTGGGGTGCATCGCCAGGTCCTTGAAAATCGACGGCGCGCCCAGATCATCGAGCGTCAGGATTTCAGATGGAATGGTACGAAAGACGGCTGCCGACCCGCGATTCTGGTTGAACGCGTTAACACGAAAGCGCGCCAGCTTCGGGATCTCGAATGAGAAATCAGTCTCGAGGAACTCTTCATAGTCCTTGCGCTGCTTGTCATTCATGATGTCGTACACCATGCTATTGACGTCCTTGTGGGTCAGCGCCGGCATATTGATACGCTTGATGTCACCATCGACGCGAATCATAGGCGGCACCCCACCGGACAGGTGCAGGTCAGAAGCGTTGTTCTTCACCGCGAACGACAATAGCTGGGCAACGTCGACGGCCATATTTCTCCCTCATTTTGAGCGCCCGGACTTACCATAACCCGGGCAGAATTGAGCCTAGTATAGCGAAGCAACCGGACTAAAACGTGATTGGAGTCACGGAAAACTTAAAGCTGATCAGCGATTTGCTGCACTCTGCGGCGATTGAGGCCGGCCGTGACCCGGCCGGCGTCCAATTGCTCGCCGTGAGCAAGAAGCAGCCCGTGGAGAAGATCCGCGAGGCACACGCCTGCGGGCAGCGTGATTTTGGCGAGAACTTCGTCCAGGAAGGCGTCGAGAAGATCGAATCCCTGACCAATCTGGACCTGACCTGGCATTTTATCGGGCACTTGCAGAGCAATAAAACACGCGTGGTCGCCGAATACTTTGACTGGGTCCACACAATCGACAAACTCAAAACAGCACGGCGCCTTTCTGAGCAGCGACCCGAGGACCTGGAGCCGCTTAACGTTTGCCTTCAAGTTAACGTCGATGATGAAGACGCCAAGTCGGGCGTCCTGCCGGCCGCGGTTCCGGAACTGGCTGCTGCGTGCTCCGAGCTGCCTAATCTCAGGTTTCGCGGGCTGATGTGCCTGCCCGCGATACGCAACGAGTTCGAAGATCAGCGCAGACCATTCGCTGTGCTGCGCGAACTGGCAGAACAGCTTCGGGCGGGCGGTATCGATACGGATACCCTGTCGATGGGAATGACAGCAGACTTTCGGGCAGCAATTTTTGAAGGCGCAACGATAGTGCGTATCGGCACAGCACTGTTCGGCGCGCGCGACACCTAAGGGCAGGACCAGATGGACTACGGAAAAGTGGCATACGTTGGTGGCGGTAACATGACGCGGGCGCTGGCAGGCGGCATGCTCTCAGCCGGCTACGAGCCGAGCCACATACTCATATCCGAACCACTCGCTGAGCATCGTGAGAGCCTGGCGAAGGATCTGCCCGGCGCAGTGATCCGCGAATCCAACGAAGACGTGGTGCGTGAGGCGGAATGCATTGTGCTCGCTGTCAAACCACAGATCCTGTACGACGTCTGCAAGCCGCTGGCTCCCTTCGTGCAGGAGACCCGGCCGCTGGTAATTTCCATCGCGGCAGGCGTTCGCGGTGGCGATATAGAAACCTGGCTGGGCGGCAAGCTACCGGTCGTTCGGGTAATGCCCAACCAGCCCGCGTTATTACGCCTTGGCATCTCGGGGCTGTGCGCCAACGAACACACCAGCGAATACCAGCTCCGCGCCGCGACGAACATTATCTCTACGACGGGCCCGGTCATTAAGGTCGCCAGCGAAGAGGACATCGATACGGTGACGGCGGTATCAGGTACGGGGCCTGCCTACTTCTACCTGCTTGTCGACATGCTGGTAAAGGCGGCCGTCGATCTTGGCTTGAGCTATGACGACGCCCTCGCCCTTGTGCTCGAAACTGCGCGCGGCGCTGGCGAAATGGCGGAACAGTCGGGCGAGACCATGGATTCGCTTATTGCCCGGGTCCGCTCGCCCGGGGGAACGACAGCCGCCGCGTTCGACCACCTGGACGGCACCAATTTCCGTGATATCTTCAGTGCGGCCGTCGTCGCTGCGCGTGATCGTGCAGTGGATCTTGCCAATCAGGCACACGAAGCAGGGAAGGAATAAACAATGCCCGCAAACGTTACCCAGGCGCTGGTTTTTGTTGTCAATGCTGTGGCGCAGCTCTACCTGTTCGTGCTGTTGTTGCGAATCTTGCTGCCGTGGCTGGGAGCCGATTATCGCAACCCGATTACGCAGGCCATCCTGAAAATTACATCGCCAGTGGTTGTGCCATTGCGACGCATTATCCCACCCGTGGGTCGCGTCGATACGGCGACGGTGCTCGTCGCCTTCATTATCCAGTACCTGCTGATACTGCTGATCCTCCTCATTTTCGGAAGGACAGCCGGCATCGGCGCGATCGCCTTGACGGCGGTCGTGGATCTCGTTCTCCTGATGCTGCGGCTATTCGTTTTCGCCATCATCATTCGCGTTATTTTGAGCTGGATATCGCCAGGCGGCTATAACCCCGCCCTCGCAATCATCCACGCGCTGACAGATCGGGTGTTGCTGCCTTTCCGTCGCATCATCCCGCCACTCGGCGGCCTGGACCTTTCCCCGCTATTCGCGATCATTTTAATTACGGCGGTAACGATCGTTGTCGCTGGCTTCAAGCCATTACCATACTGATAGCAGAGCTTGAACCCTGTACGAGACAGGACGGAAATGACCTCGTCTTGTCAGTCCGCGTAACACCGCGCGCCAAACACAATGAAGTGGCAGGAGTCCGTAACGGTGCCCTGCACATTCGTACTACCGCGCCACCATCGGACGGCAAAGCTAACAAGGCCGCTATCAAGCTGCTGGCGGACTACCTGGACGTCGCCCCCTCAAGAATCAGCCTGTTACGTGGCCAGACTCATCGCCACAAGCAGTTCCTCGTAAAAAACGCCGCGAATGGTTTATAGTGAAAAAAAGAAGAGGGGGTGGATTGATGACATTGGCAAGAACTCTGATCTCTTTTTCGTTGCTGGCGCTTCTGGGCGCATGCGGCGAATCTGGCGACTCTGCGGCTGTTCCTGAGGCCCAGCCAGCCGGAGCAACATCTGCTGATATTGGCGACTTTGTCGTGCATTTCAGTGCGCAATCAACAGACCAGTTGCCGACTGAAGTCGCGCGCGCATACAACATCGTGCGCAGCAAGAACCGTGCAATGCTCAACGTATCCATCATCCGCAAGTCTGACAACGCCCCGGTCGCCGGCGAGGTCTCCGTTAAGACGGTCAACCTGACAGGACAGCTCAAGAGCGTCACGATGCGCAAGATTGAGGAACCGGGTGATGTCACTGCGATCTACTACATCGGCGAGACGCCGGTCGCAAATCGCGAGACGCTGGTCTTTGATATCAAAGTCACTCCGGACGGAGCAGACAATTCGTCCGAGGTCAGGTTCAAGCGCCAGTTCTATACGGATTCGTAACGACTCTGTTTTCTTAAATTATTTTGCGACGGGCTCTTTCGAGCCCGTTTTTTGTTACTGGCCGCTACAGCAAAAAAAGCTTAAAAAAAAGGCCTTTTTGCGCTTACGCAGCACTTCAAAAAGTGTTATCGTCGCTGCGCTTTCATAGCGGGCAGTCGCCCATTTCGTCTTTTCTTAGGAGTTAGTTTTTCATGGCAGCGAACACCAAAAAGCCACCTACCAAATCTGAAATTTACGCAAAGATTGTTGACGACACCGGTCTGACGCGCAAAGACATTGCAGCCGTTTTCGAATCGCTTAACGGCCAGATCAAGAAAAACCTTGGCGGTCGTGGCGCGCCGGGTATGTTCTCCATTCCTGGCCTTCTGAAGATGCGCGTCGTGAAAAAGCCGGCTCGCAAAGCTCGCAAGGGTGTTAACCCGTTCACGGGCGAAGAGATGATGTTCAAGGCCAAGCCTGCAACGAAAGTTGTCAAGGTTTCTGCCCTGAAAGGTCTCAAAGACATGGTTTAATCGGGACAACCGATAAACCACGAAAGGCCGGGCATTGCCCGGCCTTTTTTTATTGTGCGATGAACTCCATCGCTGCATCTCTGAGCTCGGTCAAACGCCCGTGAAAAAAATGTTCGCCCTGCGGAACGATGAGAAGCTCGGGGCCGGGTTCCAGACTATCGACCCACTCTACTGTCTCTTCGACATCAACGAGCTCATCCTCATCGCCCTGCACAATGAGCCAGGGGCAGTCGGGCTGTGATTCCATGCCGGTCGCAAAACGACTGATGGCGGGCGCAACACTTATGAGTCCGTCAACATGAGTCGCAACAGCCGCTTTCACCGCGATCGCCGCGCCGAACGAGAAACCAGCGAGCCATAGTGGGTAGGACGCATGCCGGGCACGCATCCATTCGATCGCCGCAAGCGCATCATCAAGTTCGCCGTTGCCTTCATCATATTCACCGTCGCTCTGCTCCGTACCGCGGAAATTGAACCGCAGCGCCTCGAAACCTGAGCGCACAAATGCTCGCACCAGCGTATGGACGACCTTGTTATGCATCGTGCCGCCGTGTTGCGGATGCGGATGACAGACTACCGCGCACCCCTCCAGCGCACCCTCGCCCGGACGCTCGATAACGGCCTCAAGCCGACCGACCGGGCCGTCGATAAACAGTCTCTCGGTCACAGGGTGTTGGTTCATTGCTAATTCCGGGGTGGATAGATTCGTGAATTGTGCTGTAAAATTATGATCTTATGTAATGTAAGGTAGTTTACTGCACGAAACCACGCTGCTCGAAGCACAGTATTGTGCACACAATTACCACCCGTTGCCTGTCGTTATGAGGGCGCCGGTACAGGAACCAGCCTATGCCCGAACTAACTGTCATACATATCGCCCTGATGGCCATCACAGCCGTTATCGGTGCGGTCATCGGTTGGGTGCTTCGCGGAAATCGAGCCGATCAGGAAAAAGCGGCCGTCAGTGCAGGGTGGCAGGACCAGATCGATGCACAGCGACGCGAGGGCGACCGGCTTCTCGAGCAGAACAAGGGACTGATGGAACAGGTCAGTCAATTCCAGGCGTCGCACACCGACGCCAAGAATCGCGCGAAGGAACTGTCAATCGCAGTGCAGGAAGCATTCGCACGCCGTGACGAACTCCAGCGTGAGATCAAGGATATTCGCAGCAATCTCGAAGTGGCGGTTAACGAGCGAGACCAGCTGCAATCGGATATGGCAACGCGCAGCTCAGAAGACGATGTCGTGCAGCAGAAGGATGCACGTATCGAGAAATTGACGCAGGAACTCGACAACTGGCAAAACCGCCTGCCACCGCTCATCGAGCGGTTCCGCACGCGTAATGAAGAAGCTGAGCAGCTCGAGTCGGAGCTCGAAGAGGCCCGCGAGCGTATCCGCGAGTTGGAGAACGCCCGGGAAAATCCCGTCGAGGAGCAGACGCGCATAGAACCGGTAACGCATTCTGACGAACTGACTGATGGTCTCGATGCATCAAACGATCCGGTGGACGATTATGCGGATCCGCTGGTTGCAGACAACGATGAGCTCGCCGATGAGCCTGAAGACGCTGAAGCCGAGTATGAACCCGAGGCTGATGACGATTATGACGACGACGACGACGACGACGACGACGACGACGACGATTATGATGAACCGGTGACAGGAACACACAGCCTTCGTGACGACCTTCAACAAATAAAGGGCGTCGGCCCGGCCATCGAGAAGACACTTAACGAA